>SXGT01345971.1_pt1 | contig 23730 bp, 25 predicted proteins | sample 3176221 | NCBI WGS metagenome assembly SXGT01 (sample SAMN11356862, study PRJNA531348) | freshwater metagenome | isolation source: freshwater sample F1-120 | place: China: Fuxian Lake, Yuxi | collected 2017-12-25
GCCCGGGCCCGGAGCCGCGCGGCGGAGCGCGGCGCGAGGGCCCAGCGCCGGCCGCCTCGCCTGGCGCTACGGCCCGGTGGACGACGCCACTTACGCGGCGCTCGGCAGCGCCACGCCCGACCCCGCGGCGGGCGACTACGCCTACGCGTACGGCTACACCGACGAGGGGCGCCTCTCCACGCGCGAGGGGCCGGGCGACCTCACCACCTGGGACTGGGCCGACGGCGAGCTGTTGTCCGAGACGGCGGCCGGGGTCTCGGTGACGACGTACACGCGCGACGCCGCCACCCCCCGGCTGTACCAGCGCGCGATCGGCGACGGCGCCGGCAACTGGCGCACCACGACCTATGCCTACGGTCGCCCGCAGGGCGACGCGGAGCGCGCCGTTCGCAAGACTCGCAGCGAGCCGGCCGACGAGGCCGGCAGGCGCGCGTAGCCCGGGCCCGGAGCCGCGCGGCGGAGCGCGGCGCGAGGGCCCAACCTGGGTCGCGTCGCGAGCGCCAGCACGTCTGACGGCTCCGGAACCGTCGCGATGGCGCTCTCCGACCGCGATGCCTTTGGCCGTCCCCGGCTGGCGACGCGCACGGTGGACGGCACGCTGGAGACCAGCCGGGCGACCACCACCGACGCGCGCGGCCGGGTCACGTCGATCTCGCTCGCGACGCCGACGCGCTCGGGCGAGGTGGCCTACGGCTACTACGACAACGGCCTGCTCGCGTCGGTGCGCTCGGACTGGGGCAGCGGCCGGGAGGCCTGGGTGCAGTACCTCCGGTCGGGCACCGAGTTGCAACTGGCCTCGCTGCGCGACGGCCTCACCGGCGCCACGCTGGCGAGCTTCTCGGCACGCGACACGCTCGGCCGCGCCACCCAGGTCGACCTGCTCGGAGGCGCGGAGGTGCGCACCGGGTACGACCTCGCGGGGCGGGTGGAGTGGCGCCGGGCGCAGTCGGGCCCGGAGTCCCGTCTCAAGGCGTACGGGTACGATTACCGCGGGCGTGTCGAGTCGATCGAGACCACCACGCCCTCGTCGTCGTGGACGCGCGAGTTTACCTACGAGGAGCCCGGCTGGCTGGCGTGGGAGGAGCTGACGGTGGGCCTCGACACCGAGACGACGGTGTACGGCTACGACGCCGCAGGCAACCGGCTGTCGCGAGCGGTGACGACCGTCACCGGCAGCGGCTCCACGACGGTGACGACTGGCTACGCCTACGCGTACGGCAACCGGCTCACGTCGGTGGATGGCGTGTCGACGAGCTGGAACGCGTTCGGGGAGCAGGTCGCGGATCACGACGGCAGGGACATCGGTCGCCCGCAGGGCGACGCGGAGCGCGCCGGTCGCGAGACTCGCAGCGAGCCGGCCGACGAGGCCGGCAGGCGCGCGTAGCCCGGGCCCGGAGTCGCGCGGCGGAGCGCGGCGTGAGGGTCCGTGCTGCCGACGGCGCCGAGGTGGGCCTCGTCGACGCGCTCGGCACCCCCGCCTACGCCCTCACGCGGGGCCCGGGTGGCGAGGCGGTGGAGGTGGAGGACGAGCCCACCGGCGACGTGCGCACCTTCCTGTGGGGCCCGGCCGAGGCCGACTTCCCGGTGACGGCCCTGGACGGTCGCCCGCAGGGCGACGCGCAGCGCGCCGGTCGCGAGACTCGCAGCGAGCCGGCCGACGAGGCCGGCAGGCGCGCGTAGCCCGGGCCCGGAGTCGCGCGGCGGAGCGCGGCGCGAGGGCCGTCGGCATCGACCAGCTCTACGTCGTGGCCGAGGGCCTGGTGCTCGGGCGGGTGGAGGGCGGGAGCTTCACGCCGATGGCGCAGGACGGCCAGGGTGGCATCGTGCTCGATGGCAGTGACTGGGTCGACGACCCCGGCAGCTTCGGCGGCGAGGCCTCGGCGGTGTCGTCGGAGCGTCGCCTGTGGGCGATGCTGGAGTCACTCCCGGGGACCAGCTACCACCTGCCTCGCAGGCGCTTGTACGACGGTGACACGGGGCGCTTCGCGTCGCAGGATCCCATTGGGCTCCTGGGGGGTGACCACCGCTTCGCGTACCTGGGGAACGACCCGAACTCGGGGGTGGATCCCAGCGGGTTGATGTGGCAGGAGTACCAGGTGCCATCCGACGAGACGCACTTCCGGGGCGGGGCGAACAAGCACACGAGCTTCGGCTGGGCGCCGTGGTTGTCTCTCGACCGGGAGTGCGGCGCGCTCTGCCAGGCGGCGCAGCCGCTCGGCGCGGCGGAGGGGAAGGGCAAGAAGAAGCCGAAGGAAGACGACGACTGCGACGAGGTGGACATCTACGAGCAAGACAAGAATCTCTCCGACAAGGATTGGCTCACCAAGTGGGCCGACTACGCGGCCCAGCACCTCGGCCACCGTGGCGACGACGAGACCGACCCCGCGACCGAGCCCAGGGGTGGCAACAAGCCCGACGGCACCGAGTCGCGGGGCCGTGACAAGACCGCCGACGAGAAGGCCCGGATGGCCTCCTTCCTCGCCGGCCTCGACGGGATCGACGTCAACATCCGCCTCGACCTCGGGACGGACCTGTTTGGCTCGCGCGAGCCCCATGCTCCGCGCCCCTCGGCGGGGCGGCAGGCGGGGCTCGGTGCGGGCGTCGGGGCGGGCAGGGGCAGCTCGACGGGACAGGATGCCCTCGTCGGCCTTGCCGTGGGCGGCGGCCTCGTGGTGACGGGGGAAACCGTCGCGTGGGGGACGATCGGCGGGCTGTCGGCGTGCATGGCGGTCCCCGCGTGCCGGAGCTGGGCAAATGATCGGCTTGGCGAGCTCCGGCGGCTGGGCCACGACGTCTCGTTCGAGGCCAGGGACATCTGGTGGCGGCTGGTGAACATGGCCAGCACCAGGGTGCCGCCCACCGTGGTCGTGGACGCGTCGCCGACCTCCGCGACGCTGACCGACACGCCGGAGTGCAACGTCGATCCCAGCGGCAACGGAGCCGGCAAGGCCACCAGCTCCAATCCCGACAAGTCAATCACTTCACTTCGAAAGCGACTGGCCGAACATCGGCAGAAGCTGGCCGACTACAAGTCCAATCCCGATGCAGCCGACAACCTCGGTCTCCTCAGGGAGGCAGCCACGCCGGAGATTCGAAAGCGGATTATCGAGGGACGAGTTCGCCACCTCGAGCAAGAGATCAAGGCGTTCGAGAAAGCCATTCAAGACCTAGGATGCGAACCATGACGGTGTCCATCGCGGAGCTCCGCGCCGCAGCCAACCTGTTGTTCGACCACCTCGAGCGATCCGGCCACTCGGTGGTGCGCATCGACGAGGATTACTACTGGAGCGTCCCCCCGGCTCAGCAGTTCGACGTGTACTCCACGCCCCCGGAGTTGACGATCGGTCAGCTGAGCGACGACCTCCGCGAGGTGGGGCGGATGCGAGCTGGAGAGTCGCCGCCGCTTGCCTACGGTCTCGTATGGCTTGCCGCGATCCTCCGGGTGGTGGGGCTGCGCGTCGTTCATTGAGGTCGCCTGGGAGGAGCGCACCGTGGGCCTCGACACCGAGACGACGGTGCACGGCCACGACTCGGCCGACAACCGCCTGCCACGCGCCGTGACCACCCTGACCGGCAGCGGCTCCACGACGGTGACCACCGGCTACGCGTGGGGCTACAGCGACGAGGGGCGCCTTCCACGCGCGCGGGCCCGCACGACCTCACCACGGGGGACTGGGCCGACGGCCAGCGTGGTGGCCTGCGCGGCCCTCCAGGCGCTGCGCCCCACCCTCTTCGCCTGATACACCTCCACCCGGCATGCACACCCACGCTCTGGTCCTCGCGGGCGGCCGCGGCACGCGGTTCTGGCCCCTGTCGCGACGCGCTCGTCCGAAGCAGGTCCTCGCCGTGGGGGGCGGGGACAGCCTGCTCGCGCGCACGCTCTCGCGCGTGGGCGCGCTCGTCGAGGGTGCGGTCGTGGTCACCGGCCCCGACATGGAAGCCGCCGTGCGCGAGGAGTCGGGCCGCGCGCACGTGATCGTGGAGCCCGCAGGACGCAACACCCTGCCGGCCATCGCCTGGGGCACGCTCGTGGCCGCCGAGCGTGGCGCCGACACGGTGATCGTGCTGCCGAGCGACCACCATGTGTCGCGACCGGAGGCGCTCACCGAGGCCCTGGACCAGGCGATCCAGATCGCGCAGTGCGGCGCCCTGGTCACCCTCGGCGTGCGCCCCACTCGCGCCGAGACCGGCTTCGGGTGGATCGAGCCCTCGCCCGACGGGCGCGTGGCGCGCTTCGTGGAAAAGCCGCCCCAGGCCGTGGCCGACGCGCTCCTCGCCGGGGGGCGTCACCTGTGGAACGCCGGGATGTTCGTGTTCCGGGTCGACGCCTTCCGCGCGGCCCTGTCGCGACACGCCCCGGCCACGGCCGCCGTGCTCGAGCGTATCGCCCGCGGCGAGCCGGTCGGGGCCTGCTGGCCGGCGATGGACGCCACCAGCATCGACTACGCGGTGATGGAGAAACATGACGACGTGCGCGTGGTGCCCCTCGACTGCGGCTGGAGCGACGTGGGCAGCTGGACGGCGCTCGACGAGGTCGTCCCCCCCGGCCCCGGCGGCGCGGTGGTTTGCGCCGAGCGCGTGGCCATCGAGTCGAGCGGCAACCTCGTCCATGCCGAGGGCAAGCTGGTGGCGCTGGTCGGCGTGCACGACCTGGTCGTGGTCGACACCCCCGACGCCTTGCTCGTGATGCGTCGCGACGAGGCGCAGCGTGCGCGAGAAGTGCTCGCCGATCTCGACGCGCGCGGCCTTTCCCGGTACACCTGAGCGATGCTCGCGCTCCTGTTCTTCGCTTGCTCCTCGGCCCACGTCAGCTCCTCGGTCGAGGACTGCAAGGACTACGACTTCACCGGCGAGCAAGAGAGCACGCTCGAGTCGAGCGTAGACGGCAGCAAGGGCGACGTGTGGCGCACCTACGTGGAGCGCGACAACACCGACGACGCCTTCGCCCCCGACATCGTCGACGATGGCGGTGTCATCAGCGTGTACGAGGCCTGGGACAAGGGGAGCGACGGCAACCCGATGTGCATGGAGCCGCACGTCACGCTCTCCGACATGAGCGGCGAGATCGAGGTGCGCTGGTACCTCGACGCGGGCGACAGCGTGCCCTTCGAGACGGTTCGCGTCCAGGCCGGCTGATGCGCGCCCTGGTGACCGGCGGCGGGGGTTTCACCGGGCGACAGCTCTGCGCGGTCCTGCGCGCCCGCGGCCACGAGGTGTGGGCGGCGGGTCACGACGCCGAGCACGCGGTAGACTTCCGCCTGGTGGAGCTGGTGGCCGAGCTTTTCACCGAGGCCCGCCCCGAGGTGGTGTTCCACCTGGCCGCGAGTAGCCATGCCGCCGACCTCCAGCGCGGGCCGGCCGACGTGCAGACCGAGAACGTGGTGCACCCTTTGCTCAACGTGCTGGAGTGCGCGGGCGAGGCGCGGGTGGTGATCGCCAGCTCGGCGGTGGTCTACGGCCGGGGGCCGACCACCGAGGATGCGCCGATGCGGCCGGTCGACCTCTACGGCGCGGCACGCGCGAGCGCCGAGGCCATGGCCCAGCGGCACGTGCAGCGTGGGGGCGACGTGGTCATCGCGCGCGCCACGGGGATCACCGGCCCGGGACAAACACGGCGATTCCTCCTGGCCGGCTGGGCGCATCGGTACGGCGCCGGGGAGCGACGCTTCGGTACCGGTAATCTCGACCTGCAGCGCGACTACATCGACGTGCGCGACGTGGCCGACGCCTACGTGCTCCTCGCTGAGCGCGGTGAGCGAGGTGCGGTGTACAACCTATGTAGTGGCGAGGCTCGGCCTCTCAGGGAGCACTTCGCGCTGCTTTGTCCCGGGACCGAGTCCACCGATGCCCTTGAGCCCACGCGCGAGCTGCCGGTGCTCGCGGCCTCGCCCGCCCGCGCCGAGGCCCTGGGCTGGCGCCGCCACTATGCTCTGGAGCAGACGCTCGCGGAGCTTCGACAATCCTACTTGCCCTCTCCCTAGCCTGCACTCTGAACGATATCGGTCGCGACAGCAGCATTGGTGAGATCGAGGGACTGGCGCTCGTCCTCGACGGCGACGATCTCCCGGCCACGGCGACCTACGCCGCCACCGCACGGGTGGAAGGGATCGTCGACGAGCGAGGCGCCCGCGGGACGATCAGCTATGCCGAGGTCGGCGAGTCACACGGCTGCGAGGGCACGCTCAGCTGGGCGGCGAGCGGCCTGCCGACGCCGTGCGTGGACTGCGAGTGGTCGATCGCGGTGGCCACGACCGCCGCCGACGTGGACGGCGAGTGCGACTTCGGGGTGATCGAGCTGTCGATGATGCCCGACCCCAACGAGGCCACCTACTTCGCCTACCGGGAGAACTACGCCGCCGACGGGGAAAACTACGACCGATACTTCAGCTACGTGGCGGAGGATGGCGCGGGCGGCGTGGCGATCTACCCCCTCTACCGCGAGGTGGACGGCGCGGTGCTGGGTGGTCCCGCGTGGAGCCCCGGCACGGGAGAACTCGCGTTCGAGGGGGGGCCGGTGGAGGGCGAGGCGCCCACGCTCTCGCGCGAGTGCGTGGATCTGGCGCTGCCCGTGAGTCGCGAGTCCTTCCTCGGCGACGCGCCTCAGGAAGAGTCGCTCCCGTGCGGCGACGCGCGAGTGGCCGACCGCTGGACCATCTTCGCCGAGGCGGGGCAGGTGCTCGGTCTCAGCGCCGACACCGACGCCCAGGCGCCCCTCGAGATCCGCGTGGTCGCGCCCGATGGGTGCGACGAGGCCGCGAGCGTCACCGGGTTGACCTGCACCGGTGGCGGCGACTGCCCGAGCCTCGAGTACACCATCCCGGGAACGGGGACCTGGGGCGTGCTGGTCTCCACGTCGCGGTGCACGTCAGACGTCCGATATGTAGTTGGGGGACGACTGCAATAGGAGGGCATGAGCTAACCACCGGGTGTTTGATGAGTCGAATCGCCGCTCTTTGCCTGTTGTTCCCGGCCTGCGAGCCCGCCGAAGAGCCGAAGGAGGTCGGCGACACCGACACCGACACCGACACCGGCGACGACGCCGGCAAGAGCGACCTGACGGTCACCCAGTCGGTCGATGACGCCATCGCCTACAACCAGCTCTGGGCCAGCGGTCACATGCTGGGCGCGGTGATCGAGTCGGGCGCCAGCGGCACCGTGGCCTACTCGGAGTGGATCGACGAGCAGGCGCCCTACTGCACGGCCACCCTCGAGTTCGAGAGCGCGGGCCCGGCCACCGACTGCATGGGCTGCAACTGGTCGCACGTGCTGGTGGCCACCGAGGTGGGCCGCGACGGAGAGTGCCTGTACGGCGCGCCGATCAACAGCCTCATGGCGCCCGAGGGACAGGAGGTGTGGCTCGGCTGGTACGAGGACTACACCGACGACTTCGGTGACGAGTTCCAGGAGATGCTCAACCTCGTGTACTGGGAGTCGTCGGGCAACTGGGAGATGTACTACCCGCACGCCATCGATGGCGACGGCGACGACGTGGGGGGAGAGGCCTACGACGTGGCGACGGGCACGCTCGATTACAACGGGCCCAGCACCGGCTTCGCACACGCACCGGCCCTGTGGTTGGAATGCGACGCCGACCCGATGGAGGCCGACGCCGCCTCGGTTGCCGGGGGCACGGTGGTGTCTGGCCAGCTCGAGTGCGACTGGTTCGACATGCTGGGCGACGCCTGGACCTTCGAGCTGGCGGCGGGCGACACCCTTCACGCCACCATCGACTCGCCCTCCACGGGCGCCGAGATGACGATGATGCTGGTGGGCCCGGACGGCTGTGCGATGGCCGAGGCGGTTGCTGAGGCACGGTGCAGCGGCCGGGGCGGCAACTGTCCCACCCTGTCCTACGAGGCCGCCACTGCGGGCGAGTGGACGCTGGTGGTGTCGTACGACGATTGCGAGGACGATCCCGTGGAGTACAGCGTGGATCTCGTCGTCGAGTAGCTTCGCGGCGTTATTCCTCGATGCCGAACAGTCGGTTCACGTCGATCTCCACTTCGTCGAAGGGCGGGAGCGCGCGTTTCTCACCGGGCATCGCCGTGGCCACGAGCTCGTAGGCTCGCGCGCCGTGCGCGTACACCAGCAGCACCTTGTGCTGCCGGTCGACGACCCAGTAGTGCTCCACCCTGTGGGCGTAGTAGCCGCGCATCTTCGTGCCCAGGTCGCGCCCGGCGGTGCTCGCGGACAGCACCTCCGCCACCCAGTCGGGGGCGATGGGTACGGGCCACTCGTCCGGCATCGCCGGCACCCGGTCGCGTCGCCAGCCCGAGACATCGGGGCGGTACACGTCCGCGCCGAAGTACACGTCGACCTCGGTGCGGATCCACCAGCCACCGGGGCCGCCCGAGCCACGGCGTCGGTCGTAGGGCTCGTGCAGGCGGCCGCCGAGCGCGACCTGGGCGCGACCGTGCCCCTCGTCGGAGGCCGCCTTCTCGAGCAGGATGCCGTCGATGATCTCGCAGGCGCGGCCATCCCGGACGGACTGCAACAAGTCGTCGAGCGTGGCCAATCGGAGCGCAGGTTCGCCGGGCATGGGGAGAGTATACCGCGCGTGCCGTGCTCCGACGCGCCGCTACCTCGGCAGCCGCACGTCGCGAATGTCGCGCGCTCCGGTGAGCGCCATCACCAGCCGATCCACGCCGATCGCGATCCCCGCGCAACGAGGCAGTCGCGACGTGGCTTCGATGACGCCCTCGTCCACCGGGTGAGGCTCGCGACCCACCCGGACGCGCTGGGCCGCGCTCTCGGCGAAGCGGGCGCGCAGCTCCTCGCCGTCACCCAACTCGGAGAAGCCGTTCCCCAGTTCGAGACCCCCGAGGTACAGCTCCAGCCGCTCCGCCACCGGCTCGCGGATCTCGGCCAGCGCCGCCTGTCGCGCCGGGTAGTCGAGCACCCAGGTGGGCTCGGTCAGCGCCGGGTCGATGCGTTCCACCCACTCGCGGTAGAAGTCCTCGTCGTTCTCGGGAACCTGGCCGCCGAAGAGCTCGCGGACCGTCACCCGGCGAAACTCGGGCGCAAGCACCCCCACGGCGTGCGAGGCCCTCGTCACCAGCTCCTCCACCACCTCGATCAGATCGAGGTAATTGGCGTTGCACAGGTAGAGTTCCAACATGGTGAACTCGGTCCCGTGGTGGGCGCCGCGCTCCTCGCCGCGGAAGCAGGGGACGATCGCGAACACCCGCGGCAGCCCAGCCGCGACGGCGCGCTTCAGCGCGAACTCGGGCGAGGTGTGCAGGAATCCGTCGGCCGCGCGGAGGGCTTCGAGGTTGGCCTCCAGCGCGGGGCCATCCACCAGCAGGGGCGGATCGAGCTCGAGGAATCCCTTGTCCCAGAGCGTCTCACGCAGCGCCCGGACGATGGCGGCGCGCGCGCGCAACAGGTCGACTCTCAGGTGTTGAGTCGCGACACGTAGGCGCCACCTTCGCGGGTGTCGACCTTGAGAAGGTCGCCTTCCTTGATGAAGATGGGCACCTGCAACTCGGCGCCGCACTCGAGCTTGGCGGCCTTGGTGATGTTGTTGGAGGTGTTGCCCTTCACGGCGGGCTCGGTCCACGCCACCTTGCTCTCGATGAAGTTCGGGAGCGTGACGTTCACCGCGCGGCCCTTGTAGAAGAGCACGCTCACCTCGAGGTTCTCCATGAGGAAGGCCTTGTCGTCGCCCAGCACGTTGCCGGGGATCTCCACCTGCTCGTAGCTCTCGGTGTTCATGAAGGTGTAGGTGCCCTGCTGCTCGTAGAGGAACTGCATGGGTTGTTCCTCGACGTCGGCCTCGGGGAGGATCTCGCCCGTGCGGTAGGTGCGCTCGATGACCGCGCCGCTCAGCAGGTTCTTCAGCTTCGTGCGGGTGAACGCCGTGCCCTTGCCGGGCTTCACGAACTGGAAGTAGACGATGCTATACGGGTTGCCTTCGATTTCAACTTTCAGCCCGTTACGGAATTCCGAGGTCTCGTACGCCATGACAGCTCCAGCGAGGGCGCGCGGCTATCACGCCGGGGCAGTGGTGGGAAGGCCAGAAGCGGAGGCCCGCTTCCCGTGGTTGCGGGCGGTCGACTGGCCGAGCGTCGCGGCCCGTTTTCCCGTGCGGCTCTTGCGTGATTTCCTCGGTGACGCCGCCAGTCCCCGCGATCCCCGGGTGCTCACGGCCCTGCCGAGTAGCGACGAGCTTCGCGACGACCCGGGCGACGTGCCCGACCCGGTGGGCGAGCAGGCGCGGTCACCCTTGCCCTGGGTGGTGCGCAAGCACGATGATCGCGTGCTGCTCTTGCTCACCAAGCGTTGTCACCTCTACTGCCGCTACTGTTTCCGTCGCGACCACGTGCCCGGGCAGGGCGAAGACCCGACGGTCGCGGAGTGGTCGGCCATGCTCCAGTATGCGAAGCACAGCGGCGCTCGCGAGCTGATCCTCAGCGGCGGCGACCCCCTGGCGGTGACCGACGCGCGCCTTTTCTCGGTGATCGACGCGGTGCGTCCCGAGGTGCCGGTGATCCGGGTGCACACGCGGGCGCCCATTACCTACCCGCAACGGGTCACCGCCGCGCTGGTCGACGGGCTGCGTGCCCGCGCGCCGGTGTGGGTACTGGTGCACGCCAACCACCCGGTGGAGCTCACGTCCCCCGTCCGCGACGCGCTCGCGCGGCTGGTCGACGCGGGACTGCCGGTGCTCAACCAGGCGGTCTTGCTCCGCGGCGTCAACGACTCCGCCTCCACCCTGGCCGAGCTTTGCGAGGCGCTTGTGGAGCTGCGCGTCTTCCCCTACTACTTGCACCACCCCGACGCGGCGCCGGGCAACGCCGCCTTCCGCATCCCCCTGGCCGATGGCTGGGGCATCTATCAGGAACTCCGTGGCAAGTTGAGCGGGATCGCCCTGCCGCAGTACGTGATCGACCCGCCCGACGGCTCAGGTAAGCGTCCCGTGTCCGATATGCTGTGACCCATGGCCGTTCGTTCCGCCTCGCGCCGCTACCCGTCGCTCCGCGCCTTCGTGGAGGACTACCAGAGCATGTTGCGCATCGGCGCGCTCACGCTTCCCCCGGGCACCCTCGACGGGGTGCCCATGGCCTCGATGAAGATCGACCTGGTGATCCCCCTCGTTGGCCGCCTCGGCCCGATCGAGGCGCAGCTCTTGCAGCTTTTGCCTGACGGCACGGTGGCGCTGCGCGTGGTGGAGTGGCCCCCGGAGGTAACCAACGGCTTCACCTCGGTCTTCGCGGCGATCGACGAGATGAAACAGTGGTTCGTCGAGAGCGGGCAGTTGCTCGCCCCGAGCGACGGTAGCGCCGAGCGCCAGTTGCTCGGCGAGGTGGAGCGGCTGCGCGCGCGCGTGAAGTCGCTCGAGTCGCGTCCCGCGGCCGCCCCGAGTGCGGCGCCGGCGGCCGACGCTCCCTCCGTGGTGTACGACGACGAGGGCAATCGGGTGGTGGAACGTGGGTTCCGCGTGCCCGATGTGACGGGCTTCGACCCAGCGCTCTCGGGGGTACTCTCCGACCGCAGCTTTCGCGACGCGTGCATGGAGCTCGCCATCGCGCGGGCCACCGGCTTGCTCACGATGGAGCTCCCGAATGGCCGCGTGCGCTGGGGCTTCTGGCAGAAGGGCGGCCCCGTGGGCTGGCGATGCGAGCCGCTGGTGGAAGACGAGGTTCTGGGCATCTTGTTGTACCGGGCGAGCCAGATCAACCGCGAGCAGCTCGAACAGTCACTCAACCTGATGGAAACCAACGGCGTCCGGCAAGGCGAGGCGCTCATCGAGATGGGCGTCTTGAGCTTCGCGCAGCTGGTGATGCTGCTGCAGAAGCAGTCGGAGTTCGTATTCCAGCGCGTGGTGAAGGAGCGCGAGGGGAACTGGAGTTTCCACGTGCTCGACGACCTTCCCGAGCGTTTCGTCACCCCGCCGCTGCGCACGCCGTCGCTCCTGTTCCGGGCGCTCCGAAACTCGGTTCGCGACATGCCGGCCGAGGAGCTGGCCACGACGCTCCGGCCCTGGCTCGACCGCTACGTGTACTTCGTCGAGGGCGCCGCCCGCGTGTTCGACGAGATGAAACTCAACAGCGAGGAAGCTGGGTTCCTCAAGATCGTAGGCAGCACCAGTTACCGGCTGCGAGAGCTGTTCGCGGTGTCCAACCTCTCGCGATCGGCCACCGCAGGCATGGTGTGGTCCCTGGCCGACCTCCACCTCATCGAGTTCCGCGACGCCGAGGCCCACGGGCGTGGAGAGGAGCGGATCCGACGCGTCCTGGAGGATCGGAAGCGCGCGGTCATGCGGGGCACCCTCTTCGATGCTCTCGATCTCCACTGGATTTGCACCCCGCCCGAGGTCGAGGCGGCGTGGCGCAAGCTCTCGCCCGAGTTCGCACCGGACTCGATTGCCCGTTGGGGCGAGGCCAACAAGCAGCTGGTCGACGACATCTATGGAAAGCTCAAGTCCGCCTACGAGACGCTCAAGGTCGACAATCGCCGTCGCGAGTACCGCGCGGAGATCCTAGAGCGCATGCAGATCGAGCAGTCCGCCGAGATGCTGGGCAAGAAGGGCGACATGGCGTTCATGAAGGAGAACCACCGCGAGGCCTTCGACTGCTTCAGCAAGGCGCTTGAACTGATCCCCAACAACGCCCAATATCGCGACGGCTACAACAAGGCGAAGTCGGTCGCCAAGGCCTAGTCCCAGCTCAATTGGTCCTCGAGATCGGCGGACCGCAAGTCCATGAAGGTCTTCACGTAGGCGCGAGCCTCGTCCACGGCTGCGTCGTCGTACTCCTTCCGGGGATCCGCCCTGCCGTCCGCGTCGATCTCGGCGGTGATGGTGTCGACCCAGTCCGGCATCGCCGCCGCGTCGGCATCGGCGATCGCGAGCACCAGATTTTCGCGCCAGGTGGCTTTGCAGCTGGCGTCTTCCAGGCAGGCGGTGGCGAGGATGCCGTGCATCACGTACTCCACGCTCGCGTCGTCGAGGAAGGTCTCGTCGAGGCCGTGCGGGATGAAGTTGAAACGACTGCTCGCGGGGTCGAGGTAGAGGTGCGCGTCGTCGCCGGGCTCGGAGAAGGGGTACCCGTCGAGGTTGCCGACGTAGGCCATCGTCGCGAAGTAGAGCCACCAGGCGTCCTCGTCGACGTAGTCGAACATCTTGGCCGGGCCTTCGGGGGTGGCCATCACGGCGGTGAGCGCCTCGATCTGGCTCCGGTCGTCCTCGCCTTCCTCGAGCTCGAAGCCCTCGAGCAAGCCTTCCTGGAAGTCGGCGTCGTGGATCTCCCACATCGAGCCCTCCGCGTCGTCGAACCAGCCGCCGAGCAGCTCCTCGTCGGTGTTCTCGACGTTGCTGTACAGGCCGTAGGGCTCGCCGTTGATCGACACCACCGCGTGATTGCAACGAGGCGACGGCACGCCGCGCTCGCGGAAGAATCGATAGGCCACCCGCTCGCGCAGCATCGAGGCGTCGCTCACCATGTTGTTGAACACCAGGCGCCGCATGCCCATGAAGCGGCCATCTTCCTGGTACTCGCTGAACTTCACCTTGAGCGAGGGCTTCTCGTCGATGGAGCGGTAGCTCGATTCCCCTTTGATGCGCACGCCGACTGGGCCGTAGCGCAGTCCCTCGTACACGAAGACGCCCTCCACCCAGGTGCGCGGGTCGCCGGCCAGAGAGGCGATGGCCTCGCTGGACAGCTCGATGTCCACGCTCTGGACCCGCCCGTCCGCGTAGAACTCGTCGGCATCGCCGTCCACGACCGGTGGCAAGAGGCCGTCGTCGACCGCGCTCTCGTCGCTGTCGCCCACGTTGCTGCTATCCAGCGTCTCCCCGCAGCCGAGCATGAGCAGGATCATGCAGCTAGTGTAGCGGCAAGATGTGGACGACGTGCGCGGCCCTCGCCCTCGCCGGCCCCCTGGCCGAGGGGGAACGTCTGCGCTACGAGGCCTCGTGGATGGGCATCCCCGCCGGTGTCGCGACTGCGGAAACGCGGCGCGAGGGCGAGACCTGGGTGGTGCGCGTGGCCTCACGTTCCTCCGACTGGCTCGCCGGGCTCTACCCGGTGGACGACCGCCTCACCTCGGTGTGGGCGCCCGGCGCCGGGAGCCAGCGCTACGAGACGGTGTTCCGCGAGGGGCGCTTCCAGCAAGACCAGGTCATGGTTTTCGGCGCATCGGCGATCACGGTGTCGCGACACCAGCTCTTCGAAGAGGGCTGGCGGCGCTGGGAGGACAGCTACGTGGCGGCGCCCGGCGTGGAAGATCCCGTGTCGGCCCTCTGGCGCATCCGCGAGGCGGGCGCCGGGCGCTTCGATGTCTTTTCCGGCAAGCGGGTGGTGCCCGTCGACGTGCAGAAGGTGGGCGGCGCATACATCGATGGGCAGGCGACCGAGCGTTTCGACGTGCGGACGGTGCATGACGGCGACCTGAAGGACCGGATGTCGCTCTGGTTGACGACGGACGAGGCGCGGGTGCCCCTCCGCGCGGAGGTCGCGACGCGCGCCGGCCCGGTGACGATCACGCTGATCGAGCGTGAAGTCCCCTGATGCGCGTGCTCCACGTCGACCCCGCGACCGAGTGGCGCGGCGGGCAGGCCCAGCTTGCGCACCTGCTCGCGGGGCGCCCCGGCGACCTCTTGGCCGCCGTTCCCGGTTCACCGCTCGCCTCGCGCACCCGGGTGCCCGACGTGCCGCTCCACCCGCGCAACGACCCGCGCAATGCGCTGATCCTCCGGGCCGCGGCGTCGCGACTGGGGGTCGATCTCGTGGCCGCGCACCACAGCCACGCCCACGACGTCTCGCTCCTGGTGCCGGTCCCCCTGGTGGTGCACCGCCGTAACCACCGGCCGCCCGGCCACGCGTGGAAGTACCGTCGCACGGCATCGGTCATCGCGGTCTCCGAGTTCGTGGCGGGGCTCTGTCGCGACGCGGGCATTGGGCGAGTGCGCGTGGTTCACGATGGTGTCGATGGTTCGCCGGTGCCATACCGGGGCGGAGGACCGCGCTTCCTCGGCGCGGGAGCACTAGTCGAGCACAAGGGATTCCGCCACGCGATTGCCGCGATGCACCAGGTGGATGGCGAGCTGTGGATCGCCGGCGACGGGCCGCTCCGGGCCGAGCTCACCCGGATCGCCGGGCCCCTTGGCGGTCGGGTGCGCTTCCTCGGGCGGGTTGACGACCTCCCTTCGCTATTTGGGATGGCGGAGGTGTTTGTACACCCTTCCGTCGAGGAGGCGGCGGGTAGCGTGCTCATCGAGGCGATGGTGGCGGGCATTCCCGTGGTCGCGACCACGGCGGGGGGCCAGCCCGAGCTCGTGGGTGAGGCGGGCATCCTCGTACCGCCCGCCGATCCCGTGGCACTCGCGGCGGCGCTCCGGCGTCCCCGGGTGCGCGGGGAGGGGCAGGCCCAGGCGGCGCGCTTCTCCGTGGAAGAGCTCGTGCAAAAAACGACGCGGGCCTACGAGGACGCGCTCAGCGCACCCGCTCGATGACCACGTGGTCGATGGTATCGCCGACCCCGATGGCGGTGGCGCCGCGCATGCCCAGCGTCACGCGACCGAAGAGGGTGTAGCCGAAGTCGAGATGGGGCTGTGGCGAGAGGGTGACGAACCACTGGCTGCCGCCGGTGTCGGGGCCGGACAGGGCCATGCCCACCGCGCCGACGTCGTACGTCTCGGGTGAGAGCTCGTCGGGGATCTCGTAGCCGGGGCCGCCCCAGCCATCACCGCGTGGGTCGCCCGTCTGGACGACGAAGTCGGGCACCACGCGGTGGAAGGCAAGCCCGGAGAAATAGCCTTGCTCGGCGAGCGTCGCGAAGTTCCACACGGTGAGCGGCGCCACCTCGGGCAGGAGCTCGATGCGAATCTCGCCTTGCGACGTGAACACCCGCGCCGAGCGCACCGCGAGCACCTCCGCGAGGGAGGGCAGCGCACGCTCCGGGTGACGCGCCCGGGGCGGGTCGATGCCGAGCATGGGGCCGATTCGCTTGGCCACCTCGGCGAGCTCGGGGGCGTCGAGGTGCCTGCGAATCGTCGTCTTGGCCTCGTTGCTCGGGCGAGGAAGGCGGCCGGTAGCGTACACCGCGTCGAGCGCCTTCACGGTTGCGATCGCCACCGCCCGGGGCTGACTGCGCTTTCCGAGGGCGGCGAGCAGCGGTTTCTCCAGCACAGGGTCGGGATGCTCGGCCACCGCCTCGGCGGCGGCCTGCACGATCACCGGGTCGCGTGAGCCCAAGAGCTCGGTGAGCTCGTTGGCCGTGGGGGGCGCTTCGCCGCCGAGCAGCGTGCCAGTCGCGGCGCTGCGGAGGCGCGCGTCGTCGTCACGCAAGGCCATGCGCAAGAGCCGCGGGCGCTCGTCCATCGACTCCACCGCGGCGATGCGCACGGCCACGGGCCAGGCCACGCGCTGGTAGTCGGCGAGCGCGGCGGGCAGGGCCCGGTACTTGTCGAGGGTCCGGAGCGCGGCCGCTTGTTCGGCGGGCCGACCCGATTCGAGCAGCTTCTTCATCGGATCGAGCGCGGCGCCCTCGCAGCCGAGCGCGGCGGCCAGCGCCTCTTCCCGGACCCAGGTTTCGGGGTCGAGCACACCGCGGTCGATCGTGGGCACGCTGCAACCCGCCTTGGCCATGGCGCGCAGCGCAGCTACCCGCACCTCGGCGGCCGAGTCGGCACCGGCCTCGGCCACGAAGGCGGGGTCTTTCACCAGCGGCCCAGCCGCGCGCACCAGCCACGCGCGCACCCGGGGATCGGTGTCAGACAGGGCCGCCTCGCGGAGCTTCTGTACCGCCTCCGAGGACAGCCCCTCCAAGGGCGCTCGCGCCAGCGCCCACGCGGAGATGCGCCGCGCTTCGCCGACCGGCTTGTCGAGCTCTTTCAAGAGCGCCAGCACCACCGCGTCGCTCGACACGCCCGGGACCTTGCGCAGCCCCATCCGCCCGAGAGCCTCGGCAGCGGCACGCGCGCGCGGGCCGTCGAGGAGCATTATGAGTCGCGACACGTCGTTGGCGTCACCGGTGCGTCCGAGCGTGACGACGAGGGTTTCGAGCACGCGCGCGTCGGTCTCGGTGTCGAGACGCGCGCGGACAATCGGCGCCGCATCGGCGGCCCAGCCGAGCGCCACGGCGGCGGCCTCGCGCACGGCAGGGTCGCTGTCGGCGGCGGGGCCCGCGAGCACGCTGCCCGGCGCGTGAAGGCGACCCGCGGCCCGCACGGCGAGCGCCCGGGTGGCGGGGCTCGGGTCGGCCAGGAAAGGGGCGAGGGCCTCGGCGGGCATCCGGCGCGCCTCGACCTGGAAGACCATCTCGGCGACGGGGAGGGGAACCCCGGCGAAATCAGCGGCGATCGCGAGAGACAGGCAGAAAGCGAGCATGGGGGGGCCACCTCACGCGCGGCGCCGTGCCCCGCAAGCCGATAGCTCGCCGCGATGGCCCGGCTGACTCGCGCCGATTTCAAGCGCCTGGGCGCCGAGCTCAGCGACGAGGCCCGAGAGGCCGCGGTCGCAGCGGCGCGCGGACGGGGCGTCGCGGTGCCCGTGGACTGGGCTGACATGCCCGCCAAGAAACTCCTGCGCTTGCTCGCGGCACGTTCGCAGGCCGCGCAGGTCGCCTTGACGCCCACTCGGCGCGACGAGGGCTTCACGTGCGGGCATTGCGGCGCCGAGGTGCCGCCAGGCGGCCGCCGTCCCCGGGACCACTGTCACCTCTGCCTGCACTCCCGACACGTCGACATCGTCCCCGGCGACCGGGCGGGTGACTGCGGGGGGGATCTCGTGCCCTTCGCGGTGGTCAAGGAAAAAAAGGGATGGATGATCGAGTACCGTTGCGCGTCTTGCAGTGCGTCGCGTCGTAACCGCGTGCTCGATGACATCGCGGTGCCTGACGACCCGGCAGCGGTGAGGCGGCTCATGGCGGGCGGGGGAGGGATGTAGGGGAGCGCATGCACGGCGAGCATCGGGATTACAATGCGCCCGTGGACTGCACCGAGTACATCGCGGGCCACCGCGAGCGCCGAGCCGCTGAACGGGCGTCGAACGCGGTTCGTGCCCTCGCCGCGAGGCAGGCTGCGGAGCGAGTCGCTGCCCTCCTCGCACGCGAGTTCAGCGCCCGGCGCGTCGTCCTCTTCGGCTCGCTGGCCTCGTGCCGCTTCGGGGCTCGTTCCGACATCGACCTCGCGGTGGACGGGGTCGATCCTGCGCGGTTCTTCGCGGCTTCCGCCGCCGCGCAACGCGAAGCCGAGCCCTTCGACGTCGACCTAGTGCCGCTCGAGGCGGCGACCCCGCTCCTTCGGTCGCACGTGGACGCCGAGGGAGTCGTGCTCCTTGGGGATTGACTCGGCGCGCGCGACCCGCCTCGCTGCCTTGTTGCGCGCGGAGCGGGCGAGTCTAGGATCCGTCCTCGCGGAGGCCGCGGCCGCGGCTGGCATCGAGGCGCCCGCCGGCCTCGTCCTGCGCGGTGCCGGCGACGTCGTGCACGATCTGTACACTGGCACTGAGCGGATCATGGAGCGGGTGGCGGACGAGTTCGATGGGGGACCCCCGGGTGGCGCAGCGTGGCATCGCGAGCTGTTGCGAAGCATGGCGCTCGACTTGCCCGGAAATCGCCCACCGCTTTTCCGCGTCACGACGGCGCAGGCCCTCGACGAGTACCTCCGGTTCCGCCTCCTCTACCGCAATACCTACGGCTTCGAACTCCAATGGACCCGGCTCCAACCGCTTTTGGAACGCGCTGAGGCGACCTGGACCCTTGTCCACGCCGACGTGTCCAGCTTCCTCGCCTTCCTTGATGCGCTGGCGTCAACCGCCCCTGTCCCGTCGAGCCCCGCCGAGTGACGGGCCTCGCTCGCTCAGGCCCTAGCCCCTCCAGCCTACCCCCCGCAGCCTCTCACAAATCGAGCTGCAACCTCATCCCCACGATGTTGCTCTGCGCGGAGTAGGTGCCGTTGCTGCTCGCGTTGTAGGGCAGCTCTGTCGTGAAACGATCGTCCACGTAGTCGTCGCTCTCGGGGTCGGCGTCCCACGCTGAGTTGGTGATGGTGCGGTCGACGAGGAAGTTCTTCGTGTACGCCACGCCGATGCTGAACTTCTCGGCGAAACGGTACCGCGCCGCGAGTGACACGCCGTAGGCGTCGAAGTCGAGGTTGGTGGCGCTCACCGCGTAGTCGGGGACGGCGTACTGCTTGTAGCCGAGGCGCCCACCCACCCACACGCTGGGGATGATCCAGTAGCCACCGTTGGCGGAGATCACCATCGAGTCCCACAGGCGCCGGGGCGAGTTGATCTCGTTGGCCACCTCGATGGACAGGCCATCCTCGGGGCCGATGGGGTCGCCGTCTTCGCTGTTGAGCGTGATGTAGGCGTCGCCGCTCGAACCGCCGCAGCAGTCCTTCCACATGTAGTACTCGATGGTGGCGCCGACCTTCAGCTTGTCGTTGATCTCGCTCACCGCGCCAGCGCGGAGCACGGCGGGCAGCGGCATCTCGAAGGTGAAGTCGCCGGGGATGGTCACGTCGCCCTCGCCCTCGGCGAGCGCGTCGGGCGCGGTGACCTCGGCCTTCCCGGCCGCGTTGAATTGGCCGCCGGAGGTGTAGCTCGCGCCCACCTGGAGGAACTTCCAGCGATCCACGAAGATGCCCGCGTTCCACATCGTGTGCGAGCCGGTGCCACTCGCGTCGAGCACCACGTCGTACTCGTAGGGGGTGCCGGTGAAGCCGAGGCCCTCGTTGCCGAGAGGGTCGGACACCTTCAGGATGGTGACGTTGTCGTAGACGTAGGCGAAGCCGCCGCCCAGGTGGAAACCATCCACCGGCGTGAGCGCGATGCCGGGGATCACCGACAGCGTGATCACCTTGGAGGTGACGCCAGCGTAGCGCTGGGCGCCGGTGTAAGGGGGGGGGTCGGTCTCTTGCCCGGAGTAGTCGCCGCCGCCCACGAAACTATCCGTGGCCGCGATGCCGATGGCCCCCCACTTCAAGGGCTTCCACGTGACACCGAGCAGGCCCACGGGCACGATGGCGTGCGCCTCGGCGGGGATGTACTTCTCGCCGGTGTTGGGATCGATGCCGTCGTTGCGGGTGGGCGTGAACTTGACGTCGATGAAGCTCAGCTGCACGTCGGCCAGCGCATCGAAGCCGTCGCTCGCACCGATGGCAGCTGGATTGTAGTGCATCGCCGCCGGGTCGGCCGTGGCCGGGCCGGAGTCGGGCGCACCAATGGTGGCCGGGGCGGAGATCGGGGACGCGTGGGCGGTGGCGAGGGCAAGAAGGAGGTTCATGGCGGCGCCCGTATACAACAGTCACTTGCTTGTTGCACGCGCGTGGGGTAGTGCCGCGGCGCCTTTTTCCTAGGAGCGCATCAAATGTCTCTCGTCAAGCTCACCTCTCCCGCCCTCTTCCTCCTCGTTCTCGGTTGCGACGGCCGCTCGGTCGATACCGGCGACCAGGCCGATGCCGACACCGACACCGACACCGACTCCGACACCGACACCGATTCCGACAGCGACACCGACACGGGCACCCCCGAGACCGGCTGGACCGTGAGCGGCATGGCGGTCGACTTCATGACGCAGGGCCCCGCGGCCGAGGGCCTCACCGTGGCCTTCGCCGACCCCACGCCGGCGCTCTCGGGCGGCGAGCTCGACATCCTCGGCACCGGCACCACGGCGGCGGACGCCACCTTCTCCATCGCCGGCATCGAGGGCAATCCCTCGCTCGGCGCCTTCCTGCTCGTGAGCGGCGGCGACAACATGAGCACCGCCACCGGCGTGCCGGCCTCGGCCTACTCGGGCTTCGGCGACGGCGACGTGCTCGCCGGGGAAACCGCGATGGTCATCTCCAGCGCCATGGCCGCTGGCATCGACGCCTCGCTCACGCCCCTCGGCGTGACGAAGTCGATCACCGAGACCGGCGTGCTCTTCGTCAACGTGCGCGACGCCTCCGGCACCCCGGTCGACGGCGCGGTGGTGAGCGACGGCGGCGCCGGCCAGGCCATCTTCTACATGGACGCCGACTCGAGCGACGGCCTCTTCACCACCGCTGGCGCGCCCAACACCGCCACCAGCGCCGCCGCCGGCGGCTTCGCGGTGATCCCGGGCGCCACCATCGCCACCTACGAGGCCGACGCGGGCGGCATGACCGGCAGCCAGCTCTCGGGCGCCCTCCCGAGCCTCAGCGTGTTCACCGGCATCACGGTCCAGTAGTTAGTCGTAGCCAACAATCCGGCCTGCCGGCGCCGCATAGGTGCTCGGCAGGTCGGACACCCCGTCGCCATCGGCATCCTCGAAGCTCTGGCCATAGGCGATGAGCGCCTGCCAGAGCTTCAGTTCGTCGACATCCGGCGTGGACGGATCGGCGTCGAACACCATGCTGTCGACGTCGGTGTACTCGACGCCCGCCGCGTCCTTCGCGGTGATCTTCATCAGGCCGTAGGTCAGGCTCTCGAGGATGCCCATCAGGCTCGCGACGTAGCTGTCCACCGCCACGTGGTAGAGCTGCGTGGATTCCTTGCTGGAATCTATGGTTTCCCAGGTGCCGTCCTCCAGCTGGCGCTCGATGGACTGGGCGCGGTTGAATTGGCCCCGGCTCATGTCGAGGTTGCACCGCATGCCCGACACCTCGATGAAGTAGTTGCAGCCGTACGAGGGCGCGACCGAGGCGGTGACTTCACACACGTCGAGCAGCTCGGCGCCGGTCACATAGAAGTGGACCAGCGAGTAGCCGGGCAAGTCGTCGTTGCCGAAGCCCAGCGGCAACACGCGAAAGGCGTCGGAGAAGCCCTGCACGCCGGAGAGGCCCTGGTCGATGGGGTCGCGGATCACGCCCTGCGACTCGAAGCTGAACTCCACCCCGGCGGCCGGGTCGAGGTCGTTGATCACGTGGCGGAAGGCGTCGGTGACGAAGTTGCCGAGCGCCGTTTCCGTGCAGCCGGTGGCGGGCATGCTCGCCGGGACGCTGTACACCGCCTCGTCGTAGCCGAAGCCGATGTCGACCAGCGGCCCGGCTTCCACCTCGGCCTTGTAGGCCTCCACCTCGGTGCTCACGTCGGCATCGCCGAGGATCTCGTCGTTGAGCTCGTGGAGCTGGTAGTTCTCGACGGTCCAGCTGCCATCGTCGTTCTGCAAGAGGTCGATCTGCCCGAGGTACTGCGTGAGCGCGCCGGCCTGGACGATCGTGGTGGAGCCCACGGTGCGCGCCTCGAAGAGCGGGGTGTGGCTGTGTCCACCGACGATGATGTCGATCTGCGGCACCTCCTGGGCGAGCAGATCGTCGGGCGAGGTGGTGGGGTCGTCGGTCACGCCGTTGTGGGTGAGCGCCACGACGAGATCCACGCCCTCGGCCTGCAGCGCCGCGACGGCCTCGATGCTCGCGTCGGTGGCCGGGGAGAAGCTCGCCGGCACGACCGCCGGGGTGATCGACTGCGCGCTGTCGCCGAGGATGCCGAACAGACCAATGCGCAGGCCGGTGTCGAGCTCCTGCACCATGTGGGGCTGGATGCGACCGCTGGCGAAATGGGCCTCCAGCAGGTCGTCGCCGCTGTCGGCGCTATTGGGGACGGTATTGCTGGCGAGGATCGGCGTCTGGACGCCGCGCGCGTCGGCGAGGCTGATCATCGTGCCGAGCACGTCGGGACCCCAGTCGAACTCGTGGTTGCCGAGGGTCACCGCGTCGTAGCGCAGGCTGCCCATCATCGAGAGCTCGGCGGCGTGCGTGGTGGCCAGGAGCTGGAAGAGGTCGCCGGCCATCCAGTCGCCGGCGTCGTAGAGCACCACCGGGTGATCCGACGCCGCCTTGATCTCCTCCACCTTCGTGGCGAGGCGCGCGAGGCCGCCGACGGTGTCGTCGTCGCCGGTCGTGTCGGGCGAGTACTCGCGGTTGGGGCCGAAGCCGAGCATGTGGCTCTGCCAGTCGTTGGTGTGCAGGATGGTCACCCGGAAGGGGCCGGTCGGTCCCGCGCTGTCGCCGGGGGCGGTGTCTTTGACGGCGGGGTCGTCGGGGGTGCACGCCAGGAAGAGGATCAGCATGGGCCGCGGCTAACTCGTCGAACCGCCCGGCGGGTTAGACGCCGCGCGTGCGATCACGCCAGCTCTGGGTCCTCGTTGCCTTCGTGCTGCTCATCGGTTTCGTGGGCATGGCCGTGTCGAGCCGTGGTCCCCTCGGTCGGCGCGCCAAGGCCGTGGCGATGCCGGAGATCGTGGAGCATGTGGAGAAAGGCGAGGTAGCAAGCGCTACGTTTCGTGGCCCCACCGTGACGGTCACCCTGAAGGAAGGCTCACAGAAGAGCGCCACCGGCCCGGAAGATCCCGACTTCTATATCCGCTACTTCACCGAGAAGGGCGTCACGCCCAGCTTCGAGCGCTCCGACGCGCGCTGGCTCCCCATCGTGGGCATCATCGCTCCGGTGGCGGTGATCATCCTGATGATGACGATGATGATGCGGCAGATGCAGCAGGGCAACGGCCGCGCGATGTCCTTCGGCAAGTCCCGCGCCAAGCTGGCCGCCGACAGTGGGCGGAAGGTCACCTTCGACGACGTGGCCGGCTGCGAGGAGGCCAAGGAGGAGCTCCAGGAGATCATCCTGTTCCTCAAGGAGCCCGCGCGATTCACCCGCCTCGGCGGTCGCATTCCCAAGGGTGTCTTGCTCATGGGCTCGCCGGGCTCGGGCAAGACGCTCCTGGCGCGCGCCGTGGCCGGTGAGGCCGGCGTGCCCTTCTTCGCGCTCAGCGGCAGCGAGTTCGTCGAGATGTTCGTGGGCGTGGGTGCCTCCCGGGTGCGCGACC
>SXGT01792171.1_pt1 | contig 23729 bp, 18 predicted proteins | sample 3176221 | NCBI WGS metagenome assembly SXGT01 (sample SAMN11356862, study PRJNA531348) | freshwater metagenome | isolation source: freshwater sample F1-120 | place: China: Fuxian Lake, Yuxi | collected 2017-12-25
ACACCGCTTCAAGACAAGGATACCGTGCATGCCGGGCGGCTGGGTCGCTACGCTCCCGCCGCCCTACGCGCAGCCGTTGCCGGCAATGGCTGTCAACGCGCTTTTCGCCGGAAGGGTCATACTTTGGGGGAGCCGTCTACACTCCGGCAACCCCCGCATCACAAACAAGCCCACAACCACCAACGCCGCGCCCGTCCAATACGGCGCCCGCGTATGCACTTCCAGCAGCGACCCCGCGCACGCCGGCCCAATCACCCGCGCCAGGCTCGACATCGACTGCCCCAGCCCCAGTGCGGCGCCCTGCTGATCCGGCCCCACGAACCGGGACAGCATCCCGGTCATCGACGGCGTAATCAGGCCCTGGCCAACCGCAAGCCACGCACAAGTCGCCACGAACAGCGGAAACGACCCGTACTCGCCGACCAGCGGTACCGCAATCAAGCCCACCAGGATGACCAGCGCGCCTGCGCGCACCAGGCTCTTCTCGCCAAAGCGGTGCGCGAGCTTGCCCGTAAAGCCGCCCTGCACGACCGCCATCGACACCCCGACCGTCAGCATTGCGATGGTGGTCAGGCGCGCGGCGCGGCGATGGCCCTCCGCTTCGGTAGCCGCGACCAGCGCTTCTGGCACCCAGAAGTGTTCGATGAACAGCGCGACGATTTGCTCCATCAGCGCAAAGCCGGTGGTCATCACCAGCGAAAGCGACAGCAGCTGTCGCACCCCAGGCTGGGCCAGCACCGCCGCGCGGATCTGCTTGCGGTCTTGCGCTGGCGCGCCACTGCCGTCCGGTTTGCGCGTCTCGGGCAACAGAAAGTAGGCCGACACCAGGTTGAGCGCGCACAGGCCAGCAGCAGCAAAGGCGGGCACGGCCAGCCCCCACTGCGCCAGCGTACCGCCCACCGCCGGCCCAATCACAAAGCCCAGGCCAAAGGCCATGCCAATCAGTCCCATGCCCTTGGCGCGGTCTTGGGGCGCGGTACTGTCGGCAATCACGGCCTGGGCCGCGCCGATGTTGGCGTTGCCGAAGCCGGCGAGCATGCGCGCCGCAAATAGCATCCACAGCTCGGTGCCGAGCGCGAACAACAAAAAGCCCAGCGCCGACAGCGCTACCGAACTCAGCACCACCGGCCGGCGGCCGATGCGGTCGGATAGCCGACCCCAAAACGGCATGAACAGGAACTGCATCAGCGAATACGACGCGCCGAGCAGCGTGATGACTGCGGGCCGCGCGCCAAAGCTCTGGGTATAGAAGGCCTGGATCGGAATGATGAGTCCGAACCCGACCAGGTCGACGAACACGATGGAGAACACCACCCAAAGCGCACTGCGGCTGGGGGCGCTGGCTGGCTGTGCGGTGGTCACGCGGCTTTGGCCCCGCGGGCTTGCAGCGACTTGAGCGCTGCAGAAAAGCTGTCGTGGACAAGCACGACGGCCAAGTCGCCAGGCTGGACCCAGGCTGCGGCCGCTTCGACGGCAGATGCCTCGTCCATGTGGGTGCCGATGCGCGCCTCGTCTACCCCTGCGCCCTGCAGCGCTTTGCGCATCAAGTCGGTCACTTCGCCCAAGCTGCGGCCGCGCAGGTAGTGTTCGGTCTCTTTGAGCAGGTAACGGTCGGCATCGAGTTGCCGCGCAATCAGCGCCAGTTCGGCGATGGCCTCGTCGCTGCGGTCGCCGGCCTGGCCGAGCGTGATGAGACGGCGGTTTGCCGTCATGCCTTTGGCCAGTTGCACGATCTGGCGCACGCCATCGGCGTTGTGGGCAAAATCGAGCATCACCTTGCCGCCGTTGAGCGACAGCACATTGGCGCGGCCGGGATTGTCACTGGGATTGCTGGCAAAGCTGCGCAGTCCTTCGCGAATCGCCGGCCAGCCCAGGCCCAGCCCGCGCGCTGCCAGAATCGCGGCCAGCGCGTTCTCGACGTTGTGGCGCGCAAGACCGCCAAAGGTAAAGCTGGCCTCCGACAGCGCCAGCACGTACTCGCGATGCGGACCGCACTGGTAGACCAGCACACCGTCGCGCACGCACGCCGTCTCTTCGCCGTTGCGCAGCACTTCGTCGAAAAAGCGTTCGCGCGGGTCGGCGCAGAACCACCCGACATTCATGGTCGGCACGAAAATGACCTCGTCATGGGCGGCCTTGACCAGCGTCGCATCGCCAGCGTTGAGCACCAGCTTGCCACCCGGCCGCAGACCGCGGCGAATGCTCAGCTTGGCGCTGGCCATGTCATCGAGGTCGTCGACGCCCCACTCGCCCAGGTGGTCGTTGCTGATGTTGGTCACCACCGCGACCGAAGCCAGGTTGGTGGCCACGCCGCGCCGCAGCAGGCCGCCGCGTGCGGTCTCGAGCACCGCGAGCTCGACGCGCGGATCGCGCAACACCTTGCGGGCCGCTCCCGGTCCGGTCCAGTCGCCTTCCTCGATGGTGTGCTCGTCCACACTCCAGCCGTCGGTCGAGGTGTTGCCGACGTGCAGCCCTTCGCAGCGCGCCATGTGCGCCAATAGCCGGCTGGTGGTGGTCTTGCCGTTGGTGCCGGTAATCAGCGCCACCGGAATGCTCGAAAAGCGCCGGGCATCGAGCTCGAGCGGCGACGGCAGGTCGTCCATGGGCCAGCAAAGGCACGAGCTGCCAAAGCCCAGCGACACCACCTGTTCGTCCCACAGAAACGGCAGGTCGAGCTCCCAAGCAAAGTCAGCCAGCTCGGCAAATGCCGCGTTCGCTTCGGCCTTGGCAGCAGCGCGAAACGTGCGCCGGGCGTCGGCGGTCGCCGCAAAGCGCTGGGGCTCCACCGCCCACTCGGCGACGTCCACGGCAGTGTTCAGTTGGTCGATGGGGGCTGCCAGCGCAAACGTCGCCCCGCCCTTGTGGACGCGCAAGCGCGCCTGCTGCGGCCAGCCGAGCGCGGTCGTCATCGCCATGATGCGCGCTTTCCAGGTCTTGCTCAGCGTCGCATGGACTTCGCCGGGGTCGTAAGCCACCTGCACCGCTGCGCCGTGGGTGCGCAGCAGCCAGTTGGGTCCGGTGAGCCGACGGCCCTCGACCACACGCATGGCTAGTCCTCTTCCGTGTCTTTGGCAATGCGCACGCCGCGTTCATCGCGCACCAACCCGGCCGCCAGTTGAGCCGCCTGGCTGTCGTCCTCGTCGGTCGCAACCGGAGCCGCCGCCATGGCCGGTGCGGTGCCGCCGCGCTGCTGGTGGTGGTAGATAATCTGCTTCCACGATCGCGAAATCTTGTCGCAGAACGCCAGCAGCAGGTCGCCCGGCTGACAGATGGCCAGCGCCTTGTCCAGCGCTTCGACCTCGGTCGGCTCGACCACAATGCGGTCGTTGCCCACGCCTGCGGCATTGAGCGCCTTTTGCAGAATACGCGGCACTTCGTCGGCGTCGCGGCCGCGGGTGTGGTCGTCGCGCCGGCAGATGAACAGGTCAAAGTGCGGCGCCGACAACGCCGCCATCTCACGAATGTCCTCGTCGCGGCGGTCGCCCGGCGCGGCCAGCACGCACACCCGCTTGCCGTTGGGGCCAAGTTGACCGCCCTGGACCAGACGGTCGACCAGCGTGCACATCGCCTGGACCGCGGCCGGATTGTGGCCGTAGTCCAAGATGACCCGAAAGCCCAGGCCGTCAAAGATGTTCATGCGGCCCGGGGCTTGGAAATAGGTGGTGTCGAAAGTGCGCAGGCCCTGGCGAATGTCGTCGAGCTTGCAGCCCATCGCCGCCGCCATCGCCGCCGCGAACATGGCGTTCTGCACGTTGTGCAGCGCCTTGCCCTCCAGCGTCGCCGGGATCAGGTGGGTCCACAGCAGCGGCAGGTGCGCGCCCTTGTCGTACATCGCAATCATCTGGCCGTTGATGCCATCTTCGAGCGCCACCGCCTTGCCGCCGGCGCGGATGTGCTCGCGAACCAGCGCGTTCTTGGGGTTCTGGGTCACGTACCAGATGTAGCGCGCTTGGCTGTGGTCGGCCATCGCCAGGCACAGCGGGTCGTCGGCGTTGAGCACCACGGCCTCGCGCGCGACCTCGATGGGGATGCGCTTGACCGCGGCCAGTTGCTCCAGCGTGTCGATGCCGCCCAGGCCCAGGTGGTCGCCCGACACGTTGAGGCAACAGGCGACGTCGGGATAGCGGTAACCCAGACCCGCCCGCAGCATGCCGCCGCGCGCCGTCTCGAGCACCGCCACCGACACGCTCGGGTCGCGCAACACCATCTGCGCCGAGGCCGGGCCGGTCATGTCGCCTTCGACCGTGCGGCGACCGTCGATATATACGCCGTCGGTGGTAGTCATGCCGACCACTTCGCCGCGCATCTTGAAGATGTGGCCGAGCATGCGGGTCGTCGTGGTCTTGCCGTTGGTGCCGGTAATCGCCGCAATCGGGATGCGCGACGGCGAACCGGGCGCAAACAGCATGTCGATGACCTTGCCGGCCACGTCGCGCGGTTTGCCCTCGCTTGGCGCTACGTGCATGCGAAAGCCGGGCGCCGCGTTGACTTCGCAGATGCCGCCGCCGACTTCGCGGTAGCTTTTGGTGACGTCGGGCGTCAAGAAGTCGACGCCGATGACATCGAGGCCTATCGCCTGCGCCACCCGCTGGGCCATCTCGACGTTGTCGGGATGCACCTGGTCGGTGAGATCGATCGCCGTGCCACCGGTGCTCAGGTTGCCGGTCGAGCGCAGATACACGACGTCGCCTTTGGCCGGCACTGAGTCGCGCGTAAGCCCCGCCGCCGTCAGCAGCCGGTCGGCCTGGTGGTCGAGCTCCAGGCGAGTCAGCACTTTTTCGTGGCCGATGCCGCGCCGCGGATCCTGGTTGGCGATATCGACCAGCTGCGCCACGGTGTGCGCGCCGTCGCCGACGACGTGACCGGGCACCCGCTTGGCGACGGCAACCAACTCGCCCGCAATGACCAGCATCCGATGGTCGTGCCCGGTGATGAACGACTCGAGCAGCACCGCGCGGCTGTGCTCCTTGGCCTTCTCGAAGGCGACCTCGACCTGCTCGTTGTTGCGCAAATCCACCGAGACGCCACGACCGTGGTTGGCGTTGAGGGGCTTGACTACCAACGGAAAGCCGACCGACCGCGCAGCGCGCAAGGCTTCGGGCAGGCTGTACACCATCTCTTGCTTGGGCACTGGCAGGCCCAGGTCGCCGAGAATCTTGTTGGTCTCCTGCTTGTCGCCGGCCAACTCAACCGCAATGTGGCGGGTCTCGCTGGTCACGGTCGCCTGGATGCGTCGTTGCCACTTGCCGTGGCCAAACTGCACCAGCGAATAGTCGTTCAGGCGCAGCCACGGGATGCTGCGCCCTTCGGCGGCGCGGACCAAGCTCAACGTTGACGGCCCCAGCGCCCGGCGCTGCACCTGCCGGATGAGCGCAGTCAGCTCCTGGTCGAAGTTGAAGTCCGCCTCGCGCGCCACGCCGACATCGATATCGGCAGGCACAAGGTGGTGCAGCAGGCGCATGGCCAGCTCGGTCGCCGCTTGACCGGCGCGGGCGTCCTCGTACTCAAAAACCACGTGGTATTCACCGGTCTTGCCCGTGCCGCGGGTCTTGCCAAAGCTGACCTTGGCGCCGGCGAGGTTCTGCAGCTCAATGGCCACGTGTTCGAGCACGTGCCCGAGCCACGTACCCTCGTCGTACTCGCGCAGGCGCTGCACGAAGCCGCCCGGCACGCCGGGGCTGCAGGTGTGCTCGTGCAAAGTCGGTAGGGCATGCAGTAGGCCCTCGACAAAGCCGGGGATGCGCGCCGACGGCCACTGCTCCAGCACGCCCAGCTGCAAAGTCAGGCGAATACACGGAAAGTGCGCGTACAGGTTGGGGCCCTGATAGACCCGGGTTTCGACGATTTTCATGCGGGTCTCTGCGCGCTGCGGCCAGGTTTAGCAAACCAGCCGTCGATGTGCGCCGGTCGGGCACACCCCACCGGTCGGGCCGCCGACGCTAGCAGAGTTTGCGGCGCGGGGGAACGGAGGGCGAGTGGAAGGTACGGCCATCCTAAGTGGGTGCGTCGCCGCCTGAATGCCCCTCACCCTGCCACTCGCGGCCGGCCCTGACAACAGCCCTTGCACGGTCGACGGCTGCAATCCGGAGGTCGGTTGCACACATGCGGCCAAGGCCTCCGCGCCGTGCGAGCGCCAGGGCCAGCAGGCCCAGCCAAGTCGCGACTGCCCCGAATGGACTGCCAAAACGGCCGGCGGCACAGGCACTGTCTGCTGGGCGCGCCGTTGCGACTGTGGCAGGCTTCAACGCGTCCGAGGCCGACCCTGCGTCTCCGAGCAACGATCCGTCTACGCCGCGCGAATTCGGGGTGTCCGGCAAGGCGCGCCCGGCCGCTGCGTCCAGGGCCGACGGCTGCCAAACATCGGTGTCCGCACGGCCGCGCGGTTCCATGTCGGCGTCTTGCGAATCAGTGGCGCCCACATCAACCTCCGCCGGCAGTGATTGGGCCGAACTGTCACCATCCGCAGACGCCAAGTCGCCAGCAGTTTCTAAGGCTTCGGTCTCGGAGAAGCCCTCCGCCTCAGGCGCGTCGGTATCCGGATCGGCACTGACGTCGGGCAGCGGCGGGGCAGGCGCACAATGCCAATCGCACATGAACATGCTGGTCTTATTGCAGACCATGCCCGTGCCACAGCCAAAGTCGCTGAGGCACTGACCCGGCTTGAACCCAAAGCAGGCGCCGTCCTCACACTTGCCGCACTTGCCGCAGTCGCCATCCGTCTTGCACGGTTTGTCGGCAGTACAGGTCGCGGTGCACAGCGCGAGGTCAACGGCGCAGGACTTGCCATTCGAGCAACCGACACCCCAGTAGCACAAGCCAATTACGGTCGGCACACAGGTTCCCTTTTGGCAATCGTGGCATTCTGTACACTCTTCCGCGGTCTCGCACTGCGACTTGGAGACATCCTTGGTGTCGACGGGCGAATAGGACTCCGCAAATGCACTGTCGGGCTCACGTTCGGAGGCGTCTGAGGTCGCAACGGCAGCATCCAGTGTCACTGCGTCGTCGGCCGATTCGGCGCTGGCGATGGCAGACCAACTCAACGTGCCGAGGGTGCACGCGAATACTGTTGTCGTGCGTATTTGCTCCGGCGTGATGCGAAACCTGAGAGCAGGCATTGCGCGGTCCTGCACGCCCGAAATCGGCGAGCAGCGACGATTGAACCAATCTGTTGTCAGCAAGTCCAGTCCGCGCACAGCCCGGCGCGAGCCGCACGATCACCTCGCCTTCGCCTCAACCCGACACCGCCTGCCGTCGCTTGTAAGTCAGCAGAAACACCGGGTGCGCGGCCAGGTGCGTCACACAGGGCTACGTGCTCCGCTATGTGCCGCCCGTCGAAACGCGCCGCGCAGGCAGAAGAAGTGCGTCTGTCCGCATTGGATCTGTAAAGGATCATCTCGGTCTGAATCCGCAAAGGACCAGGTCGGTCTTGACACAAGGCTGACCGCCGCCCGATGCCACCCACCCCATTGCCGCCCCAACCGCCCCATGCGATCCTGTCGGCCCTCTTGGCGGTCGCGACCGCCGCGGAGCCTGCCGTGACCGACAGCCCAGAGTTCGAAATCCGCAGTGTCACCGTCATCGGCGCCGGCGCCATGGGTCACGGTATCGCCCACGTCGCGGCAGCGGCCGGCTACGACGTGTGCCTGACCGACGTCAACCAGGCCGCGCTGGACCTGGCGCTCGAGCGCGTGCGCGACAACCTCGACCGCGGCATCGCCAAGGGCAAGCTGACCGAGCGCGAACGCGACGACACCCTGGGCCACTTGCACGGCGAGCCCGACCTGCGCGTCGCGGCCTCCACCGCCGATCTGCTCATCGAGGCGGTGCCCGAAAACGCCGACCTCAAGCGCAAGGTGTTCGCAATCGCCGCCGAGACCGCACCCGAGCACGCGATTTTCGCGACCAACACCAGCTCGATTCCGCTTGGCCAGCTGGTGAACGCGGTGCCGCGCCCCGGCCAATTCGTCGGCCTGCACTTCTTCAACCCCGTGCACTTGCAGCCGTTGTTGGAGATCGTGCGCGCTGGCGCTACCGGCGAAGAGACCTTGCAGCGCGCGCTGCAGTTTGCCAATCGGGTGGGCAAAGACCCCATTGTCGTGCGCGACGTCGCCGGGTTTGCATCCAGCCGGTTGGGCATTGCGCTGGGTCTCGAGGCGATCCGCATGGTCGAAGAGGGCGTGGCCAGCCCCGCAGACATCGACAAGGCGATGGAGCTGGGCTACCGCCACCCGATGGGGCCGCTCAAGCTCACCGACCTGGTCGGCTTGGATGTGCGGCTGGCGATTGCCGAAACGCTGGCCCGCGAAATCGACCCGGTGCGCTTCGGACCGCCGCGGTTGCTGGTCGAGTTGGTCGCAGCCGGCAAGTTGGGCAAGAAGTCGGGCGAGGGTTTCTACAAGTACTGACCCACTGGTGACTGGTTCAAGCCCTGCGCTTCTTGCGTTCCAAGAACGCGTCCATGCGCCGGACCTTCTCAGGACTCTCAAAGCACACCGCCTGCGCTGCGCTGACGAACTGGCGGTAGTGATCCTCGGGTCCCTGAACCAGCCGCAAGGCCTGCTTGGTCAGCCGCGTCGCGAGCGAATCGTTGCGCGCGATGAGCCCCGCCATCTCCGCCACGGCGGCCGACAACTCGTCATCCGACACGACCTGGTTGACCAGGCCAATGGTGTGAGCCTCGGCGGCGTCGACCAGGCGCCCCGTGTAGAGCAATTCGCGGGCCCGCCCAAGGCCAATCAGCGCCGCTAGCCGCCAAGTCGCACCAGCGGCAGCCAGGATGCCAAGGCCCGTCTCCGGCTGACCGAATTTGGCCGACATACCGCAGATGCGCAGGTCGCATGCCAGCGCAAGTTCGCAGCCGCCGCCCAAGGCAAAGCCGCGCACGGCCGCGATGGTTGGACACGGAAAAGCGGCGACGCGGTCGAAAAGCCCTGCGTTGATGGCCCGCAGCGCATCGGCGGCGCGGCGATCGCGCAACTGCGCGATATCGGCGCCCGCGGCAAAGGCCTTGTTGCCAGCGCCGGTCAACACCAGCACCCGCACGTCGGGGTTGCTGGCGTAGTAGTCCATCGCCGCGTGAAGTGCGTCGATCATCGACTGGTCGAGCGCGTTGAGCTTATCCGGCCGATTCAACGTCAGGGTCAGGACCCCGTCGTGCAGCGCGTCGACCAACACCTGCGCTTCCTTTGGCACTAGCGCCATGTTTTCGCCCCCCTTTTGCTGATCCCGACCGCGAAGTCGGGGCTCGGCGCCCGCCCGGCGCGTCGCACTAAGATTTGTCCGCACATGACCCGGTCGGCCTGCAAACCCGTGGAGCGGCGAGTCGGCTTGTAAAGACGCGAGCTTGCGACCCAACCAGCTAGCAAACAGAACCGGTCCCAGAATGACCTATTCTGGGACAGTTCGCTACGCAGGATCTTTGGCAGGCAAGTCCTTCCACACCACCATCTTGACGTGGGCCGCGACGTCGATTTGCACGCGCGCGCCCGGCGCCACGGCCAGCTCTTCGCCGTCGAGCACCACCAGATCGCCCTTGCCACCATTGGTCCAGGCCAAGCGCGACGTGGTGCCGTACTGCACCAGCGGATGCGGCCCCAGCAGCCCGCGCAAGAGGCCGGGCATCACCGCCTGCGTGGCCAGCGCGCCCAGGTTGGCCAGCACCATGTGCACGCCGTCGCCCTGCGCCACCGTCAGCACGTTGGGGAACGGCCGCACGAAGTGAAAGAAGCTAGGCAGCGGGCTCAGCATGCCAAAGGTGATTTCTTCGAGCCTCAGCGGTCCAGGCTCCAACTCGAACGGCCCGGTGATCGGCCGGTAGCGCTCTGCCGGCAACCGGAAAAGGGCCAGCCTGGCCAGGATCTCGGCGATGCCGATCGCGCCTTGCACCATTGCGTGGCGATAGTCGGCATGGATGCGCGCCACCGCGCCGATGCTCGCCGTAAAGCCAACATGGTCCGGCATGCCGTCCAGGCGCACCCGCACCACCGGCACGGGCTTGATGCGACGCACGCCGCGTGTCCAAGCGTGCAAGATCCGCTGAGCCAGCACCGCCGGCTTGCGCGAGCCGACCAGCGCGCTGGCGATCGTGTTGACCCGACCTGCCGGCAGCACCAGCAGCGGCGGCAGGCGATCCAGAATCCCGGCGCGATCGAAACGCGTCAGCAGGTTGCAGGTCGTGCCGTCACCGCCAGCGATGACAATGAGTTGCGCGCCAGCGTCGATCGCGCTCAGCAGCCCCTCGAGGTCGTCTGGCCGGTCCGACATCACCAGGCGCAGCCGCGGCGACGAGGTGGCGAGCACGTGGGCCAGATCCACGGCCGGCTTGTGGCCAGCGGCGGGGTTGATGATTCCGACGAGCATCGCGCGTTCCAGGGCCGGGGGCGGACCGGCTGCCGCGCAGACCGCGCGACCGGGCGGATCGTCAAAGGCTGCGCCCCGGCTGTCAACCGCCGGCCGCGCAATCGCCACGACCCGCTGCAAACTCGCGTGCTTTGACAGGTCCATTCGCCTTGACGACGATTACCGTTGCGCGCGAGGACCGCGCGATCGCCCCATAGGACGCCATGACGGACGACGTCAGCCTTGATTTCTTGGACGACGCAGCCGCCGGAACGCCGGTGCCGACAGGCGACGCCCAGGTCGCAGTCGAGGCCGTCCGCGCGCCGATGCTCGACTGGGCTGCCCGTACGCTGGCCGTGCGCGCCCCCGCCGCGACCGTGTACCGCAGCAACAAGGGCGTCGCGCAGTGTCGACTCGATCTCGACCGGCACTTGAAGGCCGTGCTGGAGGCCGGTGCGAACGCGCAGGGCGCATTGGCGCAGTACCGCAAGTGGGCGCTGGCCGCGATTTGGGCGCCGCGCGGTTCCACCGTGGACGACTTCGACGCCGGGCTGCAGACCTTGGCGGAATCATTGGTGCGCTTCGTCGCCTGGCCGCACGGTCCGCGGCTCGCCGCCCGCCTCGAAAATGCTGCCCACCGACACGACCCGCAAGTGCAAACGGCCATTGCGCAAAGGTGCACATCCGGCTAGCCTACCGCGCCTTCTGCCCCTGGCGGGGTCGCGCGCCTGAGAACGGAATACAGATGAAGATTTCATGCCCTGCGTGCAATGCCCACTATCGTCTGCCCGACGATCGCATCCAAGGCAAGAACCGCATCTTCAAGATCGCGTGCAAGCGCTGCGGCGCCGAGATCCGGGTTCGCGGTGTCGAGACGCCCGACGAAGTCGGCCGCACCACGCTGCCGTTTGCGCTCGACCTGCCCGAGCAGGCCGCTGTCGCTCAGGCGCCAGCGCAGATTTGGTTTGCTGGCATCCAGGGCCGTCAGGTCGGCCCACTGAGCGAAGCAGAGGTCATCGAGCACCTGGCCACCGGCCGCATGGGGCCGGAAGACCCGGTTTGGCGCAAGGGCTTCTCGGCGTGGACGCCGGTCAAGGATGTGCCGCCGTTTGACGATCATGTCGCGGTGGCGCCTGAGGTCCCGGCCGACGCCGCCGCTGCGCCCGCCGCGAAAAAGTCGTCGCCGCGCCGCGCGCAGACGCTGGAGCTGTCCGCAGCCATGATCGAGCTGCTGGTCAAGCTCGACGGCCAGCAGGCCACGGACGGCGAATCCGCGCCCGCAGCCGAGCCGCCGGAATTGCCGCCACTCGAGCCCGAATTCGGCAGCAAAGCAGAGACCAAGCCGGCGGCCCTGGACGATGTGGCGACGACGATCACCGCGTCACCATCCGCCACCCGGCAGTCGCAGCCGCAGGAGACGGTCAAAGCGGCCATGGTGCCCGCCAAGCCGGCCTCCAGCCCCAAAGTGGCCGCTGCGCCCGCGCCAGCCGCAGCCGATGAGCCGCCGCCCGCGCCAAAGGCTGCGACCGCCGACCCCAAGCGAGCCAGCCAGGCCATCGAAGCCAGACCAGCCGAAGGCAAACCGGCCGACAGCAAGCCGGCTGCTGAGGCGCGCGAATCATCGATCCGCATTCGCCTGCCAGATGAGGCACCGCCTGCCAAGGGCCGGGCGGCCGATGTTACCAAGGTCGCCTTGCCGGGACAGGCGGCCAAGGGCGACGCCAAGACCGGCGCACGCCCCGACATGAAGGCCCAGGGCAAGCCCGAGATCAAGGTCGGCTCGGGCACGCCGGCAATGGCGCCCAATGTCAGCGGCCCCGTAGGTTCCGCCGCTCGCGCCGCGTCGGTCGCCGCCAACGCCGCCGTCGCTACCCAGCCGGGCGGCAAAGTCGGCGCCACGCCAACCCAGAAATCGGGCGGCGGCGCCATGATCGGCATCGTGTTGAGCGTGGTGTTTCTTGCAGCTGTCGTGACCGTGTTCCTGGCGATGTCGGGCAAGAGCGATCGCGCGGCCGAGACCGCCGCAGATGCCCAAGCCGTCGCGCAGGCCGCACTCGATGCCACTGTCGCTGCTGCACCGCCGCCCGCGCCGCCGCCGGTGCCAGCGCCTGCTCCAGCCGCGCCGGAAGTCGCCCTCGCGCCTGCCCCCGCCGAGGACGCTGCCGCCACCGCGGCCGCTCCCGAAGTGGCGCCAGCCGCCGTTGCTGCGGACACTGCCGAGCCGGCGCCCGCGGCAGTCGCCGTCAAAGTCGACGACAAAGCAGCCGCGGACAAAGCCGTCCAAGACAAGGTGGCCGCAGACAAGGCCGCCGCCGACAAGCAGAAAGCCGAGGCCGACAAGGCCGCCAAGGACGAAGCGGCCAAGCAGGCCGCCGACAAAGCCAAGGCCGACAAAGAGGCCGCGGACAAGGAAAAGGCCGAGAAAGCCGCTGAGGCAAAGGCCAAAGCCGACGCCGACAAGGCCGACAAGGCCGCCAAGGCCGAAGCGGACAAGGCCGCCAAGGCGGAAAAAGCTGCCGCAGATGCCGCCAAGCGCGAAGAAGCCAAAACCGCTGCGGCAGAAAAGGCCCGTAAAGCCAATGAAGACCGCGCCGCCAAGGACGCCGACAAGGCCGCAGCGCGCGAAAAGGCCGCGGCCGACAAGAAGGCCGCCGACGAGAAAAAGGCGCAGGAGCGCGCTGCCGCCGAAGAGAAGAAAGCCAAAGCAGCCGCCGACAAGAAGGCTGCCGAAGATGCCAAGATCGCGCAGGCCGAAGCTGCCAAACAGAAGGGCAACAAGCCCAAGATCAGCGACGAAGACGTCGAAGAACTGCTGCGCAAGCACGACAAGACCAAAACAGCCGAGGCCGAGGATGGCTCGCTGACCCCGGGGCAGGTTGCCGAGTACGGCAAGCGCGCGACCAAGGCCGTGGTCAACTGCTACCTGCTGCACGCCGAAGACCAGGGCGACGACACCATCAAGGTGCAGGCGCTGGTCAACTCGTCGGGCAACGTCGAGCGCGCTACCGTGATGGGCAAGCACGCCAACAACAAGGCAATGGCGGGCTGTATCGGCGACGCTGTCAAGAAGATCCTGTTTCCGCAGTCGTCAGGCGCCAGCAAGAAATACCAACTGGCGTACCGCGTCGGCGGCTGATCCGCACGCCTCTGCCCCTCTGACGGGATCGACTCGGTCGTCGCCATGGCTTTTTTTCCGCATTCGCATGGCACGCTCGAAGTCATCTGCGGGTCGATGTTCTCGGGCAAGAGCGAAGAGCTGATTCGTCGCTTGCGGTTGGCGCGAATCGCCCACCAGCGCGTGCAGGTGTTCAAACCGGCGCTCGACACCCGCTATGCCGAAGAAGAACTGGTCAGCCACAGCAACTTTCGCATCGCCGCCTGCAAGGTCCAAAACGCCGGCGAAATCCTGGTGCGCATCCACGAGTTGACCGAAGTGGTCGGCATCGACGAAGTGCAGTTCTTCGACCCCGGCGTTGTCGACGTGTGCAACCGCCTCGCCAACATGGGCAAGCGTGTCATCGTCGCGGGGCTCGACCAGGACTTTCGTGGTCGGCCATTTGAACCCATGCCGCAGCTGCTGGCGATCGGCGAGTACGTCACCAAGCTGCTGGCGGTGTGCTCGGTGTGCGGCGCTCCGGCGAATCGGTCGCAACGCATGCGGGGCGGCGACGAAGTCATCGAGCTTGGCGCCACCGACCGATACGAAGCCCGCTGCCGCCGCCACTTTGAGCCCGAAGAAGAGCGACAGCTGCAATTGCTGGCTGAGCGCAACCACGCGCTGCGCCCGCCGGCCGGCTGACCACCACAGGATCACCCGTGAACGCAAACGCCACGCCTCAGGCCGCTGGCCTTGACAACCTCTTTATCGGCATCGCCGGCTTGATCGGCGCCGGCAAGTCGACGCTGGCCACGGCCGTCGGCAAGCACATGGGCCTGGACGTCTATTACGAGCCGGTCGAAGACAACGAGTACCTGGCTGATTTTTATCGCGATACCGCGCGCTACAGCTTTGCTACCCAGATCTACCTGCTCAACCGCCGCTTTCAGCAGCACCAGGAGATCATCTGGCGCGGCCGGCCGGCGATTCAAGATCGCACCATCTACGAGGATGCGATCTTCGCCAAAATGCTGAGCGAGACCGGGCTGATGGAGCCGCGCGACTACCGGACGTACCTGGGCCTGTTTCGCCACATGTCCAACTTCATGTGCCGGCCGAGCTGCATCATCTACCTCGACGTCAAGCCAGAGCGCTCGATGGAGCGCATCAAGTCGCGCGCCCGCGGCGTCGAGCAGGGCATCCAGTTGGTGTACCTGCAGGCGCTGTACGCCGAATACGAGCGGTTCGTGGCCGACATCAGCAAGCGCATTCCGGTCATTCGCGTCGACTGGGACCAGTTTCGCGACGTCGACGAGATGGCCACGGTGATCCAGCGCGAGTACATGCAGGCCAATTTCATGCGGCAGGCGCCGGCTTGGGATCGGACCGCCTAGGTCTTCTGGCAGAAAAAACTCACGCGCGACCTGCCACGTTGCGGCTGGCGTGCTATCCTGCTCCGCCGCCCGCCGATTTGCCCCGGGCTCGGTCTTGCCATGGCGCGCCGTCCGAAAACCCAGCCCGCCGACCGCTTGGCCAAGGGCCCGCCGGACCCCGCGCAGATGCGGCGCTGGCTTGAAACGCTCGACCGCCATCCGGTGCAGTACATCGGCCCTGACGAGTGCCCGACGGGCGTCGCCATGTGGTTGCCGTCGCACTTGCAGACTGCCGAGGTCGTGCAGGCCCACGGCATGCCGTGGCTGGTGCTGCAGACGACGTTTTGCGCCGGGCCGCGGCGCAAAGTGGCCATCATGCCGCTGATAGCGCACGCCAACCTGCAGATGGAGGGCGGTCGCTGGTTTCGCATGGAGCGACCGCAGCGCCTGGTGTGCGCCTACGAGATGCCGGCGCAGCGCATGGATCTGGTCGAATTTGCGGTAGCTTGGGAACGGTTTCGCCGCGAAGTGCTGACCCACGGCGTCGAACTGACCCTGCGCACGCGCGCCGAGCCGTGGCTGAGCGTGCTGGCCAAGAAAGGCCATCTGCCTCCGCGCCGCTCACGTCGTCGCGCAGCTGCGCCGGCAGCAGAAGGTCGCGTCAGCGAGTAGGCACGGTCCCAGAATAAGTCATTCTGGGACTGGTTCCGTTTGCCAGCTGGGTGGGTCGCAAGCTCGCGTCTTTACAAGCTGACTCGCCGCTCCGCTACTTTGCATAGCGCTCGAGTCATTTTCGGACAAATCCTTAGGCCGGCCATGACCGATACGTACGTTGCCGAAGATCCGCCGTGGGGCGGCCAGTGGCCAGAGCCCGGGACGGCGATCGACGTGCCGACGCCAGCGCCCGGTGAGCACTGGAAACAACTGCGCGCCTGGCTTGGCGAGTTCGGCTTTGACGTCGAGCCGAACCTGCACGCCGAGCTGGGCCTGGTCGGCTACTCGGTGCGGTCGCGCAACGCGGTCCTCGGCATCGGCGTGGTCAAGCGGCAGCTGGGCTTCTACCTCGCCATTACGGCGGTTCTTTGCCGCGGCATGGAGCGCGAGTCCCACGCCATGCTGGCCCTGGACCGAGCCAACGCGGCGCTGCGATTCGGCCAGTTGCTGTACTACCCGGGGCCGCCCGCAGAGCTGGCGTTCTACGCCTCGGTCGCATGGAAGCTGCTGGACGGCAACATGTTCCCGACGTTCTTGACCGCCGTGTTTCGGGAGATCGAAGAGTCGTGCTTTACGGCCGTGACCACGGTGAAGGGCTACCATCCGACCGACATGACCGCATTCTGGGAGCATGTCGAATCGCTGGTGCGCCAGGAGGCTGAGCGCCGTACGCGCAAGGCCGCGCGCGGAAAGGTCAAAGCCGACGAGGGCGACGCCGCTGCAGAGGGCGATACGCCGGACGAGGCCGCGGCCCCGGAAGACGTCGCAACGCCAGCGCCTGCCTCTGACGCGGCCGATAAGCCGGCGGTCAAGCGACGCAAAGGCAAGAAGGGCACCCCGACGACCTGAGCGTGCCCCCGGTCGGCTGCGCCGCCGAGCCGCGACCCATGTTGCAATCTTGTCACGCTGAGCGCCTTGCATTTGCGGGGGCGCCGGTCCATCGTCCGCGCCCCGCGGCGGCCATCGCCGCGCGAACGAGGTCGCCGTGGGTGAGTCTGCCTACCTGCGCCTGGCGCAGGCCACCGGCGAGTTGGAACACCACTACGGTTCGCACGTCCACCTCATCGCCGACCCACTGGCGCTGACGCGGCTGGCGCGCCTGTGTCATCCGTCGTGCGTCCAGCCGGAAATCAATCGCGTGGTCAGTCAGTTATACCGCAGCCTGGTGCGCGAACTGGTCAACCGTGAGTTTCCGCGGCGCATCGTGCGCAGTGAAACCCGCATGCGGGCCTTCACGGAGCAGGGCTACTACGAGGGCCAGATCATCGATCCCTCGACCGAGGTCACCAGCGTCGACATCGCGCGCGCCGGCATTTTGCCGTCGATGGTGTGCTTTGAAGCGCTGTGCGAGGTGCTCGACCCGACCAAGGTGCGGCAGGACCACATCTTGATGAACCGGACCACCAACGACCAGAGTCAGGTCACCGGCGCCGGCATCCACGGCCGCAAGATTGCCGGGCCGGTCAAGGGCCGCTACTTGCTGTTTCCCGACCCGATGGGCGCGACCGGCGGTTCGCTGACCGAGGCCATCCGCTTCTACTTGGACGAGCTCGACGGACCGCCGCGCCACATCTTCGCCATGAACCTGGTGGTGACGCCTGAGTTCATCGCGCGGATGACCAAGGAGTTTCCGGGTCAGGTCAGCATCTATGCGCATCGGCTGGACCGCGGCCTATCGCCGCCCGATGTGCTGGCCGACGTGCCCGGCGCCCAGTGGGCGCGCGAAAAAGGCCTGAACGAGCACCAATACATCGTGCCCGGTGCCGGCGGCATGGGCGAAATCATGAACAACGCGCTGTCGTAGCCCAAGGAGGGGGCGCTCATGTCGAATTCCAACGAAATCATGGACCCCTATCTGGACGCCAGCCAGATTGCGGCGCGCATCGCCAGCCTGGGGCGCTCCATCACCGAAGTCGGCGCGGGCCCATCGCCGCTGGTGGTCGTGTGCGTGCTCAAGGGTTCCTTCATGTTCTTTGCCGACCTTGTTCGGCAGATCGACCTGCCGACCAACCTGGTGTTTCTGGGCGTATCGAGCTACGGCGGCGCGACGGAGAGCTCGGGGGCGGTGCGGCTGACCCACGACCTCACGCTCGACATTCGCGACCGCGACGTGCTCATCGTCGAGGACATCGTCGATACCGGCTTGACCATGTCGTACCTGCTCGACATCCTGCGCGCGCGCGCCCCGCGGTCGCTGCGCGTCTGCACGCTGTTGCACAAGCCGGCGCGCAAGCGGGTCGATGTTCCGTTGGACTACGTGGGCTTTACCATCGACGACGTGTTCGTGGTCGGCTACGGCCTTGACTACGACGAACGCTACCGCAACGTGCCTTACATTGGTGTGTTACGCTTCGCTTGAACATGATCCCCCCCTTTGTTCAGATCCATGATAACAAAGGTATTTGCGGGTCAAGCTTGTGAATTTGCGCTTCCTTGGTCACGCGGCGTTTGCGCTGGAGCTCGCTGGCCTGCGGTTCTGCCTCGATCCGCACAAGCCGGGAGCGCTGGGCGGCCGCTTTCGGCTGCCGGCCATTGACGGTCCGTTTGACGCGCTGGCGCACACCCACGAACACGAAGACCACTGTGCGTGGTCGCCGGGCTTTGGGACCACCACGGTGCTCGACCGCAGTCAGTTGTGGCGCGGCATTGCCGTAGAGACGCGGCCAGCTTTCCACGACAGTGTCGGTGGCGCGCGCATGGGGCTGGTGCGAATGGTATCGCTGGCTGCCGAGGGCGTGCGCGTGGTCCACTGCGGCGACCTGGGCGCTTGGGACGATGCCGATGTCCGGTGGCTGCGCGGTGCCGATGTGCTGCTGGTGCCGGCTGGCGGGACCTATACCTTGGACGGTCCGCAGGCTGCGACGCTGGCGCGACTTGTCGAGGCACGCATGACCGTGCCGATGCACTGCGCTGATCCGCGCGTGGCCGTGCCGCTGCGGCCCGTCGAGGAATTCTGCGCGGCCTGGGGTGGTCCCGTGTGGTCGGGCGCCGCGCTGAGTTTGGCGGATCTCGCAACGATTTCAGTGCCGACCGCGTGGATTCCGCCCGCGCCGTAGTTGCCACAGCCCAAGCGCTGGGCTAGACTGCGCGCCCCGCGAATCCAACCCGCCGCGGCCGGAAAGCGAATCACCATGCGCACACCCGTATTCTGCGGCCGCACGCTGCTTGCCCTCTGCCTTTTCGCCGCTGCGGCCTGCAGCAATAGCACCGGCGCAACGACGACTACCGATACCGCAGCCAGTGCCGATGCAGCTGTTTCCAGCGATTCCGCAGGCGGCGCGGACAGCGGTGGTGGCACCCACACCGACACCGTCGGCGGCGAGACGGCTGCGGTCGACATCGTCACCGCGGACACTGGCGGCGTCGACACTGCGACGGCCGAAGTCACCACAGCGGACAGCACGGCAGGCGACACGGCCGGCGACGCCACAACCGGCGAGGTCAAAGCCGACACGACGGCCGATGCCAAGCCGCCCGAACCCACCAAGTGCACTGCCGACAGCGAGTGCCCCAAGGGCTTTGGCGACTGCATCCAGGGCCAGTGTGACGTGGCCAGCGGCAAGTGCCTGCTCAAGATTGCGACCGACGGCACCGAGTGCAAGACCGGCGGCATCTGCGGTGGCAGCGGCAAGTGCGCCCAAGGTGCTTGTGAGGCCAAGGGCGCGTGCAGCCCGGCGGCCTGTTCGCCTAAGCCACTCAAGTGCGGCGACAAGCTCGACCTCGACCTCAGCAAGCTCGGGGCCAGCACGTTTTCGGTTTGGCCGTGTTCCGGCCTTGCGACCGGCGGCGGCGAGGTCATCTACGCGCTCTCGAATGACACCACGGCTGTCGCGGTTGTCGAGTTGGCGGAGGCGGTGACCGGCAGCGCCACCCTGTTGCTGCTTGCCGGCGCGCAAAATGGCCAATGCAACCCCACCACCTGCAGCAAGTCGGGCGTCAAGCTGACGGTGGGCCTGCCCATTGGCGTGACTCAAATCGTCGCTCTCGACAGCAAGGCCGCGGCGACGGGCAGCGTGACGGTGACCGTGACCTGCACCCCACCCACACAGTGCGGAGACGGCGCATGCACCACCGGCGAAACATGCAGCGGCTGCCCCAAAGACTGCGGCGTGTGCAAGGAGTGCGGCGACGCCAAGTGCGACGCGGCGACCGAGAACTGTGGTTCCTGCCCCGCCGACTGCGGCGCCTGTCCGCCGCCTGCACCAGGCTGCAGCGAGTCGGAGACGCCGGGCTGCAGCGGCTGCTCTTGCGAAAAGTGTGTGTGCGACGCCGATGACTTCTGCTGCAAGTCCGCTTGGGATGGCCTGTGCGTCAAGAAATGTGCGTCCACCGAGTGCGGCGGCAAGTGCCCTGCCGCAGTCGCGTGGTGCGGCGACGGCAAATGTGCCGCCCCTGAGGTCAATGCCACCTGCCCGCAGGACTGCCCCAAGGCCAACGTGTGTGGCGATGGCGCTTGCACAGGCACCGAGAACTGCACCACCTGTGCGGGCGACTGCGGCCCGTGCGCCGGCGGCGGTGCGCCAGTTTCCGGCTGTGGCAACGGCAAGTGCGACGCGACCGAGCACTGCGGCGTGTGCCCCAAAGACTGCGGCATGTGCAGCGCCGACTGCGCGCCGACGGCAGCCAAGCAGACGCCCGGCTGCCCCGGCTGCGCATGTGAGGCCAAGGTGTGCGCGGCTGACCCGTTCTGCTGCAAGACCGCTTGGGACAACCTGTGTGTCGCCGCGTGCCAGGAAGCGAGCGGCGCCAAGTGCCCCAAGCAGATCTGCGGCGACACCGTCTGCTCTGGCACCGAAGCGTGCGAGACCTGCGCCAAAGACTGCGGCGCGTGCGTGTGCGGCGACGGCAAGTGCCAGGCCTCTGAAAAGCCAGAGACCTGCCCCGCCGATTGCAAGTATGGCTCGTGCAAGGACTCGGACTGCAAGGGCCAGTCGACCACGCCAAACGCGATGGCGTGCTACTGCGACGACAAGTGCGAGGGCTTTGGCGACTGCTGCCCCGACAAGAAGCAATTCTGTCCGTAGGATCTGTCCCAGAATAAGGCATTGTGGGACGCGTTCTGTTTGCTCGCCAGGTGGGGCGCAAGCTCGCGTCTTTGCAACCTGACTAACGGCTCCGCTGGTTTGCATGGCGATCGCGTGATTCGCGAACAAGTCCTTGATCAGCGCATTTTCGACCCACCGAAAACGACACAGCAGCTGCACTGCGCAGCCGCACCGAGGCGCCCATGAGCGAATCACCCGCGGGCAAGCGCCCGATCCTGTTGCTGGTCGACGGCTCGCACGCCGTGTTCCGCGCCTTCTTTGCCGTGCGCGGGCTGTCCGCGCCGTCGGGGATGCCGACCGGGGCCATCTTCGGCTTCGTGTCGATGCTGCAAAAACTGCTGCGCGACCGCAAGCCCACGCGCATTGGCGTGTGCTTTGACACCAGCGGCCCGACCCACCGCCACCACCTGGACCCGCAGTACAAGGCCAATCGGCCCGAGATGCCACCCGAGCTGCAAGCACAGTGGCCGGTGTGCCAGGACATCGCGGCGCAGATGGGGCTGCCGGTGCTCAAGTTAGAAGGGTTGGAGGCCGACGACATCATCGCGACGTTAGCCGAGCACGGCCGGGCCCAAGGCTACGAGGTTATCATTGTCTCTGGCGACAAAGACCTGATGCAGATGGTCGACGACGGCGAGGGCGATCGGCCGCCGATTCGGCAGCTGGACGACGGCAAGGACAAGCTCTACGCCGCCGTGGACGTCCAAGAGAAGTGGGGGGTGCCGCCGCGACAAGTGCGCGATTTGCTTGCCATCATGGGCGACAGCGTCGACAACGTTCCCGGTGTGCGCGGTATCGGCGAGAAGGGCGCGGCCAAGCTGCTGCAGACCTGGGGATCGCTCGCCGGAATCTACGACAATCTGGAGACGGTCGAATCGCCACGGATTCGTGAGCTGTTGCGCACCGACCGCGACCAGGCGCTGCGGGCCTACGAGCTGGTTGGGCTGGTCCAAGACGCCGTGTTGCCCTGGCAGGTCGAGGACCTCGCCGCCAAGCCCATCGACCGGCCGACCCTGGCGCGGGCTTTTGCCGACCTCGGCTTTAAGCGCCTGACCGCCGAGTACAGCGCCACCGAGCCCGGGACCGTGCAAGCGCAGGCCGAGACTGCGGTGCGCATTGTGACCAACGCCGCTGAATTGCAGGCGGTAGTTGCGGAGATTCGCGCAGCTGGGCGGTTGGGGGTATGGGCCTGTACGACGCTGCCGGACCCCGACCGCACCCGACCGCTGTATGGAGCGTTGGTCGGCCTTGCGCTGGCGTGGGGCCACCAAGACACGGCCTACGTCCCACTCGGTCACAGCGGCACGCTCGGTGGCGGCGCCAACTTGGACCTGACTACCGTGCAGGCCACTCTGGGACCCGTGCTGGCGGATGCCGGGCTGCCCAAGTACGGCTGCGGTATCAAGTTCGACGCGCTTGCGCTCGGCGCCGCCGGTCTGTCGCTGCAAGGCATCGCGGGCGACTGCCAGTTGGCCTCGTACCTGGACGACGCTGAAAAGCACACCCACAACCTGCGCAACATCGCCATGCAAGTGCTGGGCGAGCTGGTGCCGCCTGACGAAGAAGTCATCGGCAAAGGCAAGGCCCAAGTTGGGTGGCACGCGGCGGATCTGCCAACCGTGGCGCGCCATTTGTGCCGCAAGGCCGCGTTGGCGCTGCGGCTGTGTCGCTGGTACCCCGCGCAGTTGGCTGAGGTCGGTGCGCTCGACGTGTACCGCGGTCTTGAGCTGCCGCTCGCCGGGGTGCTGTCGCGCATGGAACTCGCTGGCATTGCACTCGACCCCGAAGAGCTGGCGCGCCAGTCGGTGTGGCTCGGCGATACCGCCAAGGAGGTCGAGGCGGCCATCTGGCAGGACGCTGGTCGCACCTTCAACGTCGGGTCGCCTTCTCAACTGGGCGAGGTGTTGTTTGACGAGCTGAAACTGCCCGCCAAGAAGCGCACCACCACCGGCTGGTCCACCGACCAGAGCGTGCTCGAAGGGCTCGCCGACAGCCACCCGATTGCCGCCAAGGTGCTGCGCTGGCGGCAGCTGACCAAGCTCAAATCGACCTACGCGGACCAGCTGCCGGAGATGGTGCTGCCGGCGACGCAGCGCATCCACACCTGTTTTGCCCAGGCGGTGGCGGCGACTGGACGACTGTCGTCGATTGACCCGAATTTGCAGAACATTCCCGTTCGTTCGCCAGAGGGCAGGGCGATTCGCAGGGCTTTCGTCGCGCCGCCCGGCTGCGTGTTGCTGAGCGCCGACTACAGCCAGATCGAGCTGCGCATCATGGCGCACCTCGCCGACGACCCCGGGTTGCAGCAAGCGTTCGCGCAAGGTCTCGACATCCACCGCGAAACGGCGGCGCGGATGTTCAACCTGCTGCCGGGGCTGGTGTCGGCCGACCAGCGCAGCGCGGCCAAGACCATCAACTTTGGCATCCTGTACGGCATGGGGCCGCAGCGGCTGTCGCGCGAAATCAACGTTTCGCTCAAAGAGGCCAAGTCATTTATCGAGCGGTACTTCGAGCGCTTTCCGGCCGTGCACCAGTGGATCGAGGGCACGCTGACCCGCGCGCGCGAAACCGGCGAAGTCCGCACGCTGTGGGGCCGCCGCCGCGTTATCCCCGGCCTGCAGAGCCAGAGTCCAGCGGACCGTGCCGCGGCCGAGCGCGTCGCCGTCAACACCCCGGTCCAAGGCAGCGCTGCCGACCTCATCAAGCGCGCGATGCTGTCGGTCGACGCAGCACTGCAAGGCACCGCGTCGCGGATGCTGCTGCAGGTCCACGACGAACTGGTCGTCGAGGTACCCGAGGTGGACGCGCCGCAAGTGGCCGAGGTAGTCCGCGCCGCGATGGCCCAGGCCGACACGCTGCCAGATGGCATGCGGATCAAGGTGCCGCTGGCGGTAGACGTGCGCTGGGCGGGCAATTGGGCGGAGGCGCATTGACGGGGGCGGTGATAGAAGGCGGATCGGCCAGCCCCAACGCACCCGTGGGCAGTGCGCACGTAGGCAATGCTGCCAGACCAAGTCGCGCAGGGCTATCGCTAGGTCGCCGCGCGGCAGCAGCGCAGCACCGATCAACTTGTGAGAGGTCTGGGCGCGTCCCGGCAGGGCCGGGACCGAGCCCTAGTCCGGCCGCGCTGCCGACGCGGCCGGACCGGAGCCCCGTTTC
>SXGT01815426.1_pt1 | contig 23728 bp, 14 predicted proteins | sample 3176221 | NCBI WGS metagenome assembly SXGT01 (sample SAMN11356862, study PRJNA531348) | freshwater metagenome | isolation source: freshwater sample F1-120 | place: China: Fuxian Lake, Yuxi | collected 2017-12-25
AACGTGGGCTTTTGCAATTTGCGGCGAACTGCCCGCCGTGCCGATCATTTTTTTAAAGAAACCTGAACCTGCCCCATGTTTTTTGAACTGAACGGCTCGCAAGGCCTCTCTGCATTCGTAAAAAGCGGGCTCATCGGTGAGAACCTGACCATAAATCGCGATGGCGTAGTCCCAGTTGGCCTTGTTCATGGCCACATTCCCCTTCTCGTAGAGGTCGCGTTGTGGACGATTCACTTGGGTGAATGTTTTTTCTGGCATAGGGCAATACGGTCGTTTCGCTCAATAATACACAAGGGCAACCATTGGTCTGCCTTCTCTCTGGCCGGTCGGCAGTTTAGTGACCTTCCTTCTTGGACTCATTAAACCGGCGTGACACTCAAACAATCTACGTCTGCAGCGTTTTCGTAAACAAAAACCGCTCCTGGGTTGAATCGAAGATCGACCACACATTCCACATGTTGTGTTTGAGGGAACATGTCATAAGGAGTCAGTCTGGAAACCTCATATAAACCGCCATGACATAGCAGCTTTAAATCTCTTGCCAACGTTGCGGGGTGGCAGGAGACATAAATGATCTGGGCCGGATGCACACGTCGAAGTAGTTCGATGGATTCCGGCGGGCACCCAACTCGGGGTGGGTCGATGATTACTGCGGTTTGATCGGGCGGAAATGTTTCCAGTAATTTTGGAAGTAAAACTTGAGCATCTCCATCTACGAATTCGCCGTTTGTTGCCCCTCGATTCAATGCATTTTGGCGGGCAGCGTTGATCGCTAATCGATCTAATTCAACACCAACGTAACGTTCCACAATGTCAGCCAGTTCCAGTGCAAAGAAACCAACTCCACAATACACATCGATCAAATAACGAACCCCACCGGATTGGACAGATTGTCGCACTCCTTCCACGAGTTTCGGTAGCAGATGAAAATTGTTTTGAAAAAATGAATCCTTAGGGACCACCCAGCCGATTGGAGGCACTCTCAGCACAACCTTGAGGCCCCCTTTATGAGGAGGATGCGCCCGGACGTGAGTGATTTCCTGATTGAGAGTGGGTTCCGCTATTCTACATTCTTCTACATCCACTACCCATTTGTTTTCAGTGCGGACAAACCCTATCTCCAAGCCTTGTTTCTGTTTGTTCCATTGAGTCCGAATCATGATCCGGTTCCGGTAACCGTAAGGTGCGGGGCAGGGGACTACAGGATCCACAATCGTGGATTTGAATCCGCCGATACGTTCGAATAAATCTGCGACCTGCTTGTGTTTGTAGCTCAGTTGTCTTGGGTAATGAATGTGCTGATATTGACACCCTCCACAGTCTCCGAAATAACGACATTCGGCGGCAACACGATCCGAGGATTGACTCAACACACGCAGCAGTCGGGCTCGTCCAAACTTTTTTTTAATCTCCAGTAATTCGATCTCAACTGTCTCGCCGGGGATGACAAAGGGGACAAAAACAACAAACTCCCCGATCCTCGCCACGCCTTCTCCACCAAAGGCCAAGTCTGCAATCACCACCTGATGCCGTTGCCCGATAGCAATGGTCGATTCCTCGATTGCTGACATGTCGAAAGGCTAGTTACTTCTTGTTGTGTTCCTGTGAATAATGCCGAGCGAGTGGATCGTCGGCGAAATCGTTTTTGAGGTCCCGCCAAACGGCGTGAACATGGTTATTGTTGTTTTGAGTATTATCGTATTCCAGCAACCAACCCGAACCTTGAATTCGGTAATAATGGCCCTCCCCAGTCTCGGTGGAACCAGCCCACCCGAAATAAATCTGGCCAATACCAGCCGCACGCATCTTTGCCAATTCCGCAGTGGCTACCTCGGGTCGAGCACGTCCCACATACTCTGTGATAACCGACCAGAGCAACTGTTGCTGTGCAGCATTTAATTTAGAAGCCACCAACCCCTTAGGTTCCAGCACTCGGGCTTTCCGGTCAGCTGAGGTAATGATATCGGCCGGGGCTTTGTTGGTGAAAATGACGGCCGCACGTTGCTCTGCAGTTAATGATTTGGCTAGCTCTCTTGCGATATTCTCCTCTCCCGCCAGTGTTCTCAATCCGGTTCGGATGCCTGTTCTAACCTCACCGGGATTGGTTCCCATGAACGATGGGGTGACCGATCCCACTTGCCCCGCCACCACTGTGAAGTTTAAGGAAAGGTGATGTCCTTCAACACGCCAACCCCAAGTCCCGGATTCCTTGGGTTCGCCAAAAATAGTGATAAAATACATCTCAGGATCCCGCTTGGGGCCTTTGCCTTGCTCAATCTCCAAAAGTATTTGTTCAAGACTCATGATCGTTGTGGCTTTGATCAAACCTTTGGAACTTAGACCGCTGGCCATCAGACCGGTGGCTAAATGACGCTGTGCATGGGTCATCTCCTTCAAGGGAAGCCCTTTTCTCTCTTTAGGGATGAAGTGCCAGTTGACACGTTCAGGATCGGTCAATGGATAGGTGGCTTTAGCCTTTTGATCAGGAGTCAGGGACTGAAGGAAATGCCCGGCTGTTTGTGCCATTTCCACGGCCGCAGGGTCAGCCTTTACGAGAGCTGTTGCCAAAAAATTCAGCAAAAGCAAAACGGTTAACAAGTATTTCGAATTCATCGGCACAATTGACACGACAAAGAGGGTTCTAACGCAATGTCAAAATTCTTTCCGGTTGATGGGTTAAAAAGAAACTTTGCTTTGGAGGAATGATTCATTTTTTTGAGACTGGCAGAATCTTGATCCCAGACAGCGCGGATTGCCGATTCATCCCCGCGCCCTGTCGGAAGCTTGTCGCTGGGATTGTTCGCATAATACCAACGCAACTCTGCGGCTGAGGCAGTTCGGCCACCGGGCATTTCTAGATAGCCGTTCGGGTCCGTTTTCCTCACCCAATCCCATGCGTATTGCAGCCATTTAGCCCGGTATTCGCGGGGTTGTAGGCCGAACCATGTGATTTCATCATAACCCCACACCCAAAGGAATTCACCCTTTACATTGGGTTGGCCCGGATGGCGGCTCCTTCCATAATTATCCAACTCCACAATGAAAGGGAGGTGTTCGCAATCCCAACCACTAAAGGTTTTGCCTCCTTTGCTGCGGCCAAAGAGGGAATCGGTGAACCCTTTCTCGAGAGTTGCATCGTAGGGTTTTTCTGGCGTTTCCTTAATTCGGAGCGGAAAAGAATTGAAATCAAGGATCGGGTTTCCATTGTGCATCAAGCCCCCGGTTGGAACATGACCATTGCAAAGCACCATGTGCCGACGAGAATGCTTTGAGGCGTAGGCTCGCACCTTGCCTATCAGGGTAAACCAGTGATTGTTCGCTTTGTCGTTTCGATTCATGATTTCTACCTGACCGAAATGAATCCCCTCGCAACCGACATCAATATAGGAAGCCGCTTGGTAATAGAACCAGAGTTGAGTTTCGATGCGGCTTACATCGGGCACTTGTCCTCTCCCCATTGAACGTCGCTGACCAACGGGATAAATCATGTCATCAAAACGGAAATTTCTGGTTTCAACAGGTTGGTCCAAATCTTTGAAGACCCAGCTTGGAATCGCGATGTGGTTTACATTGGTGCCGACGACTTCGAAGACGCAGGCTTCTAATAACATTTCAGGGTCGGCTCTTAACACTTGATCGGCTGCTGTTTTTGCTTTTTTGAGGTTCTCCAAGAAGTTGTTTTCTGCTCCCCAAAGACACAACGCTCGGGCAATGTATTTCGCTCCTGTGTTGGTAAGCATGCGCGTGTCATCCGTTAGTTGTCCTTTCCCGTTAAGCAATCCTTCAACGCAGATCGATCGAGACAAATAATTCTCGAGAACGAGCCGTGGAATTGTTCCATCAAATTGATATTCCTTACGCAAACTTTTGAGGTTTTGGTCTGCGCCACACTCCACGGATCCAAGGCAGAAGGCACCAATGATAACAACAGCTAGGAATCGGCTTGTTGAGGTGTACTTCATGAGTGGCATTCATAATCAGTTTAAACCTTTCTTGTCCAGACCAGTGAAAACAGTTCGAAATAGTCCCCATCGAGTGTTGAGGCGCATCCTCGATGGATATCAAACCATTAGATCGGCATTCATCGGGGTTGAGAACATGTTTTACCTATCGATAACGATCGCGTATGGTAATCGCCATGTTTAAGCGAGTAACCGCGTTTGTTTTGGGATTCTTAGGACTGTTTGCGTCCGGGAATTCTTGGGGACAAGATGCCAAGTTTTTCCCCTACCCATTCTCCGTCGATACATTACCCAATCGCCTGCAGGTCGTCACGGTTCCCATCGAGAATCAGAAACTTGTGGCTCTTTACATTGTTGTTCGCACGGGATCGCGTAACGAGGTGGAGCCCGGGAAAAGTGGTTTTGCGCACTTCTTTGAGCACATGATGTTTCGGGGAAGCGAGAATTTTACCCCGGAACAACGCGATTCCATCATGAAACGGGCTGGGGCGGAGGGAAATGCTTACACCTCGGACGACCGTACGGTGTATCATCAATTGTTTGCGACAGAGGATCTGGACCAAATAATGAAGCTCGAGGCAGATCGCTTTCAACGGCTAAAATATACTGTTCCAGTTTATAAAACTGAGACTTTGGCGGTTCTGGGTGAGTACAATAAAAACAGTGCCAATCCGCTAAGCAAACTTCATGAATTGACTCGGGCGACTGCATTCAGTCGCCACACCTACCAACATACTACAATGGGGTTCGTGGAGGATATCCAAGGGATGCCTAAAGAGCACGAATACAGCCTCCAGTTTTATCAAAAATTTTATCGACCCGAGAATTGCACCGTCTTGCTGGTAGGTGCGATTGATCGGACGCGAGCACTCGAGTTAACACGGAAAAACTTCGCCGATTGGAAGTCTGGGAAACCTCACCCGGAAATACCTGCAGAACCCCCTCCCACGGGGCCAAAGAAGGCGCATGTTGACTGGCCATCCCCAACATTGCCTTACCTTCTAATCGCTTTTCGAGGGCCCGCATATTCCGATTCCAAGAAAGATAAAGCGGCACTCGATTTTCTGGCCCCCATTGCGTTCGGTGAGGATTCTGAACTTTATCAGAGGCTCGTGTTGAAGGAGCAAAAAGTGGATATGCTCGCAGTTGATTTTGAGGATCATATCGACCCAGAGTTGTTCTCGATTTATATCCGAGTTAAGGATCCCTCCGACCTAACCTACGTGGAGGAACAGGTCGCTGCCACGATCAACAAGTTTTCCAACGAACTCATTCCGACTCAAAAACTCAACGACACCCGCTCTCGCATGAGATATGGCACCGCCTTGGGACTAGATAGCAGCAATGCCATCGGCGGTTTCCTAGCGCCTTACATCGCACTCGCTGGGACGCCCGATACGGTGAATAAGGTTTTCTCGGTCTATCTGGGAATCACCCCTGAAGACATCCGAAACATGGCCCGGAAGTATTTAGTTCCACAAGGAAAAGTCGTGGTGACGTTGAAAACTAAAACAGTTGATGTCAAGGAGACCAAGTGATCATGAGAAACACAATTTGTCTAAACATCGTGACAGTTTGGTTGTTGCTCGGAACAGTTCTCTTGGCCCAAACCGAGCAAGGGGCAAAAGGGTCCGTCGAGATTTCTGAGTTAACCTCCGCACCGATCTACCGCTCTCGAATTCTGTTTCGTGTAGGTTCCGCTATGGATCCTGTGGGTCGAGAGGGGCTCGCAAGTTTGACAGCGGCGATGATCGCAAAAGGCGGTTCTAAGAAGCTGAGCTACGAAGAGATCGTCACAAAACTGTACCCGATGTCGGCTTCGTTCGAATCGCAGGTGGACAAGGAGATGACGGTGTTTACCGCAGCTTCGCACCGCGAGACATTAGAAGGTTACTGGCAGTTGATAACCGAGATGCTCACTCAACCCGGCTTTCGGGAGGATGATTTCAAAAGACTCAAGGAAGACGCGATCAACTATCTCAAAGTTTCCCTGAGCAACGGAAACGATGAAGAGTTAGGCAAGGAGCACCTCTATAACCTAATTTATGGTAATCATCCTTACGGTCATCACAACCGAGGTAAATTGCAGTCACTAGAGAAAATCACCATCGGGGATGTGAATGAATTCTACCGCCGACATTACACCGCATCGAACTTAGTGGTTGCGGCCTCGGTTCCTCGTAATTCACCGGGGAGTTTCACACCCTCAAACGCCTCATTGGCCTCCGCGCTTCCTAAAGCTCCAGCAACGACTAACTTTAGGGTCAAAGCCCCAGAACTCGTTCAAGGCGTAGAGATGGAAATTTTGCAACGCGAAACTCGGTCGACGGGTATTTCCATAGGGTTTCCCATCTCGGTGAAACGAGGCGACCCTGATTTCCCGGCCCTCTTGGTGGCCTCCTACTATTTTGGACAACACCGTTCGAGCAATAGCCATTTATACCAACAGTTGCGTGAGGCAAGAGGTCTGAACTATGGAGATTATTCCTATATCGAGTATTTTCCTCGGGGAATGTTTTTGTTCCAACCAGACCCAAACCTTGCTCGGCAGCAGCAAATCTTTCAGATCTGGATTCGGCCGGTTCAACCTGAGCATGGTCATTTCGCATTGCGGGCTGCCCTATTTGAATGGGAAAAGCTGGTCAAGAATGGGCTGTCCGAGGAGGACTTTGAAGCAACCAGAATGTTCCTGACGAAGTTCGCTGTAATCCTCACTCAAACCACGGATGCCAGCTTGGGTTACCAACTCGATAGTCGTTACTATGGCATTCCCGGGTTTGTGGATTACATCAGTGCCACGATGAAGCAGCTCACGCTTCCTCAAGTGAATGCGGCGATCAAACGCCACCTGGCTTCGAAAGCACCACGAATTGTGGTGGTGACAAAGGACGCAGAAGGGTTACGAAAAGCGATCCTAGCGAACACTCCTTCCCCCATCACCTACAACTCTACCAAGCCCGACGAGATACTTGGGGAGGACAAGCTCATCGAACGCTACCCCATCAGCATTGATCCGAGTCGGCTGCGAATCCGACCCGCCGTCCAAGCGTTTGAGTGAGTTTTTCTGGTATTACATCGGTTTTCGATTATCCTTACCCGTATAGGTCAAGCCTGTCGGCTCCCTGAAGCTTTGATGGGGTAGTCGTGCTTCCCGTAGTTTTACCCAAATGTTTGCGTCTGTTGGCGATCCGTTTCCATGCTTACAATTAGCGAGTTAAAAATGTCTCTAGGCGGTCGAACATTGTTCGAAAACGCCAGCCTCCAAATCAATCACGGTGATCGAGTGGCCCTTGTCGGGCCCAACGGTGCCGGTAAATCCACGTTGTTTTCGATCATCCTTGGTAAACTCGAACCCGATGAAGGAACCGTGGATCGGGATATCTGGACGACGGTTGGATTCCTCCCGCAAGAAGGTGAGGCCGTGGGGGGCGAGACGGTTCTTGAAGTCGCCACGGGACGTGCAACTGAACTTCCTCGTCTCGAAAAGACCCTCCACGATCTCGAATTGGCAGGGTTGGTATCTGGATCCGAGTATCTCGAAGCACACGCGAAACATGACGCACTCAACGATCCTCAGGCCGAGGCAAAAGCTAAGAAATTGCTCGTCGGACTTGGATATAAGGAAAAAGATTTTGATCGGCCCGCTCGAGAAATGAGCGGTGGTTGGATCATGCGGGCCCATCTCGCTAGACTCCTCTTACTCGAACCCGATCTCCTTCTTCTTGACGAGCCGACCAACCATTTGGACCTTCTTGCCTTGCTTTGGTTACAGTCCTACTTGGCGAACTATTCAGGAGCGGTTCTCCTCATCTCTCACGATCATCAGTTTATGGACGAAGTCGTGACCCAAGTTCACGAAATCTACGAGAAACGACTATTGGGTTATACGGGGAATTACTCTGATTTTCTTCGGCAGCGAGAGGAGAATTACGACATTCAGTTGGCGTCTTATAAGAACCAACAAAAGGAAATCCAAGCACTCCAAGAGTTCGCCGATCGGTTTCGAGCCATTCCATCAAAAGCCTCTCAGGCGATGAGTAAACTGAAGCAGATCGAACGTCTCGAATTGATCGAGAAACCGTTAGCTCCCCGCAAACCGTTCAGGTTTCAAATCCCTCCACCTCCACGTGGAGGGCAACGTGCGATCACTCTTGAAGGCGTCCATATGGCCTACGGTGCAAACCCAGTTTATGCGGGCCTTGACCTCGAAATTGAACGGGGTGAACGGACGGTTTTGATTGGGCCCAACGGTGCCGGTAAATCCACGTTGCTGAAAATCCTTGCTGGGGTTGTTGAATTCCAACAAGGCGAACGCAAACTCGGCCACAATGCCAAGCTCGGCTATTTCAGCCAACATCGAGCTGACACCCTCGGTTTAGAGAACACAGTCCTTGATGAAGTGTTGGCGAGTGCTCCCGCACTTCGCGAGGACGAAGCGCGCGGAATTCTCGGTTCGTTCATGTTTAGGAAGGATGAGATCTACAAACTCACTGGGGTGCTGAGTGGAGGTGAGAAAAGCCGCCTGAACCTTGTTAAGTTTTTGGTGGATCCTCCAAATTTACTGCTGATGGACGAGCCGACAACGCATCTCGACATCATGACTGTCGAATCACTCACCCTCGCGCTAGAACGTTATGAGGGAACCCTTGTGTTTATCTCGCACGACGTCCGTTTCATCCGGCATTTGGCAACCAAAGTCCTTCACATCAATAATGGTCGAGTACTCTCATTTCCAGGTACTTACGACTATTACATGGAGAAATCAGGCACAATAGAGGATGCTCGATCCGCACTAACAGCGGGTTGAGTTGCTTTGAGGTTCGGCTGACGTTTACCTTTCAACGAATTTGGTTTAGGATTCGACGATGCGCATTATTGGTGTGATACCGGCCCGGTATGGGTCAACCCGATTTCCGGGAAAACCGCTTCACCTCATCGCTGGAAAGTCTCTCCTGAGGAGGGTGGTTGAGCAGTGTCAGAAGTCTCAAACCCTCGCCGAAGTGGTGGTTGCGACAGATGACCCTCGAATTGCGGCAGTGGCAAAAGAATTCTGTGAGGTTGAAATGACCCGGGAGGATCATCCGAGCGGAACGGATAGAATTGCTGAAGTAGCTTCTCGGAGGGAGTGTAGAGCGATTATCAATATTCAAGGTGACGAACCCCTGATGGATCCTAGGGTGATCGACCTCGTAGCGGGTGCTTTGGAAAAGAATGAAATGTCCACAGCAGCAACCCTCATTCGGGAGGAGGGAGAGCTTGCAAATCCGAATGCTGTAAAAGTCGTTGTCAATCAGGCAGGCCGAGCCTTATATTTCTCACGCCGTACGATCCCGTATGTGCGAGATGCCGTCGATGGTTCGCTTGCTGAACAGTTGGCGGCTTTTCCGTTTTTGAAACACCTAGGAATCTATGGTTATCGGCGTGATGTATTACTGAATTTAGTACGTTATCCGGTTTCCCCGCTCGAACGTGCGGAAAAATTAGAACAGCTACGTGCGTTGGAGAATGGCATTCAGATTGGGGTTGTCACTGTTGATTACGACAGTATCGGGGTAGATGTTCCGGATGATGTTAGGCGTGTTGAAGCGATATTAAGAGCGTCAGTATGAAATATGTTTTTGTCACAGGCGGCGTAGTGAGTTCACTGGGAAAGGGATTGACTGCTGCTTCCCTAGGCACACTCCTCGAAAACAGGGGCCTCAAAATTACGTTACAAAAATTTGATCCCTATCTCAATGTGGATCCCGGCACGATGTCGCCTTATCAGCATGGTGAAGTCTATGTCCTCGACGATGGCGCGGAAACGGATCTTGACCTTGGTCACTACGAGCGGTTCACCCATACCAAACTTTCTCGAAAAAACAACCTCACCAGTGGTCAGGTTTATCAGACGGTTTTAGATAAAGAGCGGCGGGGGGATTATCTCGGCAAAACAGTTCAGGTGATTCCCCATGTAACCGATGAGATCCAGAAACGAATCGTCGAAGTAGGCGAACTTTCAAAGGCGGATATCGTCATCACTGAAATAGGTGGCACAACAGGGGATATCGAGGGTTTACCTTTCCTAGAAGCAATTAGGGAATTCGCGTTAAACGTCGGACCAACCAATGTCTGTTTCATCCACGTTACTTACGTCCCATTCATTAAAGCAGCGGGAGAACTCAAGACCAAGCCTACGCAGCAATCGGTCGCGAAATTGCGGGAAATCGGTATCGCACCCAACATTCTGGTATGTCGCTGCGAGCAGCCATTGAACAAGGAATTGCGCCAAAAAATTTCACTTTTTTGCAACGTTGCATACGAGGCGGTGATCGAAGAGAAAGATGTCGATCATAGTATTTATGAGGTTCCATTGATGTTGCAACGCGAACGGATGGATGATCTTGTTTGCAATCATCTCAGGATTGAGGCACCTCCAGCCAATATGATTCATTGGCAAGAGATTATCCGTAAGTTGGTCGTTCCCCAGCACCGAGTTCGGATCGGGGTCGTGGGAAAGTATATCGAGTTACAGGATGCTTATAAATCCGTCTATGAGGCCATCATTCATGGTGGTGTGGCCAATGATTGCGGCGTTGCTATTGAGAAGATTGAGTCAGAAGAAATCGAAAAATTTGGTGCCGAGAAAGCCTTGCGAGGGTTGACTGGGATTTTGGTGCCCGGAGGTTTTGGAGAGCGCGGAATTGAAGGTAAAATCCTCGCGGCCAAGTATGCTCGTGAGAAAAAGATGCCGTTCTTTGGCCTGTGCCTCGGCATGCAGATTGCGACCATCGAGTTCGCAAGAAATGTCCTAGGACTTGCGGGAGCCAACTCCACAGAATTCGATGCAAATTCACCGCACCCAGTCATATCGCTTCTGAGTGAGCAAAAAAATGTTTCGCATAAAGGAGCATCGATGAGATTGGGGTCTCAGCCTTGCGAGTTGCTGGCAGGGTCAAAGGCAGCGCATTTTTATGGAGCATCCCTGATCCATGAACGTCATCGGCATCGGTATGAGTTTAATAACGAGTATAGGGAACAATTTGAGCAAGCCGGCTTGATGTTTTCTGGGACGAGCCCGGACCATAAACTTGTAGAGTTGATCGAGTTGAAGGATCACCCATTCTTCTTGGCGAGCCAGTATCATCCGGAGTTTCTAAGCAAGCCCAACGCCCCCCATCCACTCTTCAGAGCGTTTATCGCTGCTTGCCAAGTTGCCATGCACCAACGTGCAACCTGACCTATAAAAGGCGGTTCATTGGGAGTGATCTCCGAGCGATGAATTATTTGAATAGATGACCTACGCAGACGCCATCGCCTACCTGCAATCATTGGGGCAGTTCGGGATGGTTTTGGGGTTGGATCGAATCAAACAGTTGAGTGAGTTAGCTGGGAATCCTCACCAAGATTTAAGATTTGTCCATGTTGCCGGAACCAACGGCAAGGGGTCGACTTGCGCATTCTTGGAGAGCATTTTTCGCAGGGCTGGGTATCGAACGGGCCTCTACACCTCGCCCCACTTGGTTTCGTTCACCGAGCGGATTCAGTTAAACCGTCAGAGTATCTCCGAAGAACAGGTCGTTGACCTTGTCATACGCTTAAAACCCTTAGCTGAAAATTTGGGTGCCACCAACCAGCCCACTTTCTTCGAGTTCGTCACCTTGATGGCACTCTGCCATTTCTCGCAGGAGCAGCCAGATATTGTGATTTGGGAGACAGGGCTTGGAGGTCGCTTGGACGCCACAAACATCGTGACCCCTTTGCTTAGCGTGATCACGAATGTTCAAGCTGATCACGAACAGTGGTTGGGGCAAACTTTACCGGAGATTGCTCGCGAAAAGGCTGGAATAATCAAACCCAAGGTTCCGGTTGTGATTGGGACTGTCCCTGATGATATCCATCAAGTGTTGAAAGAAGTTGCGGAATCAAATGAGGCACCTTTTAGCATTTGTAACGTTGATTGGGTCCAATCGCTAGGTTGGTTTAAGGACGTGCATTTGCCGCTGAAGGGATCCCACCAGCGTTTCAACGCAGCATTGGCGGTAAAAGCAGTGCTCGCTTTAGAGCAGAACTTCCCCATCAATTCGGTGGATCTTCAATTGGGGCTCGAAGCGACTCAGTGGTCAGGTCGGTTCCAAATGGTTAGCACTGGTAAAGGTCGCCAACTATTGCTCGATGGAGCCCATAATCCAGCAGGAGTTCAGGCACTTTGCCGAACAGTGGGGGAGGAGTTTGTTGACCAAGAGATCACCTTGGTAATGGGGATGCTTCAAGATAAAGACTGGCGGCCCATGGCGCTCGAGTTAGCCGCCATCGCTCACCGGATCATTACAGTGGATGTGCCGAATCCTCGAACCGTTCCCGCCTTTCAATTGGCAGAATACCTCAGACCGCATTTTCCTGATTGCTCAGTGGAACCGATGGAGTCGATTGATCAAGTGTTGGCTGCAACAGAAAAGGACCCTGTTACGTTGGTCTCTGGATCGCTGTATCTGATTGGGGCAACGATCGCCTTCCTCCAACAATCCCCGGCCCACCATGAGCTCAACCATTGGAAAGTGCCTATCTAATTCTCTAGATTTGATTGAGCTTTTTCCGCTTTTTTAGAATTTCGATTGCTCAAAGTTTTCTCGCCAACCCAACGAGTGTTCCAAAGGGTTTTCCAATGGGCATCGTAACCTGCAGGCAACGGCTCCCGACCTAATATTTGATCATTCATGCCATGCCAAGGCATCGGTTCAATCTGAGTGCCCGTGAGGACGTGAAAATCAGAATCCTTATCCCATCCATCCGCATAAAGGTAAAAACTTCGCTGAGTTCCTGCGGGAGAGCTCGAAATCCGACTCGCGTCGAATTGCAAAGTAAGTTCGTCACCCCCACAGACTAAAACCAACGCATCATCCCGTTGTGTGAGTAGGGAACCTACTTCACCATACCGTGTCGCCCAACCTGATGGTGTGATTCGCCAAAATGGTTTTGAGAACACTTGATCATAGATCGGTGTCAGCGGTTGGCTGGAGGGTAGGGCGGCAAATTCGCTGAATCCTCGCCAGTGAAGGTCGGTTCGTGTGGGGGCCATGCTGACGATGCGCGTTTGTGCGTCGCTGACCCTTTCGAACAGCACAGCACGGTCCCAATGAATCTCGAACCCGGCGGTTAGCTTTAGTCGTCGGGCATTGGGAGGGAGTTTACCGTCGAGCTCGATCAGGATTGTTTTTGTTTTCCCCGCAGGAGTACCTGCTTCGATTTCCACCTTTTGCCATTGGCTATCCGATGTTTCAACCTCCAAAACAGGAAAAGGGAATGGAAGCGAAGTGTCGTGGGAAGCTGCCATGTTTGCCATCCCACCACCAAATCGCAGCCATCCTGTAAGTGCCAAAACTAATGGTCGCGTTGATTCGAGTGAACCAAAATCAAGGACAATGCCATGAGGTTCCGCGAGTCCACGCAACTGAGGGGACCTCAGTTTGCGAGGAGAGGCCATGTTCCCATCGGTTTTACTTAATTCAACGGTGATATTCTTTCCGTCGAGATCTGTGGCATCGCGCAATGGATGAGGATTCCCAAGTGTCATTAATGTTGGGAGAGGATACGGTTTGCGGCTTCGCAATTTGCTCGTGGAATGAACTTCGGTTCCCTTGGGATGGTCAACCACGCAGAGTTTTGCTTCGTCTAGGTACAGCACCTCTCGGAGTTCTTCTGTTAACTGGATTTCATAGTTCCCATTCCGGGGCTGAAAAGTTTGAGAGTCACCGAGCCACACGTATTCAAATGGATCCGCATCGATGTATACACCTTCGAAGGCCGGCAAGCCGAGTGGCGCAGCTCCGAGAATGTCTGTGACAAATCGGAAAGCTTTCCCATCCCAAACATAGAGGTAGGGGCAGGAACCCTCGGGCAAAATAAGTTCAGTCAACGTGACGGGTAGCTTTTCCACGGGTTGATCTAGGGAGGGCACCGAGAGGTTGAACCAATGGACTGTTACAGCATCTAACTGTTTGGCACGTCCAACGCCGATTTCTACAGGGAGTTTCGAGATTGACCTCACGTTTCTGAGACCTCCCGATCGGGTTTCAATCTTCACTCCAATTCCACTCGCGTTGGAGCGATTTCCCCAAAGTCTTACCTTCAATTGGTGATTGGCGTTACCTCCCTCATTGCGCCAAAGTTCCAAGCCACCCGTGCTCGAAGCCGTCAATAAATCGCTATCACCGTCTTGATCAAAGTCTGCGAAATGCACTTCATCGATGTTTCCGTGGATCTCATTCAAACCGATCCCTTTCGATTGATCCTCAAATCCGGATGCTCCTAGGTTTCGGTAGAGGTGTAGTCCTTCACCGACAGTGCAAATATCCAACCAACCATCGTTGTCATAATCCACCAACTCGATGGCAGTGATTGAGCTCGCCGGGACTGACACAAGCAGGCGCTCGGTCAATCCGCCGAAATTGATCGAGATTTGTTGGTTTTCCAAGGTAACCAGATCTGCACGGAGGTCGTTATTCAGGTCTCCACTCGCAAGGATTTTCCCCTTCGACCAAGGGTGAGCGGAGTTGGTTGGTGAGAGCGTGCCCCCTCGAATTTTCAGCATGAGGAAGGGAGGTTCACCTTTTTTAGCTACGATGACATCCATCAAATCATCGTTGTTCCAATCCTCGACCAGAAGATCTCCATTGACCAACAGGGTGGAAGGAATGCCTGAAGTGCTGGTGATGTCTTTAAACGTAAAATTACCTAGATTCCGGAACAACCTAAGGTCATTGGTTTGTGCGCTGACAGTCAACAGGTCGAGTTTCCCAGAAAAGTCCAGATCTACGAGGGCGGCATCCGTAGCCGCAAGATTCTTTAGGCGAGTGAAAGCGGTCACCTCGGTAAACAGGCCGTTGGTGGCAAACTTAAACACGTGTGAACCTTCGTTACCAATGACGATTACGTCTTCAAAGCGGTCATTCTGAAGATCGGCGACTAGGCATTTGTGATATTGGCCATTTGTCAATCGAGGCATCGAACGAGCTGATGGAGTAAAAACGCCGTTAGTGTTCCAGAGCAGCCGGAATCCTTGACCGTCTTCCAACACGAATAGGTCATTGGCTCCTCGTTGATTGATGTCCATGATTCCTATCGGAGGTCGATATCGGGTTGCTGCACTTCCAAAGGCTTGGGAGGTCATGTTGAAAAACTTGATCGGGTTCGCGTTTTTCTGGGGTTGCTCAAGTTTGAACGGAGCCACAATTGCGGTATGGATCGAACGCTCCAGAGAAGAGGCGGTCGGCGGTGGCCCAACCCTCTTGGCAAGAATATCTCGGTGAGTATCAAGCTCCTTTTGCGCTTCCTCTGCTCGATTCAATCGGATCAATGTTTGACCAAGGTTGTAATGGGCCGAGGGATGGTCAGTTTCGAGATCCACGGCGGATCTGAACTCAGTCGCGGCCTCCTCCCAATGTTTCAAGGAAAAGTGAGCCAACCCTAGCTGGAAGCTGGTTGCTGAAACGTCCGAGTTAAGGTCTTTACTCGTTTGCAGGGACTGAACTGCTTCCAAGAGATGATTCAATCGTCGATGCGCACATCCTGCCACGTAGTGTGCTGCAGCCGAATTAGAATCCCGCTCGATCACGATCGCCGTTGCTGCAAGTGCTTCCACGGGGAGTCCTCCTAGAAGTGCCGCGTTAGCCAAATTCAAATAGGCGTCGCTGGAAGTGGGTTGAATTGCAACCGCTTCTTTAAAAGCCGCTTGTGCCTTAGACGCATCTCCTTGCTCGTAATAAGTCTTGCCCGAGTTCATGAGGCGAGAAAAATTATCTAGTTCCGGAGTAGGGACTTTGGGCTTACAACCCGTGAAAAGCACCCAACCCATTACAAAAAAAATGACTCCAGCGAATCGCATCTGACCCATAGAAAGTGTGGCCATCACGATAGAAAAGCAGGGTCAAAAAGTAAACGTTTCACAACGCAAAAGATTTGCGACCTAGGAGAAGTTCCCTTAACGTGATCTAACAACGTGGGCGTGTAGCTCAATTGGATAGAGTGACGGCCTCCGAAGCCGCAGGTTGTGGGTTCAACTCCCGCCACGCCCACCACTTCTGAATTCATTCGGAATCCATTGATTTGGATGTTACCTGTATTGTTGAAATGTTGGTGAAACTAAAGCGCGATCCATGCTTCAAGAATTGGGCGAAACCAGGGCCGATTGTTGGAGCGGATGTCGAGGTTCCGGAGGACGAAACTCTGGATGCAATCTCTGGTTTCTATCGATTATTTCAACTCAAACACGGACATCGCTTTTCAACGGATGATGTTTTAACAGCATGGTATGGAACGACTTGGTGTCCTAGGGCTGATCGAGTATTGGACCTTGGGAGTGGCTTGGGTTCCGTTGGAATGATCGCGGCGTGGCGGTTGCCCGGGGCGAAATTCGTGACGGTCGAGGCTCAAGAGGATAGCGTGCGGCTCGCGAGAAAATCAGCAGTTTTCAACGGCATCACCGACCGTTTTGAAATCCGGCTAGGTGATTTTCGAGATCCACAAGTGCTGGCAGGGACGGATCAATTTGATTTGGTGCTTGGAAGTCCTCCCTACTTTCCACTTGGAACGGGGGTTGAGTCAGAGCATCCCCAGAAAATTGCATGCCGGTTTGAGGTGAGAGGAACCATTGCGGATTATTGCCTCACTGCTTCGCGTCATCTTTCCCCGGGCGGCATGTTTGTTGGGGTATTCCCCGTGGAACCCTCACAAAATGCACGTGTGATCGCTGGTGCGGATGCTGCCGGTTTGACGATAGTGCGTCGCCGTGTTGTGGTGTTTCGCGAAGGGGAGCCTCCGTTACTTTCGCTGTTCGCGATGATGCGCCGCAGCGACCTCCCCTCGTGGATGGGTGGGAGAACTTGGGACGAACCGCCATTGACCATTCGAACCGGAACAGGGGAGATTCACCCAGAGTATTCGGCGATAAAATTAGCGATCGGGTTCCCGCCCTGATCATTGGGCATCTTTTTAGGCGAGGATTCCTTTTACGACCTCGCCATGCACATCGGTGAGGCGATAATCGCGCCCCTGAAAGCGGTAAACGAGCTTTGTATGTTCGACCCCGAATAGATGGAGAATCGTGGCGTGAAGGTCATGGACATGGACTTTTTTCTCAACCGCATGGAATCCAAATTCATCGGTTTTACCATGAACAATCCCCGGTTTGATCCCACCACCAGCCATCCAAATCGTGTAACCATGTGGATGATGATCACGGCCAATTTGATCTGATCTCAAGGCACCTTGCATCATCGGGGTCCGTCCGAATTCTCCCCCCCAAAGAACAAGTGTTTCATCCAATAAACCTCGTTGCTTGAGATCTTTTACTAAAGCCACGGCTGGTTGATCGGTCTCAGCGCAACGTTTCTTGAGATCGAATACAAGGTTGCCATCAGGCCCACCATGATGATCCCAACCTCGATGATAGAGTTGAACAAATCGAACCCCGCGTTCTACCAATCTGCGTGCCAACAAACAATTGTTCGCAAACGAGGCCCGTCCTGGAGTGGTGCCGAAAAGTTCATGCGTGCTCGGTGACTCTTTCGAGATATCCATCACCTCAGGCACACTAGTCTGCATCCTGTATGCCATCTCGTAAGAGGCAATTCGGGTCGTGATTTCTGGATCGTGCAGAACATCATAACGGGCTTGGTTAAGTGCTTTAATCACGTCGAGTGCCTGACGACGCCGTTGAGTTCCCATTCCCTCAGGGTTTCCGACATAAAGGACGGGATCACCCTGTGATCGGAGGGTGACGCCTTGGTGAATCGTCGGCAGAAAACCACTCCCCCACGAAGCATTGGTCAGCGGTTGGCCAACCCCAGTCATCAAAACCACGAACGTGGGGAGGTTTTTGCTTTCGCTCCCTAAACCATAACTGAACCATGAACCCATGGCAGGACGCCCTGCGAGCTGGGCTCCAGTATTCATGAAGAGGGTTGCGGGATCATGATTGAATGCCTCGGAATAAAAACTCTGCACGAAACAAACATCATCGGCGATGGTTTTGAGTTGAGGCAATAATTCACTGAGCCACATGCCAGACTTGCCGCATTGGGAAAACTTATATGGAGACGCTAATAGTTTTGAGTTTTTACCAATCTGCGCTAGGCGGATGTTCTTTACCAACTCTTCGGGAACCTGTTGACCATCACGCTTCGCTAGCTCAGGTTTAGGATCGAAAAGATCGAGGTGCGATGGGCCACCCGACTGGAAAAGGTAGATGATGTTCTTAGCTTTTGGAGCAAAGTGAGGTATCCCAAGGATTCGCGGTGTCTCCGAAGCCATCAGTGATTTAGGGTCGAAGAGCGACCCTAGGGCGAGCGCACCCATGCCTGCGCCGCATTGCTGGAGAAATCGGCGGCGAGTGTTCTGTTTGATTTGGTCTAGAGGATTCAGAAACACGAATCAGCCTTTGGTTAAAGTTTCGTCCAAGTTAAAAAGCACGTTAGCCACCATCATCCATGCTGCAAGTTTCCCCGTTTCTAACCCTGCAGGTCGCTCGATCGAACCGATGGCAAGGAGTTGTTCTGCTGAAATAGGATCTTTTCTAAAACTCTTCATTTGTTGTTCGAGGAATGCAATCAATCGGCGACGCTCCGCAGAGGTCGGTGAACGGCCGAGGCATTGGTGAAAGGCAAAATCCATCTGGTTCTCAGAGGTGGACCCTCCTTCACTCAACACGCGTTGAGCAAATACGCGCGCTGCTTCGAGCAATGTGGGTTCGTTCAGGGCAGCCAAGGCCTGTAGGGGAGTGTTGGTGCGTGGACGCCGAGAAACGCAAACATCTCGGCTGGGCGCGTCAAAAGTTGCGAAGGTCGGATAAGTGCAAACGCGACGCCAAAAGGTATAGATCGCACGTCGATAGAGATCCGGGCCTTCACTTGTGGGCCATTCGTCCATGCCGATTTCAGGGCGCAGAAACCCAATTTCCTTCCAAAGGTTTGGAAGTTGAACTGGATAGACACTAGGCCCTCCTAACCTCGGGTTGAATAATCCACTCACTTTGAGTGCATGATCTCGAATCATTTCTGCGTCCATTCGGAATCGGGAGCCTCGGGATATGAGTCGGTTATAAAAATCTTTTTCCAAACGAGTGCGGTCGGTTGCTGCGTCTTGCCGGTATGCAGCAGACATGACAATCAACTTTTGCATGGCTTTGATATCCCAATCCGTCCGGATGAACTCCGTGGCAAGCCAGTCAAGCAATTCAGGGTGAGAGGGCGCCTCCCCTTGTCTCCCGAAGTCTTCACTGGTCTTGACCAAACCCATCCCAAAATAGCGTTCCCAAAATCGATTCACAGCGACGCGGGCTGTCAGTGGGTGGTTGGGATCGACAAGCCATCTCGCGAGCGATAATCGGTTTGTCGGTTGATTAGGAATCAACGGAGGGAGTGAAGCAGGAACTCCAGCGGTTACAGCCTTTCCTTTCATCAGAAAATCTCCACGAACATGCACATGAGTCTGCCGAGATTGCGCTGCGGTTCGCTCTTTCATGACCAAAGTTGAGAACTTCTGGGTCGCTAGTTCCTTCAACCGTTGCTCGAGTTGGAACTGTTCTCGGTCAAGTTTTCGAAGAGTCGGAGAGGTCTGGCGATAAAAAGAGGCAAGTAGAACCGATTTTTCTTTGGTGCGATGAGACGGTTCTGTGGTGATTATTTGTCTGATTTCTTCCGAAACTGGCCATCGCATCCTTGGATCTGTTTCGGTTGTTACGGAGAGTCTGAACCGGCCAACGCAGTGGCTATTCCCGTGATAGTGATCAAACCGAAAAGTGAGGTGATTTCCCCCTCGAAACGATATTGGATTCTTAAGCTCCGCGATGAGGTGGTGACGTTCTCCGAAACGAGGACCGATAGCCCATCCTGTTTTTGCATTTCGATCTACGGCGTGCTCAGCGAGGTAGAAGGGCTGTTCCCAGTCTGCGGTCGCGGTTGAAAACAAACGGTTGGTATCCGCTGGCCAAGGCCCGGTTTTGGGGACTGCGCTTAGGGAAAATTCATCGAGAATAAAGTTGCCCGTTTTGTCCCATCGGCCCGGTCCCTTATGAGGGAGGCTTGGATCGGGTAAAACCTCCAAGAGTACAGCCGTGATGCCCTCTACATCCGTATCGGCATCCACAGTGATCGTGTCGTAAATCGGGTTTACACCTTTTCCTAGTAGGGAACCATCCGACATGTTCGTGTAGCTGGATCCCCCATTCGAAAAAGCGTTCGTCAGGGTTAATACATTCCAAATCGATCCCTTATTTGCGACAAGCTTCTCCCAAATTGCTTGCTCTGAATTCAGAGTTATTTCAGCGTCGGCAATCGCCTGTTTCGTCTGTTTCAGTCGGGCTTGGAAATAATTCTCGGTTTCACTGAGATTCGGTTTTGGCACCTCAACCGTGGGAGCCGGGTTGTAATTGCCTCCGTCTGTGGTGTTATTAAAAAAAGCGAAGAATTGGTAGTACTCCTCCTGAGTAATGGGGTCATACTTGTGCGTGTGGCATTCGGCGCAATTCAGTGTTAGCCCCAGCCATGTGGCACTCACTGTCGCAACGCGGTCTTTCACCGCCTTGACCCGGTATTCCTCTTCATCTCCTCCTCCTTCATCGTTCAACTTGGTATTCCGATTGAAACCCGTCGCGATTTGTTGTTGCAGGGTAGGGGTAGGGAGTAAGTCTCCAGCCAATTGTTCAATCGTAAACTGGTCGAAGGATTGGTTGTTGTTGAAAGCATTAATCACCCACTCTCGGTAGGGCCAGATCGAACGTGCTAAATCGACTTGATAGCCGTTGGAGTCAGCGTAGCGAGCGAGATCTAGCCACCCTCGAGCCATATGCTCTCCATAATGGGGAGAGCTTAGGAGTTGATCGACAAGACGTTCGTAGGCATCGGGAGAGGGATCCTTGACGAAAGACTGCACCTGCTCCCATGAAGGCGGTAACCCCGTGATGTCTAGGCTCAACCTTCGTGCCAATGTTTCACGTTTTGCCTCTTCCTGTGGGGTTAAAGACTCCTTTTCCAATCGGGCGAGGACAAACGCATCAATTTCATTCCGAACCCAGCTAGTGTTCGAAACGGTTGGAACGATTGGTCTCACCGGTTTCAAGAATGCCCAGTGCTTTAGAGGGTCGACCGCAGGCCAGATCGCTCCTTCCTGAATCCATTGTTTCAGTGCTGCAACTTCGTGAACAGTCAGAGGAGCTCCTTTCGGTGGCATCAGATCGTCCGGATCGGATGCAGTAATCCGTCGAATCATCTCGCTGTTATGGGGTTGGCCCGGAACGACAGCAATTTGACCAGATTTACCCGATTGAAGGGCGTTTTCCCTAGAGTCGAGGCGAAGTTTCGATTTCTGTTGGTCGGGACCGTGGCACTCGTAACATCGCTTGATCAGTAGGGGCTCAATGTCGCGGCTAAATTCAACAGTGGCACCTGTATTGATAACCAACCCATTTGAGAGAACCGAAACGAGGCATGATAAAAAAATGGCGCTTCGCCAAGGGGCAAGAAAACTCGTTGATGACATTTGCAACACGATCACAGGAGTTGTGGTTAGATTTCGGGTTCCAATCAAGCCAAGACCGATCGCACAACATCCCCAGCCACATCGGTGAGTCTGAAATTACGGCCATCATGGAAGAAAGTTAGTTTTTCATGATCGAACCCCAAAAGATGAAGGATCGTGGCATGCAGATCGTTCACACTGACTTTATCCACGGCTGCCTTGTGCCCGAGTTCGTCAGTGGCTCCGTGATGGACGCCTCCTTTAACCCCGCCTCCAGCCATCCAATAAGTAAACGCGTGGGGATTATGATCCCGCCCGGGTTTTCCGCCCTTCTGAGAAATAGGGAGTCGACCAAACTCTCCACCCCAGATCACGAGGGTCTCGTTAAGTAATCCTCGTTGCTCAAGATCAGCTAACAATCCAGCAATGGGTTGATCTGTCTCACTCGCAAACCCACGGTGGTTGCCAACAATATCCTCATGCCCATCCCAACTCCGTTGATTCTCCATTCCTCCGGAATAGATTTGAACACAACGGACGCCGCGTTCCACCATGCGACGTGCTGTGAGACATTGGGCTGCGAAATGGCGACAATGTTTTTGATCCATTCCATACAGGTTTTTGATGTGCTCCGGTTCACGTTCGATGTCGAATGCTTCTGGGGCTGCGGTTTGCATTCGATAGGCTAATTCAAAACTTTGAATTCGCGCGTTGAGTTCGCTCTCAAGAGGGGAATGGGTGATCCCTTGACGGTTGAGTTTTGCCAGTAGATCAAGCTGGGCACGTTGAGCCGATTCACCCATGCCGCTGGGTCTTCTTAAATTCGAGATTGGATCCCCTTTGGGTCGAAGCCATGTCCCTTGGTAAACACTCGGTAGGAAGCCCGCCCCCCAGTTGCTGGCCTGACCTTTGGGGAGGCCTCGGTCTAGGGGGTCACTCATCACGACAAACGCCGGCAAATTTCGGCTCACGCTTCCCAAACCGTAGGTTGCCCACGATCCGACGCAAGGGAACCCCATCCGTGTTGACCCTGTATTGATCATGAACAGGGCAGGGCTGTGATTATTGGACTCCGTATGGCACGAGTGAATAAATGCCATCTTGTCCACGTGCTTCGCCATGTGTGGAAAAATCTCACTGACCCAAGTGCCACTCTTTCCATGCTGCTGCCAAGAAAAGGGGGATTTCATCAGGGGACCTACGGCTTCTGTAAAAAAACCTGTCTTCTTATCAAATCCTTCGAGTTCCTTCCCATCCCATTTGGCGAGTGCAGGCTTGTAGTCCCAAGTATCGACTTGGCTTGGGCCACCGTTCATAAAAAGCCAGATTACGGATTTCGCCCGAACAGGAAAATGCGGCGGCCGAGGAGCCAATGGATCTGCTGCCTTTAAAGCAGGGGCCCCCAGTCCTTCCGTCTTGAATAGGTGGGCCAGCGCGATCATTCCTGCGCCTGCACCCGCACGACGCAACATCTGACGGCGATCAAGGAAACCAAGGTCAGTCGACATAGATGAATTCGTTGAGACTCAAGATGATTTGCGCAAAATCAGTTAACGCCATTGCGAGAGAATTCGTTGGATGTTCGGTGGTGTATCGGGCCTGTTGATTTTCGATGAATTGTAATGAGTTCTTCACCTCTTGTTTTGTGGGCTGGCGGTTGAATGCCAAGTCATAGGCGGTCGCCACAGTCTCAGTGAGTGTTGTATTGGGTGTTGGTGCGATTCGTTTGCTGAAAGACTGAGCCCAAGATCTCACGTTATCGCTGTTCATCAGCAGTAATGCTTGAGGGGCAACAGTCGTTGTCGGTCGTGTGCCTTGACTCACCAGCGGTTCAGGTGCGTCGAAGGCTTGCATCGCAGGAACCAAGTTGCTGCGTTTAACGGTAAAATAAATACTTCGCCTGCGACTCGCATCGTCCAGCGTTCCGGGACCAAACATATTCGTGTCGAGGACACCAGAAACAAATAACAAGGAATCACGGATCGACTCCGCTTCCAACCGCTGGGGGATTCTACGAGACAACAACGAGTTCGTCGGATCCTTTTTTAACCGAGGCGGCGTAGTTCGTGTGCTTTGTTGGTAGGCATCGCTCGTCATAATCAAGTGATGCAGATGCTTCAACTTCCACCCTCCTCGAATCAGTTCCGATGCCAGCCAGTCTAATAATTCAGGGTGAGAAGGTTTGGCTCCCTGAACACCAAAGTCATTCGGTGTTGTGACCAAGCCCTGCCCGAAATGGTGTTGCCAAAGGCGGTTAACGATTACTCGTGCCA
>SXGT01899093.1_pt1 | contig 23720 bp, 21 predicted proteins | sample 3176221 | NCBI WGS metagenome assembly SXGT01 (sample SAMN11356862, study PRJNA531348) | freshwater metagenome | isolation source: freshwater sample F1-120 | place: China: Fuxian Lake, Yuxi | collected 2017-12-25
ATGAATGACTACGAGACAGTCGCGCTAGTTGCCGGTGGCCACACCTTCGGCAAGATGCACGGCGCCGGTGACCCCTCGAAGTTCGTCGGTCCCGAGCCCGAGGGTGCTCCGTTGCAGGAGATGGGCCTGGGCTGGATGAACTCAATGGGCACCGGCAACGGCGATGACACCATCAGCAGCGGGCTCGAAGGCGCGTGGAACTCGACTCCGATCACTTGGGATATGAATTACCTCGAGACCTTGCTCCGTAATGAATGGGAACTCACCATGAGCCCATCGGGTGGCCAGCAGTGGATACCCGCCGGCGGCGCCGAGGCGAACACCGTTCCCGATGCCCAGGACCCGAACAAGCGCCATGCGCCCGTGATGACCACGGCCGATCTAGCGCTGCGGGTCGATCCGATCTACGAGCCGATCACGCGCAACTTCCTTGCCAACCCGGCCGAGTTCGCCGATGCGTTTGCTCGCGCATGGTTCAAACTCACCCACCGCGACATGGGTCCGAAGGCTCGCTACCTGGGCCCGGAGGTTCCAGCCGAAGCCCTGATCTGGCAGGACCCGGTACCTCCGGTCACCCATGCCCTGGTGGGCGACGGTGACATCGCGGCGCTGAAGGCGAAAATTCTCGAATCCGGCCTTAGCGTCGCCGAACTGGTGGCAACCGCATGGGCCTCGGCCTCGACCTTCCGCGGCACCGATACGCGCGGCGGTGCCAACGGTGCCCGGGTTCGCCTCGAACCACAAGTTAATTGGGAGGCCAATGAACCAGCCCAATTGGCAAGGGTGCTTGGCAAGCTGGAGACCATTGCGTCTGGATTCAACTCCGGTGCGAAGCAGATATCGATGGCCGATCTGATCGTGCTCGGTGGCTGTGCGGGCGTTGAGAAGGCGGCAAAGGACGCCGGCTACTCGATCACCGTGCCATTTGCCCCCGGTCGCACCGACGCGACGGCGGAGATGACCGACGCCGAGTCGTTTGCGGTGCTGGAGCCAACCGCTGATGGTTTCCGCAACTACCTCGTCAAGGGCCAGGTGCGACCGGCGGAGCAGTTGCTCGTCGACAAGGCAAACCTGCTCGGCCTCGGCACACCGCAGTTGGCGGTACTAGTGGCCGGGATGCGGGTGCTCGGCGCCAACTACAAGGGCTCAGATGTCGGCGTCCTCACCAAGTCACCAGGAATGCTCACCAACGACTACTTCGTGAACCTCCTCGACATGGGTACCAAGTGGGCACCGGCGGATGACACCGAAAGCCTGTTCGAGGGCAAGGACCGGGCCACCGGTGCGGTGAAGTGGACGGCCAGTCGCGTGGATCTGGTGTTCGGCTCCAACTCGCAGCTTCGCGCTGTCGCCGAAGTGTATGCCGCTGGGGATGCAAAGGAAAAGTTCGTGCTTGACTTTGTAGCCGCTTGGGACAAGGTGATGAATGCGGATCGGTTCGACCTGAGGAAGTAGTGACTGTCAATAGAGTGCAGCCCCCCGGGAATCACCGGGGGGCTGCACTTTATTTCAAAGTCTTAGAACAGGCGCTTACCAGGGCACAACCGACATGTCCTCCCACAGCACGCCCGTGACCGCAGCCTTCGGGTCCGCACTCGTCAGGTCGAATGGGCGCGTCGCCAGCCAGATTGCCGTGGCAGCGCCCTCCTCGGGCGACCGCGGTGCGTCCGGACCACCCATGTCGGTGCGCGAGTGACCCGGGCAGACCGCATCAACAAGGAACCCCCGACTGCCCAACCCGGTCTCGTGCGCGAGATTTCGCACCAATGCGTTGACCCCGGCTTTACTTATGCGATACGGCGCCAGACCCCCGGCGTTGCCCGGACCAGACATTCGCCCCAGGCAGGCAGAGAACACCACGACGCGACCCTGCCGAGATTCAACCATCGCCGGCGCGATTGCATTGATCAGCTGGAACACCGAATCCAAATTGATTGACAGCACGCGCCGCCACTCCGCTGCATCGGTCTTCAGGGTCTTTGACATTTTGGCGCTCATCACCCCGTGTGCCAGCACCAGCGCCTGCGGCGCCGGGAATTGCGCCTTCAGCTGGGCAACGAGATCCCCGGTCAGCTCCGGGTTCGCCAGGTCACAATCAAGAACCGAAACCTGCTGGCCGCCACGACCCGCCGCGCGCTCGTCCTTGAGCAGTTTCGCCTTCGCCGCAGCGAGACCTTCGGCCCGCTTGGCGATTAGCACTAGGTCGTATCCCAAGTGGCTAAGTGCAGCTGCCGTCTGGTAGCCAAGGCCGCGGCTGCCACCGGTTATCACAGCGAGCGGCGCGGGCATCTAGACATCATCCCAAGGAGCCGGTGGTCGCGCTAACTGAAATTCCTCGGGGACCTCCCTCGTCGCGAGGGTGCCTTATCCCAAGCGGATTTTGAAGACGTGGGTCCAGCCGTTTGCCCCGAGGTTGGTCGACACCACCTGACCGCGCGCACCGAAATAAATACCGGAACCACCGATCACCGGACGCGTGGTGGATTGCCCGGTTGCCAGCGTGGCTCCGGCCGGCGGGTAGAAGGAGACGCCTCCTACCACCAGCTGATTGGTTTCACTTCCGAACACAAATATCAGGTTCGATGCTCGGATCTCCTCGCCGCTGGGCATGGGGTTGCTGAGGGTGGTCAGGGTGCCGGTTAGGTACTGGCCATCGGCCGCCCTGCCATTTACCGCGATCGGAATGAAGAAAGTGCGGACGGTTCCAATACCCGAACCGCTCACGGCAATTGGGCTCACCGCCTGGTGATAGACCTTGACGACGGTCACCTGCTCGGCGGGCGCCGCCTGCGCCGGCACTGCCACGAGGCTGGCAAGGAGGCAGGTCGCGATGATGGCGGCGGGGCGCGTGATTCTCATTCGGGCAACGTAGCAGTACCGCCCACCGAACTCCTGAAACGCACCCAGCAACTCTTTGCACCCGCGCTGTCGATGCCGAGGCCGACCTGCACCGACACCATGGCCTGACCCAAACCCGGGGACCGCTGCCAGGCCGCCGCTGGGATCCGACCCACCGGCGCGGCGCCGGTGTCGTCGTCACCGGTGGCCACCACATCGGCGGTCAAGCGCACCATCGCATAGACAATTAGATCTTCACCCTCCCGCCCGAGCAGGCCGTCGCGAAAACCCTCGGTGCCTGGGCCAAGCTGCAGCAGGTTGATCAGAGTGTCAATGTTGTCTCCCGTAATCTCCACGTCAAGGCGCTCCAGCACATCGCCGGGTGGCGTCAGATCACCGGCCCGACCACCGTCACTCATCACCCCGCGGGCATCAAGTAACTCCTGGCCGGCTGCATCAAAGACCACCGGTCGCTCGCTCGGCACCACGGTCGAGGGCCGGCGCAGCAGCAATGCGATTACGGCCCCCGCAACCGCGATCACCACGATTAGCGAAATCGGCAGCGGGATCCCGAATAAGGCGATGAAGCCCCCAATGACAACGCCGGCCAAGGCACCGATACCAAATGCCGAGCACCCGGATCGGCCATTTTTTGCCGCCCCCGCACTTGATCGCGGGCCGTACCCGGGTAGCCACATCGACGGACGCTCGTAAGTCCACTGCGCCGGCGCCGCCGCACCGCGCGCAGAGTTGCAGGAGGTGTGGGCCGGGGCGAGATTTGACGGATCATCGGAGCCGCCCCAGGCTACCGGCACGAGGTGATCAATGGCATCAGCCGCACCTTGCCCGCAGATGTGGCAGACACCGCCATGGGCGCGCATGACCTGCTCGCGGTACTTCTGGTGACGACGGGTGCGCCGGACCATTGCCACCCTTGGGGCCCCCTTCGGATCGGTGAAGGCAGTGGAGCCGGCCACTTGGCCGCACCCCTAACCGTAGGGCCGGCCCCTGACACCTGCTACTGCTTACCGTCCTAACGATGTTGACATTCATTTTCATTTAAAGTAACTTTCAGGCATGAGACGCTCCCTATTATTAGTTGCCGGTGCCGCGACCACCCTGGTGCTTTCGGCCTGCGGCTCCGCCGACTCAACTGCCCCGCAGCCGGCCGCAACACCGGCTGCAAGTGCCGTCAAAGTCGTGGCCACCACCACCATGCTCGGCGACGTGGTCGGCCAGATTCTCACCTGCGCGGGCGGCACGGTCACCGTACTCATGCCCGCGGGCACCGACCCGCATGACTTCTCGGCCTCATCCGACCAGGTCGCGGCGATGGTCACCGCGAACCTAGTCGTTGCGAATGGCCTCGGGCTGGAGGCCGGGCTCACCGACGCCTTTGAGAATGCCGCAGCCGATGGGGCGAAGGTCTTTGAGGTCGGGCCGCTCGTCGACCCGATCGAGTTCGGTGCTGGTGCGCACGAAGAGGGCCACGAAGAAGAGGGCCACGAACACGGCTCCTTGGACCCGCACTTCTGGTTCGACATGAACCGGATGGCATTGGTCGCAGAACTCATCGGTGCCGAACTGGCAGAGTCCACCGGCGATGGCGCCTATGCCACCTGCGCGGCCACGACGGCAGCGAATATCCGCACGGCTGAAGCCGGTGTGCGATCGGTGTTGGAGTCGGTACCCGCTGATCAGCGGATCCTGGTGACCGACCATGAAGCCCTCGGCTACCTGGCAGACACCTATGGCTACGAGATTGCCGGCACCGTGATTCCGTCGGGCACCACCCTCGCCGAGCCCAGCTCAGCCGATCTCGCCGCACTCGTGGCGACCATCAAGGCTGCAGGCGTGCCGGCGATCTTCGCGAACGTCGCCCAGACCACCAGTTTGGCTGAGGCCGTCGCAGCCGAGACCGGCACACCGATCCAAATCATCCCGCTGTATGTCGAGAGCCTCGGCGCCCCCGACTCCCCCGCCGCCACCTACCTGCAGATGATGCAGGCCAATGCCGACCTAATTGCGAGCGGTCTGAAAGGCTGACCTGCATGGAGTGGTTCCTGGAGCCTTTTGCACTGGGCTTCCAGCAGCGCGCCTTGATGGGCGGGGCACTTGCCGGCCTGATGGCATCGGTGGTCGGCACTTGGCTGGTGCTGCGCGGCATGAGCTTCTTCGGTGATGCCTTCGTGCACGGCGTCGTGCCAGGCATTGCTGCTGCGGTAGTTCTTGACATAAACCCGGTAATCGGCGCTGCCCTCGCTGCGCTGTTCATGGTCATTGCCATCGAGGTCGTGCACCGCAACACCACCTTGAGCGAGGACACTTCAATCGGCCTGCTCTTCGTCGGGATGTTAGCCCTTGGTGTCATGATCATCTCGCGGCTCGACTCCTATGCCGGGAGCCTGACCACGATTCTCTTTGGCGACGCCCTAGGCATCACCACCGTCGACCTTATCGCCCAGGCCATCTTGGCGATCATCATCATCACTGCCACCACTTTGTGCTACCGACCACTCCTCGCCTTGTCCTTCAACAAGGAGAAAGCCCAGATTTGGGGGTTGGCTCCCAATCGCGCCCACGCCGCGCTCCTGGTCTTGATCGCCGCTGCTGTCATCGGCAGTTTTCAATCAGTTGGCACGCTCCTGGTCTTTGGCCTGTTGGTTGGACCACCCGCGGCGGCCGCCCTCATCTCGCGAACGGTCCCACGCATGATGGTGACATCCGCGGTTATCGCCCTATTCTCGGTTTGGATCGGCTTGACGCTTAGCTATCACCTTGGGACCGCCGGCTCTGCGACAATGGCCCTGACCCCGATCGTGATCTTCTTCCTCGTCCTTGCACTCAAGCAGTTAAGGACGCGTGCCAAAGACCAGGTGCTTGTCGATGCCTAGCGCAGTAACCGCAACCGATGTCGTGATCGCGCGCGGGCAACGCATCGCACTCGACACTTCGAGTTTTCAGATCCCCAGCGGCAAGATCACGGCCATCATCGGCCCAAACGGCAGCGGTAAGTCGACGATCTTGCACGCCATCGCCGGCCTGCTCCCCATTGACTCCGGCACCATCAGCGTGCTTGGTGGTGAACCGGAGAAAAGCCAGAAAAGCGTCTCTTATGTGCTGCAGTACGCAGCGGTCCCGGCCGGCACCCCGCTGACGGTTGCCGAGGCGGTACAGATGGGCCGGTACTCGACACTTGGTGCCTTCCGGCGCCCCACCCACGCCGACCGCGAGAAGGTGGCGGCCGCCATGGCGCACCTGGAAATCACGGACTTAGCAAAGCGCCACCTGACCGAGCTCTCCGGCGGTCAGCGCCAGCGTGTCTACGTCGCGCAAGGGATAGCCCAAGACCATGCCCTGCTCCTACTTGACGAGCCGCTGACCGGACTTGATCTAAATTCCGCTAAGACGATCGACGCGATAATCCATGATGAACCCAACCGCGGCTGCTCGGTAGTGCTGACCACTCATGATCTTGAGGAGGCCAAGGCCGCGGACTATGTGATTTTGACCGCGGGGCGGGTGGTGGCATGCGGGACTCCTGACGAGGTGCTCACCGCGGTGAACCTGACTAATGCCTACGGCTTGGGGGCCCTGCATGTGCGTGACGAGGCAGCAGCGCTGTTTCCGACAGAGCACCATCACGGGCCGGACGGGCACTAAGTAGCTCAACCCCGCAATCCCATACCCAACTAGACTCACGTGTCGGGACCGGACGGGAGGCGCTGGAAGGAGACAATGCATCGTGGCTAAGCAAGCAGTGCGGGCGAAGATCACACCGCCTGAGCCCCCCGGCGCTCCGCAAATAGGTCAGCGCTCAACCCGGCAGCGAGCCGCCGTAGCCGCCGCGCTTCTTAGCATCGACGACTTCCGATCGGCCCAGGAGATCTACGAGAATCTCAAGTTCAGCGGTGAGACTGTCGGTCTCACTACCGTCTACCGCGCACTTCAGGCGATGGCCGCAAAAGGTGATATCGATGTACTCGTAAATTCCGAAGGTGAATCTTTGTATCGGCGCTGCGGACAGCGATCGGGCCACCACCACCATCTGGTGTGCCGCGAATGCGGATTCACCGTTGAAATCGAGGGCCCCCTAGTAGAGAACTGGACCCAGGAAATCGCCGGTCAGCAAGGATTCCAGGACATAACCCACACCCTGGACATTTTCGGTGTTTGCGCCAACTGCGCTCGCAATTAAGGGCCGACTCAAGCCATAGACCGATGCACTTTCTGGCACGATAGGCGCCTAACCGAACCGGATTACTCCGGCCGCTGTGTGTCCCAAAATCACGCGCCGAGTTTTATCAAGGTGCGAAAGCACATGTGAGTCTGGCCCATTAACCCTTAGCGGGTGGGATCTCGGCAAGCCGGGCTGCGGCCATCTCGCGAAGGAGTTTTGCATCGATCTTCCAGTCCACCGGCACCTTGAAGGTCTTCTTGTTCACGTCATACGCAGCTAACCGAGGCCGGAACTGCAGTAGTACTTCATCGCTCATCGGTGCCAGGAGAATATGGTTGGTATGGACGGACACCCCAAAGATGTACTGGCCGGCATAACGCAGCATCGGGTGATTCCAGGCGATAACTAACTCCATCTTCGGGTACTTAGTTGTGATCACCTTAAAGATGCCTACCACCGTGGTTCGTTTGACTTCATCAAATGGCGCTAGGTACTCCTCGATGGTGTGGCACCGCTTAGCGCTCTTGGAGCCTCGTGCGTAAAGCACCAGCGCATTAGCGTGCGCCTGGCTGAACCCGTGGTTTTCTCTCAGGTAGGCGATCTGCTCCGGGTACTTACGATCAGAGATCTTGGTCATCTCATCAAACCAGTAGGTCATCGGCAGGCCGTGCTTTTTGACTATTGCCGGGAAGTAAGACTCCCGGTCCGGATTGGCCACCCGGCGAAGTTACCAGTTGCCCCGGGGTTAACGCTGTGGGACCGGCCCACCGGGGGCATACGCGCACAGGCGGTTTCGTGCGGGCAGCTCCAGGGTCAGCAGGTACTTCGTCACCGGTGCGTTAACGCAAGTCGATGGGGCGATCAAGTACGCGACATGCTGGGTGCTCTCGTAGGTGATCGTGCTTGACCCGGCGAAAGTGTTCGCCAGCGCCCGCCCCCACACCCAAGGGGTCGCCGCATCACCGGAGGACAGCACGAACACCGGTGGCGTCTTCAACGCGATCGTGCTGGAACCGCTGGGGACAGCCGGCGACATGTCTCCCGGGGCCAGCCCAAAGCACACAGCGGAGTTACTCGCGGAGTAGGGCAGGGTCGAACCGTAGTTTCGCTCGATGGCGTCCGAGGCGGCGGCGAGTTGGGCCACTGTTGGGCGGTCGTGCAGGTCGGAGCAGTTGACGAACACAAGGACAGGCGCCATTTTCAACGCTTGCTCCTCCAGGAGCGCGCGCTGTGCTTCAGAAATGGCTGCAACTACCTCGAGCCCCTTCGCGCGCTCAGCCGGCGTCGCCGCGGTGATACCCGCGTAGAGGTTGTTGACGAATGCCACCGCGGCCGGGTACTGGCCCTGCGAGCCCAGGAAACTGCGAAATTGCTCCGCCCAATTCCACCTGGTCAACTCGGTACCATCGGGCAAGGCCAACACCGTGCCATTTAGATACTCCTCGATCACCGTGATCTTGCGGGCCGCCGCTGGGGCCGCCAACGCCGGGAACAGCTGCAGGGACACCCAGACGTTCGCCGGGAATGAGGTACCGAACCGGTAGATAGATTCGTTGGCCATCACACTGCCGTCCATGATCATCGCTCGCAACCTATTGGGGAAGGTGCGCGCGTAGGCGTTGCCGATTCGCGTGCCATAGCTCATCCCCCAGTAGTTCCACGCCGAGTAGCCAAGCGCGGCACGCAACGCGTCGAGATCACGGATGACCTGCCAGGTGCCCAGGTACGGCGCGGAATCAGGGTTGGCCGCCAAGCACGCGGTGTTGATCGCCGCAATCTGATCTGCGACCTGCTGCCAGTACACCTGCCAGTCCACCGGGCCGGTCGCGGTCGGATACGGCGGCACCTCGGTGCCGTATTGGCAACCGGTGAGCTTCGGCCCGCTACCTCCCACCCCGCGCGGATCCCAAGCCACGAAATCAAACTTGGACACCACCGCATCGGGCAGCAACGAGTAGATGCCCGGGAGGGCCTCGATCCCCGACCCACCCGGGCCGCCCGGATTGAAGGTCAACCCACCCTTGCTCTCCCTCGAGCGCATCACCCGCACATCAATGGTGGTCGTTCGGCCATCATCGGGTGTCTGCCAGTCCAAGGGCACCGTGAGCTTGGCGCACTGCACCCCGGCCGGCAGTGACTTAGGCGGGCACTTGTAATACGACAAGGTCGGCTCAAAAGATTGTGCCGCCGGAGCTACGACACCCGCCACCCCCGCGAGTAGCGCCGTCGCACAGACAACTGCGAAAAGACGCCCAGTGGTGCCCGCGCGAATAATGCCAAGACCCATGTCAAGCCTGCCTTCATTAGACATAACCGGCGACAGGGCTCCCCATCGCCGCACCATTAGTCTAAAGGGAAAACGTCGGCGGGAAAGCCGTCTCATGGGAATCTCCGCTTGCTAACGCTGCGCGACGGGGCCACTAGGGACATACGCGCAAAGGCGGTTTCGGGCGGGCAGTTTCAGTGTCAGCAGGTACTCGGTAACCGGTGTGCTGACACAAGTAGACGGGGAGAACAGATACGAGACGTGTTGGGTGCTGTAGTAGGTGATCGTGCGTGACCTGGCGAAAGTGTTCGCAAGGGACCGCCCCCAAATCCAAGGCGTCGCCGCATCCCCTGTCGACAGCACGAACACCGGTGGCGTCTTCAAGGCGATCGTGCTGGATCCAGTGGGGATAGCCGGCGATAAATCCTCAGGGGCCAGCCCAAAGCACGCAGCAGTGTAAGAGTCTGGATAATCTCCTATGGAATAAGGTCGAGTAGCACCATAGTTTCGCTCGACAGACTCCGCGGCGGCGGCGAGCTGCGACGGTGTCACACGATCGTGCAGGTCAGAGCAGTTGACGAACACAAAAACAGCCGCCATATCAGCCATTTGCTCGCTAAGGCTCGCCCGAAGTTGCTTAGAAATGTTTGCGACTACCTCGAGCCCCTTCGCGCGCTCAGCCGGCGTCGCCGCGGTGATACCCGCGTAGAGGTTGTTGACGAATGCCACCGCGGCCGGGTACTGGCTCTGCGACGCCAGGACGCTGCGAAATTGCTCCGTCCAATTCCACCTGGTCAACTCGGTGCCATCGGGCAAGGCCACTACCGTGCCATTTAGATACTCCTCGATCACCGTGATCTTGCGAGCCGCCGCTGGGGCCGCCAACGCCGGGAACAGTTGCAGGGTCACCCAGGCGTTCGGCGGAAATGAAGTGGCAAGCCCATATGTTGTATCGTCCGCCGGCAAACTGCCGTCCATGATTAACGCCCGCAACCTATTGGGGAACGTGCGCGCGTAGGCGTTGCCAATTCGCGTGCCGTAGCTCATCCCCCAGAAGTTCCACGCCGAGTAGCCAAGCGCGGCACGTAATGCGTCGAGATCACGAATAACCTGCCACGTGCCCAGGTACGGGGCCGAATCCGGGTTGGCCGCCAAGCACGCGGTGTTGATCGCCGCAACCTGATCTGCGGCCTGCTGCCAGTACACCTGCCAGTCCACCGGGCCGGTCGCGGGCGGATACGGCGTAACCATGTTGCCGTATTGACAACCGGTGAACTTCGGCCCGCTACCTCCCACCCCGCGCGGATCCCAAGCCACGAAATCAAACTGCGACACCACCTCATCGGGCAGCAACGAGTACACCCCCGGGAGCGACTCGATCCCCGACCCACCCGGGCCGCCCGGATTGAAGGTCAACCCACCCTTGCCCGCCTTCGAGCGCATCACCCGCACATCAATGGTGGTCGTTCGGCCATCATTGGGTGCTTGCCAGTCCAAGGGCACCGTGAGCTTGGCGCACTGCACCCCGGCCGGCAGTGACTTAGGCGGGCACTTGTAATACGACAAGGTCGGCTCAAAAGACTGTGCCGCCGGAGCTACCGCTGGAGCCGCCGGAGCTACCGCTGGAGCCGCCGGAGCTACGACACCCGCCACACCCGCGAGTAGCGCCGTCGCACAGGCAACTGCGAAAAGACGCCCAGTGGTGCCCTGGAATTTCATCAGATGTCACTCGTCTCTAGTTAGAGATAGGCTCTTGGATCCACACTCTGACCGCCGGCGCCCAAAGCAACAGGCAGCCGATGACAGCAACGAGGTTGACGAACACGATAACTAGCAGGCTTTCCACTGGCACGGCGTTGTCGGCACCTAAGCCACTAAGCAGCGGCACAAGTGCACCGACGAACGAGATCACGGTTGTGATAGTTGCGATGAGTCGAACCCCTCGTCGGGCAACCCCCTGCCAAAGCAGAACCCCCAGGAGGAATAGCGCTGTAGCGACTACGCCAAAGACAGTTGCCGCGAGAGCAAACCATTCATGAATATCTGCTCCCGACCCAATCTCGTCGAAGCTGGCAACCGCCTGAAATTGGCTTAGCTGCGCATCTGAGCCTACTCGATCCCCAGCCTGCGAGATCATCAAGAGCGCGAATACGGCGTAACTGACGGCAAGCACGATCGTTGTCGAACTTGCCAAAACCACCTGCCACGGCGACCGAGCCAGCGAACTTGACATGAGGGCTCCATCCATGGGCATTACTGATCTTGGGGACTACTGGTCATCGGGATTACAACATCTCCTTGCGAGAAGTTAACACAGCCGACGCCCAATTGCAGTCGATGACTAACATCAATACGTGGACCTACCCGGCATGGCCATCGTGGCGGGCGCGATCTTCTTGGGTGCCGTCGTCCAAGGCTCAAGTGGGCTCGGCTTCAACCTCACCGCCGCCCCCATCGTCAACTCGATCATGCCCGGGCCCTCATCGGTCGGCCTCATCAACTTATTCGCCCTGCTCCAAAACAGCTGGTTACTGACCCGTGAGCGCGGCCGAATCCACTGGGAGGCTTTCCGCATCCTCGGGCCCAGCCTCGCCGTCGGCGTCCTCATTGGATTTGCGATGGTCAAACTCATCCCCGATGCGGTGATGCCTATCCTCATCGCGCTGTCGGCGTTGGCCTCACTTATTACCCTCGCATTCTGGAAATCAGGGGCCAGGCCCGCCGATGGCGCGATCGCCGGTGTCTGGAGCGGGGCCATCAACACCTACGCGGGGGTCGGCGGCCCGCCCGTCGCCTCGTACCTGATCAACCAAGGCTGGGCCCACGGTGATTTCCTGCGCACCCTGCAACTGGTCTTCATCGGCATCGATATCGTCAGCCTGCCAATTCTTGGCCTGCCCGCCCTGCCCTGGTGGTTCTATGCCATCGGTGTCGGTTGCCTACTCATCGGCACCGGCGCCGGTTCGCTCCTGCGTCGGCGACTATCGCAAGCACAAGCTGTCCGATTGTCGCGGACGGTCATCGCCGTCGCCGCCCTAACTTCGCTGATCTACTCAACGATTACCTTGCTGGGCTAGCACACCTGCCGACTCGGAACTATTTAATCCGGGGCAGGTTACATAATGCCGCCACCGCGCTCACTGTCACTTGACAGTTTTTGCGCCACGTAGATTGGCAAGATGCTTACGAGGACCAGGGCCGCGGCGACCACGTTCACGATTGGCGCCTGAGTAGGTCGGAACAAATTCTGATAAATCCAGATTGGCAATGTGGTAATGCCCGGCCCGGCCGTGAACGTCGTGACAATGATCTCGTCAAAGGACAATCCGAAGGCGAGTACCGAGCCCGCTATCAGCGCCGATCGCATGAGCGGGAAGGTAACCAACCGGAACGTTGTCCACGGACCAGCGCCGAGGTCGGCGGAAGCGTCATCAAGATTGCTACCAGTCCGCCGAAGGCGCGCTCGCGCATTGTTATAGATCACCACGATGGTGAAGGTCGCATGACCGATGATCAGCGTCAGAAAAGTCAGGCCCCCGAGATATGAGGTGAAGACGTTGTTAAGGGCAATGCCCGTGACAATGCCCGGGAGGGCAATCGGCAGAATAATCAGTAGCGAGATGGCATCTTGACCGAAGAAACGAAACCGCGATAGGGCCAGTGACGCCAGTGTCCCGAGGACAAGTGCGATTGCAGTGGCGATAAGGCCGAGGATCACACTCGTGACGATCGCTTCGCGCACTCCTTCGTTGTCGATCGCTCGCTGCCACCACTGGATTGAGAATCCCGAGGGTGGCCAAGAAAGAGTCTCGCCGGCATTAAATGAGTTGATTAGCACGACCGATAGCGGAATATAAACGAATCCGAAAACGATAATTGCGAAGATACTGAGAGCGATCTTGGTGCCGCGACTTGTGCTCATAAGTTATCGAGGGCGCCGGTCCGTCGGACAGCCGCTAGATAGATGAGGACGATGAGCACCGGAATCACCGCGAAGGCCGCAGCGAATGGCAGGTTCGTGACGTAGTTCTGCTGGACTACATTGCCCAGCATCTGCACTTTGCCACCCACGATTTGTGCCGTGATGTAGTCGCCCAAGCTCAGGGAGAAAGTGAAGATTGACCCAGCGACAATTGCTGGAAAAATCAGTGGCACGACCACGCTGCGGAAAGTTCGCCAACCCTTCGCACCAAGATCCGCGGAGGCATCGAGCATCGAGTCTGGCAGCCGACTGAACCCGGCGTAGACCGGCAAGATCATGTAGGGCAACCACAGGTAGGTAAGGGTGACGATGATGCCGAAGATGCCAAATCCTGGCCCCCCGATCCCAAGTGGTGCCACGACCCAAGCGATGACACCTGTCTCCGGGCTGAGCATGGCCCGCCAGGCGTACGCCTTGACCAGATAGCTCGCCCACAGCGGCGTGAGGATCATCGCGACAAGGAGTGGCTGCCAGCGCTTTGCGGCAATGCGGGCCATGAAATAGGCCACGGGCACCGCCAACAGCAAACACAAGATGGTGACAGCAACGGCAATGCCTACTGTCCGAGCCATCACCCACAAGTAGGCAGGTGTGGTGAATACATCGACGAAATTTTCGAGGGTGAATGTCCGGACTAGCGCACCGGTAAAACCATCGACCGTCCAAAATGCCGTGAGGAAAAGCGCGGCGAGGGAGCCTAAATAGATGACGATCAGCCAGCTCATCGGTGCACCGAGCAGAGCCACGAGCCGTGCTCGTGGATGCCGGTAGCCGAAGCCACCCTTGGGTGGAGCTAGCTCAACTGTCGTCATTGGATCCCTCGCCGCGCTTGCCGATTACCTAATTACTAGGAGCGAAGCTCCGACCACGCCTTGGACCACTCGGCATAAGGCACGCACTTGACATCAGTGCGACCATCGAGGCAGGCCTCGCTCGGTGTGTTCCAGTAATAGACGTCCGTCCAGTACTCGGTATCACCGGCATGGAACTTGGTGCAGTGCTCCGGATCCGCTGTCAGGTCGCAGGCCTTGCTGTTCGCTGGGGCTTCACCGAACCATTCAGCGGCCTGGGCGTTAATTGCCGGGGAGGCAATCCAGTCGAGCCACTTGTAGGAGCAGTTGACGTTCGGGGTGTCCTTCGCGATCATCCACGTGTCGGACCAACCCGTTGCACCCTCCTTGGCCTTCGTCGAGCCAACCACGGCGGGATCGAGCCCATTGACAATTACCTGCCATGAGGTCGCGCCCGTCATTGTGCCCGCGTTCACCGCGTCGATCTGCTTTAGATAGTCGCTCCAGTACTCACCTACGAGCGGCTTTTGTTGCTTGAGAAGGGCGATCGCAGCATCGAATTGCGTCTGGTCGAGCGCATACGGGTACTTGATCCCCAGATCTGGCTGGGTCGCCATCAAGTAGACGGCGGCATCAGCTATGTAGATCGGTGAATCGTACGGACCAACACCACCGGCAGCCGGCGAGTCCGGCTCGAACATAATCGACCAGGAGTCAACCGAGTCGCCCAGCTTCTCCTTGTTCCAAACAAGTAGGTTCGCACCACGACCATGCGGCACGCCATAGGAAGCACCTGCCACCGTGTTGTGGGACTTGCCCTTTAGATCGGCGAAGACATCCGCGTAGTTAGGCACCAGATCCAAGTTCACCGGCTGCAAATTCTCACCATAGATCAGGCGAAGCGAAGCATCACCTGAGGCGGAGATGACGTCATAGCCGCCACCTTGCATCAACTTAACCGCCTCATCAGAGGTGCCATAGACCTTGACATCGACCTGGCACCCGGTGGCCTCCTCGAACGGGGTCACCCAATCCACGGCCGGATCGGTTAATCCCTCCTCGGCATAGCCCGGCCAAGCAAGGATGCTGAGCTTGCCCTCGCCATCACCGACCGGTCCGGCATAAGCCTGACCGCCAGGCGCTGCACCTGCCTCGGTGCTACCACTGCCCGAGCCGCCGCAGGCAGCGAGGGTCAAAGCGGTGGCCGAGGCGACCACCGCCATTTTGATCAATCGCGAATGTTTCATTCACTTCCTCCTGTTTTCCTCGACGTCACAAGCAATTGCCCGTAACGGGTTCAATCAAATTCAGTCAGCGACTTGATACTCGTACCTTTCATCCCACGACAGGCCCACTGATTGCCCACGCAGGTGGCCAAGGTCAGTAGATCCCTCGGAGTTTTGCCTTACCGCCATCAAAGACCCGCCCGCGGGCAGGTCAACGACAAAACGGGTGGACATACCGACGTAGATGACCTCACGAACAGTGCCGTTGAGGCAATGGTGACCGGCGGGCGCCAACTCGCCCGACAGATGAACGTGGATTTTTTCCGGTCGAACTGCCCAAGTACCGGGTCTGCCTATCACCTGTTCTGCCGTTACCGGGTCCAGCAGGTTTGAGATGCCGACAAAACCTGCGACGAAGGCGGTGGCCGGATGCTCGTAGACCTCGGTGGGGGTGCCGATCTGTTCAATCCGACCTTCATTGATGACGACAATGCGGTCCGACATTGTTAGGGCCTCGTCTTGGTCATGGGTTACGAAGACGAAGGTGATACCAACCTCGCGCTGAATCTCCTTTAGTTCCACCTGCATCTGCTCACGAAGTTTTAGGTCCAGTGCTCCCAGTGGTTCGTCAAGGAGGAGCACCTTGGGGCGATTTACGAGGGCGCGGGCCAAGGCAACTCGCTGACGCTGCCCACCTGATAGCTGCGCTGGCTTTCGATCCTCGTAATCGGCCAGCCGTACCGATGCCAGTGCGGCCTGCGCTCGCTCAACCCGCTCCGCCTTCGCCACTTTCTTCACCCGAAGCCCGTACTGGACATTCTCCGCCACCGTCATATGTGGGAACAGGGCGTAGTCCTGAAAGACCGTATTGACATCACGGGCATAGGGAGCCGTCATCGTGACATCGGCGCCGGCGAGTTCGATGGTACCGGCATCGGGCCGCTCAAAGCCGGCGATCATTCGCAAGACGGTCGTCTTACCCGATCCCGACGGGCCAAGGAGACTGAGGAATTCACCATCGAGGACATCAAGGTCGATGGAATTTACGGCTACAACCTCGCCAAACCGCCGAGTGAGCCCCCGCAGCGAAATTGCCACCGGATTGACCATCGTTACCTCTCAACGCAAACTGGACCCCTAGGTTAGTTGGATCCATAGCCGCCCATGACTCACCCATCGTGCGCCGCGCTAATCGTTATCAATTCGAAGTTTCATCCACGCCGGGGGGCGTTCGGCCGCTCATCTTGAGCACCTTCAGCATGGCACGCCGGTCTGACATCCAGATCGTCCGGATGTCTCGCTGGCGGCGTGCACCAGTCGTGCACCACTGAGCGGGGTCAGGAGGGCATAAACGGGCAGATTCGGTCTTCTGGAGAGTGGGGAAACACGTTGCAATGCAACGGTTTTCGAGGGTGGGGCGGGTCGGGCTCGAACCGACGACGACCGGATTATGAGTCCGGGGCTCTAACCAGCTGAGCTACCGCCCCCACGCGGGCAGCAGCACTCTAGTCGGTGACGCTTCCGCTAACCGCCTCGGCAAAGTCGGCCATGGAGTTGAACTCCCAGTCCGGGGTGACAACCGCGCCCGGGTCGGGGGTCGCGCCCCAGCCGGGCTTGCCGTGGCGCCTGTTGATCCAAACCGTCGGCAGCCCGATCTCCTTGGCCGGAACGTGATCGTGGAACAGGCTCTGAGCCACATGCAGCAACTTGCCGGGTGGAATCTCGAGTTCTGCACTGCGCGCAATCAGCGCCCTGAAGTTTCGGGCATCTGGCTTATAGGAGCCCAGCTCCTCCGCGGTGATGACGGCGTCAAAAGTCACGCCCAGTCGATCATTGCTAGCGGCGAAACTTGCGCGATCAATATTAGACAAGATGATGAGCCGGAAGTACTTCGCTAGGTCTTTAAGGGCTGCCGCGGAGTCCGCGAACGCCGGCCAATTCGGCACACTGCGTCCGAACGCTGCGGCGTCTTCATCGGCGACGGCAATACCTAGCTGCGCGCCGGTGCGCCGCATGGCTTCGGCCAAGACCTGCGGGTAGAGCCAGTCGCCGTGCTGCGCTTCGACATCGGCCTCATGGCTTGAGTAGGCGAGCAACAGTTGCTCGGAGGAAAATTCGCATCCGGCTTGCGCTGCCCACGGGTCAAGCACTGCACTAATACCGGCTTCCCAGTCGATCAAGGTGCCATAGCAGTCAAAACTCAAGGCCTCAAAATGGCTTAAATTCATAGTTTGACTTTAGTAGGTCACTACTTCTTTGGCCCAATTGGCCATTCTCCAGTAGCCTGCTGGCACCGGCGCGATTGGCTGGGCCAAATCAGCAAATAGCCGGAGGATCCGTGCTCGGCAAACTGCTACATGGATTGGGAACCGCGTGCGTGCGGCTGCGCTGGCTAGTTGTTGGAATCTGGATCATTGCCGCCGTTGGCATCACACTGGCTGTGAGTCAAGTGGGGGCAGTCACCAACAACAATTTGACACTGCCAGGAGCTGACAGCCAGATTGCCTATGACACACTCGAACAGTACTTTCCCCCACAGCAAAATGGCAGCAGCCAAGTGGTGTTTCATTCATCCACCGGCCGCCTCGACGATGGCGGACCCCAGCAACAGGCCATCACCGACACTTATAACGCGCTGCTGACAGTGCCCCATGTGGCCTCGGTCACCGATCCATTCGCGAACGCCGCCTCAGGCCTCGTGAGTGCAGATGGCACCTATGCATTCATTCCAGTGCTACTTGACATTGATAGTGGCCAATTGGATGAGGCAACGGCCCAAGTGGTGTTCGACGCTGCAACGACGCCCGCCAATTCAATTGGCATGGAGGTTGCGGTCGGTGGCCCGGTTGGGGCCGCACTGTCAAAGCAATCCACGGAATCAAGTGAAATCATCGGACTACTTGCCGCAATGGTGATCATGGCCTTCACGTTTGGGTCACTAGTCGCCATGGGCTTGCCAATCCTGACAGCCGTGTTTGGACTCGCTATTGGTGTTGCGACGATCGGTCTAATTGGTCATCTGATTGACATTCCAACGATCGGGCCAACCCTGGCAACCATGATTGGGCTCGGGGTTGGCATTGACTACGCGCTCTTCCTTGTCACTAAACACCGATCTCAGGTGCAACAGCGGAAGATGGCGGTCAAGGAATCCATCGCAGAGGCGGTGGCCACCAGCGGCGGCGCGATTGTATTCGCGGGTGGCACCGTTATTGTCGCGCTCCTCGCACTGGCCGTCGCGCAAATTCCGTTTGTCACGTCCCTGGGATACGCATGTGCGGTAGCCGTGTTCACCGCGGTGCTCGCCTCCCTAACCCTGTTACCCGCGATATTGGCCATCCTCGGCCGCGGAGTCGATCGGCTGGCACTACCAGCCTTCCTGCGACCGCGCGTCAAAGGCCCAAACACCGGGCTTTGGGCACGATGGGCCTCGATGGTTGTCCGACACCCAGCCATCTCCTGCGCGGTTGCACTAGCGGTAATGATTCCGCTGATTATTCCGCTATTCACCTTAACTCTCGGTCAATCCGATACCGGAGTCACTTCAACAAGCACCACCCAGCGTGAAGCCTTTGATCTAATCTCAGCAGGATTCGGTCCGGGGTACAACGGTCCACTAGTGGTGTCCATCTTGATGGATCCACCGGCGCAGCCAAGTTCTGATTACACGGCGAAGTACGACCAGGCAACTTCGATGCAAACCGACCTCGAGTCAACCCAGCAGACTTTGACCGATCAGGCCGATTCCCTTACTGCGCAACAGGCTGAGCTTCAGGCCCAGGAAGATGACCTAAACGCTCAGGCGGCGACACTGGAACAGGAGCAGGCTGAGCTGCAAACACAAGTTGACGCTCTGAATGTGCAAAAGCAAGCGCTTGAGAAGCAACAGGCCGACCTGCAATCCCAGGGTGACACCTTGTCTAAGCAGGCAGCCGACCTGCAGAAGCAGGCGGACTCACTGACCAAGCAGGCAGCCGACCTCCAAAAGCAGGCCGACTCGCTCGCCGCGCAACAACAGGCCGCGCAACAACAGGCCGCCGCGCAAGCACAAAGTGGCGCCAGCCCTGCTGAAGCCAGCGCCAGCCTTGCGGCACTGCAGCAGACACAGGCTTCGCTGACCGCTCAGGCCAATGAACTCAATCAAGAAGAAGCCGACCTCAAAGAGCAACAAGATGAACTGAACGCGGAAAAGGCATCTCTCGAGAAGCAACAGGCCGATCTGCAAAAACAAGCCGACGCACTAACCACGCAGGGCAACGCACTGCAAGCCCAAGCCGATGACCTCACCGCTCAGGGTGCGGATTTACAAGCCCAGGCCGACTCACTTCAGGCCCAAGGTGACGACCTGCAGACCCAGGCAGATCAGTTGCAGGCGCAAGCCGACGACCTCACCGCTCAGCAGGCGGCCGCCGAGCAAGAGCAGCAGGACGCATTAGCCCTTCAGGACGACCTCACCGCGCAGGTAACAACCGCCGGCGGTGACTCGCGGGCCACCGACCCGCGGGTGGTTAAACTCCAGGACGCACTTGCAACACCAACCGGCGTCCAACGGGTGATTCCGCCGATGGTCAATGAGGCTGGCAACGCGGTCATCATCAGCGTCATAGCCACCACTCGGCCAGCCGACCCCGCTACCGCGGATTTGGTGGATCAACTGCGAAACGAGGTGATCCCGCCAGCCCTGAGCCCTGGGATGCAAGCTGACGTTGGCGGCAATACCGCAAACAATGTTGATCTTGCGACAGTCATCACAGCGAAATTGCCACTCGTCATCCTCACCGTGATCGGCCTCAGTTTCTTACTCCTGCTGATCGCGTTTAGGTCGCTGCTTATCCCCGTGCAGGCCGCGATCACAAATCTGCTCTCGGCCGCTGCCGCATTTGGGGTCGTCACAGCCGTGTTCCAGTGGGGCTGGGGGCTTGACCTTATTGGCTTGACTTCAACGTACGGCACCGTGCCGATTGCTAGCTTCGTGCCCTTAATGATGTTCGCCGCACTTTTTGGGCTGTCAATGGACTACGAGGTGTTCTTCGTCAGTCATGTACAAGGCTTGCACGGCAAGGGGATGTCTCACAAGGATGCGGTTCGTTCTGGATTGGCTTCCAGCGCAAAGATTATTGCCGCCGCAGCTCTCATAATGATCGCCGTGTTCGGGAGCTTCATTCTCATCGACGATCCGATCATCAAGCAGTTCGGCATCGGCCTATCGGTCGCGGTAGCGCTGGCTGCGCTGCTGGTCCTCCTGCTGGCACCTGCGATGCTCACGTTGTTCGGTGAGCGCACCTGGCACCTACCTAGATTCCTTGATCGGATCCTGCCGGATCTCGACTTGGAAGGTAATAATCGCGCCGATCGCACTTTGACTACAACCGCCCCAGGATCCAGCGGCAACCACGGCAGCCCCAGCGAGTGATCGACTATCTGCCCCTGGCCGGCCTCTGCCTAAACTGCTGCAGGCGTTTGAAATCTGGTCAAATTCGTGCGCGGTGATACTCGCTTGGCGGTTTCCAACACACCCCACGCATTCTTCTTCGCTATTGCGAGGAGTTGACTATTGGGGTTGACGACCACCGGCATACCGACACAAGATAACAAGGGCAGATCATTTATCGAGTCCGAATATGCCCAGGACGCACCCAGATCCAACCCATGGCGCTCCGCGTTTTCATGGACCAATTGCATCTTGCCTGGCCCATGCGCGATCGGACTCGCCAACCGCCCGGTATAGCGCCCATCATGAATTTCCGAGACGGTACCGACCGCACCCGTCATGCCCAACTCATTGGCTATCGCGGACGCCAATTCAATCGGGCTGGCCGTGACAATCCAGGTTGGCACGCCATGAAATTGGAATCGGCGCACCTCGGACAAAACGTCATCCATGATCATTGCTGGCAGTTTCGTCGCGACGAACTGGGCCGTGACGACCTGCATGGCGTCTTCGCTGCGGCCCGCGACAAGGGCCAGGGCACGCGCCGTCGCCGAGGCTGCCACCCCGGCGGGCTCGGATCGACGCATGACGTACTGCAACTCTTGACGCGCGAACCGAATGACCTCCCGCCTGGGTATCACCTTCTTGCGCACCAGCTCACAGGCAAGATGGTAAAGCGAGGATCCTCGTACCAAAGTGTTATCGAGGTCGAAGAAAGCCGCCATTGTCATACCCGCATGATTTCGTGTCTTAACGCTCGAAAACACGTGGCGAGCCGAAATTTCATACTGTTCACTTGAAGTTTGTGGACACGCCAACTGCCTGACCACGACGTGACCTGTGGACAAGTCTTACTAATACCATGCGAGTGGCGATTGCAACGGAATCCTTCTTCCCGAGGGTGAACGGCGTTAGTAACTCGGTGGCCCAGGTGGTAAAACACCTGAGCGCCCAAAGTATCGAGACCGAGATCCTCGCCCCCGGCCCATATCCGGGTTCGGAATTTCATGGTTCCCGGGTGCACCGGGTGCGATCGGTCACCCTGCCCGGAGTGCACGACTTTGATATTTCCATCGCCAGGACCTCGCACTTGGTGAAGATCCTGGAGAAGTTTCAGCCAACTGTCGTGCACCTGGCCTCACCATTTGTGCTCGGCAATCGAACCCTGCAGGCCGCGCGCCTGCTGAACATCCCCACCGTGGCCATATTCCAAACCGATGTTGCCGGCTACGCCCGTCACTACGGGCTGGCATCGATGGCCTTCATGGCCGATGGCATCGTGCGCCGCATTCACGCGAATTCGAGCCTGAACCTCGTGCCATCTACGTCAGCGCAGCAATACTTGCGCGGCCTGGGCATAACTGATTCAACGATCTGGGGTCGCGGCGTCGACCACACCACGTTCTCGCCCAGTCACCGCTCGCCATTGGTTCGGGCCGGCTGGCAGGTGGGTGACAAAGTGGCTATCGGCTACTGCGGCCGCCTCGCGCCTGAGAAGGGCATCGGCATGCTTAAGCACCTCGAAGACGATGCGCGCATTCAATTGGTGGTCATCGGCGATGGCCCAGAACGCACCAACCTGCAGCACCTGTTACCGACGGCAAAGTTCACCGGCCGCCTGACCGGGAGCGAGTTGGGCTCGGCCATGGCCTCCTTGGATGTGCTAATCGCACCCGGCGAACTCGAAACCTTCTGCCAGGTAATTCAAGAGGCCATGGCTTGCGGCCTACCCGTTGTCGCACCGGCCGTCGGTGGGCCCCTTGACCTAATCCGCGATGGTGAAAATGGGTTCCTCTACCAGCCAGGCAATTACCTGTCGATGGTCCAGGTGGCCCGCAGCTTGACCGATGATCAAGGGTTGCGGCACCAAGTTGGCCAACGGGCCGCTGCCGGGGTGCAGGCGCGCACGTGGGCTGCCCTTGGTGATGAGTTGATCGGCCATTACTACTCGGTCAGCCAAGGAGCTCAACTGCCAGTGGCGGCATGATGGTCGCCACCCTTGTTGGTCTCGGCGACAGTGTGGCCTTCGGGATCGGCGACAATGGCGACAACTTCAGCGGGCCGGGTTGGTTAGGGCGGAGCGCATACGCACTCGGTGCCGGGCGGCACCTAAACCTGGCCTTCCCGGGCGCACGCTCCAAGGAACTAGCCCGGGTGCAGATCCCGGCCGCCGAGTGCATGCGGCCCGATCTAGCCTTGATCTCCATTGGCGGCAATGACATGCTGCGCTCTAATTTCAACGCACAATTCATCGCCCGCGATATTCAGGAGTCGGTCAATCGGTTACTTGAGATCGGGACCAAAATCTTCCTTATTGAATTACCTGATCCAACACGTTCGACCCTTTGCCCGAGCATTCTCGCCGGTGCACTTAGGCGCCGCGCCGTAGCCATCAACACCGTTCTGCGTCAATTGGCACTCAAAGACGGAGTGACCCTAATTAACATCTGGTCCGATGATCAGGTCTACCAACGTGAGTTCTGGCATGTGGATCGCCTGCATCCGTCACCACTTGGGTATCAGTACCTAACCGATCGCACCGTCGAGCTTCTTGGCGCTCGGCCGCGGGCTGGCAGGCTCCCCGTAACCGCCGAACTACCCAATAGGTGGCGGTGGCTACTCGCCAATGCATCGATGTGGATCCTCAAGAGATCCTTCGACCTCATCCCGAGCCTGGCCCTTGCCGTCGCAAAATCAGCACTAAGTCGCCAACCGCAACCCACCGGAGAAGTGGCTCCCCCATCTGGACTCGAACCAGAAACCCTTCGATTAACAGTCGAATGCTCTGCCAATTGAGCTATGGGGGATTACTTCGTTACTGGCATAGTTGCCCACGAAGGATAGCAAGGGGCAGTCGGCCCGGTCGCTAAGGCCAAGGGTTATCGGCACTAGATCCCCAAAGCCGTGCGCAATTGGGCTAACTCCATGCCGGCTCGGGCCATGAGTTTCGGGTCACTTGGGTCCAAGCCCGCCTCCAACACCACCGACCACGTGATTTGGCCGCTA
>SXGT01330534.1_pt1 | contig 23715 bp, 23 predicted proteins | sample 3176221 | NCBI WGS metagenome assembly SXGT01 (sample SAMN11356862, study PRJNA531348) | freshwater metagenome | isolation source: freshwater sample F1-120 | place: China: Fuxian Lake, Yuxi | collected 2017-12-25
ACATCAATAGCCTTGTCCGGTAGAAATCGGCCCGTTAGATATCGATCCGAGAGCTTCACCGCTGCCTCAACCGAATCGTCCGTAAACTCGGCCTTGTGGTGTTCCTCGTACTTCGAACGGAGTCCCTTCAGAATCAGGATCGCCTCGTCCACCGAAGGCGCTTCAACCCGCACACTTTGGACACGACGCTCCAAGGCAGCGTCTTTCTCGATGTATTTTCGATACTCATTCAGGGTGGTGGCTCCGATGCATTGCATCTCGCCACGGCTCAAGGCCGGCTTGATGATGTTCGAAGCGTCCATCGTGCCCTCCGCCGAGCCCGCGCCGACGATCGTGTGCAACTCATCAATAAACAGAATTACGTTCTTGGCGCGTCGAATTTCATCCATCACCGCTTTGATTCGCTCCTCGAACTGACCGCGATACTTGGTGCCGGCCACCATTAAAGCCAAGTCCAGCGTGATCACGCGTTTCTCGCGCAGCAACTCCGGCACGTTCCCCTTGGCAATTTCCTGAGCAAGCCCTTCCACGATCGCCGTCTTGCCGACACCCGCTTCCCCGAGCAAAACCGGATTGTTTTTCGTCCGGCGGCAGAGGATCTGGATCACGCGCTCGATCTCGTTGGCGCGTCCGATCACCGCGTCGAGCTTGCCATCGCGCGCGAGCTCCGTGAGGTCGCGTCCGAAGGAGTCGAGTGCGGGCGTCTTGCTCTTGGAGTTGCCCTGAGCCTGGGCCTGGGGCTCGGAGGACGACGGGCCTTCCTCTTCTTCCTCCTCCTCGCGGTCGGCGCCTAGGAAGTCGAGCACTTCCTCGCGCACGTCTTCGAGCTTCACGCCGAGGTTCATCAGCACCTGCGCCGCGATGCCCTCGTTCTCCTTGATCAGGCCGAGCAGCAGGTGCTCCGTCCCGATGTAGTTGTGGCCGAGGTTGGACGCCTCCTCCACGGAGAGTTCGAGCACCTTTTTGGCCCGGGGGGTGAAGGGCAGCTGCCCCATGGTGACCATGGAGGGCCCGGTCTTGACGATCTTCTCGACCTCAGCGCGGATCTTGCTGAGATCGATGCCCATGTTCTTCAGGACATTGGCGGCGACGCCGCTTCCTTCCTGCACCAGGCCGAGCAGGATGTGCTCGGTACCTAGGTACTCGTGATTGAAACGCTGCGCTTCCTGCCGAGCGAGGTTCATCACTTTCTTGGCGCGGTCCGTGAAACGATCGAACATGGGGTCCTCGTAAGTCAGTCGTGGGGAGAGTTCACCTGGCTGCGGGGCGCAACCAGGGTGGTGATGGTAGCTTTTGGATCTGCCTCATCGGCCCCAACAGCCATTCGGTTTAGGGCCCAGAGCCCAAAAAACGGAAAAAAGTGCCGGTCGACCCGCCGGCGGGAGCGTCAGCTGCGCTCTTCGATCGCCTTGAGTTCGTCCCGCAGACGCGCGGCGCTCTCATAGGCTTCCTGCCGGATGGCGTTTTCGAGCTCGGCCCGCAGGTGCTGGATGCGCTCTTCGCGCTCGCGCTTCGACTGCTCCGGAGCCTCCGCCGGTGCGGATGAGCCTGCGTGGGTCGGGCGACGTCCGGCGTGCGCCTTGGATCCGTGAATCCGCTCAAGGAGCTCGCCGAGGTGCTCCGCGAAGACACGGTAGTCGTGCGCGCAGCCCAGACGGCCCTTCTTGCGGAACTCCTCGAGCGTCATCCCGCACTGCGGGCAAGCCGGTCCGGCACGCTTGCGGGCCTGATTCGCGGACAATTGCAGGAGCTTCCAAATGTCCTGTGCGGACTTCTTGGTCGGCGGCGCATGCGGAAGATCCAGACTGGCGGCGCACAGCTCACACAGATGGCGCTCCTGGTGCGCGTAGCCGCCCTGCCCGTTGGGCTCCAACTCCGTGGAGTGGACGGTGGCGGGGTTCTTCTGGCACTTCTGGCAGATCATGTCCTGGCGGGGCCTAGAGCTATAGCTCGCAGGCCTCCTTGAGTCTAGCGCGGGAGGGCCGAGCGGAAGTCCCGGGCCCGCTCCTCGAAGTTGAGGTAGGCATCGAAACTGGCGCAGGCCGGGGAGAACAGCAGAGTTTCTCCGGACCTGAGGCTCGTGAAGGCCGTTCCCACGGCCTCCCGAAGGCTTTCTGCGGCCTCCACCGGCATTCCGGAGCCTTGGAAGGCCGCAGGGAAGGTCTTTGCGGCCGCCCCGAAGATCACCACCCGGCGGGCGCGCTCCCGAGCGACAGCCACAAGATCATCCAGCGGCAGGTTCTGCTTCGGCGCGCCGCCGAGCAGCAGCGTGCAGCCGGGTTCCAGCGTCTGCAGGGCCGAGATGGTCGAGTCTGGCGTCGTGGAGACACCGTTATCGATCACGCGCACCCCACGGAACTCGCCCAGTTCTTCCATGCGGTGCGGCAGCCCGCGCAGCTGGCCCACGGCCTCGGCGAGGCGTTCAGGCTGTGCGCCCATCAGGCGCGCCATGCCCAGCGCCTGCAGCGCGTTGATGGCCTGGAAGGCCCCGGGCACGCGCAGATCCTCCACGCGGCCGAGCACCTCTTCCTCGAGCCGGAATCGGCCTTCACGGATGTTGAGCCCCGTGCGCGCCGGCTTCGTCTCGTGCACATCGATGCGCCGCCACTGCGGTGAGCGCCACTGCGAGAGGCGCGGGCACTCCGCCGAGAGCACGCCGTAGCCGCCGGTCGCGGCAACCAGCTCGAAGATGCGCTGCTTTGCGGCGGCGTAGTTGTCGATCGTGCCGTGGCGCTCCAGATGGTCGGCCAGCACATTGACCACGCAGGCCACCTCGACGCGCGGCGGACCCGCCAGTTGTGTCGGCAGCGCTTCCAACTGGTAGGAGGACAGCTCGAGCACCACGCACCGGGTTTCATCCATGCCATCGAGCTCTTCGAGCAGCGAGCGGCCGATGTTGCCTCCCAGCAGCGAAGGCTGCCCGGAGAGCGTCAGCAGCTGGTGCAGCATGTTGGCAGTCGAGCTCTTGCCCTGCGTTCCGGTGATGGCGGCGATGCGCGCCGGGCAAAGCTCCAGAAACAGCGCGACTTCCGAGGAAATCGCCACCTTCGCTTCGCGCGCGGCCTGCAGGTACGGGTTCGAGGGCGCGACGGCCGGATTGGCGATCACCAGATCGCTCGCCGTGAAATCCTCGCGGCGATGCTCGCCGAGCACGCAGCGCACGTCGACATCGCGCAGCTGCTCCAGCGCGGGTGCAAGCTGCTGTTCGCTGCGCAGATCCGTGACGGTGACCTGCGCACCGGCCTGAGCGAGAAAGCGCGTCACGGTCGAGCCGCCCTTGAACAGCCCCAGTCCCATGACGGTGACCTTGCGGCCGGAATACAGCGCTCGTGCGCGGGAAGACAAATCGTTCATCCGGTCAGGTTGCAGGTCAGGGTGTGGGCTGCTTCTTACGCGGAGGCAGCGGGCTGGGGCCCTCCGGTCCGGCAAGTCGCAGGGATTCGGCTTTCTGCAGCACGGCCTCGAGGTCGGGCGCAGTGACGGTCTCGGGCACCGGCTCGAGCACGACCTTGCGCTTGTGCTGGTCCTTCCAGCCCCACGGGAACAGGATCTCCGTGAAGATGTCGATCGGGAAGCGGCCGTACCAGGGCGGATCAAGCTCCACCAGCTGCGAAGAGCTCTTGAAGCCCTGCTTGTAGAGCGTGATGCGGCGCGTGCCGTAGTCGAAGAACTCCTCGGTATAGGGCGTGATGCCCACCACGCGGTCGTCGATGCGCAGCGTGGCGCCCGATGGCTCACTTTCGACGGTCAGGGTGCGCTTGGCGGCACAGCCCGTCCCCAGCACGCACAACGGGATCAGCAGCAGCAACGCTCTCGCCATGCAGGAGAGTCTGCAACGAAGGCGCGCGCGAGCCAAGCGGCAAGCTGGCGGAGAGGGAGGGATTCGAACCCTCGGTACGGGAAAACCCCGTACACCGGCTTAGCAAGCCGGCGCTATAGGCCACTCAGCCACCTCTCCGTGGTGCTTGGGGCGGGAAAGGATACTCGCGCCCTGCGGGCAGGGCAAGGATGCAGTCACTCAAGGCAAGCCGGAGCGGGCCTACCAGGCCCGGGCGCGGGCCTGAACGAACGTGTAGAAGAACACGGAGTTGGGATTGTGGGCGATTTCCGCCAGTTCGGCCTTCATGCCCTCGACCAGCTCCGCCCTGACCTTGCCGGCCTTGACCAGCCCGGGCGCCCCGGAGAGCAGCAGGTCGGCCCAGTAGGCGATGAACTCGGCCCGTTCGCCCGGTTCGCGGTTGTCGAGCAGGATCGGGCGCACCTGAATGTCGATGTCGCGGAAACCGACGGCCTGCAGCAGGTTGCCCAGCTTGGCGCCCACGAAGGGGTCCCCACCAAGCTCGCGCTGGTGCTCGTTGAAGGCCAGCCAGTAGGCCATCACGTTGGGGCTGTACGGCTCGAGGAAGAACGAAGCGTTCTGCACTTCGGTGACCACGATCGGTGAGCCCTGACGCAGAGCGCGGCGTGTCTCGCTCAGGACCAGCATCGGATCGGGCACATGCTCCAGGATCCAGCACAGGAACGCGGCGTCGAACGTGTCGGCTTCGAAGGCCAGCTTGGTCGCATCACCCAGCACCGTCTCGAAGCGCCCTTTGGCCCAAGGCTGTCGAGAGAGCCGGTCCTTCGCCGCCGCGAGGTTCGAAGCGGACTGATCGAGCGCCGTGATGTGCAGGTCCGGGTTGCGGCGCAGCAGGATCTCGGTCTGCGCGCCGACGCCGCAGCCCACCTCCAGCAGCCTGCGTGAGCGCCGGAAGGGCAGTCCCTCGTGCACCCGGTGCTCAAGGAAACGGGCCTGATGGTAGAGGCGGTCGCGCTCCTCGCGCGTGAAGCCATGGACATACCCGGGGGTGCTCTTGCGGCGGCTCATGGGGGGAAAGACTCTAGTTCTTGGCGGGATCGGACGAAATCCCTTCACGGGAACTTAACCATGCTGTCCCTGCCGCTGGAAGCCGCCGAACTGCGTATCGAGGAGCTGGTCATCCGCCTGCTCCCCGCGCTCATTTTCGGCGGGCTGGTCGGCCTCAACCGCGATCTGCGCGGCAAGCCCGTGGGGTTCCGCACGCTGGCGCTGGTGGGCATGGGCTCGGCGCTGATCACCTATGTGGGAGCGACGATCGGCGGCGCCAACGACGGCTCGGCCTCGCGGGTGCTGCAGGGCATCATCACCGGCATCGGCTTTCTGGGTGCGGGCGTGATCCTGCAACCTTCGAGCGACGAGAAGGTGCGCGAGGTGCGCGGACTTACGACGGCCGCCAGCGTTTGGATCGTCGCCTGCGTCGGTGCGGCCTGTGGCGCAGGGATGGTAATCGAGGCTTCGATCGTGACCGTGTTCGTGCTGGGAGTGCTCGCGTTCGGCGGCATTCTGGAGCGCAGCGTCGAGCGCTGGTTCAAGAAGCCGCCGCAGAATTGACGCGCATGCGGACGGATTGGCGGAGGCGAAGGGATTCGAACCCCTGATGCCTTGCGGCACTCCGGTTTTCAAAACCGGTGCGATCAGCCACTCTGCCACGCCTCCGCCCGAGTGCCGAATCAGATTCGCGATCCAAGAGTATCAGGGCTGCTCCGGCGGAGGAAGCGGGTCCGGCCCGCTGTTGTCCGTGCGAACGCCCTCGAGCACGAATTCCGCCACCTGCATGGGGCAACCCGCGCGCAGCGCCAGCGCCACGGCATCGCTGGGGCGCGCATCGACGGCCGCGATCGGCTCGCCCTTCTTGTTCTGCAGGATCAGGCGCGCGTAGAAGGTGTTGTTCTTGAGATCGACGATCTCCACGCGCTGGATGTCGGCGCCCAGCGCGCGCATGGCATCGTGGGCCAGTTGGTGCGTCAGCGGGCGCTCGGTCTGGATGCCGGTCGCGACGCGGCGGATTTCGTGCGCTTCCTGCGAGCCGATCACGATCGGGAAACCGCGCTGGCCGTCGCGTTCCTTCAGAAAAATGTACTGCTGGTCCGCGCCTTCGCGGATCACGATGCGGCCCAGCACGAGGGGCACCATGGGGCTGTCCTCACGCGGGCTGGCATCACGCGGTTCCTGAGCTGCACTCACGTCGGGCGAGCCTAGCCCTCTGCACGGCCGGAATCGAGTGCCCAAGGCGGTCCTCCGGAAGGAAGACACCGGGGACATACGGTGGTCGGAAGGTAGCATGAGCCGTGCATGCAACCGGCCCCGCGCTCTTCTGAATGGCCCACCAATCCCGTTCTCGTCGAACTCTGGCGGGGCGGAGCGGTCGAGAGCGTCCACCGCGGGGCATGGGTGCTGACCGATGCGGGAGGCGCCGTGCTTGCCGGAGCCGGCGCTTACGAGGCGGGCTACTATGCGCGCAGCAGCATCAAGAGCCTGCAGGCGCTGCCGCTGCTCGAATCGGGCGCCGCGGAGCATTTCGGCTACAGCGATGCCGAGCTGGCGCTGGCGCTGGCCTCGCACGATGCCGAGGCGCTGCACACCGACGGCGTGCGCGGCATTCTCGGCCGACTGGGGCTCGGCGTGGAGCACCTGCGCTGCGGACCTCAGGTTCCCGGCGATGCCGCGGCGCGCGGCGAGCTGGCGAAGAAGGGCGAAAAGCCCTGCGCGGTGCACAACAACTGCAGCGGCAAGCACGCTGGCTTTCTCGCGCTGGCCCTGCATCTGGGCGTTGCGCCCGAACGCTATCTGGATCGCAGCAGCGAGTCGCAGCAGCGAGTGCGTCAGGCCGTGCTCGACATGACGGGCCTCGCGCCGGAGCAGATGGGGGAGGCCATCGATGGCTGCAGTGCGCCGACCTTCCGCATGCCGCTGAGCGCGCTGGCGCGGGCCTTCGCCCGCGTGGCGAATCCGCAAGCATTGCCTGCGGCGCGCCGCAACGCCTGCGAGCGCATGCTGCGTGCGGTCGCCGCCCATCCCGCGCACATCGCGGGCACCCGCAAGCGCATCTGCACAGACATCGCGCGCATCACGCAGGGAAGGCTGTTCCCCAAGCTCGGCGGTGAAGCCGTGTACGCGATCGGCGTGCAGGGCAAGGGCTGCGCGCTGGCCATCAAGATCGACGACGGCGGCTACCGGGCGCTGCACGCGGTGATCATCGGCCTGTTGCGGCGCTTTGAGCTGGTGAGCGCAGCGGAGCTCGCGGCGCTGGAGCACTGGCAGGAAGCGCGGCTGCGCAACTGGGCCGGTCTCGAAGTCGGGCGCACGGAGGTGCTGGTGTGAAGCGTCGCTCCCCGATTCCGCGGCCGCCGCGTCTGCCGCACGACGCGCACAAGGGGCTTGCGGGCCGCGTGCTGGTTCTGGCGGGTTCGGCGGACATGCCGGGCGCCGCACTGCTTTGTGCACAGGCGGCTCAGCGTGCCGGCGCCGGTCTGGTGCGCGTGGCCTGCGACAGCGACGAGGTGCGGCGTGCGCTCGCGGTGATTGCGCCCGAAGCAGTGCAGCTCGACACGCGCAGTTGGAAGAGCATGGAGTGGAAGCGGCGGCTTGCAGTCCTGCCCGCGGGTGAACACCACGCGGCGCTGGCGGGGCCGGGACTGGGCCGAAGTGCGCGCGCGCGGGCCATGGTGCTCGCTGCGCTGTCTTCCGAGGCAAGCCCGGCGTGGGTGCTCGATGCCGATGCGCTGAACCTGCTGGCGGGCGAGCTCGAGCGCATCCGGCGCTTGCGTGCCGACTGCGTGCTGACACCGCACCACGGCGAGGCGCAGCGTCTGCTCGGGCGCAGCATCGCAACGGACCTTGCCAGCCGCAAAGCCGCTGCGCGTGAGCTCGCCGAGCGCAGCGGGGCTGTGGTGCTGCTCAAGGGCGCGCCCACGCTGATCTGCGCACCGGGTGAGTCCGTGCATGTCAACTCCGGCGGCAACCCGGGCATGGCCACGGCAGGCAGCGGGGATGTGCTGGCGGGAGTGCTGGCGGCCTATCTGGCCGCACGGCACAGCGGGCTGGATGCCCGCTGGACGGCGCTGGACGCAGCTCGCGCAGCTGCACGCGTGCACGCCTTGGCGGGGGATCTGGCCTGCGCGCAGCGCGGCGTGCGCGGCCTGATCGCGCGGGATTTGATCGAGTTCTTGCCGGCAGCCCAGAGAGCGCTGGATCCGCGCGAGCTAAAGTAAGGGACATGACGGTGAGCGAAGTTTCATTGCCTGAGGGAGCGTTCGAGACGCTGGGTGATCGCATCGGTTTCGTGAGTCTGGTCGACTCGATGCGCTCCGATCCGGCGCTCAAGGTCGTCAATAGCGCGCGCATCTCCTACGACAAGCAGAAGCAGCAGTTCGACGAGCGCGATCAGAAGCTGTGCCAGTTCCTGTGGGAGCACGGACACACTTCGCCGTACCGGCACTCGTTCTACACCTTCCACTGGAAGGCGCCGCTGTTCGTTTTCCGGCAGGCGTTCAAGTACCAGGTCGGCAGCGGTTGGCGGAAGTACACGGTCGACGGCGATCCGGTCTCGCTCGAGGTCTTCGATGTGCTGTTCGACACGGACAAGGGCTGCAGCTGGAACGAGGTCTCTGGCCGCTATGTGCAGTGGACGGCCGAGTTTTACGTGCCGCACACCTTCCGCTCGAATCCGCCGCACGGCAACAAGCAGGCCTCGGTGGATCTGCCGGGCGACTTCGACCACGCGCGCGAGCGCGAGCTGATGGTCGAGGAGTGCCGCGAGGCCTTCGCGCGCTACGAAGCGCGCATCGCGCGCGGTGTCGCCAAGGAAATCGCACGCATGTGTCTGCCGCAGAACCTCTACACGCAGGCCTACTGGACCGTCTCGCTGCAGGGTGTGATGCACTTCCTCGAACAGCGCCTCAAGCCCGACGCGCAGTACGAGATCCGTCGCTACGCGGAAGGTGTCTACTCGCTGGTGAAGTCCGATCTGGACCGTCTGGGCATCACGCGCGAGAGCATCATCGGGGGGCTCAAGTGAAGCGCTTGCGCGTGGGCCTGATCGGAGCGCTTGTGCTCTCCGCGCTGTTCGCCGGCTCCGGCTGGCCCGCGCAGGAAAGCTCGGGCGAGCTCGCCGCGCTCGAGAAGGCGCTGCTCGATCAGGGCGTGCACTTCAAGGCGCAGGCAGGGGTTTGCGCGATTTCCGCGCGCGTGCTGGTGCGCGAAGATGCGCTGGAATATCTGCTGGTCAACCGCGCGGGCAATGCGCACGAGAGCCTGTTCGTCACCGATGTGCAGGCCAGTCAGCTGAATGTCGGCTTGCTGGCGCTGGGCGTGCAGCCCGGCCGCAACGCAGTCTGGACCGCCAAAGATCCGCCGCCGACGCGGGAGGAGATGCTCGCCGGCGCCCAGCCCTACGACGTCAAGCCGCCCGAGGGCGAGGGCTTCCTGCTGTATGTGGCGTGGAAGGAAGGCGAGGAGCTCTACTTCTACCGCGTCGATGACCTGATCAAGAACCTCTCGACGGCGCGCAGCATGCAGCGCCATGCCTGGGTCTATCTCGGCTCGCGCACGCGCAAAACCCGGGATGAGCCGCCGCGCGAGGTGTTCGCAGCCGATGTCGAGGGCAACCTGATCAATGTCTGCTACTTCGAGGCGGGCACGACATTGATCACCGGCTCGCTGCCCGACTGCCTGCTGCAGAACATCTGGGCACCGAATGCGCCGTTGTTGCCGCCGCAGGGAGCCGAGGTATTGGTGCTGTTCAGCCGCAAGCGGCTGGAGACCTGCCCGCAGGAATTGCGGGCCGTTCTGCCGCAGTTTCGATCGGAGCCGGAAGCGGACCCGGATTCGCGGCCAGGTGATTCCGGGCAAGACGGCTCCGTGCCTGACAAGGAGAAGTGACCCATGGCTCATCCGCTGGACCCCAGTCCGGCGCTGCGCTCGCGCGTGGAGCGCGCGCGATCCCTCGCGCGCCTGGCGCGCGGGCTGGAGTCACTGGCGATCGGCGCGCTCGTGGCGAGCGTGATCACCGTCTCCGCGCGCTTCAGCTCGCCCTGGGCGGAGCCGGAGAGCGCGCTGGGGCCGGGGATTCTGGTCGGTCTGCTCTTGGCGTGTTTGGCCTTCCGTCATCTGGATTGGTCGACCCTGCGCACGGCGCAGGCACTGGATCAGGCGCTGGCACTTCAGGATGCGCTGCCTGCCGCACTGCAGGCTCGCCAGCCAGGCCGACTCCACGCGGCGCTCAGCGCACGCATCCTGCAGGACTGGGAGCGCGGACCGGCCCTGCGCTGCCTGCTGCCTCGTGCGTGGGCGGGTGCCCTCCTGCTCTTGTGCGTTGCTCTGTGGATGGGGGTGGAACGCCCCTCCTCCAGCGGCTGGGGTGTCGCGCCGAGGCGCAGTCCGGCCGGACATGCCGCCGGTCTGGCCAAGACAGCCGCCGGTCTGGCGCAGCAGGCGGCTCGCGCCGATCTGCCTGCGGTACTGGAGGCGCCGCTGGCGGACCTGCGCCAGACGCTGCGTGCGTTCGCCCAGGGTGAGCTGGAGTCGGCCGCCTTGGTCGAGTCGGCCGAGAATCTGCGGAAGGCCATGTCGGGGTTGGAGGAACCGGTGCTACGCCAGTTGCTCGAGTCGCTCCCTGCGGCCTCAGCCCTTGGTGCGGAGTCTGGCCGTCCGCCCCGGTTTTCGGAGCCATCTCCGGCGGGTTCCGCAGCTCGCGGCGAGGGTCGCGATCAGCAGTCCGGTGCGGTGGCCGCGGGTGCGGCACCTGCGGGTGAGTCGGGCCCGGAATCGGGCCGGGGGGTGGCTTCCTCGGCGGGGGACGGCACAATGGGGGACTCAAGACCGGCGGCTGCGTCCGAACCGACCGATGCTCCGACTTCGGGAAAACCCGAGGCGGGGACCGGCGAGGCCGCGCCCGCCCGCTGGTGGCCTGCGCGCCACGACGAGTTGATTCGTCGTTGGAGCGAGACACAGGCTGCCAGCCCAGACCCGAATCCAGCACCCCGTTGAAGCCTGCCCATCCCTCGGCCCCCGCCCCCGCTACTCCCTCTGCAGACCGTCGTCTGGGCCTGTGGCTGGTCGGTGCGCGTGGGTCGATCTCGACCTGCTTGGTCTACGGCCTGCACGGGCTGCGTGAAGGTTCGCTGGCGCCGACCGGCTTGTGCACGGCGCGCGGTCCCTTTGCGGACCTGGGCCTGCGCGAGTTCTCGCAGATCGTGCTAGGGGGCCATGACGTCTGCACGCGCTCGCTCTCCGAATCGGCGAGGGAACTCGTGGAGAACGGCATCCTGCCGGCGGATCTGGTCGAGTCTGGCTCGCACTGGGCGGCTGCCTACGAGGCGCGCCTGCGTCCCGGCACACTCGACGGGCCGGATGTGGGATTTGCGGACCTCGATCCACGCTCGGCGCAACTCTCCGCTCGATCGCCCCGCGAGCAAGTGCAGCAACTGGCCTTGGACATCGAGGAATTCCGCCAGCGCGAGCGTCTGGAGCGCGTCGTCGTCGTCTACGCGGCCAGCACGGAAGCCTGGCGCGCTCCCGATCCTGCCTGGGAGGAGTGGAACCGGTTCGAAACGGCGCTCGACAAGGGCGCGGTCCAGCCCGCTTCGCTGCTCTACGCCTATGCCGCATTCCAGGCGGGAGCGGCGTTCGTGAACTTCACTCCCAATCTTGGCAGCTCCGTTCCGGCGCTGCGCGAGCTGGCGCGACACAAGCGCCTCGCGCACTGCGGCAATGACGGGAAGACGGGCGAGACGCTGATCAAGACCGTCTTGGCCCCGATGTTCGCGGCGCGCAACCTGAAGGTCCTCGCCTGGCAGGGCTACAATATCCTCGGCAACCGGGATGGTCAGGTGCTCTCGGAGAGCACGCACCGCGCCAGCAAGGTCCGCAACAAGAACGAGGCTCTGCGCTCGCTGCTGGGGGATGAACAGGTTCACACCCACGTCGGCATCGACTACGTGCCGTCGCTTCAGGATTGGAAGACGGCCTGGGATTACATCCACTTCGAGGGCTTCCTCGGCGCCAAGATGAGCCTGCAGTTCACCTGGACCGGCAGCGATTCGGCGCTCGCGGCTCCGCTGGTGCTCGATCTGGTGAGGCTGGTGGACCACGCCGCAGGAAAAGGCGAGTTCGGAGAACTCAACTGGACGGCTCCCTTCTTCAAGGCGCCACTGGCGGGTGGATCTCACGACTTCCACCTCCAGTTCCAGGGCCTGCTGGAGCATGTTCAGGGCTGGCTGAAGCCCCAAGTCTGAGACTCGTGTGCATCCGGGAAACCGGACTTTGCGAAACCAAGACAAACCCCTCATAATCCCGTAGCTGCCGCGTATAGGCTGGCTACAAGACCGCATGCGCCCCTCCGCCTTCGACCCTGCACCGACCCCTATGCCGCTGCGCGCGGCGGCGGCGATTGCGTTGGTGCTGCTGGCCGGCGTGGGCCTTTCGGTAATGGAGTACCTCGAGAGCACTCATGCTGTCGAAGCGGCCCCCAAGCCGCCCGCCGAGCAACCGCTCCCTGAAAACAGCGAGTGGCCCTACGCGGAACCGTTGACGAGCACGCGCCCCGCGATCTTCGTACCCTACCAGGGTGGTTGAACCGCGCCCCCCGCGCCGATCGGCGCCTCCTGCCCCTTCCGTCCGCCCCGAGCGGACCCATGCTGCCCGTCCGCAGCGTCCGGCTCTGAAACTCCAGACGACGACGCTTTGGCACTATCCCTCGGCACAGTACTCCGATACGCCCATGGGCATTCCCGCCTATCCGGGCGCCACGCCGGCGTGGGTGATCTGGAATCTGCTGCAGCGCTACACGCGGGAGAAAGATCTGGTGGTCGACCCGTTCTGCGGCGGCGGCACCACGCTCGATGTCGCGCGCAGCATCGGCCGGCGTGCGTTGGGTTACGACCTGCAGCCGCAGCGTCCGGACATCTTCCGCGCGGATGCGCGCAAGCTCCCGCTCGAAGACGCAAAGGCCGACTTCGTGTTCATGGACCCACCGTACTCGACGCACATCGAGTACTCGGGTGAAGAGGAGTGCATCGGCGGACTAGATGCCTTCGAGCCCGGCTACTTCGAGGCCATGGAGCAGGTCTTCGCCGAGTGCGATCGCGTGCTGCGCGATCGTCGCTTCTTCGCGCTCTACGTCTCCGACACATACCGCAAGAAGCGGGGCTTCGTTCCGATCGGAGCGATCCTCTCGAACATGCTGATGAAGCGCTTCAAGCCCGTGGATCACATCGCGGTCGTGCGCGGCAACCGCAAGCTCGACAAGCCCAACTTCCATAAGGCGGCCGAGGAGGAGAATTTCTTCCTGCGCGGCTTCAATCACCTGATGATCTTCAAAAAAGAACTCAGCGCGCCCAAGGCGCGCTGAGTTCGTGAGCTCGGCAGCAGAGCCAGGCTACTTCGGCGCGTCCTGAGGCTGAGTTTCGGGGGCCTGCTCCGGAGCTTTGGGCGCGGGCACGACCTCGGTCTTGTTGCCGAGGCTCTCCTGGTGCTCCTTGATCTGCTGCTGGATCTCCGGCGGCAGAGAGTCCGGAATCTTCATCGTCTCGCCATCGCCGCCCGGGCCGGCATCGGAGGGCGCACCCTCGCCGGGCGGGGGCACGGGAGGCGCGGGATCCTTGACGAGCTCGCTCATGCGCTTGGCGAAGGAACTCTTGTTGTAGGCCGGAATCACGAAGACCCAGTCCTTGAGGCGGTTCTGCAGCGTTTCCGCCTCCTTCTGCACCTCTTCAGGCTTGGGCTTGCCTGCCGCCGCTTCAGGGGCCGGCTCGGCTACCGGTCCGATCGTGGCAGGCGCCTCGTAGACTGCGTTGAACCGCGCGTAGCACTTGCCGTCGACTTCCTTCAGCTCCGCGCGCACCAGCAGGCCATCGAAGGTGCGATACTCGCTCTTCGCGCCGGCGCCCGTGCCGAAGTCGACCTCCGCTGCCGGCACCACATCTTCCAGGTTGAGCCACTCCAGCGTGCTGGAGACCGAGCTCGGCGCCCCGGGGTAGGTCAGTTCCTTGCCTTCCGGCATGTTGGCGAGCGAGAACTCGCTGTCTTCGGGCTTGGAGCGCTCGACACGCACGACTTCGCCGTCGGGGTGAGTGATCACGACTGACTGGACTCGATCGCGGGAGACCTTGAGGATTTCCTTCTTGAGCCAGTCGAGCGCGGCCGGCTTGATGTCGGGATTACCCTTGGCGAGGTAGGAAACCGTGTCACCCGAACGGCGCACATAGACGTTGCCCGAAGGCATGCCGCCCTTGCCTTCCTGCTCCTTGCCAAGGATCAGCTTGGCGACTTCCTTGCCGCCTGCATCCTTGAGCGTCACCTGCATCGAAGCCGCGCCCGCGGCCGTGATGTCCTCGACGCCGAGCTTGGAGTAGCGCTCCGGATCGCTCGTCTTGGCTTCCATGGCTGTCATCTGCGCCAGCGCGATCAGCGACTTGCGCACCGACTCCATGTCGACGGGATAGCCCTGCTTTTCGGTGACGCCCCAGCCGCCGGCGGCACGCTGGAGCGTGATCGAACCGGCGGCGCGCTCGATCAGGATCGTGTGAACGTCGTTGACCTGCTTTTCCAGTTCAGGGAAGAGCTTGCCGGTCGTCGCCTGCGAGGAGACGGCCGCGGAATCGCTGCCGAGCTTCCACCAGGCGATGCCGCCCACGCCCAGCGTGGCAACGGCGAGGATGAGGAGGGTCTTTTGTTGCATGATCAACCGCCTTTGGGCTTGGGACGCATGCTGGCGAGGCCGATTGCGGCCAGAATCACCAGCAGCGGCACGAGGAAGGTGTTGGTGAGCTTGATGCGCGTTCCGAGCGACTCGATTTCCTTGTTGCGCTCGAGCTTGACACGGCGCAGTTCGCGCGTGGTGGCGACCTGTTCCTCGCGGAACTTCTCGATCTCCGTGCGCTGCTCTGCCGAGAGGATCATCTCCTCGGCCCCGGACTTGCCCTTCTGCAGGTCCGTGAGCTTGCTCTTGAGGTCGTCCAGCTTCTGCTGGAGCTGCTGCTCCTTCGCGAGGAAGCGCTTGTCCGCCTCCTTGCGGATCTCGTTGACCTTCTCGAAGGGACGCTGCGAGTTGCCGCGTCCGCGCAGGCTGATCAGATCGTTGTTGCCGGACAGGTTCTCAAGGCCGTTGAGCACCAGGCCGTTGTTGTCGGCCGTGGGCATGGCCACGCGCTGACCGAAGAAGTTCTGGCTGCGCGTCCACCACTTGTCGGCCAGCAGGTCCGCATCGGCCACGACGATCACGTTGATCGGGCCCTTGGACTCCTTGAGCGCCGCGGGATCGGCCGTCGGGGCCGCTCCATCGCCGGCCGCAGGCTTGCCATCAGGGAAGGCCGTCTTGGCGGGACCGCTGACACGCGCAGCGATCATCAGGCGCTCGCCTCCCGACTGGAAGGCCTCCAGCAGCTTCTTGGGATCCGGACCGAACTGAATCGCCGTCTTCTCGAGCTTCTGCGTGTTCTTGCTCGACTGCAGCAACGGCGTGACGGTCGTGGCTGCGTCGGCGCGCTTCACCAGGAAGCCCGCGGTCGCGGAGTTGATCGTGTCGAGCTGCGCCGTGACAGTGTCGCTCTTGTCGATAGCGTCGGTGTCGCCGCGCAGCCCGAGCCACACGATGTAATCAGCTTCGCCGCCCTGCGGCAGGCGCACGCGCAGGCCGCTGTCGAGGTCGCCGACCAGCTGGTCCTTGTTGTAATCCAGACCCCAAGCGGCCAGCAGCGGACCGAGATCCGAGCTGCGATCAGCCATCATGCCCTGCAGCGGATTCTGCGGATCGTTCGGCACTTCCTGCTCATCGCAGAAGGGGTCCACAAACACGATCGCCTTGCCGCCGGCAAGCACGAACTGGTCGATGGCATATTGCAGCGTCGCGCTGATGCCCTGCGGGTGCACGATCATCAGCACATCGATGCCAGCCTCGATCGTTTCGCTCGCGGGCGGAATCATGCGCACTTCGAAGCGCTCGCGCATCTGGTCGAGGATGAACCAGTCCTGCACCTCCGCCTGCGGGTTGCGCATGCGGATCATGGGGTTGCCCTCCATCGGCAGCGTGGTGATTACGCCGACGACCTGCTTCTTGGCGTTGGCAAGCGTGTACACCAGTCGAGTCAGGTCATACTCGAGGAACGACTCGCGGTTCTGCTGGACGAACGGAATCACTTCGGTCTCGTCGGTGCTGTTGGTCCCCGCGATGCCGAAGTAGACCATGTCACCCGCTGCGTTGAGCGGAGCGCCCTGCAGGCCGAAGGACACGGCCTTTTCCTCCTCCTCGGAGTAGGGCTCGGGGTCAAGCACCTCGACCTTGATGCGGCCGCCGGCGTGGGCTGCGTATTCCTGCAGGAGCTCCTGCACGCGCTGTGCGTAGGCCACGACCGGCGTGACATCCTTGGCAACCTTCTTGGAGAAGAACAGCCGCAGTGTGATGTCCTCCTTGAGGTCCCGCAGGATGTTCCTGGTGCCGTCCGAGAGCGTGTAGAGCTTCTCCTCGGTGAGGTCGAGGCGCGAAGACTTGAACAGCGCGCCCGAAAGCGAGTTGAAGGCGATGAACAGGATCAGCCCGAGGATCAGGCCGCCGTAGGTCAGTGTCTTCTTCATGGCGTGTGAGGTCCTCTAAATCAGTCAGCCTTCTTGGATTCGAGGATCACGGCGTTGGCGAACATGCCGACGGCGACCAGCGAGGCAAAGAACAGGAAATCGCGCAGGTCGATGACGCCGCGCGTGATCGCTTCCCAGTGCGTCAGGAAGCTGAACGAGCTGATCGTGTCGGCCACGGCCAGCGGCAGCGTGTCCGTCAGCACCGCGCGGACCGGTGGCAGGCCGATCAGCAGGAATGCCAGACAGGTCACCAGTCCGAGTACGAACGCGATCACCGTGCTCTTGGTCACGGCCGAGAGCGCGCAGCCCAGCGCGAGATAGCCGCCGGCCATCAGGAAGCTGCCCAGATAGCTGGCCGCGATCACGCCGTTGTCGGGATTGCCGAGGAAGTTGATCGTGATCCAGAAGGGGAAAGTCAGCGCCAGCGCGATGCCGGTGAAGGCCCACGCCGCGAGGAACTTGCCGAAGACGGCCTGTCCCGCGGTGACCGGCAGCGTCATCAGCAGTTCGACAGTGCCCTGACGGCGTTCATCGGCCCACAGGCGCATGGTGATCGCAGGGATGAGGAACAGATACAGCCAGGGATGCCAGCCGAAGAAGCCCTGCAGCGAGGCCTGTTCGTTCTCGTACAGGCCGCCGAGGTAGAAGGTCAGCACGCCGGCGAGGATCAGGAAGATGACGATGAAGACGTAGGCGACCGGCGTGGCGAAGTAGCTGCCGAGTTCGCGCTTGAAGATGCAAAGCGTGTTGTGCATGGGGGCTTCTCCTCAGCTGAGTGCGGCGCTCTCGCCCTTGGTGATGCGACGGAAGACTTCATCCAGCGGACCCTGGGCCGCGAGATCGGACGGCGTTCCATCGAACAGGATGCGGCCCTTGGCGATGATGATCGCGCGGGTGCAGACCGCCTCGACCTCCTCGAGAATGTGCGTGGAGAGCACGATGGCCTTGCTGCGCGCCATGTTCTGGATCAGCGTGCGGACCTCGTGCTTCTGGTTGGGATCGAGGCCATCCGTGGGCTCGTCGAGGATCAGCACCTCGGGGTCGTGGAGGATCGCCTGCGCGAGTCCCACGCGGCGCTTGAAGCCCTTGGAGAGCGTTTCGATGCGCTGGTGCAGCACGCCTTCGATGTGGACGAGCTTGACCACTTCGGCGATGCGCGCGCTCTTGCGCTCGCCCGTGAGACCGCGGATGCCCGCGATGAACTCCAGAAAGCTCGCCGGCGTCATGTCGGGATAGGCCGGGGCGCCTTCCGGCAGGTAGCCGAAGGCGCGCTTGGCCGCGATGGCATCGGTCTGGATGTCATGACCGCAGATGCGTGCCGTGCCGCCCGTGGGGGTCAGGAAGCCGGTGGCCATCTTCATGGTGGTGGACTTGCCGGCCCCGTTGGGGCCGAGGAAGCCGAGCACTTCACCGCGGCGCACCTGGAGGCTGATGCCGTCGACGGCCTTCAGCGGTCCGAAGTGCTTGGACAGGTTCTGAATCTCGAGCATGTCGGTTTCTGGCAAAGAGATGGGGGGTCCCGAGGCACCCCGAGGGGGGCCTGGAGCGGAAAACGGGACTAACTAGTTACCCAGCAGGGCCCTTGGAGGCAAGTTCGCCCCCGCAGGGCGGCCGGATACGCGCCTGAGGGCCGTTTGTTGGCATCGGGCAGAGGGGGCACAGGCTATAAAGATGGGCTCCCCGATCACCGGGAAATCCGCGATTGGACCACTCCCCGCAATTGCTGGCCCTGCTCCTGTTCGGCGTGAGCCTGCTCGGAGCCCTGCCGCCCCTGTTCCGACGCTGGTCGGACCGGGGCCTGCACCTGTTCGTGGCCGTTTCGGCGGGGATCTTCCTAGGCACGACCTTCCTGCACCTGCTGCCGGAGCTCGCCGGGGTGGGGCATGCGGGACATGAGCATGCCCACGAAGGGGAAGCCGGGCTGGGTCCGTGGATCGCGGCGCTGAGCGGCCTGCTCCTGCTCTTTTTCGTGGAGCGCGTCTGGCTGCGCGGGGTGAGTGAGCGCTCCGGCGGCAATGTGCACGCCAGCCTGTGGGTCGCGACCTACGTCGGCCTTGCCGTTCACGCCATCACCGCCGGCGTGGCGCTGACGGCCATCCTGCACACGCGGGATGGTCAGACGCCGTTTCTCGTGTCCTACCTCGTTCACAAGGCCAGCGAGACCTTCTCGCTGGCCACGGTGATGCGCCTTGCGGAGATGCAGCCGAAGCGGACCATCGGTCTGCTGCTGCTGTTCGCGCTGATCGAGCCTGCGGCACTGTTCTTCGGGCATTCTTATGCGCTCGCGCATCCGGAGTTCGAGCTGCTGCTGACCGGCTTTGCGTGCGGCACGTTCCTGTACGTGGCCGTCTGCGATCTGCTGCCGGAGGTGTTCCACGGCCGCTCGCAGCCACGCCTCAAGATCCTGTGCGTCGTGCTGGGAGTGCTGACCCCTGCGCTCAGCATGGAGCGCCTCGAGCACCTGTCGCTGGGTTTGGTGGCGCTCGCCGGCGGTGTCTGGACCGTGCTGCTGACGATGGCGCCCTACCTGCTGCTCGGTTTCCTGATCGCAGGCGTGCTCAATCAGCTGCTGCGTCTGGAACAGCTTGTATCGCACCTGCGCGCGGGCAGTTTCGGCTCCGTGCTCAAGGCGGCGCTGATCGGCGCGCCGCTGCCGCTGTGTTCCTGTTCGGTGGTGCCGGTTGCGATCGAGCTGCGCCGCAAGGGCGCGAGCCGCGGTGCGACCGGCTCGTTCCTGATCTCCACGCCGGAGACCGGCGTGGACTCGGTCACGGTCTCATGGTCGCTGCTCGATCCGCTGATGACGATCGCACGCCCGGTTGCAGCCGTGCTGTCGGCCATCGCGGCTGGTCTTGCGGCTCAAGTATGGGGGCGCGACCCGGTACCCGCGGCGCCGGCCGCCGAGCCGGAACATGCCTGCTGCACGCACAAGCATCCCCAGCCGGTGGCGCCGGCAAGCCCGCAGTCCGCCGCGCTCCCGCCTCTGCACTCCCGCCAGCCGCTGCCCGTGCGCGTGCTGCGCTATGCCTTCGTGGACATGCTCGATGACCTGGCTCCTTCACTTGTGTTGGGCCTCGTGCTGAGCGCGGCCGTGACGCTGCTCGTCCCGGAGAGCGTCTTTGCGGCTACCGGCGGCGGCATCGGCGCGATGCTGCTGATGCTCGGGATCGGGATTCCGATCTACATCTGCGCGGCGGCTTCCACACCGCTGGCGGCCGCGATGATCCTCAAGGGGCTCTCGCCCGGCGCGGCGCTGGTGTTCCTGCTGGCGGGGCCGGCGACCAACATCGGCTCGCTGACGCTGCTCGCGCGGGAACTGGGCTGGCGCACGGTCATGGTCATGCTGCTGGCGCTCTCGGCAAGTGCCATCCTGCTGGGCCTGCTGGTGGATCAGTGCTACCGCTGGCTGCAGATCGAGCCGCGCGCAAGCATCGCGGAACACTCGCATACCGAGCCGAGCTGGTTCGCCGGCGCCTGCGCGGCGCTGCTGGCCGTGCTCGTGCTGGTTTCCCTGGTGCGCAGCCGCATTCGTCCTCTGTTCTCGTCGGGTTCCGCCGCGTCGGCGGATACCGCGGGCACAAGTTCTCCCTGACACATGCCTTCCTCCATGAACTCCGCAGTCGGTCCCGGAATGGTCGTTCTGATTCACTACACGCTTCGCGATCCCCAAGGCGAGGTGATCGACTCCAGCATGCAGAGCCATCCGCTGGAGTATCTGCATGGAGCGGGCAACATCGTCGTCGGCCTCGAGAAGGCGCTGACCGGTTCGAAGGTCGGCGAGCGCAAGCGCGTCAAAGTCGCCGCGAAGGAGGGCTACGGCGAGGCGCGTCCCGATGCGATCCATGCCTTCCCGCGCGGAGCCTTCCCCCAGGAAATGGAACTGCAGCCGGGCATGCAGTTCAGCGCCGAGGCGGAAAACGGCCAGGTCATGACCGTCTGGGTGCACTCCGTCGAGGGCGAGAACGTGATGATCGACTTCAATCACCCGCTCGCCGGCATGGAGCTGGATTTCGAAGTGCAGATCGAGGGTGTTCGCGCCGCCAGCCAGGAAGAGATCGCGCACGGACACCCGCACGGTCATCATCACTGACCGTCACGCCTGCTGGCGCCTCTCCGAGCTCATGAGGCTCGCTCAAAGCGCGTAGTGCAGGATCTCGCACTCCAACGCGCCGTTGCGCACGGCGCGTTGGCGCTCCGCGCGCAGCTCCAAGCTGGCCGCCAGCCTCGGATTGCCGAGCAGCACGCTGGCGTGCCATCCGGTGCAGTGTTCCTTCCATCTGCGCCCCAGGCTTCGGAAGGTTCGAGCCAGCGCTTCCTCATCGCCGATCCGCTCTCCGTAGGGCGGATTGGTGACGATCCAGGCGTTCCACCCGCGCTTGTACTCCCAGTTTTCCGCGCGTCCGTGCTCGAAGCGGATGGCGGACTCCAGCCCGAGCGCCTGCAGGTTTTCCAGCGCGCCGCGGACGGTCTCCGGTTCGGTTTCCAGGCCCAGCAGCACGCGCTTGCCGATCGCAATGCGCTGCGCACGCGCGCTTTCGCGCAGCTTGCTGCCCAGCCGCGCGTCCCATCCCTTCCAGCGCTCCAACGCGAAGGACGGGCGGAGGAGTCCGGGTGCGATGCGGCAGGCCAGCATGGCGGCCTCGATCAGGATCGTGCCCGATCCGGCGAACGGATCCATCAGCGGCGAACGCTGGTCCCAGCCGGAATCCAGCACCAGCGCGGCGCTGAGCGTCTCCGCCAGCGGCGCGCGGCCCTGATAGCGGCGGTAACCGCGCTTGTGCAGGGAGTCGCCCGACGTGTCGACGAGCAGGGTGCAGCGATCCTTGTAGATGTGCGCGTGGATGGAGAGCTCGGGCGCTTCCTTGTCGACGCGCGGCCGCTGTCCGTGCGCCTCGCGGAAACGATCGACCAGTGCATCCTTGACGCGCTGCTCGATGAAGAGCGTGTGGTCGAGCGCCGAAGCATTCGAGTGCGCGTCGACCACGAAGCTGCCGTCCGGCCGCAGATACGGATCCCAGTCGATGCTCGCAACACCCGCGTACAGTTCCTCCTCCGTCGCCGCCGGAAAGCGCGCCAGCCGCAGCAGCACGCGTACGGCGGTGCGGGCCCACAGGTTGACCTGCAGGGCGTCGGCCCAGCTGCCCTCGAAGTAGACGCCGCCCACCTGCTGTTCGATGCGCGCAAGCCGCAGCTCGCGCAGTTCCGCATGCAGCAAGGGCTCGAGGCCAGGGGCGCAGGTGACGAAGAAACGGCTGGGGATCATGGGCGGGCGCGCGATGCTAGACTTCCTGCGTGCTGTTCGCCCTGCTTTGCCTTGCCGGATTTGGAATTCCACAGGACGCCAACGTCCAGGGCCCCGTCCAGCGCCCTGCGCTGCGCGAGCCGGAAAAACTGTTCAGCCGCGTCGCCGTGATCGGCGCCAGCATCGCCGACGGTTCCGGCCTCGATGCGGAAGTGGGGGCGCGCACTTCGTTCGCGGAGCTGGTGCAGGCCGGCCTCAAGTCGCCGCACGAGGCTCCGATCGACCTGGGCACGCCCCGCGCCTGGCTGCAGTACGACGCCAACCTGCGCCAGTGGAGCGCGGGTGCCGTGGCGCGCAAGGCGACGCTGGTGATCGCGCCGGATGTGCTCTGGTGGGCCGCTGTGGCGCCCGATCTGGAGCGCAACGCCCGCATGGGACGCGCACTCAGTGCGCTGGAGCGCATCGAAGTGCCACTGCTGCTCGGCGACCTGCCGGATCTCTCGCACCTCGCGGCGGCCCTGCCGGGTGACTTCCCCGTCGCGGTCGGCAACCTGCCCACGCCCGAGGAACTCAAGGAACTGCGCGCGCAACTGGACGGATGGACGCGTGCTCACACCAACGTGGTGCTGGTGCCGGTGGCTCGCCTGCATGCTGCGGCGCTGGCCGGCAGCGCGATCGAACTGCGCGGCAACCGGTGGGCCAAGGATGATTCGCGTCGGCTGCTGCAGAAGGACCGCTGCCTGCCCGCGCTTGACGGGAGTCTGCTGTTCCTCACGTCTGGCTGGGATGAGCTGGCCAAGGCCTGGCCGACGCTCTCCACGGAGACCATCGACTGGTCGATCGCCAGCGTGCGCGCTCGCCTGATGGAGCAGAAGAGCGCGGATCGCGCCGAGGAATCCGCGCGCCGGCGCCGCGCCGAAGAGAGCCGTCGGACACCGCCTCCTCCTCCGCCGGAGCCCATTCCTCCGGAAAAACAACCGCACAAGCGCTCGCGAGGCGGCGGTGACGGCGGCGATGGCGACGGCGGTGGGGAAAAGGGCGGCCGCGGCGGCGGCTAGACGCCCATCACGTGATAGCCGGCATCGACGTACAGCACGCTGCCGGTCATGCCGCGCGACAGGTCGCTCGCCAGGAACAGGCAGGTGTCGCCGACCTCTTCGGCCGTGATGTTGCGGCGCAGCGGGGCTTTCTCGGCGATGTGATCGAGGATCTCCGTGAAGCCCGCCACGCCCGAGGCGGAGAGCGTGCGGATCGGGCCGGCGCTGATGGCATTGACGCGGATGCCGCGCTTGCCCAGATCGTGCGCCAGATAGCGCACGCTGGCTTCCAGCGAAGCCTTGGCCAGACCCATCGTATTGTAGTGCGGCGTGGCGCGGATCGAACCCATGTAAGTGAGGGTGAGCAGGGACGAGTTGGGGCGCAGCATGGGCAGGGCGGCTTTTGCCATCGCAGGAAAGCTGTACGCGGAAATGTCGTGCGCAATGCGGAAGGATTCACGTGTCAGGCCATCGAGGAAATCGCCGGTAATCGCCTCGCGCGGCGCAAAACCGATCGAATGCACCAGGCCATCCAGGCGGTCCCAGGACTCGCCGAGACTGGTGAAAACCGCATTGATTTGTTCATCGCTGCCGACGTCGCAATCGAACACCAGCTTGCTGCCCAACTCTTCCGCGAACTCGGTAATGCGGTCCTGGAAGCGTTCGCCAACATAAGTAAATGCCAGTTCGGCGCCTTCACGTTTGCAGGCTTGCGCAATGCCGTAAGCAATGGAACGGTTGGACAGAAGTCCGGTAATCAATATTTTTTTACCTTGCAGAAATGCCATGAATGACTCCAAATGAATTGTCGTATTTTATCGCTTTACAGCCGGGTAACGGCTTGTTATCAGAGAAGAAATACGTTTAAAGTGCGTGTTTTTGCTGTTATTAGCGCTTCAGTTGTCGAATTGGGCATGATTGTAGGGAGACTTCGCGCGTACGGCAACTTTTGCGTTAGCGCAGGAAATGTTATTTGAATTCATTATTGATGCTAACTGCTGTGATAA
>SXGT01713795.1_pt1 | contig 23712 bp, 23 predicted proteins | sample 3176221 | NCBI WGS metagenome assembly SXGT01 (sample SAMN11356862, study PRJNA531348) | freshwater metagenome | isolation source: freshwater sample F1-120 | place: China: Fuxian Lake, Yuxi | collected 2017-12-25
GGACGAACAGATGCGCCGTTTTCGTCGAACCAAACGACCGGGCGAGATCATGCGCACCGGGTTGTGGGCGCGGTGTCGCCATCCGAACTACCTCGGTGAGATCTTGTTCTGGTGTGGCGTCGGTGTGGCGGGTGTCGCTGCTGACCCGAGTTGGTGGTGGGTGCTCGTTGGCCCGACCGCCATCGTGGCGATGTTCCTTGGCGCATCGATTCCGATGCTCGACCGCCGCAGCATCGCATCGCGTCCCGGCTACGAGGCGTTGGTCGCGGAACGTCCCGCACTGTTGCCCGTCGGGCGGGCGCGGCCGAAGCCGAGCGCATGACCCAGCCGACTACCCGCACCCATCGCGTTTGTCCCACCCTTTGACGACACTGCTGACCGGTTCGTGCGATCGTGGGGGGTCGGCGAGCCATCGGGATCTCCGGCTCGGTCGGGAGCAACCACGCGGTCGGTCGGGCCGGGGATCCCAACCCGAGCGGTCGCATGTGGCCGAGATCGAGGAGGGAGTGCATGACGACGTCGGACGAGCAGGCGCGAGGTGCGCCGACACGAGGGTCGACCGGTGACCGGGCCCGCGGCGCGCTGATGGGCCTGGCCGCCGGCGACGCGGTCGGAACCACGGTCGAGTTCTGTGCTCCAGGGTCGTTCACGCCCCTCACCGACATGGTCGGTGGGGGTCCCTTCGACCTTGCGCCCGGGCAGTGGACCGACGACACCTCCATGGCGTTGTGTCTCGCAGAATCGCTCGTCGACTGCGGCGATCACGACCCGATCGATCAGATGCGTCGGTATACGAAGTGGTGGCGTCACGGCTACCTGTCGTCGACCGGACACTGTTTCGACATCGGGGTGACCACGTCAACCGAACTGCGCCGTTTCGAGTCGACCGGGGAGGCGTTCGCCGATGCGGTCGACGAGGAACGGGCCGCGAACGGCTCGTTGATGCGACTCGCGCCGGTTTCGATTCGCTGGTTCGCGGACGCCGACGCGGTCGTCGAGCGTGCGGCGGCGTCGAGTCGACCGACGCATCCCGCTCGCCGACCCACCGACACCTGCCGCGTGTTGGCGGCCATGACGGCTGCGCTCATCCGCGGCGAGCCGTTCGCCCGCGTGATCGCAGCCGACTTCTGGCGCGGCGGAGCACTCCATCCCGAAGTCGAAGCTGTCGCGCGAGGTTCCTGGCGTGATCGTCGACCGCCGGAGATTCGCGGCACCGGCTTCTGCGTCGACGCGCTCGAAGCGGCAATCTGGGCAACGGTCGGCGCCGACGACTTCGCCGAAGCGGTGTTACGCGCCGCGAACCTGGGCGACGATGCGGACACGACCGCAGCCATTGCCGGTCAGCTCGCGGGTGCTCGTTTCGGCGCGACCGGAATCCCCGAAACGTGGCGTGAACGACTCGCAAGTCGGACGCGCATCGAGTCACTCGCTGACGCGCTCCACGCCGACGCGCTCGGCGCGGAGCGCGTCTGGGCCCGCGACGACGACCTCCACGCGTGGTGGGCGGAGGACCGGGTGCTCGCAGGGGAGTACCCGGGTGACGCTGATGCACGACATGCCCGCAACAAACTCGATCTGCTCGTCGATGCCGGTGTCCGCACAATCATCGACCTCACCACCGACGACGACCCGTTGGTGCGCTACGACGACGTCGTTCGGCAACTGGTCACGGATCGACGAATCGAGCTGGCGATACGACGCCACCCGATCCCCGATGTCAGCGTCCGGCCCGACGACGGTTATGTCGAGATCCTGGACGAGATTCGACATGCACTCGCCGCGACCGACGGTGCCGTGTTCGTGCATTGCTGGGGCGGCATCGGCCGAACCGGAACCGTCATCGGATTGCGCTACGTCGAGGGCGGCGACCACGGCGCCGACGCGCTCGAACGACTCCGGACTGCGCGAGCAGCGACTCGAAAGGCGCACCGTCCGTCGCCGGAAACGCCCGAACAGCGAGCGGTGATCGGACGGTGGGCCGATCGCCGATGACGCTTGTTCGGATCGCTCATCGACGCCTAGCGTCGGCTGCTCGGCCAACCGCGATGCACCGAGATGCGCGCCCGGCCAACAGATGGGGGAACTGGTGGGATCTCCGACCGAGCGGGTGTTGCGGCTCGCGGCGTTCGTCGACGAACGCCGCGATGAGCTGACGTTGAGCCGCATCACTGCGGCGGTGCCGGGCTACCCCGAGTGCGATCGCGACCATGCAGGCGACATCGTGAAGGGTGCACGCGGGTGGGAAGCAGCTCGCCGGGCCGTGCGCCGCGACGTCGCCGACCTCGAAGCTTTCTTCGGCATCGCGCTCACCTACGACGAGGCGACGCATCGCTATCAGCTCGAACCGTCGTTCTTCACGCCCGGCGAGCGGGCGGCATTGATCTCCGCGTGTGCGATCGTCGATGTGCAAGGTGTCGATCGGGAGTCATCCGATGCGATCGGCGCCGCAGTCGACGCGTCGAGCTACGACGCGATTGTCTGGATCGATCGACGCGCGTCGATGTTTCAGACCGCGCGGCTCGAACGTCGCCGCGTGCAGTTCTCCTACCGTGGTCGTCGACGCACCATCGACCCGCTTGCCATTGGTTCGCGCCGAAACCTCTGGTACGTGGTTGGCCGCGATCACGATGTCGACGCGCTGCGCCTGTTTCGACTCGATCGGGTGGACGCCGAACCGCCGATCGAGCTCGGCGCGAACCGCGACGCGTTCGAACTGCCGGACGACTTCGATGCGCCGTCGGCGTTGCGCCTCGATCCCAACGACTGGGGCCCGGATCAACCGGTGGAAGCAACGATTCGTGTCGCCCGACACCGAGTGGGCGCGTTCCAACGCGACCTCGGCGGAGTTGTCATCGAGCATGATGTCGACCACGTCGTCGTCGCCGTCACGGTACGACATCGGACCTCGTTTCGAGTCAGGGTCACCGCCTTCGGCGACGACGCGAAGCTCATTGGCCCCGCGGAACTTGTCGACGATGTCGTCAATTGGTTGCGTGCGATGGTCGAGGCAGGAGTGGGGTGATGGCGATCACCCGCGTTCGTCACTTCGAGATCATCCGCACCGTCTTTGCGATGGCCGAAGAACGTCAAGGAGTGTCGCTCGCCGACGCGGCCGATGCCGTCGGTCTTCCGGTCGCTGAGGTGCGCGCACTGCTCGAACCGGTGCTGTTTCTCGAGTACCGCGACGACCAGGGTGAGTTCATCGACGAAACCCGTGCGTTCTTACTGGACGAGGGGGACGTGTTGCGGGTCGACGAAGGCCATTGGTTGCGCAATCTCGCAGCGCGCCCGCCGACGCCGTGCGGTGCGCTCCGCCTGTACGCGGCGGGCAAAACCGTGGCCGACTCGCTGCCGTCGCCCGCTCCTGCACTGCGGTCGGCCGTGGCGAAGCTCGAAGACCTGCTGGAGGGTTCGGTGGTGATCCCGACGGATCACCCGCCCTGCCTCGATGTCTGCGTGCGCGCGAGTCGGTCGCGGCGACGGATTGCGTTCACGTACACCACCGATTCGGGCACCACCGGGCCGCGAACGGTCGAGCCCCATCACGTGTATACGAACTGGGGGAAGTGGTACGTGCAAGGTCCCGAAATCGGCGATGCCGTTCTGAAGTCGTGGCGGGTCGATCGCATGGTCGATGCGGTCGCGTTCGAGACGTCGTTCCCGCCGCCTGAGCCGCTCGACCTTCCCGATCGCTTCGACCTGAGTGAGTACGAACTCACCGTCGAGCTCCGGCTTCCCGAAACGATGCTCGACAATCTCCCGACTCCGAACAACGTTGCGGCCGTCACCGACGACCAAGGCGGATTCGTTCGCGCGGTCATTTCGGTCAACGGCGAACACCGAATGCGTCATCTGCTGGTCGCGGCCGGCCCCGAAGCCACCGTGGTCGGGCCGAGCGATTCCGATCGGGCGAAATTCGACGCGTTGCGCCGACAGCACGCCGCGCAGCTGCTGAGGAGCTACCTCGAGTGAGTCCGCCGACCGCTCAGTCGCGCCGGAGTCGGTTGCGTAGCTTCGCGAGCTGATCGCGCGGATCGGAGATCATGAGCGCGCGGCGAAGCAGTCGCTGCTTCGACTGGGTGTACGGCGGATACAGGATGGGCGGGTCGATCCGCGTCGAACGTTCGTAGACGGCCCGACGGTGGCTGAACGTCTCGAATCCGAACTCGCCGTGATAGGCGCCGGTTCCGCTCTCGCCGACCCCACCGAACGGAAGGTGCGGGTTGCTCACTTGGAACAACGCAGCGTTGACACACACACCACCACTCGACGTGTTCGCCAGCACCCGGTCGACCTCGTCTTCGTCCTCGGTGAAGACATAGAGGGCCAGCGGCTTGTCGTCCGCGTTGACGAAGGCCACCGCATCATCGATCGAGTCGATGGTCAGCACCGGCAACACGGGCCCGAAGATCTCTTCGCCCATGACGGGTTCGTCGCGCGTCACATCGGTCAGCACCGTCGGCGCGATATAGCGCAGGTCAGCGTCGGTGTCACCGCCGACGGCGGTCGTTCCCGAATCGAGCAGCTTCTCGATGCGGTGGAAGTGCGCGTCGTTCACGATGCGGGCGAAGTCGGGCGACGTCGCCGGGTCGGTCCCATAGAACTCGACGATCGCGTCGCCGATACGGCGAACGAGCTCGTCGTGCACGCTCGGCTGCACGAGCACGTAATCGGGAGCAATGCAGGTCTGACCCGCATTCAAGAACTTCGCCCATGCGATTCGCTTGGCTGCGACCGCGAGGTTGGCGTGCGCGCTCACGATGGCGGGGCTCTTGCCTCCGAGTTCGAGTGTCACTGGTGTGAGGTGTTCGGCCGCCGCTCGCATCACGACCCTCGCGACACGACTGTTCCCCGTGTAGAGAATGTGATCGAAGCGTTGTTCGAGGAGGGCGGTGGTCTCGGCGACACCGCCTTCGATCACGGCGATGGCCGGGTCCGCGAGGTCGTTGAGCAAGGCCGCGAGCGCATCTGAGGTGCTGGGCGCAAGTTCGCTCGGTTTGGCGGCGACTGCATTGCCCGCCGCGATCGCCGCGACCAGCGGCACGAGGAGCAACTGCACCGGGTAGTTCCACGGGGCGATCACGCAGACGACACCCAGCGGTTCGCGCACGATGCGCGAACTCCCTGGCTGGAACGACATCGGGGTGGGCACGCGCTCGGGCTGCACCCAGCGGTCGAGGTGCGCCAGCGTGTGATCGATGTCGGTGAGCACGAAGCCGATCTCGGTCACCCAGGCCTCGATGGCCGGTTTGCCGAAGTCGGCGGCGAGCGCGTCGAGCAGGCGTTGCTCGTGGTCGACCACGAGTGTGCGCAACCGGGTCAGGGTCGCGCGGCGCCCTGCAACCGAACGGGTCACGCCGCGTTCGAAGGCGTCGCGCGCACGGTCGACGATGGTCGCGATGTCGGCGATGGGCGTGGCGGTGAACATGGTGGTCTCCTGCCGGTCGAGCGCGGATCGCGACGCCGAGTTCGAAACGTCCGCGTCACGGAAGTCTCGCGCGGTCGACCGGAACGACTGTTTGGCCCGTGAGTCGTCGACGAGGCACCCGACCGACGGTTCCCCGTCTCGGTCGGCTCATTTGGACGTCCAGCCTGGCACCCGGGCGGGGTGCGATCGTCGGACGCGGGTCAGTGCCAGGCCGGACCAAGGCCCCAACCCTCACGGTTCCTACCTACCGACCGATCGGTAGGTAGGATGGAACGTATGACTGTCATGCTCCCTGGCACGATTGGCGACCCGGCCGACGGCCCGCCCGCAGCGTCGGAGACCACCGCTGCGGATCGTCCCGGATCGCTGTTGCCGGTCCTGCGGGTCATTCCCGCGGATTGCTACGAGCGCTCCACCCGTCGCTCGGATTGGCTCGTCGTGCGATCGGTCGCGATCTACCTCGCGGCCGCCGCGCTGCTCGTCATGGCGAACGCTTGGTGGTTGGTGCTACCGCTGTGGATCCTCGCGGGCCTCGCGGTCGCGGGCCTGTTCGTGCTGGGTCACGACGCCGCCCACGGCGCGCTCTACGACGATGCCGCGCGCAACCGACGCGTTGGTCGCGCGTTGATGACGCCGTCGCTGCACATCTTCGAGTCGTGGGTGATCGGCCACAACCGCATCCATCACGGCCACACGTTGCGACAAGGAATGGACTTCGTGTGGCACCCCGTCACCGTCGACGAGTACCGAGCCTTCGGGAGATTGGCGAAACTTCGCCATCGACTCGAATGGTCGATGCTCGGTGCGGGCGCGTACTACATGCGCGAAGTGTGGTGGAACAAGATGATGCGGTTCACCGCGCCTGAGCGCTATCGCGATCGCGTGAAGTCCGACACGCGCTTTCTTCGCGTCGTCGCGGCCTCGGCCGTCCTCGTCGTGGGTGCGATCGGGTGGGTCCTCGGCGACGGCGCCTTGAGCGCTGGTTGGATGGTCGTCAAAGTGCTCGTCGTGCCGTTCGTCGTCTTCAGTTGGACGATCGGCTTCACCGTGCACGTTCACCACATCGCCGACGACATCGCGTGGTGGCCGCGGCGCAGTTGGAACAGCTTCCACGGCCAGGTCGAAGGTACGACGATTCTGCGGATTCCCGCGCTCGCCAACGCGTTCTTGCACAACATCTTCGTGCACGTACCGCATCACGTCGACGTGCGCATTCCCTGCTATCACCTGCCGAAGGCAGCCGACGCGATTCGTGCGGCGTTCCCGGAAGTCGTCGACCGCCGCCTGCGGGTTCGCGACTACCTGCGGAACACCAAGCATTGCAAGCTCTACGACTTCGATGAGCAGCGTTGGCTCGATTACGACTCGGTTCGTTCGGCCTGACGTCAGGCACCGGTCGGCGGCACGGGTTACGTTCGCGCTATCGACGGACAACTCCCTCTGGCTTGGTCGTCCAGCGCAGGCACCGCAGGCGCTGAAGAGACCTTCACCGGCATCGGTCTCGACCTGGTGGTGTTACGCGGCGCGGTCGACCTCGACACGGCGGATCGATGGTTTGCTGCGCTCATCGACGAAGTTCCGTGGCGCCAGGACCACATCGTGATCGCCGGTCGCCGTCATCGTGTTCCACGCCTCCAGGCGTGGATCGCCGACGCCGGCGTTCGCTACACGTATTCGAACATCGCGTTGTCGCCGATGCCGTGGACGCCGACGCTGCGCGAGACGCGTGCACTCGTCGAAGGCGCGGCGAGCACGCCATTCAACTCGGTGCTCGTCAACCGATATCGCAACGGCGCAGACTCGGTCGCATGGCATGCCGACGACGAACCCGAACTCGGTCCGGCGCCCATCATCGGATCACTCAGTCTGGGCGCGACCCGAACGTTGCAACTCCGACGATGCGCCGATCCGCACGACCGTCGTGCCGTCGTGCTGCACGGTGGCGACGTGGCGGTGATGCGCCCGCCGACGCAGCAGGGCTGGCACCATCGAGTACCGAAAACCACGGTCCCGGTCGGCGAGCGCATCAACCTGACGTTCCGCACGGTGTTCGGCCGGTAGACCCCTCGCCGTTCGAGAGGTCGACCGGCATTTCGCTCAGTGGCCACCGCCGGCGCCGTCGACCTCGCCGGCTTGGAAGAGGCCGAGTACGCCTTTGCCCACGTTGGAGAACTTGTGCGTGACGATCGGGTACAGCCCGGCCTCGTCGAAGCTGAACTCGACGAAGCCACCTTGCGCAGGTTGGAGATCGAGGACTTGGCTGCCGCCCTGCTGATCGTCGGGCTGGAGGAGGTATGACCCTTCCTTCCACGTCGTATCGAAGATCGTGCCGACGATGTGGAACGCTGAGTTCTCCGACGGCCCGGCGTCGAGCACCCACACCCGAACGCGTTCGTCGGGCTCGACCCGGATCGGACGGTCGCGGTACTGGTTCACGTAGCCGTTCATCACCACGGCGTCCCACGCGTCGTTCTGCATCTTCGTCAAGTCGCCTTCGGCACCTTCGGGTCCGACGTAGTACTCGCTCTGCACGAGGAGGTACTCGTGGTCGACCGCCGGCAGGTTGGGCGGGTCGATGATGATCGCGCCGAACATGCCGTTGCCGATGTGGTGCAAGGCCGGCGCAGTGCCGCAGTGGTACATGTACACGCCAGCGTGCTTGGCGACGAACGTGTATTCGAGTGACTCGCCGGGAGCGATCGAACGCATTTCGTCGTTCCAGGCAACCTTCGAAGCGTGGAAGTCGATCGAGTGCTCGATCGTGCCCTCGTTGACGATCGTGACGACGAACGTGTCACCGACCTTGCCGCGCAACGGAGTGCCCGGCACCGTTCCGCCGAACGTCCACAGTTTCTGGGTGACGCCGGGCCCGATCTCGATCTGCTCTTCGGTCATCGCCAACGTGATCCGGTGCTCGGTCGCGCCCGGTGTGGGCGGGGCCGTCGGGTCGTACGGCTCGAACGCTTCGTCGGCTTTTGCGGCGAAATCGATCGTCGCGGCGTCGTCGGCGGGCTCGCCGCCGGATCCACCGTCTGGTTCGCCGGACCCGCCGCCGGTGACGGTGACGGCCATCACCATGCCCGCGGCGCGGTGGCCGGGACCGTTGCAGTAGGCCTCGCCGGATTCGTCGAGCCCGTCGGACTCGAGCGTTGCTGTCTCGCCGGGTTCGAGCATGTCGGTGTGGTCGCCGTTCGGCAGCCAGAGGTCGTGCGCGGCCGCGCCGTCGTTGGTCACGGTGATGCGCAACGGCTGGCCCGCCGCGACCTCGAGCGACTTGGGAGCAATGGCCATTTCGGTCAGCGACACCGACACGACCTTGGGCGGACCCGAGTAAGTCGGGCCGCTGCTGTCGTCGTCGTTGCTGAGCGAGAAGGTGAGTCCGACCGCGACGATGGCAACGATGAGCGCCAACAAGGCAACGAAGAACGCGGCCCACCCGAACGCCATGCCTTCGGCCCGGTCGTCGTGATCGTCCGATGGAGGTGACGTGGGAGGAGGTGCCTCGGCTGGTGCGCCGGTCGTCGATGTGCTGACCATGGGTGACCCCCTGATTCGTGGCGATGCGTACGCAACGAATCTGCGCCCGTTTCGGTCGTGCGTCATCGGGCCTTTGGTCCCAAAGCTGAGAGTCAGACGTGTGCGCTGGTCAGCGCACGTCGGCACGGCACCTCGGCTGGCGCGGCTCTCGGGTGGCGAACGCGAACGGTCCCCGGCGCAATGCGCCGGGGACCGATCACACCATGCCGGCCTCTCGGCCGCGTCGGAGGGGGGTCAGAGACCGAGCGCCTCGGCAATGGTGGGGGGAAGGATGACCTGGTCGATGACGTGCACCACACCGTTGCCGGCCTCGAGGTCGGTTGCGGTGATGTTGGCGCCGTTGATCGTTGCACCGCCGTCACCGACGACGATGTCGACGTTCTCGCCTTGCAACGTCGCAACCGACTGTTCGGGCTGGAGGTCGGTCGAGAGCACCTTGCCGCTCAGGACGTGGTACTGGAGGATGGCACCGAGGTTTTCGTTGGCGAGCAGCTCTTCCTTGGTGACACCGAGTGCGCCGAGCGCCGCAGCGAACGCGTCGTTGGTCGGCGCGAACACGGTGACCGGGCCGTCGCCGCTCAGCGCATCGCCGAGCTCGGCCGCGGTGACCGCCTCGACGAGGATGCTGAAGTCTTCGTTGCTGGCGGCAATGTCGACGACGGTGCCGGGCAGTTCGACGTCGGTGGGGTCGGGAGCTTCCGAAGTCTCGGTCGCCGTGGTCTGACTCGGGGCCTTGGTTGTTTCGGCGACGTCGTCGTTGTCGTCGCCGCACGCGGTGGCGGCGAGGCTCAGCGATGCGACGAGTGCGAGGGTGCGGGCCAAGTGTTTGCGTTGCATTGTGGTTCCTCCGACAGGAGTGGACAGTATTTAGTACTAAATACGGAGCCGCCCGCAACGTGGATGACGTCCTCCGAGAAAAGTTCGATCGGTCCGGGATCGGGTCTGCGTGCGCCGGCAGGCGATTGGCTGATCGTGGCAATGGCGCCACTGTCCGTGGCTGTCGGAGTCGGCAACGACGATGGCGCCATGTTGACCATTGGACACCTCGCCGAACTCGTCACCTGCCCGAACTGCCACGAACCCCATGCCACCGCAGAGGTCGTTGTCGAGCACGGCGAGGAGTTCTGGCTTTGCGAACGATGTGGGGATTGCATTCCGCTCGCCTGACCCCACCCGACCGGGACCGCCCGCGGGTGTGCCACATGGCCGACTTCCCGCAGTGGCGACCGTCGCGGCGGGTCGGGATTCGTCCCGGCCTGCGAAACTCACCGCATGCGCGCTCGTTCACCTCGGTTGCACCGCAACCGCTGCGGTCTGGTTGGGTGCCTCGTCGCCAGCTTCCTGTTCGGCGGGTGCGCGCTCGCGCCCGTGGACGGACCGGCGCCGTTGCGCTATCGCGACGAGGTATTCACCGGTGTCGACGTCACCCGCGACATCGTCTACGGCGGCGCCGTCGATCAGACCGGGTCCGATGTCACGTTGCGCGTCGACGTGTACGAACCCGTGGACGACACCGCCGCGACGCGCCCACTCATCATCTTCGTCCACGGCGGAAGCTTCCGTTCGGGTTCGAAGGCGTCACCTGAAATCGTCGACCAGGCGAACTACTTCGCTCGGCGCGGCTACGTCGTCGCCTCGATCAGCTACCGCCTCGCACCGACCGGATGCACGACCGTGAGCGCCGAATGCGTCGAGGCCATCATCGATGCTCGCGAAGACGCGCAAGCGGCAGTTCGGTTCTTCCGGCGTTACGCCGACGACTACGGCGTCGACCACGACCGCATCGCGATCGGTGGAACATCCGCCGGCGCCATCACCGCGATTGGCGTTGCCTACGGCGCGGACCTGCCCGGTTCGAGCGGCAACCCTGGGCATTCCGCCGCGGTGCGAGGCGCACAGTCGATCTCGGGTGCCGCGGTGTTCAACGGCTACATCGACGGGACTGATGCGCCGGTTCTGATGTTCCACGGCACGGCCGACGCTTTGGTGCCGTGGAGTTGGGCCAACTCGACGCTGACCACGGCGCGGGCCGCCGGGTTACAGGCCTATCTCGTGACGTGGGCAGGCGACGGTCACGTGCCGTATGTGAAGCACCGTGCCGAGATCCTCGCCTTGTCGACCACGTTCTTCTACAACGTGCTCGACGCCCGCAACGCCTGAACGTCACGGGCCAGGCCCGATGGCTCGCCACGGCGCTCGGTCCGGTCACGAGCCGAGGCGCCGAACGATTGGCAGCGTGCGTCACCCGGATACGTCCCGGCACTCGTCGGTCAGATGACCGAACGAACAGGGAGCAACCAAATGGGACGCACCGTGCAGATGATGAGTGGCTTGATGATCTTCTACGCCGGGCTTGGCGCCACGCTCGCCTTCGGGTTGTTTGCGTTCGTCGGGATGCCGCTCATCGCCATCGGACTCGGACTGTTCTCGGCGGCGATCGACGCGTGACCGCAAACCGGCGTGGACGTGTCACCCGTCGGTGCTCCAAGTGCGTCTGCTCTGGATATGCGAATGATTCGGAAATGCAGCATCGTCGGACTGACCGCGGGATTGTTGGCCGCCTTGGGAACGCTCGTGACCGCTGCGGACGCACCCCGTTCGTTTGCTGCCGCGCCCGGAACGATCTCGATCGGTGACGTCGCCATCATCGAGGGCGACGTGGGCAACCCGTTGGCACGCGTGACGATCACGTTGTCATCGCCGCTCGCCGTCGATGTAGGCGTCGGTTACACAATTGCGGCGGTCCCGCCCGATGGCGCCGCCGCCGCCGATGCCGGTGACTTCGTCCCGAGGGTCGCGCGGGCCCGTATTCGAGCAGGCAAGGTCGCGGCCACCGTGGTGGTCAAGACGATCGCAGATGCCATCGACGAACCCGACGAAGCGATTGCGATCACGGTGACCTCGGTCGAAGGGGCGTCGATCGGCGACGGCACCGGAACCGTCACGATTCGTGACGACGACATGAGTGTCGCCAATCGCATCGCGATCGGCGACGCCGCGCTGGTCGAAGGCGACGTCGGCCGACCGGTGTTGCGATTTCCGATCACACTGGATCGTCCGCAGCCGATCGATGTGACCGTGTCGTTCGCTGCGGTTGCTGTGACGGCGACGGCAGGCAGTGACTACGTCGCGCGCACCGGTCGCGTGCGGGTTCGCGCCGGGAGGGTCGCAGGGGTGATCAACGTGGCGACGCTCGCAGACCAGGTCGACGAGGTCCACGAAACGCTGCGGATCGAACTCGCGCAGCCCGTCGGTGCCGCGCTGACCGGGGCGGTGGGGATCGGCACGATCATCGACGACGACGCTCCAGTCGTCACGATCCCGACGGCCCCGATGTCGTTCACCGCGATCGCCGGACCGGGTAACGGCGCGCTGACGGCAACCTGGGATCCGCCGTCGAGCGATGGTGGCGCGGCGGTCACGCATTACGAACTCGAAGTCGACCGACCTGGGGGCATCGTCATCGGCACGTACACGGGCGAGGGCGCGACCGTTGTGTGCGGGGCTCCTGGTGTGACGTGCATATTGCGCGTGCGCGCCGTGAACTCGGTCGGGCCCGGGCCGTGGTCCGGCGCGATCTCGGAGACCACCTTTCAGGCACCAGGGCCGGTCGGAAACCTCACGACATCGGGGAGCCATGGTTCGATCGTCGCGGTGTGGGACGTGCCGACCGACGAAGGCGACTTTCCGATCTTGGGGTATCGCGTCGAACGCAGCTTCGACGGCGCGGACTTCGATTTCGTCGGCGAGGTGAGCGTGCGAACGACGTCGGTGTCGTGTCCCGGCGAAGCGGCAACGTGTTGGCTGCGCATTCGGGCGCGCAACGCGGCGGGCGTCGGCCCGACGGTCGAGGGGAGCGCCACAACCTGGGCGCGGCCCGGTGCGCCGACGTTGGAAACGATTCGGCGCATCGGAGACCTCGTCGGTTTGGGTTGGAGGCCGCCGGCCTCCGACGGCGGAACCGCGATCTTCGACTACCGCGGCGAACGATCGACCGATGGTGGTGCGACGTGGGTACCGGTCGGATCCGTCATGTTCACGACCCCGACCTGTCCGATCGGCACCGCGTGCATGTTTCGCGTCCAGGCAGCCAACGCGGTCGGTGCCGGTCCGCCCTCCAACGTGCTGACGGTCGGGCCGTGACAGACACACCGTTCGACGTGCGTGGCCTTGCGCCGCCAACCGACTCGTACCCTATGTCGGTGCGGGTCGCGTGGGCGCCCGTCGCGATGGCGAGCGCCTTCGCGTTGGTCAGCGATCGCGCGCTGGACGACTGAGAGGAGATCCGATGACCGAAACGAGCCCTCGAACGGGCGCCGGCGTGACCGACCGAGGTGGCCAAGCTGGGGCATCCGGTTTGGCGCGGGGCTTGTGCGTCGCGCTCGGCGTGATGTTCGCGCCCACCGGGTTGCAGGCGGCGTTCGTTCCGCGATCGTTCTACGACGATTTCCCGCTGGGGCGCGGTTGGATTCCGCTGACCGCCGGTCACTACGACGAGCACCTCGTGCGTGATGTCGGCGGACTGTTCCTCGCGCTGGTCGTCCTCTCGGTCTGGTCGTGGTGGCGGCCTGCCTTGTGCCTTCCGGTCGCAGTCGCGTGGTTCGGGCAGGGTGTGTTCCACCTCGTGTTCCACCTTCGTCATCTCGATGGGATCGCCGGAGTGGATCGGATTGGACTCGTCGGATCGTTGGTCGCAGCGCCCGTCGTTGCGGCCGTTGCGATCATCGCCGCGCGTCGCTGAACGATCGGTGCGGGTACGGCCGTCGGATCGGGTCGGCACGGCACCCGCACCTAACCTCGGCAGCGATGCTTGCCCGTCGAACGCTTCCATGGATCGTTGCCGTCTCGGGTCTCGCCGCGGCCGGACTGGCAGGATGTGGCGACGACTCCGCATCCGATTCGACGACGTCGGCCGAGCTCGATTCGGCCAAGCCCACCGTGTCGACCCCCAGCACGACTGGCGTCGGAACGGGCGAGTGCGGCGCCAGCGAGCCGGAGCCCCCCACGGTCGAACCGGTGGCGGATGTCGAATCCGATTTCACGATGACGAGCTTCGATGGGGCCGAGATCCGGATCCATTGGTTCCCTGCGGTCGACGTGGACGAACCCGCAGCGACATTGCTGCAAGGTCCGGGATGGGGTCTTGCCGGATCGACCGACACTGGCGTATCCGGGCTGTTCGGTGACCTGTCGGTGGGCTCGTTGCGTGCGGAGGGCTACAACGTGCTCACGTGGGATCCGCGTGGGTTCGGTGAGTCGACCGGCACGATCACCGTCAACTCCGCTGACCGCGAGGGGCGTGACGTGCAGCGCTTGCTCGACTGGGTCGCGACTCAGCCCGATGTCCTGCTCGATGGTCCAGGCGACCCACGAGTCGGAATGCTCGGCGGTTCATACGGCGGCGGTATCGCGAACATCACGGCCGCGATCGATTGTCGAGTCGACGTGATCGCACCGACCATCGCGTGGAACTCCTTGCGGACCAGCCTGTACAAGGGCGAGATCGTGAAACAGGGGTGGGCCGACCTGCTGTACGAAGCCGCGAGGACTCGTGAACTCGACGAGCATCTCGTCTCGGCGCACGAGTCGGGCCTGGTGACCGGCACGATCAGCGATGAGGACGCGGCGTGGTTCGCGGATCGCGGCCCGGGTGATCGCATCGGCGACATCGACGTGCCGACCCTGATCATCCAAGGCACCGTGGACACGCTCTTCACCTTGGACGAAGCGGTTGCCAACTTCGCCATCTTGCGCGAGGAGGATGTCCCGGTTGCGATGCTGTGGTACTGCGGCGGCCACGGCGTCTGCCTGAGCGAACCGGGCGACGACTCCTGGACGGGGCCGATCACCCTGCACTGGTTCGACTACTACCTCCGAGGGAACGCGGATGCCGAACTGCCCCCGACGTTCGTGTTCGTCGATCAGCGCGGAACCCGTTGGGCGCTCGACGACTGGCCACAACCGTCGGGCACGCTCGATGCGTCGGGATCGGGCCGACTCGAGCTCGTCGCCGAGGGCGGATCTGGTCCGGCGATCGCTCCGGCTGATGGCGGCGGGGTGATCGGCGGGCTCGCGTTGGAGTTCACGCCAGGTCGCGCGACGAACGCGGTCGAGGTCACCGTGCGCGGCGAGCCTGGCGAGGACCAGTTCGTGGTCGGCGCCGCGACGTTGGAGGTCACCTACTCGGGGACCGCCGAGGAAGGCGACCGACCGACCCGAGCCTTCGCACAACTCGTCGACGACGAGACGGGCCTGGTGCTCGGCAACCAGGTCACTCCGGTGGTGCTCGACCTCGACGGAGCATCGCACTCGATCTCGCTCCCGTTGGAAACGGTCGCCCACCGGTTGGCGGCAGGGTCCTCGATCACCCTGCAGATCGTGGCCACCACCACGGCGTATGCGGAACCTCGCCTGAGCGGGACGGTCGAGTTCACGAGCATCGATGTTTCGTTACCCGTCATCTCCGGCGTTCGCGCCCTCTGACCGATCGGTAACCGAATCAGCACACCCCACCGCGCATAGCGTCGCGATTGCCACGCCGTGCGGCACGACCAACCGTAGATTCGGCTTCGGCGGGATCGAAAAAACGACGCACAGAACGGATTGCCTTCGTTGTTCGACGGGATAGCGCTCTCGCTCATCGGTATCGCTGCCACCGTCATGGTGGTCGGCGGGATCGCCACGTTGCGATCACCCGTGGCGCTCTCGACGGCGTTGGCCGCGAGTCATCGTCGCGTCGCGAGCATCGCCAACCCGGCTGCGGCGCGCGTGATTGGCGTCGCTGAGATCGCGCTCGGACTCGCGGCCCTCGTCGACGTCCCGGGAACCGCGGCCGGACTCGGACTCGTTTTCGTCACCTACGCCTGGTTCACCGAGCGCGCGGTGCGCCGTTCGGCGTCGTGCGGTTGTCTTGGCGTGGCCGACACGCCCGCGACGCGGTCGCACGCCGTACTCGACCTCGTGATCGGAATCGCGGTCGTGCTCGCGGCCTGGTCCAACCCGCCGCGTCCGAGTTGGGCGATCACCGCGACGGTGGCCGCGCTCGTGGCGGTCGGCGCGACGAGCGTCGTGCACCTGTTGCGCTCGGATTCGAGCACTCGAGTTGCGGCGGGCGCGTCATGAGCATTGTGGTCGGTGCGCTCATCGTGGTCGTCGCGCTCCAGTCGTTGCTCGTCTTCGGACTGTTGCGTTCGCACGCGGAGATCCTCCGGCGGTTGCATGCGATCGATGTCGACGCAACCACGTCGTCCGCATCGGTGCCGGTCGAATTGCGGACCGCGGCAGGCGTACCGCAACCAGGTGCGGGTGACGGCCGGGCGCACGACATTTCCGGCGCCGGGCTCAGGGACGACGTCGTGCTGGTCGGCGTCAGCGGTGTTGCGCACCGAACGCTGTTGGCGTTCTTGTCGGCGAACTGCCTCACCTGCGAGACCTTCTGGCGCGACTTCGGGAATCCCGAGGTCGATCTCGGGCTCGGCGCGACGCGCCTGGTCATCGTCACGCACGGTCCCGACGCCGACAGCGTGAGCCGGATCCGTGAACTTGCACCGAAGGCCGTACCGCTCGTGATGTCCAACGATGCCTGGCACGACTACGCGGTGCCGGGTTCTCCGTACTTCGTGCTCGTCGATGGAGTCACGCGTCGCGTCATCGGGGAAGGTACGGGTGCTCGCTGGGACCAGGTTCGCAATCTTCTCGATCAGTCGCTCGCCGATGCATCCGACCCTTCGACCGAATCGCGCATCGATCGTGAGTTGCTGGCGGCGGGGATCGGCCCTGACGATCCGAGCCTGTACCACGGTGACGACGCCGAGCGAGGTCGGTGAATCGTCGATGAGCGCAATGTGGATCGGTGTGCCGTTGGCGATCGTCGCCGCGATTCGTGGTTGTTGGTCGCCCTGAGGGGAGTCGGTGCTTGCGAGCATCAGCCCGCTCGGTGAGCGGGCCCGTCGACAACACTTTTTCATCACGGCTGTGAGCTACATCGTCGCGGCCGCGCTCGCCGGTGCTGCGATTGGTGGCACACTCGGGGGACTCGGCGCGTTGCTCGGTGTCGGTTTCGACCCGGTCGGCATGATCGCGCTTGCGGTGTTGGCCGTCGTCGGATTCGCGGTCGACGGTGCTTGGTTCGGGCTGCGCGTCCCCGGGCTGCGACGCCAGGTTGACGAAGATTGGCTGACTCGTTACCGGGGTTGGGTATACGGCGCTGGCTACGGCGCTCAACTTGGCGTCGGATTCGCGACGATCGTCGAATCCATGTTGACGTGGGTTGTCTTCGCGTGTGCCTTGTTGTCCGGACCCGTCGGCGGACTTGTCGTCGGCGCCGTGTTCGGCTTCGGTCGTGGCGCGCCGCTCTTGCTGACCGCGGGGATCCACGATCCGACCCGGCTGCGCCAATTCATGGCGGCGATGCACCGTCGACGTCGCCATGCGCAGCTCGGTGCGCGTAGCGCGGAGTTGCTTGCCGCCGCGGTACTCACGACCCTGGTGCTGGTATGAAACTCGCAGGATTCGGATTGGCGATCGACCTCGAGCCAGGTTGGGAAGGGCGGCTGTTTCGCCGGACCCTCCGGCACGGTGACGAGGTCACGCATCCGGTCGTCCACTTGGCGAACATTCCGCTCCCGGAAGACCGGGCCGACTTCGGCGGTGGAGTTGTCGAACACCTGCGATCGGGCGATTGTTTTGCCGTGCTGTTCGACTACGGCGAACAAGCCGCGTCGCGTCCGCTGTTCGCGCATCGCGGTGTTCCGGAGCTGCGGTCGAGCCATTTCACCTCGGCGCGCCTGCAACGAACGCTGCCTGGTCAGGTTGGCACCCAGATGTTCTTCCAATCGGGAGGTCGGGCGATGTGTTTGTACGTCGTGTTGGGATCGGCGCGCGACAAGTCTCCGGTCGCCGCCTTGAACACGATGTTGCGCCAAGTGCAGGTCGCGCCATGGTGACCGACGAGGTCGTCGCTGGTCGCGCCCATCGGCGCCCGCCGCTGTCGATGCGGCTCGCCGAATCAGTGGCTCGCCGGCTCGGTGGAGCGCGACCCTCACGGCGCAGCGTGCTCACCACCACCGCGGTTGCGGGGTCCGCGATCGCCGTGGCACCGTGGCGATTCCTCACCCGACCGGTGTCTGCCTACGACACCGTGTGTGGGCCGGCGAATGAATGCGCGGCGGGGTGGACGGTTTTTTGCTGCACGATCAACGCGGGGCGCAACGAATGCCCTCCTGGTTCGATCGCGGCCGGTTGGTGGAAGGCCGATATCAACAGTTTCTGTGGCGGCGGCCCGCGCTACTACGTCGACTGCAATTCGACCTGCGGTGACTGTGGCTGCGGACCGAACGGCATCTGCGGTCCGGAGTGCTGGAGCTGTGGATGTCGCTGCAACGACGATCCCTCGACGTGTGACCATCGACGCGTCTGTTGCAATCAGTTCCGGTACGGCAACTGCAACCAAGAACTCCCTTGTGTCGGGTCGGTCGTGTGTCGTGTTGTCAGCTGCGTGCCGCCGTGGGTGTGGGAGCCGAGTTGCACGAACGTCGCGGCGACCAACGATCGCACCGGCGACCACGCGGCACCGTGTCTCGACACGCCGATCCGCCATCTGTACTCGTTTGGCGATGCCACCGCGCTTGGTGAGGGGCGCGGCACGCTTCGGAGTGCCGCGGTGTCCCTCGCGCTCCGGCCTCAAGGTGACGGCGCCTGGGTCGTCGCGCTCGACGGCTCGATCCGTACGTTCGGGTCGGCGCGCCGACACGGATCATTCGCGTCCGGTGAGCCTGTGCATCCGATCGTCGACCTCGAACCCACGCCGAGCGGACGTGGCTACTGGCTGGTCAGCACGCGCGGGCGCGTCTGGAACTTCGGCGACGCGCCGCGGCTGGGGTCGGTTGCGGTCGACTTGGTGAAGCCGATCGTCTCCATGGCGCGTACCTCGACTGGCGCGGGCTATTGGCTCGTGAACGCCAACGGTCGAGTTTTCGCGTTCGGCGACGCGCAGCGTTGGCCCGGCCCGTCGAACCTGCCCGCCCATGTCTGCGCCATTGTGCCGACGCCGAGCGATGAGGGTTATTGGCTCGTCGCGCGATCGGGACGGGTGGTGGCCTTCGGTGACGCCGTGCACCGCGGATCGCCCGACCCCGCAACCCTCAACGCGCGAATCGTCGGAATGGTCAGCGCGCCCGACGGTCGCGGTTACGCCATGGTCGACGATCGAGGGCGCGTCCACCGGTTCGGCTCGATGCGGCACTTCGGCGGATTTGGCTCGGTCAACACACCCCACGGACCGGTGTTCGGGATCGTTCCCACATCGTCGGGCGGCGGTTACGTGATCGGAGCACAGCCGGGCTGAACCGGCACCGTCGCGTTCGATGGCGACATTTCGTCCGACGTGGGGAAGTACACGCGGGGCGTGGTGCGGCCAGACTGGCCCGGTGCAACCCGCTTCGATGATCGAACGCCGCTTACGCGAGGTATTTTCCGCGATCGGTCACCCGCGACCAGCCGTGGCGACGTCCGTGAGGGTGATGCACGTCGAGACCCCTGGCCGGGTGAGCGTCGCGCCGCCGATGTGGCTCCTGGTGATGCTGAGTTCGGCGCGCCCGCAGCTGGCCAACGCCGATCCGAATTCGACGATCGCGGCCTCGGAGGTGGCCGACCTGGTGGTGCACCTCTTCGAGTCCGAAGGGCAAGCGCTCGTGCGGTTGGCGCGATTGTTCGTCGACGACCGCAACGCGGCCGAGGATCTGGTGCAGGAGGCGTTCATCCGCTTGGCCCGCGCCGCGCACCGCATCGAAGACGTCGAGCGGGCGCCCGCCTACTTGCGATCGATCGTGTTGAACCTGGCGCGCGATCACAATCGTCGCGGTCTGGTCTCGCTGCGCCATCAGTTGCCCTTCGACGACGCGCGAGCCGCGACCGAAGATGTGATCGATCTCCGCGAGGATCAAGCCGAAGTTGTCGCTGCGCTCCGTAACCTCCCGCGCCGACAACGCGACTGCCTCGTGCTGCGCTACTACGACGAGTGTTCGGTCGGCGAGATCGCCGACCTGCTGTCGATCTCGCCGAATTCGGTGAAGACGCATCTGAAGCGAGGGCTCCAGGGGTTGCGCGATCAGATTGAGTCGTCGGCATTCGACGAAGCCGAGGTCGGTTCGTGAGCATCGAGAACCGCCTGCGAGAAGCGTTGGTGACGAGCGCGGGCCTCGTCGACGAGAGCGACGATCTGTTCCAACGGGTCGTGATGGGCATCGACGACGACCGCAAACTGCGTCGGCAGCGGCGAGCGCGTCTCGCGACCGTCATCGCCATCGTCGGCGCCTCGCTGAGTGTTGTGTTCGGTACGACAGAACTCCGGGAAGGGACTGTGATCATGGACTGGTGGATTCTCGAACTCATGTGGTTCGTCACGATGATCGGCCTTGCGTTATGGCTCGGGCCGTTCATTCGTCGATTCGGTAAGAGTTACGCGGCTGATGTCTTCCGAGCGAACCCGCGCACCGGGAAGAGCTTCATCGTGTTGATGGACGTGGCGTACTACCTGATCTTTCTTGCGTACACACTGTTCACCGTCCACTTCGAACCCGATCGCGGTTGGGAAGCGACCGTCGTGGCCCAACAACTCCGAGCGACCGCGGTTCGGCTCGGCGGGATCTTCTTGATCATCGGCGTCTTGCATGGGCTCAACGTGTTGGCGCTGCCGCTCATCGGGCGTGTCCTCACCCTGAACCGCCGACTCGACGAAGACACGGCCGCGCGGTCGATCCTCGGATGAACACCGAATATCAGCATCCGCGCCGCCCAGGTCATTGGTGCGCCGCGCCGCGGCGGTTCCGTCGATGATCGACGTCCGGCGAACGTCGATGTGGTCCGGCGCGCTCGCCGGGTTGGGCCTCCTCGTCGTCGGGTTCCTCGCGCCTGCCGCATCGGCCTCCGCGGTTCGATCCGAGTTGCACAGTGTCGTGCTCCACTGGGTCGAACCCGATTCGTTCGGCGGGCTGGAACGGCGCCTCGGCGATATCGCTGACGGCGATGTCTTGGACATCACAGTGATGAACTTCGTCGCAGATGCGACCGGACGAGTCGAACTCTGCGGTGATGGCAGCGCTCCGAGGTGTTCGGCCTCGTACCCGGTCACGTTCAACTCGGATGGGTACGCCCGGTTTCAGTACCGAATTGTGCGACCCAAGGACTCGGCCTGCGCTACTGCCGGGCTGCCTTGTCGAGTCCGGGTCGTCTCAGGCGATCGAGAGGCGTCGTTGCAGGTCTGGTTCGACGCGCCCGCCCCTGCGATCGGAGAAGTCATGGTGAGCCGACGAACCGGACTGCGCGATGGCGACGAGATCGAGATCAAGGTGACAGGCCTGCAGCCCGGCCAAGACGTGATTGCGACGATGTGCGCGGCACCTGCCCGCCGTGGCATCGAACAGTGCGGCGCGCCTGCGCCGGAGGTCACGATCGCGGTCGACGCACAGGGTTCCGGTTCGGCGCGCTATGTCGTACGAGCCGGCCCGACGGGTAGCGAACGCATCGCGTGCGGACGCGGTTCGAACTGCGCAATCGCGGTGCTGAGCATGAACCGCGACGCGTTGACGGATGTGCGCACGATCGAGTTCGCTCGGCGGGAAGGCGCCAACTACGTCCAGGACCGATTGATCGTCGGTCTAGGGCTGGCGACGGCATTGATCGTCGCGGCGTTCGCGTGGAATCGACGAGTGGATTGGTCGGCGGTGGGTGACGCGGCTGCACCCGAGATCGACGAAGCTGAATACGCAGATCTCGATGCGATCGTCGCCGAGTTGGACCGGCGTGACGCGGAAGTTCAGGAGTCGCTGACGAGCTGATCGGCTGGCGCGTGATCGTCGGTCAGCTCGAACGCGTTGCCGACGAATGCCTCGAGGTCGGTTCCGCCAAGACCGACCGACACCGAACCTCGGTCGCGGGCGGCCAGTTCGAACTCGGCCGCATCGGGGAGACGATCGCCTGCCACGATGACGAAGTTCGTGTTCGGGCCTCGACGGTCGCGGTCGACAGCGGCGATTGCGGTCAGCACGACGACGTCGTCGAACCTCCGCCGCAGCGACGCAATCTCGGATCGCACAAAGTCGTAGCTGCCGCCGTCGACAACATTCATCACGTAGATCCCGCCTGGTTCGAGTCGACCTCGCACGGTGTCGAGAAACTCCGTAGTCGTCAGATGCCACGGTACCGAAAGGCCGGAGAACGCGTCTCCGATCACAACGTCGAACGAGTTGGTGTCATCGGCGAGCAGTAAGCGGGCGTCGCCGATGACCGTGCGCAATCGGTCGCTCGCCGGCGGAGGTCCCAACGCCGCGCGAACCGCGTCGACGAGGTCAGCATCGATCTCATACGACGTCACGGTCGCTGCGGAATTCGTGGAGACGATGTAGCGCGACAGGGTCTCGCCGCCTCCACCGATCATTGCGAATCGGCGCGCGCTCGGGGCGGCGACCACGAGCGCGGCGGCGATGTCGCGCGCGTAGCTGAGCCGCAAGTTCGTCGGGTCGTCGATATCGGTGTAGCTGCTGCTGTAACCGTTGCTCTGGATGTGGAACTCGCCGCGTGCTGTCGGTTCGATGACGAGGCATGCGTACCGTGTTTCCCTGGTGCAGGGCGGGCGAGCGTCGGCAAGTTCCGCGGTGCCGACCAAGGTCATCGCGGCCGTGACAGCGGCGATCGTCGCGACGCGTGCCCGCTTGCGATCACCGAGCGCGACGACCATCGCGAGCGCAACAGTCGCGGCTCCACACGCAGTGAGAATCGTGGATGACCCGAACCGACCGATCAGCCAGAATCCAGCACCGAAGTTGCCGGCCAGCGCGCCGATCGTCGCGCACGCAGACACGTTGCCGGCGACACGACCGAGGCGACTGAGGTCGGCGCCGAGCGATCGAACGATGACCGGACTGACGGTGCTCAACAACGCGCACGGCAGTGCGAACCCAGCGGCGGCGAGCATCAGGGCGGACCACGGTGACCGGCCGTCGAGTTGCGGACCGAGGGAATGCACGATCGTCGGCGCGACCGCGAGCAAAACTCCGGCGAGGGCCAACGCCGCCGCCAGGCCCCGAGTCGCATCGTCGCGATCGGCGAGTCTGCCGCCGAGGTGGTTGCCGACCGCGATCGCCGCGAGCACGCAGCCGATCACCGCCGAAAATGTCTCGAGCGTCACCCCGACGTAGGGCGCGACGACCCGGGCCGCGACGATCTCGGAAATCAACACGATCGCGGAGGTGACGGCAACGAGCGCGTTCGGCCAGCGCATCCCTTTCCATCGGCGCCATCGGAGCGCGTCTGCGCGATCCGCTCGGATCCGAGGACCTCCGAGGACCCTCCGAGCGTGGTGACGGCGATCTCGAGCCCGCGACGGGCGGAATCGGGCGGCGTAGGGTGATGCGCATGTGCCGCAACATCACCGAACTTCGTGGCCTCGAACCGCCCGCGACCGAGGAGGAGATCCTCGCCGCGGCGACCCAGTTCGTGCGCAAGGTCACCGGCATCACCCGTCCCTCGATCACAGCGGCGTCGGCCATGGAGGCAGCCGCGACCGACATCGCTGCGATTGTGTCGGCGTTGCTCGTCGATGTCCCGCCGCGTCGTAACCCACCGCCGACGATGCCGCCGCTGCGCCGACCCGAAGTGCGCGCCCGTCTGGGTCTGGCCCCGTTCGCCCCCTCGTAGCGGCGTCTTCGGCCTGCGTCACGCGGCGACGTCAAGTCAGGTCGGCGACGTCA
>SXGT01680918.1_pt1 | contig 23709 bp, 17 predicted proteins | sample 3176221 | NCBI WGS metagenome assembly SXGT01 (sample SAMN11356862, study PRJNA531348) | freshwater metagenome | isolation source: freshwater sample F1-120 | place: China: Fuxian Lake, Yuxi | collected 2017-12-25
AGCACGAGGTACTTGCCGGTGCGGCCCGTCTCGGTCAGGTCGACGACCGTCTCGTTCTCCTCGCTCGCCAGCGCGCCGACGCTGCGCCGGTAGCCGATGCAGTGCATCAGCAGGTCGTTGGCGATGCGGTCGAGCTTCTGCACCGTCTCGCCCTGGACGTTCTGCTCGCCGGTGGCGCCGAAGATGTCGACCAGCCCGGCCTTGCGCACCTTCGACGCCAGCACCTTGGTGGCGATGGTGATGCCCGACAGCAGGAAGGAGAACTCGCCGGTCGCCTCGGCGTGGCGCCGCTGGTTGGCGATGATGTGCTGCTGGATCGTGATGAGGCCGGGCAGGCCGTTGAAGCCGCCGCCACCTGCCGCCCCGCCGCCTTTCGCGCTCATGCCGTTCTCCGTCCCGCCGCCGCCGTCCGGTCTTGCCGTCTCATCGGCCGCGCAGGGGGCGATGAAATAGCGCGGCGGCCCGGGAGTCCCGAGCCGCCGCGACGAAATTCGGCCGCGATTCCGCCGCGATCCCGGCGCTCGATGCCCGCGAGCGCCCGGCGGTGTCGGACGCACCGCGCGGACGCGGCGGCCGCTACTTGCGGACGATCGGCTTGCTGTCGAGCAGCTCGAAGCCCTTCGGCAGGCCGGTGAGGCGGGTGCCGGGCGGCAGGCCAGGAGCCCCGGGCGCGACGCGCAGCGCGACGACGTGGGTCGCCCGCTCCGGGAGCACGCCAAGCTCCTTGGCCAACCGCCCCTCCTTGTCCAGCGCCAGCGCATCGGCCAGCGCCTGCAACCGCCCGTCCTCGAAGCCGGAGGCCAGGAGGACCAGGCCGTCGACCAGCCAGCCGCTGCCACCGATCCGCCCGTCGGCACGGACCGACTTCAACGTGAAGCCCTCGAGCTCCGGCAGCGAGAGTTCGCGCCGATCGGCCTCGGGCAGCCGCACCAGCGTCTCCGGATCGAGCCGCTCGAGCAGCTGCGTCCGCGTGCGTTCATCCTCGCCGTAGATCAGCGTCAGCGACCGCTCGGAACGGAGCAGCGCCGGGTCGGTCACGCAGAACAGCAGCGCCTCGGACTCGCCGTGGAGCTCGCGCTGGTAGTTGCGGATCGGCGCGTCGCCGAGCCAGAGGATCGGGTCGAGCGCACGCACCGGGAACGGCCCGCCGTGCAGGACGACATGCCAGCCGCCCTTGTGCAGCGTCTCCTTCCCGTCGGTCCAGGTCCGGAACGGCGGCGTGAAGGGCGCCTCGCGCAGCTCGACGCCGGTGAGGGTGAGGCGGCCGTACTCGATGACCGGCGGCGGCGGCGCGTCCTGGGCCAGCAGGGGCGACGCGGCGACGATCGCGACGGGTGCGACCAGCAACGCGGCGGCGACGGCGAGCGAACGGAGATCGGTGTTCATCGCGGGGTTCCTCGTCGTCACTTCGAGAACTGGAGGTTGTCGAAGGCCACCAGGCCGGTCGACTGCAGGTCGAGCTCGATCTTGGTGATCTTCGTGAGGTCGATACCCGAGTTCTCCTGCGTGAAGGCGCGCAGCGGGATCTTGATCGACTTCAGGATCGACTTGCGGCCGGTGAACGGGTGGTGGTAGCCCACCGGGATCGTCGTCAACGCGCGCGCCTCGACGGCGAGGCGCTGCTTGGTCCCGTTGGCGTCCTCGACCTCCACCAGCACGCTCTGCGTGCCGCCCGGGTTCAGCACCTTGTTGTCCCAGATCTGGCAGCAGCGGAACTCGACGAAGGTCCAGTCGGAGATGTCCTGCCACGCGACCGGGATCAGCGTCTCGTACGTCGTCACCTGGTTCCAGCCGAGGACCAGGCCGCGCGTATGGTGAAAGAAGCTGCCGTTGTAGCCGCCGGTCGGGCCGAAGCTGTACTCGTTGAAGGTGGCCGGCGTCGGCGAGGCCGCGTTGGCGCCGCCCAGCGTATTGAGGAACTTGTCGGCCGGCAGCTGCTCGAAGTCGTCGACCACCAGGCGATCGGCCGCCTCGAAGCTCCAATGCGACTCGACGCCGGTGAGCAGCGGCGACTGCACCACGTCGCGATGGATCGCCAGCATCTCCTCGCGCCCCTGCAACCACGCCATCCACCACGACGTCATGAAGACGCGGCCGGTGTCCTGCTGCTGCTGCGCGCTGATGCGCCCGCCGCCGACGCCCTCCGACCCGCCGTTCCAGTTGGGGTCGATCCAGATCGTGTTCCAGCTGTTGTGGTCGGCGCCGTAGATGAAGGCCTGCGACTTCGCCGCGCGGTGCCCGTCCGGCGATGCGCGGTCGTAGAGCTGGATGCCCTGGCAGTCGGAGACGTCGCCGTCGCTGGAGCCGACGATGTGAAAAACCGGCGTGTCCTTGATCAGGAACTCGGTCGGACCGCCGCCCGGCGGCGTGCTCCAGTTGTAGTCGGTCGGCGCGATCAGGATTGCCGCCGAGATGTCGTACCCGAGCGCCAGGTCCTGGTTGATCTGGATCGCCGCGGCCACGCCTTCGCCGCCGCGCGAGTGGCCGGCGTAGCCGACCCGGTCGAGCGCCAGGCGGTTCCAGAAGCGGCCGCTGTAGGTCGCGTCGGGCACCGCCGGGTTGTCCCAGTCGGTCCAGTAGCGCTGGTGCTCCAGCATCAGCGCGCCGCGCTCGATGAAGCGGTCGGTCGGGCAGCCGGTGATGTCGTAGGCGTCGATCGAGATGGCGATGAAGCCGTGGCTCGCCCAGAGATCGAGCAGGTAGTCGTAGCCCCAGTGGTTGGGGATGCGGTTGCCGCTGCTGCAGGTGCAGCTGAAGTTCATGCAGACGTTGTGGTTACCGTGCAGGATGAGGACCACCGGGAAGCGCTTGGTGGTGCCCCAGACAGCGACGTCGGTTCCGGCCGCCTGGCCCGGATAGGCCACGACCGCGCGCACGTCGACGTCCTGGTCCTGGTACTGGCCGTACGGGATGTCGTAGGCGTCGACGAAGTCGTACGCGGTGCGCCCGACCGGGTAGGGCCCCGGCTCGGCGGGATCGTGGATGACCGTGAACGCCGCGCCGTCGAGCGCGTCGACGATGTCACGACCCGCGTCGTACTCCCCGTCGAGCAGCGGATTCGTCGGCGGCGCCGGCGGCGGGGCCGGTGAGCCCGGAGCGGCTCCGCCGGCACCCGGCGGGTTGAGCCGCAGGTCGTCGCGGAAGTCGAGCACGACGTCGAAGCGGTCGCCGTCGGACCCCGGATCGGGATCGGTCCACACCAGGTGAACGCCGCTCAGGACCGTGCCGGGCTTCACGTTCTTGATCTCGATCCCCTCGGTCACGTCGGCGAGCTGCGTCTGCGCTCCCCACGTGGCGGCATCGCGATCCGGCAGGACGTAGATCACCGCCTGCTTCACCTTGCCGTGGTCCGCCGGCACCTCGGTCGGGTCGAGGTTCACGTAGACCGGGCTGTGGCGGAGGAAGACCGCCTGGCGGCGGAAGCCGGGGAAGCGGTTGTTGGTGGTCCGCCGGCCGGTGAGCGTCGCTTCGAGGTCGCCCGTCGCTCGCGCGCCGGCCGGCACCGGCTTCTCCAGCACCACGCCGGTCTCGAAGCCGTGGAAGAGCGAGTCGCTCGCGCGCAGCGTCGTCGCCTGGCCGGTGCGCGAATCGTTGATGCGCGCGACGAGGTCGAACGTGCCGCTGCGCTGCAGGCCGGCCGGCCAGACGCGCACGCTGAAGCTGGTCGCGCCGGGCGGCAGCGTGATGCGATCCTTCTGCGCCGCCCCCTGCGCACCGGTCACGTCGGTCAGCGGATCGCCGTCGCGCCACTCCGAGCGATCGACCACGACGAAGAGGTCGACCACGGCGCCGGCCGGCAGATGGTCGGCGGCGACGAAGAGATCCTCGCTGCCGGCCTCGAAGCTGGTGCGGTAGCGCCCGAGCCGGTCGCTGAACCAGAAGTTCGGCGACAGGCGCGTCGGCTGCAGCGGCACCGCCTGCGCCAGGAGCAGACGACCGGCGCCGATCTGCCGCGGATTCGCCTGGCGCACTTCGAGCGAGAGCGAGCGCCCGACGAGGTAGCTCTCAGCTGCCGCGAAGTCGACGAAGCCCCAGCCGCCGTTGCCGCGGCCATCGGGATCGGTGCCGGTGACGCCCGACTCCCACCAGAGAACTTCCGGCTCGACCGACCCGGCGAGGTCCGCCGTGGCGCAGGCCGTCGCCAGCACCGTGCCCTGGTCGTCGACCAGCAGCAGGTCGTACGGCGTGTGCGGCGCCATTCCGTCGACCTTGACCGCGAGGGTGTCGCCCACTTCGTGGGTGGTGACCACCTCGCCGCGCTTGCCGACCAGCGAGATCGTCGGTGAAGGTCCGCCCTGCGCCGACGCGGCCGCGGCGAGCGCCGCGACGAGGAGACCGGACGAGGCGTGCATCAGGGACGTCCTCGAATGGAAGGCACGACGACACGCAGGAATGCCGGGTGTCGCGGAATGGACGGAATGGCGTGGCGTTCTAGCCCTACCCCGGGAAAGCGGCAATGCTGGCGAGCCCCGCGCGCGCCCCGCGCCGTCCTGTGACGGCCGCGACGCCGCGCCGCCACCGGAGCGCCGCCGCGATGAGATGGATGAACCCTCTTCTGCTCGTGCTGGCCACGGCCGCTCTTGCACTGGCGGCTGCCGCCCGCCCGCGCGCTTCGCCGACCGACGCGGCACCTCCACCCGCCGTCGTCTTCCTGGTCCGTCACGCCGAGAAAGCGCCGGCGCCGCCGAAGGACCCGGCGCTCACCGAGGTCGGCGCCACACGCGCGCTGGCGCTGCGCGATCTGCTCGCCGACGCCGGCGTCACGCACCTGTTCGCCAGCGAGTTCGTGCGCACCCAGGCGACGGTCGCGCCGCTCGCGCAGCGGCTCGGGAAGGAGGTCGTCGTTTTCGGCGCGGCGAGACCGGAGGAGCTGCTGGCGCAGCTGCGCGCGCTGCCGGCCGGCGCCGTGGCCGTCGTGGCCGGTCACAGCAACACGATCCCGGCGCTGGTTCGCGCACTCGGCGGCGGCCGTGGCGATGCGGCCCACGGCGCGGCCGGCGGAGCGGACGGAGCAGCGGGCGCCGACGTGCTGGCAGGCACGACGCAGGGCCGCAGCGGCGAGCAATTCCCCGACGACGACTACGGCCGGTTGATCCAGCTGGTGCTGGCACCACCGCCGAGCGGCGCTCCCGTCGGCACCGCGCCGACGCTCCTGCGCGCGCTGCGCCTCCACGTCGGCGCCCGATGAACCTCGTCCTACTCGATCGGGAGGATCTCGACGCGCGCGACGGCACCGCCGCGTGCGCCATCCTCCGCGGACGGCGGCTCGAGCACCTGCGGAGCGTCCATCGCGCGCAACCTGGCCGCGAGCTGCGCGTCGGGCTGCTCGGCGGGATGCAGGGGCGCGCCACCGTCGAGTCGATCGACGCGACGGTCGCCACGCTCCGCATCGTGCTCGACACGCCGCCGCCGCCGAAGCTCGCGCTGACCCTGCTGCTGGCGCTGCCGCGCCCGAAGACGCTGCGCCGCCTGCTGCAGACCGCCGCGACGATGGGCGTGCCGCGTGTCGTGCTGTTCAACTCGTGGCGCGTCGACAAGGCCTACTGGAACAGCCCGCAGCTCGAAGCGGGCGCCATCGCCGAGCAGCTTCGGCTCGGCCTCGAGCAGGGTGGCGACACCGTCGCGCCGGAGGTCTCGCTCGAACGGTTGCTCGTCCCCTTCGCCCGCGAGCGGCTCGACGCGCTCGCCGCCGGCACGCGCCGCCTCCTCGCCCACCCGGGAGCGATCACCGACTGCCCGCGCCACCTCGCCGAGCCGATCACCCTCGCGCTCGGCCCCGAAGGCGGCTTCATCGCCGACGAAGTCGCCCTGTTCGCGCGCCACGGGTTCGAACCGGTCGCACTCGGCCCGCGCCTTCTGCGCGTCGAACAGGCGCTGCCGGCGCTGCTCGCGCGGTGGAGCTGACCGGCGCGGCGGGCGCGGATCGGATCGGAGCGGATCGACGTCAGCGGGCGAGCCGCGCCACCTCCTGCAGCAGCACCGGATTGAAGCCGGCGGGATCCTCGAGCATCAGGAAGTGGCCGCGGCCCGGCAGGGTCACCAGGCGAAACGTCGGCGCGACGGTGCGGGCGCGCGCCTCGTCGGTGACGCCTTCGAGGTCGGCGTTGATCGCGACGATCGGCACCGCGATGTCGCGGTAGTCGCTGCGGAACAGGACCGGGAGCAGCTCGCGCATCGCGCCGATGGCGACTGCGGGCGGTGCCTGCGCCATGTCGTCCGCGATCCGGCGCACGAAGGCCGGGTCGGCGGTCGGCTGGAACATCGAGCGACTGACCCAAGCGCGCGTCATGCCGCTGAAGTCGGCCTCGAAGCCGGCGAGGAACGGCTCCAACGCAGCGGCAGGAAACGGCGGCGCGCCGAGCGTGCTGAACGTGTCGACGCCGATGATGCCGCTCACCTCGGCGCCCAGCTGGCGCGCGGCCTCGATGGCCACCGGCCCTCCCATCGAGTGACCGACCAATACGACGTCCTGCGCTGCCTCGCGTTCTTCCCGGCGATAGGCGCGCACGGCCGCGACGACATCGGCGCCGAACTTCTCCATGGTCCAGCCGTCGCGATCGCAGCCGGACGCGCCATGGCCGGCGAGGTCGACGGTCAGCACCGTGTGGTGCGGCGTCAGTGCCGGCAGCTGCTCGCGCCAGTAGTCGGCGTCGCACGACCAGCCGTGGATCAGCACCAGCAACGGCTCGCCGGTTCCGCGCACGCGATACTGGATGCGCACGCCGTCCTGCGACTCGGCGATCCGCGGCGCGCCATCCGCGATCGGCGCCGATTCCGGGTTTTTGCAGCCGCTCGCCATGTGGACGAGGGCCAGGGTGACGGCGCAGCGCCGTGCGGTCGAGCTGGTCATGCTGGTTCCTCCGGCTTGAATCGACGAGCGAACATCATCGCCCGTCGTGCCGACTCCGGAATCGGCCGGTCGGGCGCGACGACGAGGTCGCGCGCGTTCGGCCGGTCCGGACGGGAAGGAGCTCTCGAACCGATGGCGGAATCCGTGCAGGACTGGCTGATCGTCGCGCTGACCTGCGCCACCATTGCTCCGACCGACCGTGACGAGTCGGCGGAAGTTCCGGCGCTCGCGCGCCTCGACCTCGCAGCCGACGCTGCGCGGCAAGTCGTGGTCGATCGCGAGCCGGGGCAGTACCTCGGCCATGTCTCGACGCTGCTGCTTGGCGACGGGAGGACGGTGCTGGCGGCCTATCCGCAGGGGCATGGCCGCGGCGCGATCGTCCTGAAGCGGAGCAGCGATGGCGGGCGCACGTGGAGCGAGCGGCTGCCGACGCCCGCGTCGTTCGCGACCAGTCGCGAGGTGCCGACGCTCCATCGCGTGCGCGACGCGACGGGCCGCGAGCGGCTGCTGCTCTGGTCGGGGCTCCATCCGGCGCGGCTCGCCCGCAGCGAGGACGACGGCGCGACGTGGAGCGAGCTCGCGGCGGTCGGCGACTGGGGCGGCATCGTCGTGATGGGCGACGTCGCGGCGACGACGACGCCGGGCCGGCTGCTCGCGTTCTTCCACGACGACGGACGCTTCCTCGCCGCCGGCGGCAAGGCGAGCGGCACGTTCACCTTGCTGCAGACCGAGTCGCACGACGGCGGGCTCGCCTGGTCGCCGCCGCGCCCGCTCTGGAGCGGCCGCGAGCTGCACCTGTGCGAGCCGAGCGCCGTGCGCTCCCCCGACGGCGGCGAGCTCTCGCTGCTGCTGCGCGAGAACGCGCGGCGCGCGCCGTCGCAGCGAATCGTCTCGCGCGACGAAGGGGCGAGCTGGAGCAAGCCGACGCCGCTGCCAGCCGCCCTGACCGGCGATCGCCACACCGCGCGCTACGCGGCCGACGGTCGCCTCGTCGTGGTGTTCCGCGCGATGCCGCTCGACCGGAGCGACCCGTTCGCCGGCGACTTCGTTGCGTGGATCGGACGGTACGAGCAACTGCAGGCAGCTGCGAAGGATGACGCGACGCCCGCCAGCGCCGCCCCGCTGCTCGTCCGCCTGCTCGACAACCAGGACTCGTGGGACTGCGGCTACGCCGGCCTCGAAGCGCTCCCCGACGGCACCTTCGTCGCCACCACCTACGGCCACTGGGTGAAGGGCGAGTCGCCGTTCATCGTGACCGTCCGCTTCACGCTGGCGGAGGCCGATCAAGCAGCCGCCGCACCTGGCCAGCGCCGCTGACCGACTGCGGCCCGGCCTCTCGACTCATCCGCCCGATCGCTGGCTCGCTCCGCTCCGCCACCACGCATGGGCCAGCAGGCCGGCCACCGCGCCGCCGAGGTGGGCGCCGGCGGAGATCGAGCCGAGGCCGGCGAACTGCCACGCCAGCAGCACGAACTGCAGCAGGAGCCAGAGCGCGAAGCAGGTCCATGCCGGCACCAGGACGACGAAGTCGCGCCACCCGGACCCGAACAGCCGCCAACGGAGGCTCGGCAGCATCCACGGCCGCCGGATCACGATCTGCCGACGCGGCCAGGCACAGGTGTAGGCCGCCATCAGCCCGGCGATGCCGCCGCTGGCGCCGATGCAGGGCGACGTGCTGCTCGGCGCGACGAGGGTGTGGAAGAGCGCGCCAAGGAGCGTTGCGGCGACGAGCAGCAGCGCCAGGCGCAGGCGGCCGAACCGCTCCTCGAGATCGTCGCCGACGAGGAGCAGCACGGCCAGGTTGCCAAGCAGATGGGCGAAGCCGCCATGGAGGAAGAACGCCGTCAGCGGCGTCAGGCCGAGCGACCGGAACGGCTCGGCCGGCACGAAGCCGAAGCGGCGCCACGCCGCCATCGGCGCCTCGAGCGTGGCGAGGAAGGCGACGACGAGTGCAAGGCCAAGCCCAAGGGTAAGCAGCGGCCGATAGCCGGGGATGAGGCACTCCGCCTCGACCGGGACGCCGAACCATGCGAGGAGCTTCCGGCCGGGACTGACCGTGGAGAGATCGGGATCCTGGCTCGCCGCCGACTGCGCCTTCTCGACCGCGCGACGCGCCTGCGCCGTCGCCAGCTCGCGCCGCGCCGCCGCGATCGCCGTGGACTCGAAGCGTTTGCGAGTCGGCAACTGCGCCAGCTCGTTCGCCTCGAACCAGACCAGCCGGCAGCGGACGCAGACGTCGACGGCGACCAGCAATCCGCCGTGCTCCACCGTGACTGGCCGCGCGTATCGATGGCAGGCCGCGCACTCCGGCGCGCGGGCGGCGACGCTCTCCTGGAACGCCCGCTGGAACGCCGCGAAGAACGCCGGCGCGGCGACGCGCTGCAGCGCCGCGACCGGCACGACCCGTCCGCTGCAACGCGGACAGCGCCACGCGGCGTCGCCGACGAAGCTCTCCTCCACCAGGCGGACCTTGCACTCCGGGCAGCGCATGATCGCGACGCTACCGCCGCGACCGCGACACGGTTCTTGTCGAACGTCACGAGCTCACTGGCGCAGACGCTCCAAGGCGCCGGCAAGCTCCGCGCTGCCGGCGACGCGCTTCAGCTCGTCGATCACGCCATGCTGCAGGAAGCGCAGCCAACCGCGCGGGCGGAGCGGGCGCAGCGGCGTGGCGAGCAGTTCTCCCCGCACGCCGCGCGCATCCAGCCAGACGACGCAGACATCGTCACCTGTTCGCGCGAGACGTTCCTCGCCGAGTTCGATCGTCCGCGCGTTCCATCGCACGCGGTGGATGGAGCCGCCCGATCGCTCCACCTCGAACCACGATCCTCCGTCGGTGCGACCGCGCCTCCGCGTGCGAGTCGAACCCTCGCTGTCGATGACGAACGCAAGCGGGATCCGGTCGGGCTCAAGGGAAAACTCGATCCAGCGTCCTTGGCTCCCGCGGCCATGGCTGCGCCCTGAAGCCGGAACGTCATCCGGACGGACGCAGGCCGCGAGCAACGCCAGCACGACATGCAGCGGCCACCAGCGCCTGCCACGGCCCGCGCCGCGCGTCCACACGACCAGCTCCGCCGCCGCCGCGAATGCCAGCGTCAAGCCGAGCGCCGGGCGCGACCGCTCGGCGGTCAGCAGCAGCGCGAACGCGCCGCCGAGGATCAGCGCCGCCAGCGAAGCGAAAGCGACCGCGACGAACCACCAACGAACGGCGGCTCGTTCCTGCTCCTCGTCGCGAGCCCCCTCGGGGCCGGACCAGGCGCATCGCCATGCGCCAACGGCGGCGATCAGCACGGCGATGCCGACGATCGGGAACGGCCACGTCAGCGCCGTCCATGGCGGTCGCGCGATCCCGGCGCCGGGGCCGATCGGCTCGTTCGACCAGCGCTCCTCCTCCCATGGCAGCCCCATGGCAAGCAGCACGGTGATCGCGAAGACGCAGGAGCACCAGGCGTGTGGACGGGTGAGGCGCATCACGCCTCGGACGGACGCCATGCTACGCCGTCACTCCCCCGCCGACCTTCCCGCCAGCGCGCCAGTCGCGAAAGCGGCGGTGAAGTTGTAGCCGCCGATGGGACCGTCGAGATCCAGCAGTTCGCCGACGAGGAACAGGCCGGGCACGAGGCGCGATCGCAGCGTGGCGGGGTCGACTTCGGCGAGCGCGACGCCGCCGCGGGTCACTTCGGCGAAGTCGTAGCCGCGGGTGCCGACGACGGCGATGCGGGTGGCGAAGAGCGCGTCGAGCAGGCGGCCGCGCGCGGCGGCGCCGAACTGCCGCACCGCGAGCGCGGGGGCGAGATTCGCCTGCTCGCACAGCATCTCGGCGACGCGCCGCGGCAGGAGCTTCGTCAGCGCCGTGCGCACCAGGCGCGTGTCGCCCTCGGCTTGCGCCGCCTGAGCCGCCGCCGCGAAGCGCGCGTCGAGCACGGCGCGCTGCTCGCCCGGCAGGAAGTCGACGGAGACGATCACGCGCGTCGCGCCGTCGACGCGCTCGACCGCGCCGCCCGCCTCGCCGGCGAGCCGGCGCGCGACCTCGCCGCCGAGGTTCATCGGCGCCGGCCCCGACAGGCCGAAATGGGTGAACAGCAGAGCACCGCGCACCCTTTCCGCGCCGCGCTCGGCGATGGCGATGGCGACGTCCTCGAGCGTCACGCCCGACAGCTCGCGGACCCATGCCGCCGGCGCGACCAGCGGCACCAGCGCCGGCGTCGTCGGCGTGACCGCGTGGCCGAGCGCCCTGGCCAGCGCGTAGCCGTCGCCGACCGTGCCGATCTTCGGGTAGCTCCGGCCGCCGAGCGCCAGCACCAGCCGCGGCGCGCGCCAGGTGCCGTGTACCGTGGTCACGACGAACTCCTGCGTCGGCGCAGCGCCTTCGCCCTGCAGCGTCTCGCGCTCGACCCGCTCCACTGCCGCGCTGGCGACGAACTCGACGCCGACGCGCCCGAGCTCCCGCTCCAGCGCGTCGCGCACTTCGACCGCGCGATCGCTCACGGGAAAGACTTTTCCGCCCGGCTCGACCTTGGTGGCGACGCCGAGCGACTCGATCCACGCCTTGAGTTCACGCGGCCCGAGCTCGCGCAGCGCATGGCCGAGGAAGCGGCCGCCCGTGCGGCCGAACGCCTTCGCGATCGTCGCGGCGTCGCAGTCGTGGGTGAGGTTGCAGCGGTTGCCGCCGCTGATCAGGATCTTCACGCCCGGCCGCGCCGCCTTCTCCAGGAGCGCCACTTTCCGGCCGCGGCGCGCCGCGCCGATCGCGGCGGTGATCCCGGCCGGCCCGGCACCCACCACCACGACGTCGACCGACTTGCCGGCTGCCGCGGCCGCCGACGCGCCGACGCTGCCGGCGCCGTTCATCGCCGCTGCAGCAGCGCGACCGCCTCGAGGTGCAGCGTGCGCGGGAAGAGGTCGACCGCCCGCACCGCGACCACCTCGAAGCCGGCGGCCAACAGCGCGAGGTCGTTGGCGAAGGTGAAGGGATCGCAGGAGACGTAGACCAGCTTCTTCGCCGGACTGGCGAGCAGCGCCTTCACCAGCCGCTCGGAGAGCCCGCGCCGCGGCGGGTCGACCACCACGGCGTCGATCGCGCCGCCCTCGGCCAGCTTCTCGAGCAGCTGCGCCGCGTCGCCGGCGTGGAACGCGACCCGATCCAGGAGCCCGTTCGCCTTGGCCGCGTAGCGCGCCGAGCGGACCGCGTCCTCGCTGTATTCGACGCCCGCCACCTGCGCGCCGGCGCGCGCCACCCGCAGCGCGATCGGCCCGATGCCGCAGAAGAGGTCGACGATCCGCTGGCCAGCAAGGTCGACCGTGCCGCTCTCACCCGGGCCGCCCTCGATCAAACTGCCCGACAGCATCCGCAGCACTTCGCCGTAGAGCACCCGCGACTGCGCCGCGTTCACCTGCATGAACGACTGCAGGTTGGTGCGCAGCTTGAGCCCGTCGCTCACCTCGTCGACGTAGGCGCGCCCCGCCAGCGGCACCGTCTCCGGCCCGAGGATCGCGTGGTCCTCGTCGTCGGCGTGGATGTTCTGCACCACGCCGACCAGCCCCTCGCCGCCGAGCCGCTCCATCAGCTTGAGCGCCAGCCCGCGAATCTTGCCGTAGCCCTTCGCCTGCACCACGAGCCCGGCCAGCACCTCGCCCGTCCCCTCGCCGATCCGCGCCACCAGGTGGCGCAGCATCCCGCGCCCGGTGCGTGCGTCGTGGATCGCGATCTTGAGCTCGGCGACGATCTCCTTCGCGGTCAGCAGCACCTGGGTCAGCTTCGGGTGCTGGATCAGGCAGGTGGTGAGGTCGACGATCTTGTGGCTGCGCCGCTCGAAGAAGCCGGCGACCGGACCGTTGGCCGACCAGCCGAACGGCACCTTGATCGAGTTGCGATAGAGCAGCGGCTCCGCGGCTCCGGCGATCGGCAGGAACGGCGCCTTCGCCAACTCCGCGTGGCGCGAGAAGGCGGTCTTGAGCTTGTCCTCCTTGGCGCGGAGCTCGTCGACGTAGCGCAGGTCGAGCGAGGTGCAGCCGCCGCAGGGGCCGAAGTGCGGGCAGCGGACCGGCGTCGTCGTCGCCGCGTCGGGGAGGGCGAGATTCATGGCGGCCTTATAAGGGCGACGGACTCCGGAGCCGTCGCATGATCGCCGCGCTGATCGTCGCCCTGTCGTCGTCGCTCACCGAGCAGGCGGCCACCCCCGCCGACTTCGCCGCTCGCTTCACCGGGCGCACCCTGCGCTTCGACTACCACCACTGCGGCGACGCGACGCATGAGCAGATCGCGCCGGACGGCTTCCGGCTGGAAGGCGAATGGGCCGGCTCGCGCACGCGGTTGGTCGATGCGGGGCAAGGCGCGCTCGACTACGGCAAGTACCGCTTCGTGGTGCGCGACGCGGCGGGCGGCGCGACGCTCTGGTCGCAGGGTTTCTGCAGCATCTACGGCGAGTGGGAGACCACCGGCGAGGCGAAGCGGCAGTGGCGCGCCTTCCACGAATCGCAGCGCTTCCCCGAGCCGAAGACGCCGGTCACGCTCCACCTCGAGAAGCGCGCCGACGATCTCTCCTGGCGCGAGTTCTGGCGCGGCGAGTGCGATCCCGCCTCGCGCTTCGTCGACCGCTCGCCGATCACCGCGCGCGGCGGCGTCATGCCGCTCGACGTGAAGGGCGACACGGCGAGCAAGGTCGACCTGCTGATCGTCGGTGACGGCTGGACCGGCCGGCAGCGCGACGACTTCATCGACGACGTCCATCGCCTGACCGGCGCGCTCTTCGCCACCGAGCCGTTCAAGCGCCGGCGCGCCGACTTCAACGTGCGCGCGATCATGGCCCCCGCGCCGCAGCCCGGCGTCACCGACCCGCGTCGCGACCAGTTCGTCGACACGCCGATCCGGCTGCAGTTCAACGCCTTCGACCTCGACCGCTACATGCTCACCTTCGCCAACCGCGAGCTGCGCGAGCTCGCCGCGCAGGCGCCCTACGACGCGCTGATCCTGCTGGCCAACACCAGGAAGTACGGCGGCGGCGGCATCTACAACCTGTGGGCCACCTGCGCCGCCGACACCGAGCCGGCGGCCTACGTCTTCGTCCACGAGTTCGGCCACAGCTTCGGCGGGCTCGCCGACGAGTACTACAGCTCGCAGGTCGCCTACGAGGAGTTCACGCCGGCCGGCACCGAGCCGTGGGAGCCGAACATCACGGCGCTGCTCGATCCGGCGCAGCTCAAGTGGCGCGACCTCGTCGCGGCGGGCACGCCGCTGCCGACGCCGTGGGACCAGGCCGCCTACGACGCGCTCGACGTCGCCTACCAGAAGCGGCGCGCGGAGGCGCTGGCAGCGAACGCCGACGACGCCACCAACGAGACGCTGATGCGCGAGATCAAGGCGAGCGGTGGCGCGCAGCTCGCGAAGGAGCCGTGGCTCGGCAAGGTGGGCGCCTTCCGCGGCGCGGGCTACGAGCCGACCCGCCTCTACCGCCCGAGCGTCGACTGCATCATGTTCACGCGCAACCCGACCGCGGTCTGCGCGGTGTGCGAACGCACGATCGAGCGCGTGATCGACGCCCTGACCCGCTGACCGCAAAGACCCGCGTCGCCCGGGACGCCGCCGCGTCGCGCGGAACGCACTTCCGCTCGCGGCGCCTTTTCCCGGCCTTCACGTTTCCCTCCGCGCTACCGATCCCCTTGCTTGCCGCGACGCGGAGGTCATCAGGGCCGCGCGCGGCGGGACAAGACGATGGCGAGGGCCGAACCTGGCCGGCCGCTCGCCCCTGCGCTCCCCTGCGCAGGACTTCCCCCGGGCGTCGGGGTCGCGGCGAGTTCCCCCCACTCGCTTGCCGCGACCTCGGCGCTTCTTTTCATTCCACCCGCGGCGCAAATCCCCTCCGCGCGCGTGCCGCGCCCTCTCCTTCCCGGCGGGTGACGCGAACCCCGCGTCGCCGCTGATCCGGACGGAGAGCCGCGCGAGTCCTTTCCGCCCCCGCCGTACGGCCCGTTACCTGCGGGCGAACGACGACCAAGCGGACAGAGGCGCCGCGCCCCGCGTGCATCCAGGAGGAGCCCCCCATGATTTCGCGCCCGATCCCCCCGTGCGAACGAACCCTCCGCGCCCTCGCGCTGGCGACATCGTTCGGCATTGCCGCGGCAACTGCCCTCTCCGCACAGCAGGAGCGCTGGACGCTCACCGGCCTCAATGAAGCGGAGAAGTTCGGCCGCGCCGTGCACCAGCTCGGCGACGTGAACGGCGACGGTGTCTCCGACTGGGTGGTCGGCGTGCCGCTCCTCGAGGACGGTGGCAGCCGCTCGGGCTACCTCCGCATCTACTCCGGCGCGACGGGAGCGTCGCTCCGCGAGATCACCCACGACGCCGGCCCGAGCTTCGGCGCGGCGCGGGCCCGCGCCGGCGACCGCGACGCCGACGGCATCGACGACCTTCTGGTGGGCGCCCCCGCGGCGCGCAACCAGATGGGCTCGTTCTACGTCGTGTCCGCCGCCGACGGCGCGATCCTGCAGAGCTACGACGGCGTCTCGCCGCTCGCTCGGTTCGGCACGGCGGTCGCCAGCCTCGGCGACGTCGACGGCGACGCCGTCCACGACTACCTGGTCGGTTCTCCCGGCTTCCAGAGCACCTCGCCCTTCGGCTTCGGCAAGGTGGAGCTGCTGAGCGGCGCCGCCGGAACCGTGCTGCGCAGCTGGCTCGGCCGCAACTCGACCACGCGTCTGGGCGAGGTGGTGGCGAGCGCCGGCGACTTCGACGCCGACGGGCTCGAGGACGTGGCGCACCTCGAGCTGAACGGGCTCAGCACGGTCGAGCTGCAGGTGCGCGTCTACTCGAGCGCCAGCGGCGCGACGCTGATGAACGACGCGCTGACGCCGCCCGGCAAGTTGCTGGGCTTCTCCGCGGCCACGGTCAGCGACATGGATGGCGACGGGCGGCGCGACCTGCTGGTCGCCGGCTGGAGCGACGGGCTGTTCGGCCTCTGGGGCGGCGCGGCCGCCTTCGGCAGCGCGACCGCGAAGGAGATCTTCAACCAGGTCGACAGCAACGGCGAATTCGGTCTCGCCTGCAGCGGCGTCGGCGACATCACCGGCGACGGCGTCGGCGACTACGCGGTGAGCCGCCCCACCAACAAGGGCGGCGCGGTCGACGTCTTCTCCGGCGCCGACCGGTCGTTGCTGCACGCGTTCACGATCAACAACTTCGAGGGCGGCGCGGCGTTGGCCGGCGGCGTCGATCACGACGGCGACTCGACGCCCGACCTGGTGATCGGCGCGCCGCCGAGCGTCGATCTCGGCGGTGGCGGCAAGGCGCAGCTGCGCTCGCTGGCTGCAGGAGTGCTGCTCAAGGAGAAGTCGGGCCGCGACAACCGCGAGCTCTACTCGGCGGGCTCCTCCTTCTTCGACGACACCGACGGCGACGGGTTCGCCGAGATGCTGGTGGCGGTTGCGGGCACCGCCGACCCCCTGGCGGCGAACGCGATCGTCGTGCTCTCCGGCGCCGACGGCAGCGAGCTGGCGCGTTTCGCCGCCGGCAGCCGCAACTTCGGCGGGACGCTGATCGCGATCCCCGACGCCGATGGCGACGGGACCAGCGACTTCGCGGTGTCCGCGGCCGGCGACGCCAGCGCGGTCGAGGTGCGGTCGGGCGCCGACGGCGCGCTGATCCGGGCCATCACCGACGCGCGCACCCAGATCGGCTTCGGCAAGGCGCTGGCGGCCGCGGTGCAGCCGGGCGGCGTCGTCCACCTGGCGATCGGTTCGCCGCTCTCCGACGCGTTCCGCACCGATGCGGGCGAGGTCGTGATCGTCAACCTCGCGACCGGCGCGGTGGTCGCCAGCGCGAACGGCAACCTGGCGACCGAGCAGTACGGTTCGGGCGTCGTCGCCGTCGGCGACACCAACACCGACGGGACCGTCGACTGGGCGGTCGCGGCGCCGCTCAACAACCGCAACGCCTCCACGGCGGGTCGCGTCAACATCATCAATGGCAAGAACGGCGCCCAGCTGAAGGTCGTGCTGGGGACCGGCGCGGGCGACATGCTCGGCAGCTCGCTGGCGCTGGTGCCCGACCAGGACGCCGACGGCGTCGATGAACTGCTGATCGGCGTGCCGTTCACCGGCGCGAGCGACGAAGGCGAGCTGCGCGTCTACTCGGGAAAGACGGCTGTGCTGCTGTCGACGTACGTCGGTCCGCTGGCGAACGGAAACGTCGGCCGTGTCGGCGCCGGCGTGCTCGACGCCAACGGCGACGGCATCGGCGACGTGATGGGCGCGCTTGCCGGACGGTTGCGCTTCGACCTCGCGAACGGCACCAACGGCAAGCTGATGCGGCCGATCTTCCCGTCGTTCCTGCCGGAGCGGCTGCTGACCACGCCAGCGTGGCTGGCGGCGAAGAACGGCGGCGGCGACGGGCCTCTGGTGGCGGTGCATGCGCCGAACGACGCCGGCGGCGGCGTGAGGGCGGGCGCGATCGCGCTGATCGAACTCGATGATCTCTACCTGCAGTTGTCGCCCGAGAGCGCACCGGTCGGCGTGAAGGTCTCCGCGTTCGCGCGCGGCGGCCCGCCTGGCAGCGCGGCGCTGCTGACGCTCGAAGAGGTCGACGGCGTCCCGGTCTTCGTGACGTTGCTGAACACCACGCTCGACGCCTCGGGCACCTTCTCGGTGAGCGACACCGTCCCCGCCGGCCTGTCCGGCACGACTTGGGGCCTGCGCAGCTGGTGCGTCGGCTTCGACGGCAAGCTGGCGAACACGCAGCTCGAGGAGCTGGTGTTCGAGTGAACTGACCGGTCGCGCGGCCGCTCGCGGCCGTCGACCTGCCCCGTCGAATCGCGGGCGCGCCGGGACGACCGGTGCGCCCGCATCGTTTTCGAGACGATCGAGGGGCGCGATCGCGCCCGGCTGGCGCTCGCACGTCGCTTCCCCATCATGTGGCCGGTTGAGCCTCGTTCCGCGCGCGAAGGAGTGCTCCGATCGTCGGATGGAACCGTGATTTTCGCGCGACTTCCGTGCTTGCCGTCCTGATGGCATGCACGGCGTCGGCGCACGCCCAGTCGGTCGAATGGACGCTCGAGCCGCAGATCCTCGCCCAGTACATCGGCCGGGGCGTCCTCGTGCTCGACGACCTCGACGCCGACCGGACGCCGGAGTACGCCTACCTCAGCGAGCGCAGGCTGACCGGCGAGGACACCCATGTCGTCATCCGCTCCGGGCGGACGCAGGCGATCCATCGCCTCGTGACGTTCCCGGGTCTGCTCGCTGACGACAGTGCGCTCAGCGATGCCGGTGACTTCGATGGCGACGGGCTCGGCGACCTGCTGGTCGGCTTTGCGCAACCCGTCGGCGGCGAGGTCCACGTCATCGCCGCCGACGATGGGGCGATCCTCGCGAGCTGAGAGAGGCCGGCCGGCTTCAGCTTCTACGGCCTGGGTGTCACGGCGCTGGGCGACCTGGACGGAGACGCCACTCCCGATCTTGCCATCCGTGCGAAGGCGGCGTACGGCACCACAGGCGACTTGATCGATGTGCGCTCCGGCGGGGGCGGTGCGTCGCTTGCTCGCGTACAGGTCGGGACCAACGTGCACTTCGCGGATGCCGGCGACTGCGATGGCGACCAGCTGCACGACCTGGCCATCGTCAGCGACCTCGCCTTTCCGTGGTTGGGCGGCGTGTTCCTCACTCTTCGTTCCTTGCCATCGGGGCGTTCGCACTGGGTGCAACCGATCGACAGCTGGCCGCGTGGAAGTCCCATCGTGTTGTCCGTGACCAACGTCGGCGATCGCGATGGCGACGGAGTCGCCGAGTTGCTGGTGGCGCATACGAGTTCCATGGACTGGTCCGGGGGCATCGCCACTCGGACCGGCAACTACTCGTCGAGAGCGATCGGATTCCTCGCCCTCCATTCCGGAGCCACTGGCGCGCCGCTCGCCAGCGCTCGGCTGCTCGATTTGCCGGACGGTTTCGGGTACTGCGCGGCGACGATCACCGACGTCGACGGCGACGGCCGGAGCGACTACGCGCATCGCGCCTACCGACGCAGCGTCGACGTGCGCTCGGGGGCGACCGGCGCGTTGCTGTCGATCCTCCACACCTCCGACACCACGTCGAGCTTCGGCGACGCCATGGCCGCGCAGCGCCAGCCTTCGGGAGCAGTCCACCTCGCGATCGGCGACCCCGACCATTCGGGCTCGCTCGGTCGTGTGCAGATCTACGACGTCGGCACCGCGACCGTCGTCGCCACGGCCGCCGGCACCCGCGCGCCTGAGTCGTTCGGCGCAACGCTGGCAGCGCTGGGCGATGTCGACAAGGACGGGATCGGCGACTGGGCAGTGGGATCGCCGTTGCGCAGCGCCTCGACGAAGATCGAGGTCGGCCGGGTCCACGTCTGTCGCGGCACCGACCTTGCGGTGCTCCACATCCGCGACGGCGCGACGGGCGACCGGCGCGGCAGTTCGCTGGCGATGATGCCGGACTGGAACGGGGACGGGATCAACGACGTGCTGGCCGGCTCGCCCGGCGCCGGACCGGCGGACGAAGGCGAGCTCTCCGTCATCAACGGAAAGAACGGCCTCATGCTCGCGACCTGGAGCGGCGCCGCCCCGGGCGCTCGACTCGGCACTGCGTGCGCGACCTGCGATGACGCGAACGGCGACGGGCATCCCGACGTGCTGGCGCTGGCCGGCAGCCAGAACCGGCTCGAATTGCGGGACGGGCTGACCGGCGCCCGGCTGAGCAGCTGGAACGACGCCGAGCTCGGGACGACGTCGTTCACCGTCGCGCCTCCTCCTCTATGGGGATTGCACGGCGCGACGCCCGGACCGCTGGTCGCGCTCGGTTCCGACCGCACCGACACTGCGCGCCTGCTCAAGCTCGACGACCTCTATCGCGTCCTCCGCCCCGACCACGCCAGCGACGGCGACACCGTGCGCATCGAGGTGAACGGCGGCGCCGCCCTCGGCGCGACCTCCCTCGTGCGCGAGCTGATCGACGGCGTCCCCGACGGCACCATCCTCGCGACCGGGACGTTCGACACGCAGCGCCTCTGGTCGACCTCGATCACCGTCCCGCCCGGCATGGCCGGCATCACCTGGACGCTCCGCGGCTACGGCCTCGGCCACGCCGGCGCGACGGTGGACACGGGGGCGTTCGAGCTGGTGTTCGAGTAGCGGAGTTTTCGGCCGCGGGTGTTGCAAGGCGGCGCCGCGTCCCCTCTCACACCGCCACCCACCGCTCCTCCCTGCTGCTCTTCACGCAGGCGCGGAGGAACTTCATCCCGGCCAGGCCGTCGCTGACGGTGGGGAACGGCGTAGCGATGTCGGGCTGGCCGCGGATCGCGAGCGCGAAGGACTTGTAGAGGTTGGCGAACGCCTCGAGGTAGCCCTCGGGGTGGCCGGGTGGCACGCGTTGCAGCGTCTTCGCCTCGGCGTCGACCCAGCCGTTGCCGGGGCGCCACAGCTCGGGCGCCTTGTCCTTCCACCAGACCTGCAGGTCGTTCGGCTTCTCCTGCTCCCACATCAGTCCGCCCTTGGTCCCGAACACGCGGATCATCAGGCCGTTCTCGCGACCAACGCAGACCTGCGACGCCGACAGCGTGCCGTTGGCGCCGTTCTTCAGCTTGAAGAGCACCATGCCGTCGTCGTCGAGCACGCGGCCGGGCACGAAGGTGGTGAGCCGCGCATGGAGCGACTCGAGCGGCGAGGCTGCGATGTGCTCGGCCAGGTTGGCGGCGTGCGTCCCGATGTCCCCCATCGCGCCGCAGGCTCCCGACTGCTTCGGATCGCTGCGCCACTTGGCCTGCTTCTGGCCGCTGTCCTCGAGCTTGTCCGACAGCCATCCCTGCAGGTACTCGACGTAGACCTTGCGCACCTCGCCGAGCCGCCCCGAGCGCACCAGGTTGCGCGCCTCGCGGACCATCGGGTAGCCGGTGTAGTTGTGCGTCACGCAGAACCGGAGATTCGTCCTCGCGACCAGCCGCTCGAGCTCCTCCGCCTCCTCCACCGTGATGCAGAGCGGCTTGTCGCAGATCACGTGGAAGCCGCGCTCGAGCGCCGCCTTCGCCGGCCCGAAGTGGACGTGGTTCGGCGTGACGATCGACACCGCGTGGATGCGTTGATCGGCGGGCAGCTTCGCCTCGGCATCGAGCATCTCGCCCCAGGTCGCGTAGACGCGCCTCGGGTCGAGCCCGAGCTCCCCGCCGGTCTGCCGGCTCTTCGCCGGATCGGAGCTGAACGCCCCCGCCACCAACTGGAACTGCCCGTCCATCGCCAGGCAGATCCGGTGCACCCCGCCGATGAACGCGCCCGGCCCGCCGCCGACCATCCCGATCCGGAACCGTCCTGCCGCGAGCGTGGCGTTGCCGCTGACCATCCCTCTCCTCCTTCGTGCCTTGCCGATCGCCGGATGCCCGCCGACCGACGGCGGCGCGACACGGTAGCGCGCTCGCGTTCGCCGCGCCCCCGGCCCGACCGCCCGCCCTTGCACGAGCGGCGATCGGCGCGATCTGATGGCGCCTTGGCGCAGCGCCGCGCAACGAGCGCGATGCCCTTCGGGGGGAGGCGGGCCATGGTCGTGCCGCAGCCGTTCTTTCGTTGGCGCCTCCGCGGTTCCACGGGCGGTGCGCTCCTCGCGGCCGCCTCCATCTTCTTCTCCTTCGCGACGGAGCTGCCGGCCCAGCAGGAACGCTGGTCGGTCCACGGCGAGGAGCGACGCCAGGACCTCGGTGCCGGCGTGGCATGGCTCGGCGATGTCGACGGTGACGGGAGCCCCGATTTCGCCGCGGGCATGACGACGGCCGGCGACGACCACGTGCCGACGACCGGTGCCGTGACCGTGCGCTCCGGCCGCGACGGCCGCGTGCTGCGCGAGTGGAGCCACGCGACGCGCGCCACTTTCGGGCGGCTGGTCGCGGCGGGCGGCGACCTCGACGGCGACGGCGTCGACGACGTGCTGGTCGGCGCGCTGGCCGATGCCGCGCACGCCGACAGCGCCGTGTTCGCGCATTCCGGCGCCAGCGGCGCGCTCCTGTTCGAGCTGCGCGGCGCCGCCGGCTCCGGCGATCGCTTCGGCGCGTCGCTCGCGACGACGGGCGATCTCGATGGCGACGGCGCGCCCGACTTCGCCGTCGGCATCCCGAGCTCCTGGGGTTCCTTCGTCGCCTGACGGGTCGAGCTGCGGTCCGGCAGCGACCAGCGCGTGCTGGCGACGCTGACCGGCACGTCACGACCTCCTGCTGCAGGTCGATCCGCTCGTGGCGGAGGCGGGCGACGGGGCGACCGCCTGGGTGCGCGGCGGCCCGCCGTTCCATCCGGTGGCGCTGGAACTGGTGGCCGTCGACGGCGTGCCGGTCGGCCAGCTGGTGATCGTCGCCGCCTTCGACCGAGTCGGCGAGTGGAGCGTGACCGACACGGTCCCCGCGGGCCTCGAGGGCACCACGATCGAGCTGCGCGGCTGGGGCATCGACGGCCGCGGGAAACTGGCGTCAAGCCCTGTGCAGGCGCTCGCCTTCGAGTGACAATCCCGGCGGCACGCCCGGATCGAGGTTTCGCTCTCAGGAGGGATGTGATGCGAAGCCGTTCCATCCATCGCCTCGCCCTCTTCGCCGTCCCGTTCGCGTGGTTCGCACCGGCCGCGCGCGCCCAGCAGGAGCTCTGGCGCTTCACCGCGACGCTGCGGACCGAGGAGTTCGGCGCCGCCCTCGTGCGCCTGCCCGACCTCGACGGCGACGGTGTCGCCGAGCTGGCGGTCGGCGCGCCGGCGCACGGCGGCTCGCTCGAGGACGGCCGCGTCCGCCTCCTCTCCGGCCGCGACCTCGCTCTGCTGCGCGAGCTCCGGAACGACGGCCCGAGCTTCGCGACCGATCGCTTCGGCGCCGCGCTGGCGCTGACCGGCGACTTCGATCGCGACGGAGTTCAAGACCTGCTGGTCGGCGCCGCCAACCGCGACGCCGCCTTCGTCCACTCGCTGCTGGATGGGCGCGAGCTGGCGCGCTTCGGCGGGGGCAGCAGCTTCGGCAGCGAAGTGGTGGCGCTGGGCGATCTCGATCGCGACGGCCACGACGAAGTCGCGGTCGGCGCACCCGACGAGGAGTACGCGAGCGGCCGTTTCGGCGTGGTGCGCGTGCTGACGGGCGGCGGCGGCGCGCCGTGGCACACCTGGAACAGCGCGACCGACGCCGGCGGCTTCGGCGGCCGCCACCGGCTCGACGGCATCGACGACGTCGACCAGGACGGCGTGCGGGACCTGCTGCTGCTCGATACCGTCGAGCGACAGGGCGTCCTCCATGGCGTCGCGGTGCTGCGCAATCCGCTGAGCGGACAGGAGCTGCTGCGCGTCCCGTTCGACCACGGCGAGTGGCTCGACCACGAAGTGACCGCGATCGCGGCGCTGGACGACCAGGACGGCGACGGCGTGCCCGATTTCGTCGTCGGCGGGCCGCATCGGCTGGCCGGCCAGGCGAGCCAGGGCTTCGTGCTCTCGGGAGTCGACGGCCACGAGCTGTTCCGCCTCGCCGGCACTCCGGACGCACGCTTCGTCGTCGTCGGCGCGTCGCCCGACCACGACGGCGACGGGCGGCGCGAGCTGCTGCTGGCGAGCGAAGGCGCGGCCACGACCGCGCTCCCCCACCCGAGCCTGCGCCTCTTCCACGGCGGCGACGGGGCGCTCGTGGCCGAGCGGATCGCCGCCGCGCCGGACCTCGCGTTCGCCCGCGCGTTCGTGGCGCACGACGACCTGGACGGCGACGGCGCGCAGGAGATCGTGGTCGGCGTTCCCGACCAGGAGGTCGGCGGCGGTGCGGCCGGCCGGGTCGAGGCGTGGTCGTGGAGCGGGTCGGCGACGCTCGCGGCGCGCGACGGCGTGGCGCGCGACGATGCACCCGGCACCGTCGC
>SXGT01948018.1_pt1 | contig 23707 bp, 14 predicted proteins | sample 3176221 | NCBI WGS metagenome assembly SXGT01 (sample SAMN11356862, study PRJNA531348) | freshwater metagenome | isolation source: freshwater sample F1-120 | place: China: Fuxian Lake, Yuxi | collected 2017-12-25
CCCTTGGGATTGACAATCCTCCGCCGATCGCCAGCATCGGCTGAAAGCCTACGCACACGCCACATACGCCGTCTCGCCCTGAAGGCGCTGATTTGACTCGAAAATCGCACGCCATGTGCGCGGGGGGTGTTAAACCGGGGTGCAAGAGCCGTCGGACAAGGCGATTTTCGGACTGTTGCGCCGTCATGGCAGGCCATTTGCGACCGTTCGCGCAGCGAGGAGGCGGCGGTTGACCGCGTCGAGGTCGGCGCCTGCGTCGTGGTGGCGCTGGCGAACTATGGCCTCCTCCAATCGAACATCGGTCCCCAGGGGGCCCGGATCGTCCGATCCAAGGACGCACCGCAGCACAGCAGGCTGGTCAGGCGCGAACTCGGAGCGCAGCACGTCCGACTCGCCGGCGTGCGAGACGAGCGAGTTGGAGGTCGGGCAGACCTCGATGATGATGTTGGCCCTGCAGAGCCGCTGCCTCACCACGTCCTGTGCGACGGCGATCAGTCCGACGAGCGGATTCCCTGGCGAGAAGCGTACGAGTTGCTGCGCCCACGGCCCCGCCGGCGGGAGACTCCGGTTCACGTCGGTCGAGTCGACGCCCGAGAGGTCCTTGGGCGCCCCATCCCACACGTCGTACAGATAGTGCCACCGCAGCTCCCCCCAACCCGCAGTGTCCAAGCCACCACAGTGCGCGCGCACCAGGGTCCGCGCGAGCCACAAGAGGGACAGCCAGTGCTCCCACCGGGACACGTGAACCGGAGCGCGTCGTGCGTACCAGGCGAACGGGTGGAAGCGCGCCGCGATCACGTGGCTGAACCTGACCCAGGCGAGGCCTTTCTGTCGTTCCACCTCGTCAATGGCCTCGTCAATGACTCTGAGGCCGGTGAGCAGGTCCTGGAAGTCCTCGCCGACGTGAAGGGTCAGGCCGAGGCCCTTGGCTGCCGCCTCCGTGAGCGCCGCTCGGCAACGTGCGAGGTGAAAGTGCCGCTCACGGCCCTGGAGATCGATGGCGGCATAGGGGTGCGTGCTCTGGCAGAGCGCGCGGATGCGCCTGGCGAACTGGTCCGCTTGTTCGAGCTGCCTCTTGTATTCGCCGGACAGGTCGAGATGTCGCCCATGCCGGCCTCGTGACTCCGCCAGCACCGGCACGACTCGACCAACGGACGCCGGTACGATCGGCGGCGGCGCTGCGGAGACACGAAGGTCGACTCGCGCAAGAGCCTGGCGCCGCATCCACCATGCCAGCAGCCCGTCTTCCTGCTTCGACGCGCCCCTCGGAGTCAGCGACGTCGCGTTGAGCCGCCGCGACCACGCGTACTCTTCGGTGAAGCGGTCAAGCGACCCTTCGCCCCTCTGATGGGTCAGCCGGCGAGCGAAGCGCGCGCGCAGCTCCACGTAGCGCCAGAATCCCGCGACGAATCGGCGGTGTTGGTCCCGATCCGCTCGGACGACCGGCTCCCCGAGCTTCGCCCAGCAGTCAGCCAAGAATTGACGCTCGTGGGCGATCAGGCACCCGAATCCGAGCCCGGGTCGGCACGCGCCGGTGCCCGACAGTCCTCGAATCGGGTCGACGCACTCGATAGCGGGATGGCGCTCGAGAGTGCTGCCCAGCCGCGCGCGGTGTTCGGAGACCACCCACTCATCGACCGCGTGGCTGGTCCAGACATCGGCGGCCTCGGCTCCGAGGGCGCTCGGCGCGCTGGCCAGACTCAGGCCGCTTGACGCGCCGGGCGTCACGCGTGCCAGCATCAGCCTCAGGGCCTTGGCCTCGACGAGCCAGTTCCGGACCGTGGCCACGCTCGTCTCCGGAACACGCGACGCGCCGCCGGTTCCGGACTTCGCCGCCTGCGATGAGACGACACAGGTCATGTGCATCGCCCAGTGGAGCGACGTCGGCGCCACGGCGCCGTAGTGGACATGGGCATCGACAACGGGCTCCGACCAGCCCTCCGAGCCGGGACCCGGCGAAGTCGGCCATGGCAGGTGGTCGTCCAGAATGTTCGACGGCCGACGTTCGAGGCGGTGCCGAATGGCGACGATGAGCTCCTGGCCCAGCACGGCACCGACGCGCTGCCAGAGGATCGGGTCGATCACGTCAAACGTGACGTTGCCCAGGGAACTCGGCCCAAGGCACGCACGTGCGAGTTGCTCTAGCAGCTGCTTGAGTGTGTGGAGCCGCCCGCGTTCGAGGGTCTGGCGGGCAGACTCGACGGCGATCGCGCGCGAGATGCCGAGATCGGCCTCGCAGATTGCCGCGAGGTGGTCGGGCTCACCGGCGGTGACCATCCAGTCCCAGGCATCGCGGTCGTGCAGGCCGCTGATGCCGCCGACGCTCCCGACGCACGGCGACAGAGCCCGCAGGCTCCGCGGACACGCGAGCAGCCCCGCGAGCACACGCAGCCCTAGATCGCTCAGGGTTCGTCCTCGTTGGTCTCGTCCGGGACGGCGGGCGGGGCGTCGGGCACCCCGCTCGGCGGGTGCAGCCACTCGAGGAGCGCAAACATGGGGTGTTGAATCGCCGAATGTCCGCTCGGTGCGGCAAGGGCACGCAACTTGTGGAGGACTTGCTCGGGGGTCCAGCCCACAGACGGATCGGTTCGATCTGACCGAAGCGTCTCGTCATCGGCGCTCATGGGCGTCGCGGAGATGCCCTCATGGTAGGGCGCTCGGAAAATCCACGGGCGACGGGCGAACACCGGATGGCCGGTCAGCTCCTCCGGCATAGACATCTCGGAATCGATGAACGTAGCCCGCAGGAGCCAAATCAGCGTCACCTTCTCGACGACCCAGTCCGCCAACGCGGCAATCATGTCGGGAGGCCGGATGTGCGTCTGCGCCTCTGTCTCGCGCAGGAACGCCAGCGCGATTCTCGCCTTGCACAGCACCGCCAAGGCCCCTGCGACCGCGAGGCGTTGCGCAGGCTCCGTGGCGCCCCCGCTCACGCTCACCTGCCGGTCAAAGCGCCATTTCCACGAGGCCAACTCCTCGGGCTCAATCGTCAGGACAATCGGGGCGCCTGGCAGGCCACACAGAAAGTGGACCAGGTCCAACAGGTCCGCCAGCCCGGCACCAATCGGCCACGCGGGGGTATCGTTGAGCCTGCGGGGGACCTCGGCAGCGCGCCATGCGTCGAGCAGGGAACACGAGGGTGCCTCGGAGGCAACGCCCCTGCCGTTGTTCACGCCGACGTTGACGATGATCCGCGAGAGGCACGACTTGGAGACCCACCAACGGGCGGCGAACTCGGCGCGTTTCTGCGGGGCGTACGTGAGCGTGAGGTCGATGAGCCATGGCAGCCAGCTTGGCCGCGGCACGGCCGCTCCATCATGCGCCTCGAGGCCCATGCCGGCCCGCGGCGGAAACCACCGCTCGGTCGCGGCGCCGTGGCCCCAGGCTTGAGCCAGAGCCTCGACCTCTGCGGCGACCTGGGTCAACGTGCTGCGCTCCGTGTCGGGAGGCGCCCTGTCGAAATCGACGTGCGTGAACGCCAATCGCTCCTCGTCACTGCCTTGGAACTTGAGCCCGGCGTGCGCGATCTCTCGAAGGTCGTCGCCCCACGCAACACGCCCATCGAACTCTGCCAGCGTGGCGAGGGCCGAAGCGGTTTGCGCCGAGACCCATCCCACCTTTGGCGGATGCGCGAGCTGAAACTCGTTCATCGTCTCGGAGTCCAGGTCGGGCGACGCACCGCCGTCCTGGTGGGCCTGGACCACCTGGGTACGGTAGTGTTCCTGCGCGCGCATCGCGGCCGCAGGGCGCTCCCACAGCGCGACGAGCGCGTCTCTCAGTTGCGCGAGGCGGCGAAGGTTCGATGGCAAGAGCGGCGCCACGCGAGGGGTGAACCAGCCAATTCGCGAAGACCGATTCAGCAACTGCGGACCCGTCGCTGCACCCAGGCTGATGAGGAGGCGACCCAGCGACGATTGGCGCGGATCGTCGACTTCCTTGGTGAGCTTCCCGGGATTCACGGTGTCCCCAAAGTGGCCGCGGAACCAGGGCGACACGTCCAAGAGCGTCGTGCGCCACTGCATGGGGATGACCTTCGCGATCATCTTCTCTGCGATATTCTCCGCCTTGGGTCGCCCGACCGCGCGGGAGTGCGCCGCTTGAAACCCCATCTGCTCGTAAACATGCGCGGTCATGCGCGCCTGGACGTCCTCGAGATCGCCCGCGCAGACGACCACGAGACGTCTCACGTACTGAAGCTCGCCCAGCACCTGAAGGAGGTCCGCAGTGCGACCCGGAGCCAGGTCGAAGTCGTCGATGGGCAGGAGTGCGAGGTCGTATTCACCGAGCCCGGGGTCCTTGTTTTGGCCCAGGGCTCGGGCCAGCCACGTGTCGAGCTTCTCGGCGAACAGGAGGCGCGACTCGGCTCGCTCGCGCGCGTATTGCCCAAAGTCCGCCGCTCCGACACTGAACGACTGAGACAGAGCGCGCCAGCCGGGATCGTCGGCGGCCATGGCCTGCCCGACATCGTTGAGATCTCGCAGGAGCGAGGCGCGACATCCGCCGTTGTCCTTCGATTGGTCTTCATCGGGAAACTGATGACGTTCCACCGCGTGGTAGAGGCCCGCGATGAGGAGGTACCGGAAGGATTCACTTGCGGAGGCCAGTACCGCGTCGATGACCGGGAGCCGCCAGATGCGGAGCGGCTTGTCGGATGGCGTGTCGCCCGGCGCGGCGTTCGAGAACGCCCGCACCGCATGACAAAGCAAGGTCGTCTTGCCGGTGCCTCGCTCTCCAAGGATCGACACGACGTTGGGCTGTGGCGCTCGCTGACGCCAGAGGGACAGCGGACGCTTTGCTGCGTCGGGGGATCTTCCAAAGATCGTGTCAGTGTCGGTGGCGCTCGCGGCCTGAGCTGCAGAGCGGAGATGGCGGACGATACTGGCGCGACTGGTCGTCTGGCCGTCGTCAAGAGCGAGCGCGTCCGATTCAGGGTTCATGCGAACGCTCTACAACAACAACTGACCTTGCGCAATGGAGCCCTTTCGGTGGCTGCGGGGCGCCCAACCAACCCGAGCGCGCGTACCCGCCCTCTGGTCGTAGCCAAGAGTCCCGGCCCGGTCGGCCCCACCGCCGCCTCCCAAAAAAACAGCGCCACTTTCTTGCTCCGCCCGCGCGCCCGTCGTGGGTCGCGCCCCATGGGCGACCCCTACATCGATTCCTTGGAAATCCTGGGCTACGGCCCGCATGCGGTCAACCAGATGGGCACCCTCCTGGTGGGTCTCGACCTCGACCTCGATCCGGCCATCGAGGTCATGCGCAACCGCGTCTCGGCACAGACCGGCCTCGTCGCGGAGCTGTTGACCAAGGCGGGGGCCGTCGAGGCCGTCACGTACGCGGGTCAGCACCCGCAGTTCAACCCCGTCGTCGCTGGGCACGACCTGCTGGCGCGGGCCGCCGACTACGTCAAGTCGCAGCCGGGCGGCGCGGTACTCAAGTCGGACCTGCTGGACGGCCGCACGAAGACCGCGATGCGCAAGCTGCGCGGCTCCAAGCTGGCCGGCTTGCTCGCGCACGCCATCACCTTCTTTGGGACCAAGGGCGCAAGCCTCGGCGAGGCCGTCTCCCGCAAGGCCGAGCTGGTCTCGGCGCACCAGGCGCTGGAGAAGCTCAACAGGGACGCGCGCGTGTCGCGGACGGAGCGGCGCGAGTATACGCCCGAGGTCGAGGCCGCCCGTGCCCGCTGGCTCGACACGTACGTCGCGGCCAAGCACCTCGCGCGCTGTGTGCTCACGCTGCACGACAAGCTCGACCTCCTGAGCGAGATCTTCGATGACCTGGCCGAGGTCCACGCCGTCCCCGGCGTGCGCGACTGACGCGCCCTACGAAGACGCCCAGACACGCCGTCGTGAACTCACCACGACCCGCCTGGCCCGACGAGTCGGGCCGTTGCGAGATCACCACGCGCATCCTGGGCACCCAGACGGGCCATTGTGATCTCACCACAGCCGTCCTGTGCCCCTCGAACGGGCCGTTGCGAGATCACCACGGGCTTCCTGGGCAGCCAGAGGGGCCGTTGTGAACTCACCACGAGCGTCCTAAGTGCCCAGACTGGCCATGGCGATCTCACCACGGTCGTCCTGGGCACCCAGACGGGCCATTGTGATCTCACCGAGCGCCGCCATGCTCCCAGAGCCAACCTCCGCGAGGGCACACGCCAGCGCGCCCAGCTACGGCCCGCCGCACCGCCACGCCAGCCCCACGCCGAGTCCCACCGGCCCGCGAAGTCCAGGACGCCAGGCCCACCGCGAGCGGCGGTCTCGGGCAACGCGAAGCGAACCCCGCAGCACGGCGCGCACCGCGCCGCGCGAGGACCGCGAGCGGTGCACGAGACCGTCGCTCGCGGGAAGACCTTCAGCCCCGAACTAGCGCGACCTCCCGCAACTTGCTAGAAGACGCCCATGCGACTCCAGCACCTCCTCTCAGCCCTGGCCCTCTGCCTCGCGTCCTCGGGCGCCGTGGCGCACGACATCAGCGACGTCCTCAAGGTCGGCACCTTCAAGTCCACGACGAACAACCCGCGCGGCCTCTGGGTCTCGAACAGCATTCGCGGCACCGTCGACCTCATCGACCCGCTCTCGCTCCGGCTCGCGATTGACTACACGTTCAACGCGAAGCAGCCCCCGAGCGACGGCGCGTCGTTTCCGACCTCGGCCAGCCACAGCCTCGGTGGCGGCGCGGGGCTGGACTGGACCATCAGCGATCACTGGGGCCTCTCACTGGACCTGAGCGGGACGGGCTCGTTCAAGAGCACGACCAGCACGACCATCTCGTTCGACACGAAGCTCCCGAACGCGAGCGGCGAGATCGAGGGGCAGCTCGAGTCGCGGAGCTGGAACGCGGGGGCCAGCCTCAGCGGCTACTACGACACGGCGGGCGACTCGAAGTGGGAGAACACCATCACGCTGGGCTTCGACTTCAACTGGGTGCAGTCCACGCAGAAGATCAACCAGGCGGTGGATCCCAAGACCGGCAAGCCGTTCGATCTGGCGCAGGTCAAGACCGACTGCGCCGACCCGACGAGCAAGAAGTGCCCGAAGTTCCTCAAGACGGTGCTCCAGGAGTCGAGCGCCGGCGTCGGCGAGATGGACGTCATGGTCGACTGGACGCAGACGTTCATCCAGATGATCGACTGGAGCATCAACGGCGCCTACTACTTCTACACGCAGGACCCGAGCGCGCTGGGCTACTACTCCATCGCCAAGCAGGGCGCGCCCACGATGAACTTCGGCGGCGGCATCCCGGTCTCGCCCATGCTCTTCTCGGTCGGCACCGGCATCGGCGTCACATACTCGGGTTTCCGCTCGGATGTGGACTTCAGCTACGGCCAGTACCGCGAGGACAGCACGGGCTCGACGAGCTTCTCGATTGGTGTGGGCCTCAAGCTGCGGTACGACATCAACGACCACTGGCGCGTTTGGGTCACGGGCTCCTGGCAGCAGGACCGCGACTCGCAGATCGCCACGTCCAACTCCGGCAGCGGTGGGGCCGGCGTGCGCTACACGTTCTGAGCGAAATGACCTCGTCACTGCAAGAACGCGCCGAGGCCCTGCGTCGCACGCTGCGGCACCACAGCTACCGCTACTATGTGCTGGATGACCCGGAGGTGTCCGACGCAGAATATGACAGGCTCCTGCGCGAGCTGGAGGCGCTCGAGGCGGCGCATCCGGAGCTGAGCGACCCGAGCTCGCCGACGCGCCAGGTGGGTGCACCGCCGTCGGAGGCCTTTCGGCCGTATGTGCACCGCATCCCCATGCTGTCGCTGCAGAACGCGATGACTCCCGACGAGTTCGTCGCCTTCGACGAGCGCCTGCATCGGGCGCTGGGGACCGACTGGGCGGAGCGCAGTATTCGGTATGTGTGCGAGCCCAAGATCGACGGCCTGGCGATGGAGCTCGTCTACGAGCACGGGCGCCTCGTGACGGCCGCTACGCGCGGCGACGGCACGACCGGCGAGGACGTCACTGACAATGTGCGCACCATTCGCGCCATCCCGCTCCTGCTCGAGGGCACCGACGCTTTCCCGGTGCCGCCCCTGGTCGAGGTGCGCGGCGAGGTCTACTACCCGCTCGGCGCCTTCCAGGCGATGAACCGCGAGCGCGAGGCCCTCGGCGAGCCGACGTTCAAGAACCCGCGCAATGCGGCCTCCGGCTCGCTGCGACAGCTCGACTCGCGGATCACGGCCACGCGCCCGCTGCGGTTTCTGGCCTACGCGCTGGGAGCCATGGACGGCCCGCCCTTCGCTACCCAGTCGCGCGCGCTGGAGGCCCTACGGGCGTGGCGCTTCCCGGTCTTCGACGGCATCGCGTGCGTGGAGGGCACGGCCGCCGCCATCGCCTACTGGCAGGACATGCTGGCCCGGCGTCATGCGCTCGCCATGGAGATCGACGGCTGCGTCGTCAAGGTCGACGACCGCGCGCTGCAGGAGGAGCTCGGCGAGGTTGCGCGCAGTCCGCGGTGGGCCATCGCGATGAAGTTCCCGCCGGAGCAGCAGGTCACGCGCGTCCGGGACATCCTCATCACCGTCGGGCGCACCGGAGCGCTCACGCCGTCGGCGGACCTGGAGCCCGTGCTCGTCGGGGGGGTCACGGTGTCGCGGGCCACGCTGCACAACGAGGACGAGATTCGCCGCAAGGATCTGCGCATCGGCGACTGGGTCCTCATCCAGCGCGCGGGGGACGTCATCCCCGAGATCGTGAGCGTGCTCGTCGACCGGCGCGAAGGGACCGAGCGCGCCTTCGTCATGCCGCTGGCGTGTCCCGAGTGCGGCGCGCCAGCCACCAAAGCCGACGGTGAGGCGGTGCTGCGGTGCAGCAACCAGACCTCGTGCCCGGCGCAGCTCAAGGAGCGCATTCGGCATTGGGCGAGCCGTACCGCGTGCGACGTGGACGGCCTGGGCGAGAAGCTCGTCGATCAGCTCGTCGAGGGCGGGCTCGTCCGGACCATCGCTGATCTCTACCGCCTGGAGGTCCCGACCCTCGCCGCTCTGGACCGCCTCGGCGAGAAGTCGGCGACCAACCTGCGGCGCGCTATCGACGTGTCCAGGCACCGCCCGCTGGCGCGGCTGCTCTTCGGCCTCGGCATCCGGCATGTGGGCGAGCACGTCGCGGAGGTGCTGGCCAACGAGTTCCGGAGCCTGGAGCGCCTCCAGGCCGCGACGCTCGAAGAGCTTCAGGCCACCCACGCGATTGGGCCACGCGTCGCCGCGAGCGTCCGCAGCACCTTCGACGATCCGGGGGTGGTGGCGCTCCTAGCGGATCTCCAGTCCGCTGGCGTGGTGTTCGAGGCGCTCTCTGCTGCACCGGTGGTGACCGCCGAGGAACACGACCTCGCAGGCCAAACCTGGGTCTTCACGGGCACGCTCGAGACCCTGACCCGCCCGGAGGCCGAGGCACGGGTCAAGGCGCGGGGCGCAAAGACCGCGGGCTCGGTCTCAAAACAGACGACGGTATTGGTCGCTGGCCCCGGGGCAGGCTCCAAGCTCGACAAGGCGACCGCTCTGGGCGTCACGGTCATCGACGAGGCCGAGTTCGTGCGCCGCATGGCGTGAGCCGATTGCCACCGTCGCACGGCACCCGTAACCTGCTCCCATGACCGCCTCCTCGCCGGCTCCCGCGCGCGTGCTGCCTCCAATCGACGGCGTGCCGCGCGCGCTCGTGTTGCCACCGATTGGCGACGAGGTCTGGGCGCTCGCCGGACGCGCCCGGAGAGGAGAGCGCTTGAGCCTCGCCGAGAACCTGCAGATCGCGACGTCTCTGTCGTTTCCAGGCAACCCCAACCTCCTGCACACGGTCGCCGAGATCCTGGCTGCGGCCGAAGCCGAGCACGTGCTCGTGGGCGGCCTCGCCGTCGGAGCGCTCTCGGGCGTGCCCCGCGCGACGGTCGACGTCGACCTGGCCATTTGGGAGCGGAGCGTCCCGGCGGTGTTGGCGGGCCTCGAGGCGCGCTTTGGGAAGCTCACGGTGGAGCACTATCGCGGGCTGGTTCGCGTCGCGCAGCCGGCGATGGATCTCATCTTGGCCGACGGCAACGTCGTGCAGCGCCAGGCCATGGACGCCAAGAACACCATTCGGGTGAACGTCGGAGAGGCCACGCTGCGCCTGCCGTGCGTCGAGTCGGCGATGGTGCTCAAGATCGCCGCGGCGCTCTCCGTCTCCCGCTCCGTCGAGGACTCGCGGCAGGACATCACCGACCTCGGTCGACTGCTGGTCAGCACGCCCACGCCCGACCTGGAGCGCACCGTCGCGCTCGCGCGGGTCCTGCGAACGCGCAGCCCCAAGGAGATCGCCCGCATCCTTGAGACGCTGAAGGCGGGCGGCGGCATCGTCGTCACGCGCGGCGGCAGCATGAACCGCGTGACGTGCGTGATGCCGGAGGGCGCCTAGCCCAACACTCGGTAGACGCCCACGACCTGAGCCTTGCCCTTGACCGAGATCTCCTCGCGGACGTCACCAGGAGCCCCGAGGCGATTGCACGGACCACGGTGTTCTTGAAGGCGCGGCTCAAGACGGGGTGGCGACGGCCGCGGATCCCCATGCGACGTTCGGTACACTGAAGCTGTCGCCACGGCGGGCTCCTCCGCCACTGCCTGCATCAGGATGACCGAGCCTGACCTTTCCGCTTGCAACATCGTGACGCCGGGGTATGGTGGGCTCATGCGTGACACTGACCTGTTGACCCCCCCCCCCCCCCGAGAACCGTAGGGCGGGCCGCGTCGTACGCGGTGGCGTTCGTCATCTCACTCGGTAGCGTTGGCTGGGTGGGGTGTACCACTCAGCGAACGCGCCCATTGCCTGTTGCGGTTCCCCTCGGAAAGATCAACCCTGACACGACGCCGCAATCTGCCGGCTCATCGACACCAAAGCTCGTCCTCCTGCCCGCCTCGCTGCCGTCCACTGTCGCCGCTGACGAAGCCGTGGCACGCACGCTCAACCTGATGGCCGAGCACAACGTCCAAACGCTCCCCAATTTGCCAGACGAGGCCAAGGTCAAGTTGAAGGCAATCCAGGATGCGGCGCCGCAACAGAAGGCCCTTCACCATCCCAGCGCAGCGGAGAACGCGCTGGCCCAACAGAAGGAAGGAGACTTCAAGAAGGCGCTCAAGGAGGCGCCCAAGCTGACGCCCGTCGAGAGGGCCGCGCTCAAGGATGCCATCTACTTCAAGGAGGCCACTCCATGAGGCGGCACGGTTCGGAGCAGCTCAAGGCCATGCTACCCTTCACGCTCCTTGCCGGGGCCGTTTCGCTCTTGCTGGCGCCCACCGAAGCCCGCGCCACACGCGTATGCAACGCCACCTCGCCCGACGTCGCCGCGGAGACCGTGTGCTACGACTCGTATACGTTTCCCGTATGGACCCTTGCGTTCACGGCCGCCGCGGGACGCGATTACCGACTGCGGACCCACAATCTCACGACCGTATTTGGCAGCGTCCCCGACACGGTCGCGTACCTCGCCGACGCGAGCGCACGCCTCGTGAAGGCTATCGACGACGATGGCGGCGCGGCCTGCGGTGCGACGGGCACGTACGCAGGCTATTCATCGTGCGCGACCACCCCGTCGACGGCGACGAGCTACCCTGCGCTGGCCGTCATCGCGAGCTACGCCGGCGGATTGAGCGGGCTGACCGACATTGAACTCGCCTCCCGGCCGGCCGGCGGCGGAGGCTGGACGGTCGAGCAATCCGTCGCAGTGATCCTCTTCGGCGGAATGAACTTCATCAACCACACGGTCAAGGCGGGCGATCGCCTCTTTGTCGGCGTGCCACCCGATCTACAAGCCCACCCCGACAACCTGAATACGCTCCTGCTCATGCCGGCCAGCCTGGCCTCCTGTTCGGTAAGCTGCGGCAACTTCGAGCTGGCCGACACCCAGCATCTTGGACTCAGCCGGATGACCGCGCTCTTCAGCGAGACCCGCCGCATCTACGTTGGAAGCGCCTATGCCGTACCCGTCGCGGGAAAGGCCATCAGCGCTCGCTTCTTTCACTCCCGCATTGGTGCGGCATGGGGCCAGTCGCAAAAATACACGGACGCCGACCAGGATGGGCTGAGCTGGGAACTGGAGAGCGTCTCATCGACCGACACGAGCCTCAACATCAATACGTGCGACACACCGACCGGGCCTGGCACCTACTGTAACACGACGTCTCTGCGCCCGCTCGCGTCGCGCACGGGCTTCTCTCCCGTCGACTCCGACAACGACGGGTTGGCCGACCATTGGGAGCTGCTGGGGGTCGTGAAGGGGTGCAGTAAGGACCTCCTGCCCCCGTTCTGGGACTATGGGGCCTGTACCGACGAAACGTGGGCCACGAGCCATACGCAGCCGCTCACGGTCGCCAACCCGATATCTGCCTTCGACCTGGAGCCGACTGAGTACGACCGGCTCGTCCACGTCGACTGCGAGGCGGGTGGCAACTGGTTCGATACCACGGAGCTTGCGCAGGTAAAGCGAATCTTCGAGACCGAGGGCATGGAGTGCCCGCACACGACGTCGATGAGCTGCGTCGGCGCGCAGCCCCACTACCGTGTCCGAGTGCACTTGGTGAAGGGTGCCGAAGTACCGGCGAACCTGTACCACCGATACGTCAATAGCGCTTGGCCTTCATGGGACTTCTTTAATCATCCGTTCTACTTTTACTCGTTTCGGCGGGCAACGGACACGTTTACGTATGCGAAGTTGCTGCAGAATGCGGGCTGGGCCGTGGCCGGGCACAGGGAGGTCGTCTCCTTCGGTCATAACGTCTCGTCGCAAATGGAGAACGCGCGCGTTCTCGCACATGAGATCGGGCACACGCTCGGGCTCGGCCACGGCGGAGGTGACGGCACCAATGACAAGCTGACATACCCGTCGATCATGAACTACGCGTTCGACAAGGGCATGGCCGCCAAGCTCGTCACCGGCTCCGACTCGTGGCCCGACGACTACGGGCAGGCGTGCCCGTGCGCAGGCGGCGGCGTGTGCTACCCGAGCACCGACAAATGCGTCGTTCAATGTGCCAAGGCTAACACCCACTTCTCGCGTGGCCTCAACGACAGCTTTCCGACCCCAGGCGGCGGGAGCGTGGGCTCGCTCACCGAAGCTGTCTTCTTCGAGAACATTGGCGGCCAGACCAACTTGGCCGCCAATGCGGACTGCTACGAGGCCCGATCGAATGAGAGCTACCCGTTCGGTTTCAAGGGGCGCACCAAGTACGCCCCAGGGTGCGTCGGCACGCCGACGACGGCATGCGGGTTGGACGTTACGAAGGACGGCGCCTGGACGAGCGTGGTCGCCACCGATGCCAACGCGAATGGAAACGCGACCGACACCATTGCCGACTTCAACGACTGGACCAAGATGTACAACGACGGAAAGCGGCCCCTGGTCACGACTCCCGGCACGCCTGATGAGAATGAGAGCCGACGGTTCAAGAAGCGGTTTCGCCTGTATTCTTCGCACTTCGATTCGACCGCGGCCTCGTCGTACGGGGCTTTCGAACCTGTGATCACTACCTCGGGTGTCACATCGGCTGGCGCGCTGCCATTTTCGGGGTCTTCATTGGCGTTCTCGGGGAGCTGCGGATCCGGGTGTGTGGCTCCGCACGTCAAGCTGTCTGGCAATGCATACCTGGACACGATCGCCCAGTCCTCCGACGGTGTGGCCCCGCACGGGTTCCGATTCGATGCCTACGTACGCTTCGATCCCACCACCGGCACCGTGTACCAAGAGCTGGCCAAGTCGAACATCTTCGACATCTTCGCCATTCAGACGCCGACGTCAGCTACCGTGAAGGTTCTCATCAGCGATGGCCAAACCATATGGCAAGGACCGATTGACTCGACGACGATATCCGACCTAATCGTCAATGGGCAGGTTGTGAAGCGGTCTTACGACTGGTGGTACTGGGTCTCCGTCATGTGGAACCGCACGACGGGGCGTGTACGGTTGCACATCGCGCCACAAGCCCCCTCGGGCGCCGACTGGGACTACTCCTTGGCCAAGTGCACGCCGGTCACCCGCAGCGCGGTGTCCGAGCAGGTCACCGGCGACGTGTGGCTGGGTCGGGACCCCAATTCGTCGCTCTACGCGCTGCGAGGGCGTATGGACGATGTGATGTTGACCAACTGGTCAGATTGCCTATACACTGGAGATGGACGGAAGGACATTGTGAACTCGATTCCCGTGCCTTCGGGTTGCTACGACGGAGGAGACCCATGCAATTCCGAAAACAACTACTAGTGGGGCAGGCCCGCTCTAGGCAGCGATCTGGCCGCGCATTCGTCACGCGCCTGGTCGTCGTCGTGGTCCTGCCAATCATCACGGAAGGCTGTCGTGGCGGGGAGGCGGCTGTGCTGCCCGATCCAATGTTCGCTGGCAGCGCCAATGCTCTCGAGCCCGTCGATGTGAGCGACGTGGCCGGTGTTTCAGACAACGTCGTCCCGACGACGGTGCCAATTGCGGACACCAGCGTCACGACGAACGAGGCCGTCCCCACCGCGGAGGACGTGACGACGGACTGCGTCAAGATTGTATTCGTCGACCACGGGCCACCTTCCGGGGGAGAGACTCATGAGAAGTCCTCGCAGAAATCCTGCCTGGGCTGGCCTACCGGAGACTATGCGCTAAAGAGTTTGAATTCCACTGACCCCCATGGCGAGCCGGGAAACGTCATTTGTGAGGACACCAAGTACGCTTGCCCGCCGAGCGAGCGATGCGACGCCAATTCAACAATTTCGCACATGTGCAAGGAGGGGGCCTTCGGCGTGTGCTACAAGCTCTGCGCCCCGTCGGAGTTCCCGGGTACCGATTGGCCCTGGCCCACCGGCGAATGCCACGCATCCGAGTACTGCAAGCTGCGCACGCTCGGGTGGGGCATGCTCGGCGGTACGGTGTATGTCGGCATGTGTTTTCCCCGGAGCTCTAGTTTCTATATCGACACGAGCACTTGTCCGCCGCCGCCGGACGACGACATCAAGGCGTGCACGGCAAAACACGGCGAGTGGCCGCATCCCGCGGACCCCGACTGCGACGGCAAATAAGCGGCGTCTTCGGACAAGTAGCATGAGCCGGCAGGCCGGCACACCTAGCCCGCATTATGCATGAATGGCGCGATGTCAACGCCGCGAACGCACGGCTGAGCCGTCGCGGCGCGAAGCGCCGGCATTCACCGACTGAGGCGTACTGGTGGTACGCCGAGGGAGGTGAACGACGGCGCAAGCCTGCGATCGCGGACGTTGACGCGTGAAAGTCATGCATAATGCGGGCTAGCCCAACACGCGGTAGACGCCCACGACCTGAGCCTTGCCCTTGACCGAGATCTCCTCGCGGACGTCGAAGCGCAGGTCCTCGGCGTCGACGACCGCGTCGCGAACGGACTCGGAGACGTAGATGGTGTTGGCACCCGCGGCGCTGCAGAGGCGCGCGCCGAGGTTCACGACGTCGCCAATCACGGTGTAGTCCTGGCGGCCCTCGCTGCCGGTCGAGCCGAAGACGGCCTCACCGGAGTTGACCCCGATGCCGATGTCCATGCGGTCGGTGACCGGCGCCTCGTTGACCACCGCCAGCATCGCGCGCGCCGCATCCACGGCACGGCGCTCCATGCCCTCGCCCTCGAACAGCGCCATGACCTGATCGCCGACGAACTTGTCGACGTAGCCGCCAAAGCGCTCGATGACGTCGGCCTGCAGGCCCAGGTAGACGTTGAGCGTGCGGATGACGCGTTCCGGATCGTGGCGCTCGGAGTAGGAGGTGAAGCCGCGCACGTCGCTGAACAGCACGGTGATCTTGCGGCGGACTGGCTCGTGAGCGGCGATGGCACCGCGCACGGACTCGTCGATCATGCGGCGCGTGTGGTCTCCGACGAAGCGCTCCATCATGAGCTTCGATCGCAGCCCCACGATCATCTCGTTCATGCGGCGCGACAGGTCGCCAATCTCGTCTTTGGCCTGGTGCCCGACCTCGGCCGCGAGGTCCCCCTCGGCGACGCGGCGGGCCACCTGCGACACCTCCAGGATGGGCCGCACCATCACCTGCCGAAGAAACAGGAACAGCAGCACCGAGATCGCGAGCACGAGGCCGGCCGTGACGAGCGCGCCGCGGGTCACGCTGGCGCGAATGGCCGCGCGCGACGGGCGCAGATCGGTCTCGACGGAGATGGCGCCACGCACCGGGTGATCGGAGCCGTGGCAGGCCTGGCAGCGGACATCGTTGGGCAGCGCGATGATCTGCCGGAGCACGTCCTGGGCCTCGTCGCCGGCAGCACGTCCCGACTCCAAGGCGCCGAGCACGAGGGGGTCCTGCGTCTGTGCTCCTTTGACGTGCCGCTCCTGCGCCAGGGTCGGCGGGTAGACCTCGGTTCCCGCGCCGTCGTAGAGGCCCGCCTGCGCGATGAGGTCCTTCTCGTCCCGGAGCTCGCTGAGGTAGTCCTCGAGCTGGTTGCCCCGGTCGCTCACCATGAGCTGGATGAGGCTGCGCTCGAAGAGCGACGCAGCGACCTCGAGCTCCGCCTCGGGTGCGACCGCCCCGACGCGCATGGCGACGAGGCCACGCACGCTGGGCGTCTCGCCGTGACAGACGTGGCAGCGTGGCTCGTTGTCCACGGCCACGAGGCTCAGTTCACCAGACTGGGCGGTGCCGCCCTCGGCGAGCAGCCGCTTGACGTCACCCTGCGCCGCGTCGGGCACCGTGAGACCGGCGCTCCACTTGGCAAGCCCGTCGGGGCCGAGCACGGCGACGCCCTCGACGCCCGAGACGCCGCGCACGCTCTCGAGGAAGCCCGTGACCTGGTCGGCCTCGCCCGACAGCATGACGTTCTTCAAGGCCGTATGGACGAAGCGGAAGACGAGCTGACTCGTGGCCTGTCGCGCCTCGAGCCGCCGGGACCCGAGCTGCAGCGCCACGGCGCCGCGCCACGTGGAGGCCGGCTCGTGACAGCGATGGCATGGGGTGGCGTTCCTCAACGGCCGGATGAGCAGGCGCTCGGAGCGGCGCTCGGCGCCCGAGGCGATGACGGAGGCCACGAGGGCGTCGGTGCCCCCGGTGCGCTTCTCGCGCGGCAGGTAGACCTCGGTGCCCGTGCGATCGTAGACGTGCACGCGCTCGACGCCGGGGAGCCGCCGCGCGTCCTGGACGAACTCCTCGGCCAGCACGCCCTTGCCGGTGAGCATGATGTTCTGGATCCCCGCGGCGAGGGTGGCCGCGACCGCCTCGGCGTGCCCCCGATGTGCAGCGATGAGGCTGTCGGAGGTGCGCACCGTCTGAAGCCACACGAGAGAGGCGAAGCCGACGGCGGTGACCGCGCCCACGAGCAGCAGGAGCTTGGGCGAGAGGCGCATGGGGCGAGAATGCCTGCGCTGGGCGGTGGGTCAAGCCGGACGCGTGCGGGAAAAAGGAACCGCATCAGAAACACCGATCAATGGCGAAGCCTGCGGCGACCGATTATCATGCGCCCGATGAACGGTTCACCCTACCTCGTCTTGTTGGCACGGCGAACGACGCCGGTGCTCTTCGCCACCCTCCTGCTCGGCACGGTCGGCTGTCCCGAGTCCGACGAGCTGCTCGTCGCCAACGACGCGCTGTTTGGACCGCTCGATGCGTGGATTGGCCCGGACTTCTCGAGCAAGTCGGACGCCAAGAAGCCGCCGGACACGCCCGGGGGCGACGACGTGCCGCCAGGCAAGTGCTCGGGAGACTCGGACTGCCCGACGCCGTCGGACATCGCCACGTGCCGCGCCATGGGCTGCGACCAGTCGACGGGCAAGTGCGTCGAGAAGGCCGCCCAGGACGGCGCGCAGTGTGACGACGACAACGCGTGCACCGTGACGCTCTGCAAGGCGGGGGTCTGCGCCGTCATGGAGAACTTGAACTGCGACGACGGCAAGCCATGCACGTCGGACGTGTGCGACAAGACGGCCGGTTGCAAGTCCGTCCCGCAGACGGGGACGCCCTGTGACGACGGCGATCCGACGACGCTCGGTGACGTGTGCCAAGAGGGCGTCTGCAAGCCGGGGCAACAACTGGGCCCGCTGGGCTCGGACACGAACCCGGCCAAGGGCTGCGCCGAGATCCTGGCGGGCAAGGCCTCGACGGGCAGCAAGGCCTACTGGCTGAAGAACGCGGCGGGTCAGGCGTATCAGGCCTTCTGCGACATGGAGTCCTTCGGTGGCGGCTGGACGCGCGTCGCCAACGTGCGCTCGGACACGGGCGTGTGCGCGTACGCTCCCGGCATGGGCACGGCGGCGGACGTCATCACCGACGGCGCGAGCAGCGGCATCCTGACGCTCGCGGGCGTCGCCGAGGCCATCCCCTTCACCGACCGCCAGGTCATGGTCGTGCTGCGCTCGGCCGACGGCAAGTCGACGGGGACCTACCTCTTTCGCTCGACCAACGCCGGCTTCACCTGGTCTGCCATCGCGCAGGGCACCGTGAACGCGAGCAACGTCGCCACGTACGCGGTCGAGTGCAGCCGGACCAACGGGAGCACGTGGGAAAAGCTCAAGAACCTGACGGGAGGCTACGCGAAGTGCCTGCTCGGCGGCGACTTCGATGGGACCAACTACAGCGTTTTGCTGGGTCACGGCGCCACGAAGTCGGGGACCTTTGCCCAGGATGCCAAGTGCGCGAGCAGCGGCACGGCCGTCGGTCTCTACTCCGGCGTGCTCGGCGGCCACTTCTGGAACACCCGCGGCTGGATCTACATCCGCTGAGCCCGGGCGTTCGCCTCAGAACTCCTTAAGACCCGCGATTCTGGCCCGTTCCTCCGAGTGGTAGCCACTTTGGGAACGGCTTCTGGCCTTGCGCGCCCCTGCGTGCGTGGCCCGGTCACGGGACGGAGGAGACGTATGCGCGGGATGACGGGACGGAGCTTAAGTAACGCGGTCGTGCTCATGGCCTGGGCGGCTGTGGGGCTGGCGGCATGCGGCCACGAGGCAGAGAGCGAGAGCGGACGCACGGCCACCACTGCGGGCGCGGCTGGGCCCGACGTGTTCTCGAACGCCGAATTTCCCTTGGGCGCGCGCCTCGAGGCGTGCACCGAGGCCGGCAAGACCGGCTACGACGCCTCGACCAAGACACTCACGATGCAAATGACCGCGGAGGTCAGCACCATCGTCATCGGCGTCGTCAAGGGGAAGCTCACGGTGAACGGCAACGTGTGCGTCGATGCGGCCGGCAAGCCGCTCATCGCCAACGGGATGAAGCACGTGAACATCCAGGGGACCAATGGGCCAGACCGGGTGGTCTTCGACCTGCTCCCGGGCTCGTTCGGCCAGCTCTTCACGGCCGCGGGCGGCTGCACGGTGGACCTGCTGGACGGCCAGGACACGTTCTCGCTGCGCGGCTCGACGGGTCCAGACCGAGTAACGGTCGGCATGTCCAAGGTCGGCGACCTGTTCTATGAGCTCTCGGGAGACAAGCTCGCCGACATTCGCGTGGCCCACGCGGAGACCTTCGTCGTGGGGCTCTCCGACGGCAACGACATCTTCTCGGCGCGCGGCGGGACCGTGAGCGGCGTGCACCTGTCGGCCACGGTGAGCTCGGTCGCGGCGGTGTCGCTTCCGATGACCATCAACGGCGGCGAGGGCGATGACACGCTCACCGGTGGCGACGCGGACGACGTCCTGAGTGGCGGCCCGGGCGACGACGAGTTCCTGACCCCGACCAAGGACGGCGCCGACACCTATGACGGCGGCCCCGGGACGGACCTCATCAGCTATGCCACGCGCAAGATGTCCATCGTGGTGGACCTCGATGACGTCGCCGATGACGGCGCCTCGGGTGAAAAGGACAACGTCAAGTCCACGATTGAGGACGTCACCGGCGGCGAGGCGGACGACCTGCTGGTCGGCAGCGCGGTGTCGAACACGCTGCTCGGCGGTGTTGGGAACGACATCCTCTCGGGAGGAGTTGCCGGTGCCGACTGCAAGCTCGATCGGGACACCCTCTACGGCGGCGCAGGCAACGACCGCCTGCTCCAGGGGCCCAACCCCGACTGCGGCGACGCGATGACGGGTGGCGAGGGCATGGACACGGTAGACTACTCGCTGCGCAAGGGCGCGCTGGTCATCGTACTCGACGCAGTGCCCAACGACGGCGAGGGCGGCTCGGCTGAGGGCGACAACGTCGGGAGCGACATCGAGACCATTTTGGGGGGCGCAGGAAACGACACCATCACGGCCTCGACCAACGACGCCATCCTCGACGGGCGCGGCGGCAACGACGTGCTGAACGGCGGTCCCGGCGACGACACCTTTATCGCGAGCGCCACGCCCGATGGCGCGGACGTGCTCAACGGCGGGCTCGGAGACGACGTCGTGGACTACGGCGCGCGCACCGGCGGCGTGAGCGTGACCCTCTGCGTCGACGGCAAGCGGCTGACCGGGGACTCGGAGGTCGGTGACTGCAAGGTGCACGACGACGGCGCCGCGGGCGAGCAGGACCAGGTGCTGAACTGCGAGGCCGTGCGCGGGAGCCAGGGCGACGACACGCTGACGGGCTCGTCGAGCGACGACACGCTGGAAGGGCTCGCCGGCAACGACACGCTCATCGGCGGGCCGGGGCACGATCGGCTCTTCGGCGATGACGGCAACGACGTCATGGATGGCGGTCCCGGCGACGACTACCTCGACTCGGGGGCGGGCACCAAGGACACGCTGACCGGCGGCGTCGGCGACGCGGACATCTGCGTCGGCGGCACGATGACCCACTGCGAGATGTAACGGCCCCGCGTGTTGCGGCCGGAGCCTCGGGGCGCTAGCCTCGCCGGCTTCATGGCTCCCCTGGGTCCATACGTCGCGCGCGGCCTGACCTTCGTGACCGTCGCGTCCCTCCCCGTCCTCCTCGCTGCTGGATGCGCCACCATGCCGAAGGGACCTCCGCTCGCCGATCCCAAGTTCATCCGTGACTACGCAGCGACCGGCGGGTACCGCCTGGGACGGCCCAGCGGCTTTCGCTTCGTGGGTCCGCCGGACGGGCCGCCGACGCACGTACTGTTTCTGCGCTCGGGGCCCCGATCGCGGGACCAGAGCCTCTGGGAGCTGGACCTCGCGACGGGCGTCGAGCGTGAGGCGTTGACCGCCGCCGCGGTGCTCCAGGGTCGCGACGCGACGCTCTCCCCCGAGGAGCGCGCCCGCAAGGAGCGCCTTCGGCAGACGAGCACAGGCCTCGGCGGATTTGACGTGACACGCGATGGCCAGCGCCTCGTGCTCTCGCTCAGCGGAGAGCTGCACGTCGTCAACCGTCGGACCGGGGCGGTGCACTCGCGAAGGGGCGGGATGGACCCCACGCTCTCGCCCGATGACCGCCATGTGGCGCTCGTTCGCGACGGCGAGCTGTGGGTGACCGAGCTCCTCGGTCCCGGACCGGGAGTGCGCCTCACGCGCCGCGAGAACGACGACGTCACCTGGGGGCTCCCCGAGTTCGTCGCCGAGGAGGAGATGGGCCGCCACGCCGGCTTCTGGTGGTCCCCAGACGGCAAGCGGCTTGCGGTACAGCACACGGACGTCGCTGGCGTGGAGCGGCTGCGCGTCAGCGATCCCGCCGAGCCTGGCGCGCAAGGCGACCTGCGACCGTACCCGCGGCCGGGCAAGGCTAACGCCAAGGTGCGCCTGGCCATCATCGCCGCCGACGGCACGGGCGAGCCGTTGTGGGTGCGCTGGGACCGCGACCGCTATCCGTATTTGGCGACGGTGACGTGGCGCGAGGCCAAGGCGCCGCTCACGCTGGTCGTCCAGACCCGGGATCAGCGCGAGGAGCTGGTGCTGGCGGTGGACGCCGAGACCGGCGCGACGCGCGTCCTGCACACCGAGCGCGACACGGCGTGGCTCAACCTGGATCAGGCCTTCCCGCGCTGGCTGCCGGATGGGTCGGGCTTCCTGTGGTCGACCGAGCGTGACGGCGCGTGGGTGCTTGAGCACCGGAGCGCGGACGGCGCGCTCATCCGGCCGCTGACCAAGCCCAGCACCGGCTACCGCGGGGGGCTCATGGGGCTGCTCGGAGGCGCCGAGCCGGCGGTCGTCATCGCGGCGAGCGAGGAGCCGACCGAACAGCGCGCGCTGCGCGTGACCCTCGCGACGGCCACGCCGACCTGGATGACTCCCGCGGGAGGCTTTCGCTGGGTCACGCTGGCGCGAGGCGGGGACGTCTGGATCGAGGGCGAGGTCTCGCTCACCTCCGACAAGCTCACGGTTCGGCGCAGGTCGGGAGAGGCGCTGCCGATTCACATCGCTGCGGCCCCCCTGCCCTTTCAGCCCAACGTCGAGATCGTCTCCGCGGGCCCTCGCAAGGTGCGCGTCGCCCTCGTGCGGCCGCGGGACTTTGACCCAAAGCGGGTCTACCCTGTCATCAATCACGTCTACGGCGGGCCGCATCACGCGGTCGTCGGGCGCAACCGTCTCGACTACGTGCTGGATCAATGGTTTGCCGATCACGGCTTTGTCGTCCTGCGCATGGACGGTCGCGGCACGCCGGCGCGCGGACGCGACTGGGAGCGGGCCATTGGTGGCGGTGCCCTCTGCGACGTGCCTCTGTCCGACCACGTGGAGGCGCTCAAGGCCCTCTTCGAGACCCACCCGGAGCTGGATGCCACCCGCGTCGGCGTCTTTGGATGGTCGTTTGGCGGCTACTTCACGGCGATGGCCGTGCTGCGTCATCCGGAGGTGTTCAAGGCCGGCGTGGCCATGGCCTCGGTCACCGACTGGAAAGACTACGACACGCATTACACCGAGCGCTACCTCGGCGTGCCCCCGGAGGCGGACGCGGCGTACCGCCAGGCGTCGGTGCTCACCTACGCCAGCAAGCTCGAGCGGCCGCTGCTGCTCATTCACGGCACGGTCGACGACAATGTCTACTTCAGCCACACGCTCAAGCTCTCCGCGGCGCTCTTCGACGCCGGCCAGCCGCACGAGGTCCTCCCCATTCGCGGCCAGACGCACATGATCGTCGGCGAGACGGCCCTCTCGCGCTTCTACGAGCGAGTCATCGGCTACCTACGGACGAACCTCGGGCGCTAGCCCGCACCACACTGCGTCACATGAGGACCCATGGCGGACAACCCACGACCCCCACCGACGATTGACCTCGACGCTGCACGCCTGCGCCCTCTTCGCGCCTCGGATGCCAACGCGCTGTTTGGCTATCTGCGGGATCCCGGGGTCACCGCATTGACCAGCTACCCCACGATCACGCAGCCGATGGTCGAGGCGATGATCGACCGCTCTCTGACTCGTTGGACGGCGGGCGAGCCGTCCAAGTGGGGCGTCGCACTTCAAGACGGCGACCAGCTTGTCGGCACGTGTGGCTTCAACGAATGGTCGCAGACGCACCGCTGGGCGGAGCTGGCATTCGACCTGGCTCGAGCTCATTGGGGCCAGGGACTGATGCGCCAGGCAGTCGCGGCGGCGCTGCATTGGGCGTACACCAACGACTATGTAAACCGCGTGCACGCCTTCGTTCGCGTCGACAACGCGCGGTCTGAGCGGTTGCTCCAGCGCAGCGGATTTCAGCGCGAAGGTCGTCTGAGGAGCTATCGCATCTGCCACGGGGAACCCCATGACTTCTACGTCTATGGTCTGCTCCGCTCGGAATGGTCAGAGTCACCGCGGTGACGTCATCCAAACCCCACCCTTAAGAGAGGCTCATGAGCAACGCACGTACGACCAGTGCACCGCCGACCCTGCTGTCGGGGGGCAATCCGCGGATCGCCAAAGCGGACGGCGACGAGCCCGTCCAGGCCTAC
>SXGT01115098.1_pt1 | contig 23700 bp, 16 predicted proteins | sample 3176221 | NCBI WGS metagenome assembly SXGT01 (sample SAMN11356862, study PRJNA531348) | freshwater metagenome | isolation source: freshwater sample F1-120 | place: China: Fuxian Lake, Yuxi | collected 2017-12-25
AATCGGCGGCAGACCCCGCCCAGCTGTCCGGACCGGGCGACGACGCGCAGATCGGCCCACAACGCCAACTCGAGGCCGCCGGCGACGGCGAATCCTTCGATGGCGGCGATGACCGGCTTGGTGAGGCGCATCCGGGTCGGCCCCATCGGCCCGTCACCGTCGGCCTCCACGCGGTTGGCCGCCTCGCCGCCGGCGACGGCGTGTAGGTCGGCGCCGGCACAGAAGTGACCGCCGCGGCCATGCAGCACCGCGACGTCGAGGCCCGGATCGGCGTCAAAGTCGCGGAAGGCCTGTGCCAGCGCCGCGGCCGTGGGGCCATCCACCGCGTTACGCCGCGCCGGCCGGTCGAGCTCGACCAGGAGCACGCGGCCGAACCGCGCTACGACGACGCCCGCGGCCTCCAGCGCGCCAGACGCCGCGACCGTCTGCGCCGCTCGACGTCCCGGCTCTGCCTGCGCAGACTCAGCCTGCGTCGTCGCTGCCTGCACCGTCGCTGCTTGCGCCGTATCTCCCTTCCTTGTCGCCATTCCCAGGTTTCCTCCGACGCGGTCCCGACGCCGACTAGGCCTTGGCCATCGCGACGACGGCGTCGAATTCCGCCGGGGACACTGGCTGGATCGACAACCGCATTCCCTTGCGAATCACCATCATCTGCTGCAGCGCCGGGTGGGCCTTCATCTCGTCCAGCGGCACAGGCCGCTCAAGCGCCCGATCGCCATCGATATCGACCAGCACCCACCGCGGAGAGTCGACGGTGGCCTTCGGGTCGAAGTATGGGCTCTGCGGGTCGAACTGGGTCGGATCCGGCCGCGGCACGCTGGCGACGCGCCCGAGGCCCGCGACATGGGGCGGCGCGCAGCTCGAGTGGTAGACGAGGACCTCGTCGCCGACGCGCATCAGGTCGCGCATCGTGTTGCGTGACTGGTAGTTACGGATACAGTCCCAGGCCTCGCGGCGACCGGGGCGCGCCATCAGGTCGTCGAAGCTAAAGACGTCTGGCTCCGTCTTCATGAGCCAGCACCTGCGCTCGACCATCCGGCCCTCCTTGTGCCATCGCGGAGCGGTCGCGAGCGACGGCCGCCTTGGCTAGATCGGTGTACTCCTGGCGCAGCCGGGTCGGCAAGGACGACGCGACCCAGACCTCGCCCTGGCGCCGCGGGCCCGATGATGCCCAGCCTAGTGCCTGCGTCCTGCGGCTTGGCGCCACGCCGATGTCGCCATGACCGAGCTCCACCTCGGCGAGCCGGCTGGCCTGGGGAGGCGCAGTTGGCGGGGGGCGCCGGCGACGGGCGCCAAGGCAGCGACCACGGCGGCGACGACCGGGGCCGACTTCAGTTGCCGCACCCTCGACGGAGGGCTACCCTTGGACGCGCTCGGACGAGCAGGAGCCCGCAGGTGGAGAAAACGCGAGACCCCATTCAGCCCGGAGTCGTGCTCGGCGGCCGATACAAGATCGGTCAGGAGCTCGGTCGCGGCGCGATGGCCTTGGTCTTCGCGGCCGAGGACGCGAAGCTCAAGCGAGAGGTCGCGATCAAGATCACGCGGACCGAGACGCTCGACGATCCGACGACGCCGGCGCGGATGCGGCGCGAGGCGCGCACGGTTGGCGGTCTTCGCCACCAACACCTCATTACATTCCACGACTTCGGTGAGCACCTTGGCCGCTTGTACATCGTCATGGAGCGGCTTTATGGCCTGAGCCTGCGTGCAGAGCTCGATCGCGTCGGGCGGATCGCGCCGCGCCGCGCCGCGCGCATCGCCGGCCAGGTCGCTGGCGCGCTCGCCGCTGCCCATGACGTCGGCGTGATCCACCGTGACCTGAAGCCCGACAACGTGTTCCTCATCGAGGGCGCCGAAGACTTCGCCAAGCTGCTCGACTTCTCGGTCGCTAAAGTCCCTGAGAGCCTCTCGACCGGACGCATCTCCGCGACCGGCGCCATTTTTGGCACGCCGCACTACATCGCGCCCGAGCAAGCGATCGGCGATCCGGTCTCGCCACGCTCAGACCTCTATTCGCTCGGCGTCTTGCTGTTCGAGATGATCGCGGGGCGGCCGCCCTTTCAATGCAAGAATGTGATCCAATTGCTGACTGAGCAGTTGACGCGCGATGCCCCCGACGTCCGCACCTTGGCGCCTGAGACGCCCGAGGGCCTCGCCCAGCTCCTGGCCGCCTTGCTGGCGCGCAGCCCCGCCGATCGGCCCCTCAGCTCGCGCGACGTCGAATTTTTGCTGCGGGCTGCGTTCGACCAACACGCTGGACCTACACAAAGCGCCGGCGCCTCGTCTGCGCCGGCAGCGGCGGCCGAAGCGTCGAAGATGGCGTCGGCGCCTCGCGCACCTGGCGCCGTGCGGGTCACGTCGTCGCCGACCGCGTCGTCGCCCCAGACCTCGGCTACGGCGTCGGAGCCCCTGCCGCGGCCCAGATCCATCTCGCTGGCTGTGGCCGCCGTGCGCGTGACTCAGACGTCGGCGCAGGTCGCGGGGGGGCTTGAGCCATCGGCCGGCCAGGACGTCACCACCTCGGGGACCGCCCGGAGCGGCCAGGAGGCGACGCCGCGTCCCTATGCATCGACCGTGCCACGGGTGCCGACGGGCGCTCTGCCTCAGGTCGTGCCGTCGCCCAGCGTCGGGGGCGTACCGCCCGCATCGCGCCGATCCCCAAGCGGCGGTGCAATAGGCGGCCCGGCGGGCCAGAGCGCTGGCCCTGCCCCTGGGCCCAGTCGCGACGATCTCCAGCAACCGCCGACGCGGCGCACGCAGCCGATCTCCGTCCAATCTAGCCGCCGAACGCCCTTCCGGCGCACCCAGCCCGCATGGAGCCGCGCGGACCCGGCGCCCTCCGTCGACAGCGCCGACGCCATCGAGGGGCCCGCAGCCGAATCGCCAGGGTCAGCCGCAGACCCAGACTCAAAGAGCAGCCGCTAGTCGTTCTGCCGCCGCGCCACGCAAGGGGAGGCGGCCGCGCCCTGGGAGGCGAGATGCGCATCTTCACATGGAACGTCAACAGCATCATCGCTAGGCAGCCCTTGCTTGAGCGCCTGCTCGACGCGGAGAGGCCGGACGTCATCGGCTTGCAAGAGCTCAAGACGACAGACGATCGCGTCCCGATGCAGGTGTTTGAGTCCCGCGGCTATCACGTGCTCTGCCACGGCCAGCGGCAATACAATGGCGTGTTGTTGGCCAGCCGGACGCCTTTGCTGACCACCGGTGTCGGGCTAGCAGTGGGTGACGAGGATCAGGCGCGACTCTGCCACGCCACGATCACCACGGCCGCCGGCGACAGCTTCCATGTCGTCAACCTCTACTGCCCACAGGGCGCGACCGCCGACTCCGAGAAGTTCGCCTACAAGCTGCGATTCTATGACGCGCTGCTCGACTGGCTCGGCCCGCTACCCAAGGCGCGCATGATCGTGCTGGGCGACCTCAATATCGCGCCCGAGCCACGAGATATCTGGGATCCGGTCGCCATGGCGGCCGTCCCGTCCTTTCACCCGCTTGAGCATCAGCGCTGGCGAGCGCTGTGCGGCCTCGGCCTCTCAGACGCGGTCGCGTCGCGCGTGGCGCCGGGCACCTACAGTTTTTGGGACTATCGGTCCTTGGCCTTTCCGCGCAATGAGGGCATGCGCATCGACCACATCTTGGTCGGCGATGGCGTCCGCGGCGCCGTGCGCGGCGCTGGTATCCTCCGCTCGTTTCGCAAGAAGATCGACGGAATGTCGGCGTCCGACCATGCCCCGGTCTGGATCGAGATCGATCCCTCGGCGCTCGGCGTCCCGACGCCAGCGTAGCGCCAAACTGCATTGGGGCGCGGCTCTCGGTGGCCGCGGCCGAAACGGGACGCGTCATCCGGCGATGGGACGCCGATTGCCCCATGAACGCCGACGGTCAGAGCCGCGGCCGGTCATCGCAGGTCGCGCCTCTAGGGTGTTGCGGGCGATGTTGGCGTCGCTGTCGCTGGTGGATTAGGTGCGGGCGACGGCAAGCTAGCCGGCGCCGCAGGCCTCGAAGGAGCCATCGGCGCCGTCTGGCCAGCCTCGGCGAGGCCCCGCAGTCGCTCGAGCGCGGCCTGCATGTGGCGGGCCAACGCGGTCTGCAGGCTGCCGCGATAGAAGCCGCCGATCACCCAGGGAAGCGCGCCCTCATCTCGCCAGACCAGTAGGGTCGTGCCAGGGCGCGATCCGGGGCGGTAACTGAGCCCGATCGAACCGTTGACCGACTCCGAGCCGATGGCCGTCGCCAGCCAGACCCCGGCGTCGGGCTCGGCGCGCACGATCTCCACCGCGCCGACGCCGAGGAGGTCTCCGGCGAAGGACATGCGCGCCCCGACGCCGCGCGGCGCCCCCTCGAAGCGGTGCTGCAGAGAAGGATCGGTGCCGCCGTGCCAGTGACTCCAACTCGGCCACCGCCGTAGATCCTCGATCCAGGGATGGATCGCGCTCGGCGGCGCCGCGATCTCCGCTTTGACCTCCACTGACCAGCGGCGGCCGAGCAGCAGGCCGACCACCACGACCGCGGCGACGGTGATGGCGAGGGCGACGCCGATGCGCGCAGGCCAAGGCCCAGAGGCGGTGACAGGATCAGGGGTGCTTTCTTGGGTCGGCTGCATCGCCGTCTCCTCTCAGGGCGCCGGTGCGGCTGCGCCGCGTCGAGCCGACATTTTAGAGCGTGAAGGCGAGCCCATCGACCAGCGCGCCGGGTGTCCGCACGCTTTGGGTCGAGCGCCGCCCATAGGTCGAGGCGTCGGGCAAGGTCTCCGCACGGTCGCCGAGCGCCAGGAGCCCCTCGCCCAGCAGCCGGAACAGGCTGTCGTCAAAGCGCATCACCTGCATCGGGCCAGCGATGGCGCCGTCCCGAACCGCGAACGTGGCGAAGCGCGTCATGCCGGTAGCGCAGGCAGCCGCACGGTCCGACCAATTGAGGTACCAGAGGTTCGAGACGTACACGCCGTCACCCACCGCCTGCAGCGCTTGCGCCGGGTCCAGCGTGCCGGCGGCCAATGTCAGGGCCTCCGGCTCCTCCGCGTCGTTGGCGCCATTGTGCTGCAGCCCGTGCTCGATCGCCGACCGCGGCGACACCAGCGCGCCGGCGTACCGCCCGGCCTTCACCAGCGACACCTGCTCCGGTCGCAAGAAGCCGTCGCCTGAGATGCGCGGCGCGGCGCTGCCGGCGAGCTCTTCGCTGATGTGTACCGCAGGGCTCAGCGCCACCTCGCCAGCCTGTAGGCGCAACAAGGGGCTGGTGCGGGTGTGGAGCTCGCTGCCCGAGAAGCCGCCCCACGACAGCAGGCCAAGGAGCTCAGCCACCGCCGCGGGTTCGAGCCACGCTCGGTAGCGGCCCCGCGGCAGCTCGACGGCAGGCAAGGCTAGAAGGCGAAGCTTGCTTGCGGCCGCGCCGATCGCGCCCTCGAGATCGACCTGCGCCGCGTCAGGGCCCGCGATGGCCGCTTTTACCGCCTTGTCGCCGTGCAAGTAGAGCGAGAAGTCGAGGTGGCAGCGCGGCACTGACTGCCAGGCGTGGCCGCCGCGCGAGCTCGCGAAGCCACGGGCGATGCGACCATCGGCCAGGATCCCCACCAGATCGAGCGGCTGGGCGCCCCCGAGCGCGCGCGCCGCCGCCACGACGCGGCCCATGGCATCTTCGCTGCCGCCGACGCCCAACGTCGAGGCGTCCACTCCTGGATCATCGCGGGCCGGCAGGCGCTCTCCTGCCTCATTCCAGAGCAGGTAGGGGTCGATGGGCAGCGCCGGCAGCAGCGCCCGCAGCTGTCGTAGCGCCCGCAACGCGGCGGTGGGCGCCTCGGGGCCGGCGACATCGACCGTCGCGCTGGCGTGGCGGGCACCGACGATCAATCGCAGCGTCAGCTCGGCTTGATCGACCGCGCCCGCTTGACGCACCGCGCCGCCGGAGAAGCGGCAGAAGAGGCTCTGCTCCGCCGCCCATGACAGCGTGGCGTCTTCGCCTGGCTGCAAGGCGCCGAGCACGGCCTCGCTGACGGCTTCGAATGCGGCGCGTAACGCGCCGGCCGGGCCTGTTGTCATGGTTCCTCTCTCGTCACGCCTGTGGGCTCTAACGGCCTGAGACGGCGTGGATGTGCAGCGCTTAGCCGGCGCCGAAGACCTCGACATCGCGAAACAGGCACGTCGGCGAGGCGTGCCCGACGCGGATGGCCTGATTGGGCTCGCCCTTGCCGCAGAATGGCGTGCCGTACCTGCCGCGCGTCGAGTCGTCGCCAACGCCTATCAAATTGCGCCAGAAGGTGGCGGAGATGCCGCGGTAGTTGGGCTTGCGGACCATCGCGCCGAGGCGGCCATCGATGATCTCCCAGCCGATCTCGCAGCCGAACTGGAACTTGTTGCGCGAGTCGTCGATCGACCACGAGCAGTTGGTCTGCATCCAGACGCCTCGCTCGGTGCGGCCGATCAAGCTGGCGAGGTCCTCGGCGCCGCTCTCGACGTTGAGGTTTGCCATGCGGTCGATGGGCGGGCGGTTCCAGGCGCAGGCGCGGGCGTTGGCGACATAGGGCAGCCCGGCCCGCTGGCCGCTGGCGTAGCTGCCGAGCGGTCGCTGCAACACTCCGTCGCGAATCAGGTAGACGCGTTCGGCCGCCGTCCCCTGGTCATCGTAGCCGTAGCTCGCGAATTCGCCAGCAACGCCAGGATCGAACGTGACCTGCAGCAGCGGAGAGCCATAGCGATAGCTGCCGAACATGTCGGCCCGCACGAAGCTCGTACCGGCGTAGTTGCGCTCGTCGCCTAGGATGCGGTCGAGCTCGAGCGGGTGGCCGATGGACTCATGAATCTGCAGCGTCATCTGGTCGGGGTGCAGCAGTAGGTCGCAGGTCGAGGTCGGGCAGGGCGCGGCGTCGAGCAGCGCCATGGCCTCGCCGCCGATGCGGTCTGCCTCGGCGCGCAGATCGATGTCGTCGAGCAGCTCCCAGCCCCCTTGGCGGCACAAGCCACGCCCCGCCAAAGTGCGGCGGACGGTGTCCGTACCGCGGTTGGCGGTGGCCTCGAGATCCGGGACCAGCAGCTCAAATTGCTGCGTGACAGCGCCGCCATCGGCGTCGACGAGCAGGGTCCGGTGCCGGGTTGTCCACAGCGAGGCCCCGCGATCGACGATGGCGCTACCGGCGGCGAGCGACTTGTCGGCGGCGTGCAGCAGGTCGAGCGTGGCGGCGATGTCGCTTTGCGCCCAGCTGCGCTCACAAGGCCCCGACCAGGCGCCGCCCCGCGGCAACGCCAGCGGCCTCGGCGTCGCTAGCTGCGGCAGAGCGGCGCAGCGCTTGGCGATCACCAATGCACGCGTGATCGCGTCACGGAGACCAGCGTCGGACACGTCGGCGCTGGCCGCATAGCCGGTCCCGCCCGCCGCCCACACCGTCACCATGGCGCCCCGCTGGCTGGCGAGCGACGCTGGCTGCACGACGCCCCGCCGAACGCCCCACACCTGGCTCTCCTCTTCGACCAGGCGCAGCTGCGCCGCGTCCACGCCGGCCGGCAGCAGCTCGCGCCAGCGCCGCCCGAGCGCCAGGGCATCTGCGGCGCCTGCGCCCCTCGCGCTAGGGGTCGGCTCAAGATCCAGCGCGGCGCCATGCTGCCGCCTGGCAGCTCGGTCGCGGCGTGTCCCAGCTCCGTCTGTCATCGCCCGGTCTGTCATCGCCCCGTCTGTCATCGCCGCAGCTCCTCGCCGGCCTGGGTCGCTCAGGGCTTGGGCCCGCAAAAGATCTCCCCATCATAGCCAAAGCGCACGGCCCACGGGGTGATGTCCTTGGGCCCGTCGATTGCATCGCCGACGGCTAGGCCGCCAGCGCCTGGGCCGCTCACCGCCGTCGAGCCCGACACTGCCCGGAAGAGGGAGCTGTTGCCGTTGACGACGGCCCGCGCCCATCGCAGCTTGCCGACGCTGTCGAATGCGCGCAGGACACCGACCGCTGCCACGGTCTGGCCGCCCATCAATGGCGCCTGCATCCCCACGGCGACGACGCCGGTGCCGAGCGGCGCTACCGCCAAGTGCTCGCCGATGCCGCCGCTCTCATCGAGCCACTGCCAGGCCACGTTGCCCGAGGAGGTGTGCACCGCGATGACGACCGCCTGCAGCGAGGGCTGAGGCTGCTCGACCTCTCGGCGACCGACCGCGACGGCGAGCTTGGCCGCGACGGCATGGGCAGCTCCATGAAACACGCGGCCCAGCGTCGCCTCGCCGCTCAGGATCCACTCGGCGGTTTGTGGCGCCGACTTGCCTTTGACGTTCTTCATGCGCATGAGCAGCCCGCGCGGCCCCGTCGCCGTGACCCGGTAGCCTCCGACCAGCCAGTCGCTGCCATCGAGGGCCTGAATGGCCTTGAATTGGGCGCCGGCGAGCGCGCCGCCCGGTTCGGTCAAGGCGCCGAAGCCGCCGCTGGCGGTGGCCTTGCCGTTGCCATCCAGCTCGACCACCCAAGGCGTCGCCGCAAAGTCGGCCGCTTTGCCGATCGCCAGCCAACGGTCCTGGCCGGCGTTGGGCGCGACCGCGACCATCGCGGCGGCTTGCTTGGCATCGACGAACGTCCAGATTGGCCCCTGGGTGCCCCATCGCGTCACCACGCCAAAGCCACCGGCGGGCGCCCACCCGACGAGCACCGCGCCGCCATCAGCAGGGGCCGCGCCCGTGATCTCAACGGTCTCCGCAGCGACTGTCTTACTCAAGCTGCCAGCGACGCTGCCGTCGCTGGCGATGGACACGCCGCGGACAAGTTGGGCGATGCTCAGCATGTCGTCGACGGGGTGAAAGGCGAGCCAATCCGCTCCATGGGTGACCACCGCCGTGAAGCCACTGGCCTTCAGCGTCGGCGGCGCGGGATAGCGCTTGCTCCACGTCGAACAAGCGCCGCAGCTGCCGGCGCTACAGGTGGTGTTGACCTTGCCGCAGGGCGCTCCCTGATTGGCGCTCGTGTAGGAGCACTTGACCCCTAGCAGCTCGGCGTCGGTCGTGCATGGGTTGAGGTCATCGCACACGGAGGCCGGCGGCGCCGTGCTGGGCAGGCATTGGCCGCCGCTGCAGATGTCGCCGATCGTCTTGTCGTCGCCGTCCTCGCACGGTGTACCGTCGGTGGCGGTCGTCGGCTTGGGCACACAGGCACCAGTCGAAGGTTGGCATTGTGCGGGGCTGCAGGGGTCCACGCCTGGCTGGCAGGTGACCTCGCTCTGAGGCTTCACCGCGCATTGACCGAGCGCGCAGTGCCAAGCGCCGTTGCACAGGTTGTTGTCGTCGAGCGCTTGGCAGTCGGCGTCGACCTTGCAACCGCACAGCTTGGCGCCGGGCTTGCAGCTGCCCTGGGTGCAGCTATCGCCGACGGTGCAGGCATCACCGTCGTCGCAGAGATACGGGCCGGGCAGCAGCTTGCAGGCGCCGGCGCTGCAGGTGTTGTGGACGCAGGCCGTGTCCTTGCTCGGATCGCAGAGAACGACCGAGCCGGGCTTCGGCTTGCAGGCAAAGGGCGCCGCAGCCTTGTCGCAGAACAAGACGCCGTTGCAGAGGTCGCCGTCGTCTTTGGCCTGGCAATCGGCGTCAGAGCCGCAGGCGCAGACGAGGGTGCCGGGCTTACAGACGCCGCCGACGCAGGCGTCGCCGCTGGTGCAGGCGTCGCCGTCGGCGTTGCAGGCAGTACCGCCACCCGCCTTCTGCAGCGAGCAAGCGCCGGTGTTGGAGGCACAGGCCGCGACCAAGCAGCCCCCAGCCGGCGGCGCCGGGCAGGTCACGATGGTCGCCGGGTTGACCTGACAGACAAACGGCAGCGCCGACTTGTTGCAGAACAGCGTGCCGTTGCAGACCGAGGCGTCCTCGTGCGGCGCGCAGTCGGCGGCCTGCTGGCAAGCGCAGACGTTGGCGCCGGCGATGCACGCACCGCCCAGGCAGGCGTCGATAGCGGTACACGCGAAGCCGTCAGCGTCACAGGGCGCGCCGGCGGGCAGCGGCACCGTCTTGCAAGCGCCCGTCTGCGGTTGACAGGCGTTCGTGGTGCAGGGGGCGAGATCGTCCGGGCAAGAGACCTTGGTCTTCGCGTTGACCTTGCAGACGAAGGGCAGGGCGCCCTTGTCGCAGAACAGGCTGCCGTTGCAGACGTCACCGTCCTCGAAGGCGCCGCAGTCGCTGTCTGCCTCGCAGGCGCAGACGTTCGGTCCGGCCACACAGGAGCCGCCACCGCAGGCGTCGCCGACCGTGCAGACCTCGCCGTCCTGGCATGGAGTCCCTTTCGGCGCGGGGGTCTGCTTGCAGGCGCCATCACCGGCGTCACAAGCGAGCGTCTGGCACGGCTCGAGCGACGACGCCGGGCACTTGATCACGCTGGCCGGGTTGACCTTGCAGCCCGCTTTGCCAGGCGTGGTGTCGCAGTAGAGCTTGCCGTTGCAGGCGTCGCCGTCTTCGAGCGCCTTGCAGTCGGCGTCCACTTTGCATGGACAGGTGTTGGCGCCCGGCTGGCAGACGCCCTGCAGGCACGCATCGCCGACGCTGCAGGAGTCGCCATCGCTGCAGGTCACACCGGTCGCTAACGCGACGCTGGCACAGGCGCCGCTCTCGGGCAGGCAGGCCACCTGTAGACAGTCGCCGCCGTCGTCGTCGGCGACGCACTGCACGACCGTCGCGGGGTTGGTCTGGCAGAGGTAGGGAAAGGAGTTGGTGTCGCAGTATAGCGTGCCGTTGCAGACGTTGTTGTCGTCCTGGGCGGCGCAGTCGGCGTCGCTCTGGCAGGCGCACTGCGGCTTGCCGCCTTTGCAACTGCCTGCCAGGCAGGCCTCGCCCTTCGTGCAGGGTTGGCCGTCGTCGCAGGCGCTGCCATCTGGCGCAGGCCCTGCAGCGCAGGCGCCGGTCTTCGGGTCGCAGGAGTTCTGCTGACAAGGCGCGCCGCTGTCGACGCAGGTGACCACGGTCCCAGGGTGCACCGCGCACTGCGGCGTAGGGCCGGACAGGTCGCAGTAGGGCACCCCATTGCAGGGGTCCTTGTCGTCGAGTGCCGTGCAGTCACTGGCGAGCTGGCAAGGGCATGTCGTCGGCCCGCCCTGGCACTCGCCGCCAAGGCAACGATCGGCGAGGCCGCAGCCGTCGCCGTCGTCGCAGGTGGTGCCGTCGACGCGCGGCGCCACGACGCACAGCCCGCTGACGCAGGACGCCTCTTGGCAGGGGCCCTGCGCCAATGCGGCACAGTCGGCCGCGGCAGCGCAGGCCGCCCTTGAGGCGTCGCTGGCGTCAGGCTCGCCGAGGTCGTGGGCGCCCCCGTCGGCGGCGTCGGCTGCACCCGCGTCTGCCGCGACGTCGTTAGCTACCGTGTCCGCCGCGGCAGCGTCGCCAGCGATGGCGTCGGTCACCAGGGCATCGATCGCGGCGTTGCCTCGTGTCTCATTGCGCACGAAGTCATCGCCGCAGCCAGAGGCCGCGACGCTGAACGCCGCCGCAAAGGCCACGAGCAGCGCGGTGCCCATCGCCGGGCCGGCACCATTCGCTCGCGCCCAGGCCGGCGCCTCGTCCCACCGCGTCTGCCACATCGTCGCCTCACTTAGGTCCGCCAGCGTAACACACTTGCGTCGTCCGCACCCCCAGGCGACCGCAGCGCCGCGGGCCTGTCGGGCGGCGTACCCCGCCTCACGCCGCCCATCTCCCGCCGGTCGCCTCTCTCGCCTTGGCCTTGTTGTATTTCGGCGTCGCGCAGCGCTGGTCGCCCGCGACGTCGCTGGAGCGCCCGCACCGCCGGGCCCTCGCTGCTGTCGCCGCCGAGCCCGAACCCGCTCCAGCGTCAGGGGGCATTGGCCGATACGCCAGGCAAGACAAATTACCACAGCTATGGCAGCGTCCCGCCGCCGCAACGCAGCGGCTGATCCTGCGGAGGGCCCAATGGCCGCCGGCGCTCCAGCGCAACCCCAAGCCACGACGCGACTTCCTTTTGCGGATATCGCAGCCTCGCATCGCAAGCGCATGGCAGACGACGGCGCGCCAGAGGTGGCGATCCACGCCTTCCTGCGTGCCCTGCGCTATGTCGCCGACGGCTCCGATGGCTGCATCCGTGAAGCCACGCTGGCCGATATCGGCGTGCTCCCCACGGCGGACGAGCTGCAGGCCGACGCCGCGCGCTGGTCCGCGCTTGGCCTAGCGGCGCTCGACCGCGTCGCCGTGCTCAAGCTCAACGGTGGGCTCGGCACCACCATGGGCATGCGCGGTCCGAAGAGCCTCGTCGAGATCCGCGATGGCCGCTGTTTCCTCGACCTTGTGGCCGAGCAGGTGCTCGCCCTTCGTGGCCGTTCGCGACGCAGAATTCCATTGATCTTCATGGACTCGTTCCGAACCCAGGCACAAACCCTGACCCACTTGCAACGTCACTTCGACCTGAATGTCGGGCTGCCGCTCGACTTCTTGCAGCATCGCGTGCCCAAGGTGCTAGCAGACAGCCTGCTTCCGGTGTCGCTCGACATCCCCGGCGTCGATCCAGAGCTGTGCTGGTGCCCGCCGGGCCATGGCGATCTCTACCCGGCGCTGGTCTCAAGCGGCCTGCTCGCCAAGCTGCGAGCGGACGGCGTCGAGTGGTTGTTCTGTTCCAACGTCGACAACCTCGGCGCCACGCTCGATCTCGCCATCTTCGGCTACGTCACTCAGTGCGGCGCCCCCTTGGTCATGGAGGTCGCCCAACGCACCGCCGCCGACCGCAAGGGCGGCCACCTTGGCCGCGCAACAGACGGCGGACTCTTGCTGCGGGAGTCTGCGCAGTGCGCGGCGGAGGATCGCGACGCCTTTGCCGATCTCGATCGTCATCGCTACTTCAACACCAACACCCTCTGGCTCCACCTGCCCACGCTCGCGACCGCGCTGGCTGCACACGGCGGTAGCCTCGACCTGCCGGTCATCGTCAACCGGAAACGCCTCGACCCCAACGAAGCGAGGTCGCCCGCCGCCATCCAGCTCGAGTCGGCCATGGGCGCGGCCATCGCCGTGTTGCCAGGGGCGGCGGCGCTTGCAGTGCCGCGGTCGCGCTTCGCCCCGGTCAAGTCCGCCGCCGACCTCTTGGCGCTGCGCTCCGATCGCTTCGAGATCGCCGCGGACGCCACGCTGCAGGTCTGCGGCGACGGCCCGGTGCCGACAATCGACCTCGACGAGCGGCACTACCGCACCGTCGATGACCTCGCGCTGCGGTTCCCCCACGGCGTGCCGTCGATGCGAGAGCTGCTGCGCCTCCGACTGCGCGGCGACGTCCGCTTCGGCGCGGGCGTCACCCTGCGCGGCGAGGTCGATCTGGCCGCACCGGACGGCGAGATCCGCTGGATCAGCGCTGGTGCGGTAATCAGCGATCGCGACACGTAACCGCCCTCGGCTGGCAGTATCCTGATGTTCATACGGTTTTCTCTGCCCGTCGCGCAATTGCATGACAGCGCCGGCCGACGCGATCCTGAGGCGTGACGCGGTGCGCGGCACTGATTCAGAGCGGAGAGCCTCCTCTGTGCTTGCCCTGTCGCGATCGGCTCCCTAGATTCCGCCTCGCGTGCAGCCTTAGAATCATCCCGCCTGCACACCGGAGGATCGCACCATGACCAAGAAGGAAATGTCGGCCAAGTTGGCCAAGAAGTCCGGACTCTCCCAGGCCAAGGCGCTCGAGGTGATCAACACGATCTTCTCGACCGATGACGGCGAGGGCATCATCGCCATCGAACTCGCCGCTGGCCGAAAGGTGAGCTTGCCCGGCTTCGGCACCTTCTCCACCCGCAAGACCAAGGCACGCGAGGGCCGCAACCCGGCCAACGGTGACGCGCTCACGATCGCTGCTCGCACCGTCGCGACCTTCAAGGCCGGCAAGGGCCTCAAGGCCCGGGTATACAAGTAGCGTTTGGACAGCACGGGCGGCGCCCAGCTTGGGCGCCCGCCTCGTGCAGCATTGGGGCCCATGACCGAAAGGTCTGGGCCTCGGCGCTTTTTGGGTGCAAGCGTCGCCGATGCTCACCCCCCTCTGGCCCCGGTCCGTGCCGCGCCTCCGAATCGACCGCGGCTCCCCCGCGTCTGCACGGGGGCGGGAATTGGCTCCCACCGCCGCTGCCGGCTAGGATGGCAGCGGCGCGGTTGGAGTAGGCGCCGTAGAGGGAGGCAGCGATGAGAGTGCATTGCGCGACTTGGCGCCAGCTGGTGACGCCGGCGCTCGTGCTGTGCTGGGTCGCGCTGCCGTCCTCGGGCCACGCCAAGCCCGCCGCCGCCGCCCGCAAAGGCGCCGAGCCGCCAGAGCCGCCCGCCGCGCCCACGGACGACAAGAGCCCGGCGCGCCAGCCGCCGGCCCAGCCAGCTCCACGCGACGCAGCGCCCACGCCCAGCGCGCCCCCAGCGCCCGCCGACGCCTTGCCGGTTGCCCTTCCCACCGCGCCCAAGGCCGCGTCGACGCCACAGTGCGACGCACCGGCGCGACCACAGAGCGTCGCCGACTCCGCGCCCATCAAGCGCTGCCCGCGTCACGCGCTCGAGTCCGGCTGCGCGCTCGAGGACGGCCGCCAGCACGGCGCCTGGACTGTCTGGAACCCCGACCATGCCTGCGCGCTGCCCCTCCGCACCGAGACCTTCGTCGAGGGACGCCGCGACGGGCTGGCGGCGGTGTGGCGTGCCCACTGCCCGGTCGACGCCAAGGGGATGAAGCTGCCCTGCGAGGCCCGCCTCGCCGAACGCGGCGCGCTGTTGGGCGGCACACGCGAGGGGACCTGGCAGATTTTCGACGACGCCGGACAGCTCTTCGAGCAGGGCGCCTACCTGCGCGGGCGCCGCCAGGGCCCGTGGCTGCGGATGGCGGGCGGCAAGACCGCGGAGATCGTGTGCTTTCGCCGTGAACAGATCGCTTGGCGCGCTGCGCCGGACGCCGAGGCGGCTCAGCAGCCCTGCCCAATGGCAATTGACGAGGGCGACGGAACGCAGGCGGTGACGGAGGCGCAGCAACAGGCGTCGCGTTTCGTCGGGCTCGCCCAGCGCTCGACCAACCTGGACCTGCGGGTGCGCTACTTGCGCAAGGCTGTCGATCTGGATCCCAACAACGCCGGCTATCGAAAGCTACTCGGCGAGGCCGAGGCCCAGCTGCAGGAGCGCCAGCGAGCGGCACCCAAGGGCAACGGTGGCGCTGAGGGCGCTACGCCGCCAGCCGGCCAGGGCGGCGCTCCACCGCAGGGTGGGGCGGGAGTTGGGACACGGCAGGACGGGCAGGGTGGCGGGCAGGGGGCGAGCCACGCGGATGGCAATTGATCTCGCCGCCGCCCTCTTGCTGCTGATTGGGGTCGTCCACGGCTGGCGCAGCGGCATGATGGCGCAGGTGCTCGGCGCCTTGACGCTGCTCGCCGTGTGGCTGCTGGCGCCCCGCATCGTGCCGCCGCTGCGGGCTTGGCTGCTCGCCCACGGCCAGAGCCCCGGCGTCGGTCTCGAATTCGGCTGCCTGGGCGCCGCGGTAGCCCTCGTCTTGCTTGCGGCCTTTCTCATCATCAGCGTCGTCCCGGCCGCGATCCGCAGCTGGAGCGAGCGCGCTGCGGGCATCGATCGAGGCCTCGGCGCCCTGCTCGGCGCCCTGCGTGCTCTGCTGCTGCTCTGGCTGCTGCTGGCCACGACGGCGTGGGCCGAGCCGGTGCTGGTCCGCCAGGTCCCCGACCTCCGCGCCCCGCTGCGCGACAGCCACGCGATCGCCACCGCTCGCACCTACAACGTATGGCGCCTCGTCGAGCTAGACGCGCTGCAGTCGCTGCGATTGCGGCTGGCGCGCGGCTGGCAACCCGACGAGCGGGCGCCGATGGCGCTGCGGGTGGTCATGGCCGACGCTCGCCTCCAAGGGGCAGCCCGCGCGGGGGATCTGCGTGAGCTGCTCGCCGACCGCCGCGTCGCCGCCTTGCTCGCCGATCGTGCGTTCGCCGCGTGGCTACGCGGAGCCGACGACGCGGACAGCGCGCCGCCCGTCCCAACGTCACCGCCGACGCCACCGCGCGCCACAGAAGGCAGCCCCGCCAGTGGCTTAGAGCCCTAGCGCTTGTGATAGCCGCGCGCGGCGTGGTAGTGGGGGCCGCAATTGTCGCGCCTGAGCCTTGGGCGTTGGCGCCAGCGGAATACCGGAGCTTCATGGACAGCGCGGTTAGCAGCCACCCGGCCCAGCACCAGAGCGTCACGTTCGAGCGTGACTGCAACGCGGTGATCATCCCGGACGGCTTCCACGTCAAGGTGCCGCAGGGCAGCGAGGGCACCATCATGCAGGTGCTCGGCGGCCACTACACGGTCCGCGTCGACACCGGCTACCTGGTGCGCGTCGAGGGCGTCGACGCTGACGCCATCGGCCACCAAGTCGATCCGGCGCTGCTCGGCGATCCAGACGGCGAGATCGACGAGGAGCGGGTGCTCGAGGTGCTCTCGACCTGCTACGACCCCGAGATCCCTGTCAATATCGTTGAGCTTGGGCTGATCTACGGCATCGACATCGAGGACGCGGCCAGCGGCGCAGACGAGGGCGGCGGCGCAGACGGCGTGCGCGTCAAGGTGCAGATGACGCTGACCGCGCCAGGCTGCGGCATGGGTCAGGTGCTCCAGGACGACATCCACCGCAAACTCGGGCGCTTGACCGGCGTCGCCGAGGTGGCGGTCGACCTCGTCTTCGATCCACCTTGGTCGATGGAGAAGATGAGCGAGGCAGCGCGGCTCGAGCTCGGGATGATGTAACGCCCGCGGCTGTTCGACCGCCAAACGGCGCCGTCAAACCCATCGAGCGGCGCGACCCACCCCGTTGAGCGCCGCGACTGGCTCGCTTCCTTTGGAGAGCCGCCTCGGCCCCACGATTCGGCCGGCGTCGATGAGACGAGCGGCCCGCCCTTGGCGTCGCGCTGTCGTGACAAACGACCGAGCTGGGCGCCCCGCTCCACCGCCATGACGCGACAGGGAGCGGGACGCCGGCGCCCGGGTCGCGCCGCTCAGCGCACGAATACGCCGTGGCTGTTCCAATCGTGGGTGGAGCTGTTGCCGTTGCCCCACCAGTGCGCGTTGATCGACTTGGCGTTGTTGCCGGCGTCGCAGTTGCCATAGCAAGAGCCCACGGCGAAGTCGGTGAGGCAGCGAGTCTTCAGGAAGTTTTGGTAGCCGTAGTACACAGTGCCGTCCCAAGCTTCCCAATCGAAGGTCGAGCTGCCAAGGACGCCGCCAGCGTGACCGGCGACCATGTTGTGGCCGACGATGCCGCCGTGGTTCTGGCTCCAGTCCGCCGTGAAGAAGCCGTACTGGTTGGCGGCGCACTCGCGGTGGTAGCGGTTCTCGCCGTTGTAGTCCAGGTTCTCGACGGCGCCGAACAGGCGGTTTTTCGTCATGATTCGCGTGCCGGCTTGGACGACGGTCCACATGCTCTGGAACTGGTCGCGGTGGCCCCACGCCAAGTTCCGCCACGACTTGTTGAGCGACCGGATCATGACGTCGGTAAAGGGCACCTTGTCGTAGCTCTCGCACAGGGCGTTCTCGTCCTTGACGGTCTTGCAGTCCTGCCCGTTGAACGGCGTCTTGTTGCGCCACTGCGCGGTGTTGGAGCGGTTGAGCGCCGGATCGTTGCCCTTGACCTTGACCACGAGCGTCCAGCCGCCGCCGCCCGTCTCCTGGTCGCAATAGACCTGGTAGGGCGCACCGCTGCCGGCGCCGTCGGGATCGACCCAGTAGGTGCCGCTCTTGACGCCAGGCGCCCTGTCCTTGATGGCCTTGCAGCTCGTGCCGGCGGTCTCCTTGGCGTCGCCGATCACCTCCGGCCACCACTTGCTGCCATCACAGACCTGGATCGCTGACAGCGCCGTGCTGTAGCGGATGGCGCCCTTGGCGAAGGTGTCGCAGGGCGCCGTGTCGGTGCCGAGCACGAGATTGCCGCCCACGCCGACCTTCTTCGTCGACAGCGTCTGAATGGCGATGCTCCAGTCGGCAATGACGCCGTCCGTCTTGGTCGTCAGGTCGCAGAGGGCGTCGTTGCCTGGGGCCTGCTTGACACAGTAGCTGGTGTCCTTGGCCTTCAGGTTCCAGATACCCTTGGGGTTCTTGCCAATCCACTGGGCGAGGTCGCCGGCCTGGAACTTGGCGTCGGTGGGGAACGTCACCTTGTAGGCCTTGGCGTCCTTGACGCCGCAGGGATCGCACACGGTATAGCCGACCTTCTTGTCGTCGGGCGGCAACAGCACGAGCGCCAGCGAGCTGAGGTCGGTGTTGGCGACCTGGACCGTGATCGCGAGAGACTGCGCCACGCCGATGTCGGGAAAGTCGATGTCGCTGATGCCCTCGGCGCCGGTGTTGTCCGGAATGGGGGCGTTCTTGGTCTTGGCGGCGATGACATCCTTGAACTGGTTGAAGAGCAGCCCGTTGCTGATCTCGTCGATGCCGTCTTTGGGCAGGCCGCTCGGGTCCATCGCCTGGGCGCAGAGCAGGGTGCCATCGGCGTTGATGCCCTTGACCACTTCGCCGGCGACCTTGCAGGAGCCCGCGGGCGTCTTGATGCCGGTGAGCTTGCTGCCGTCGCCGAGGAAGCTGGTCGCTGTCACAGTCTTGGCCACCACGTCGCCCGTGAAGGTCCCGTTGGCGGCCTTGATGGAGCTACCGCCGAGGTCGAGATCGCCATCGAACTTGAGCTCTGCGACGCTGACACAGGCGGTACAGTCGACGTCCACCGCCGGGCCACCCTTCGTCGAGCTACCGGCGTAGTTGAAGCCCAGCTTGGCCGCAGCCACTGAGCCGTTGGCGATGTGGTCCGAGCCGATGCACCCAGAGCAAGCGACGCCGTTGGCCCACGCCGCGCGCAGGGCAAACACCGACGCATGCAAGGCCTTGCGCTCGAGCTCCGGGTCCGATCCCACCTGCACGCCGAGCCAGGCGCCGCCAGCCGGCAGCTTGGCCGGGTCGATCTTGCTCGTCGCGCCCAGCACGGCCGCGAAGCGACCGCCGCTGATCGCGACCTCTGTCGGGCCCTCGGACCAGAGCGTCGCGCCGCCGCTGGCCGCGTCGTAGAGCGAGAACTTGACGCTGTATTTGCCGTCCGCCGCCGGCGATCCGCCGGTCGAGGTCAACGCGCCTTCGACCTGCAGCGTGTCCGGCGCCGCTGTCGCGAGGGCGGGCGCCAACACCGCCGCAGCCAAGAAGCCACACCCCAATGCCGTTCGCCACCAAGTGACCGACGCGCTCCCCAATCCCCTTGCTGCCTTGCACATGACGAGCCCCCCTGGAAATGCCCTCTGACATGCGCCGTCGCCGGCCGAAAGGCCGCGCGTTGACGCACTACCACCTGAACAGTAGCGAGCGGAACCCCCGCAATGCAAGGCGGAGCTTGTCGGATCGCTGGATCTCCGGCACCTTTGTCGGCCCGGTCGCGGGGCGGCGTCTTTGGGCCGCGACGTGCAGGAGCTCGAACATGATCCGCGTAGTCTTGGTGCGCCTCGCGCCCCGCAGCGGGCCCTCGCGCCCCCGTCTGCTGGCGGCGCTGTGCCTCGCGGCGGCGCTGACGTCGGCGCCGCTGGTCGAGGAGGCCCGCGCCGCCGACGCGATTGAGTGGGGCACGACGGTGCCGTGGCTGCCCTTTGACAACGCTGTCGCGCGGGCAAAGGCAGAAGGCAAGGCGATCGGTGTCGTCGTCTATGCGGACTGGTGCCCCAAGTGCAGGTCGTTGGCGCCGGCGTTCTCCAGCGGACCTGTCGTCGCCGCGTCGTCCAAGGTCCTCTGGGTGCTGCAGAACCACGATGAGCAGCCGGCTTGGCTCCAGGAGCGGTTCGCTAGCTACGGCAACTACGTCCCTCGCATTTTCTTCCTGCGGCCCGATGGCACGATGGACCCCGAGATCCAGAGCGGACATGCCCGGTTTCCTTACTTCTACCTCGCCGCCAAGCCAGAGTCGCTCGTCGCCAGCATCGACCGCGCCGCGCTCGCCGCCGGCCCGGCCCAGCCCGCCCCGCCGCAGCCGCCTGCCGCAGTCGCGTCGGCAGTCGCTTCCGCCACTGAGTCGGCGACCTCTGGGCCCGCAGCTGCCGCCGCGGCCGCGAGCGCTGCGCCGGCGCCCAGCTGGCTGCGCGAGCATGGAGCTCTGCTGCTCCTCGCCGCGCTGGCCGTCGTCGCCGCAGTCTGGGCGGTCCGCACCGGCAGCGAGAAGGCATGAGCGGCGGCCCCTCCCCGGCGCCTTGGCTCGACCTGCGGCCAAGCCAGCTGCAGCGGCATCCCGCCGATGGCTGGGTGTTGCCGGATCCGATGCCGTTGGGCGCCTGGACAAGCCGATCGCTCGCAGGGGTCATCCGCGCCATGTTGCCCATCGGCGCCGCTGGCGCACCCGTCGACGCCGCGACGCAGGCCGAGGTCGACCTCGCCGTGCGCGTGACCTTGCGCTGTATGCAGCCACCGCTAGCGCGCGGGCTGATGCTGCTCTTCGTGCTGCTGGATCTGGCGCCCATGTGGGCAGCTGTCTGGCGCCCTCGCCTCGGGGGGCTCCGGCGGCTCTGTGCGACCGATGGCCCAGGCGCCGAGGCCCGGTCGCAGCGCGACGCCGAGCTCCTGGAGGCGCTCAGCCATTGCGGGTGGGGCGCCCTACGCGACGCCGTCACCGCGGCCCGCGCAGCGATCCTGACGGCCTACTACGATCTGCCGCAGGTGCAGCGCGCGATAGGCCACGATCCGCTGCCGCACCTGCGGGACCGCATCGCGCTTCGCCAACGCTTGCTCCAAGGGGGAGTGGGCGGCCCGGCGGATCACCTTTCACCGAGCGCGACAGAGGTGGCTGCGTGGGGCCGCCGTTGAGCCTGGGCCGTGGCGTCGGCGATGAGCCGCACAGGCACGCGTCAGCGTCTGGCGCGACGGGTGGGTCGGCGTCGGCTGCGGCGGGGTCGCCGGCGCGGCGTCTGCCAGCGGCCGACCAGCTGCGCGCCGGACCAGATCACCGCGACGGCGATGTGCATCACTGCGACGTCGTCGTCATCGGCACTGGCGCCGGCGGGGCCGCGGCGGGCGCGACCCTGGCGGAGGCCGGACTCGACGTCATCTTCGTCGAGGAGGGCGCGTGGCACCCGACCTCCAGCTTCTCGCCCTGGCTGTCTGAGACGCTGCCGCGCCTGTACCGCGACGCCGGCACGACGCTCCTGTACGGGCGCTCGACCTTCCTCGCTGCCGAGGGGAGGTGCGTCGGCGGCAGCACTGTCATCAACGGTGGCATGTGCTGGCGCCCGCCGGCTTCGGTCCTCGCCGAGTGGGCGGCGCGCATCGGCCCGGACTTCGGCGAGGCGGGCCTCGACCCGCTTTTTGCCCGCGCCGAGCGTGACCTGTCGGCGAGGCCGCAGGATCCTTGGTCGGTGGGCGGGGACAACCGCCTGATGGCGCAGGGCGCCGAGCGTCTGGGCTGGCGACACGACCGCAATCACCGCAACCATGACCACTGCGTCGGCGCCAACACCTGCATCCTCGGCTGCGTGACCGGCGCCAAGCAATCGACGCTGGTCAGCTACATGCCGCGCGCCATGGCGGCGGGGGCGCGCGCCCTGACCGAGCTGCGCGTCGACGGACTGTGCATCGAGGGAGGCCGTTGTGTCGGCGTCCGGGGGGCGGCGGTCGATCGGCGGACGCTGCAGTCTTCGGCGCGCGTAGAGGTGCGGGCGCGGGCGGTCGTGGTCGCGTGCGGTGCAATTCAGTCGGCGCTCCTGCTGCTGCGTCATGGCGTAGGGCGGCCTTCGGGCCAGCTTGGGCGCAATTTCGTGACCCACCCCAACGCCAAAGTCCTCGCGGTCTACCCCGACCCCGTCCGCGCCTGGCAGGGCGTGTCCCAGTGGGGGCAGGTGCGTGAATTCCACGAGCAGGGCATCGTCTTGGCCGAGAATATGGGCCCGCCCGGCATCATCGCCGCCGCGGTCCCTCGGCTCGGTCGCGCGGCCTGGGCGGCCATGCAGCAGTACGACCACATGATCCTCTCTGGGGTGCTCGTCGAAGACACGTCGAGCGGGCGCGTCCGCCGCGGTCCCTTCGGGCTGTCCTGGCCGAGCTACTCGATTACCGACCGAGATCTGGCGCAATTCCTCACCGCGATGCGTCGCCTCTGCGAGCTACACTTCGAGATGGGCGCCGAGCGCATGTACCTGTCGATCTCCGGCGTCGACGAGATCCGTCACCCTGATCAGCTGCGGCAGCTGACCCCAGATCGCATCCGCATCAGCCAGATGGAGCTCTTCACGCCCCACCTGATGGGCACAGTTCGCCTCGGCGCGGACCCTCGGACCTCGGTGGTCGACGCGGCTGGCGCGCTGTGGGATCTGCCTGGATGCTATGTCGCCGACGCCAGCCTGTTCCCGACCCCCATCGGGGTCAACCCGCAGATCACCATCACGGCGCTCGCGTTGCGGGTCGCTGACCGCCTCGCGGAGACGCTCCGCCTTGCGACCGGGCGAGCTCCGCGCTCTTCGCCGGTGGCCCGTTCAAGCTCGGTGCCGGCATGAGCGACGCTGAGGCCGCGCCCGAGCTGGTGAGTCACGACGAGCAGCACTTCGGGCCGTGGCGGCTGCTCCGTCGCATCGGCGAGGGCGGCTTCGCCGACGTGTTCCTGGCCGAGCGGGAAGACGATCCCACCCACCACAAGACGGTCCTCAAGCGCCTGCACCCGCACCTGTGCGATCAGGCCGAGATGGTCGACATGTTCGAGACCGAGGCCAAGGTCCTTGGTGAGCTCGATCACCCCGGCATCGTGCGCTTCTACAACCTCGAGCGCGGCGCCGGCGGCCGGCTGGCCATGGTCATGGAGTGGGTTCCGGGCTTAGATTTGGCCCAGGTCTTCGACCACGCGCTGACGATTGGCGCCGCGATCCCGCTGTCCTGCGCGGTGCAGCTGGTCGTCGACGTCGCCGTCGCGCTGCACAACGCCCACGAACGCCTGGAACGGGACGGCGACGCCGAGCTGCAGATCGTCCACCGCGACATCAAGCCCGACAACCTGCTGGTCGACCGCACCGGCCAGGTCAAGCTCATCGACTTTGGTTGCGCCAAGGCGACGCTGCAGACCCACTTGACGCGGCCGGGTATCCGCAAGGGCACGTTGGAGTACATGTCGCCGGAGCGGTGCCTCGGCCGCAAAGTGGATCGCCGCACCGACGTGTTCTCGCTCGGCGTCGTGCTCTATGAGCTGGTCACGATGACGCGCATGTACGCCGACACTTCGGACGCCCGCGTGATGGAGCGCATCGTCCACGAGGTAGCGAGACCGCCGTCGTGGCAAGACCACCGGATCAACGCCAGCCTCGACTTGGCGATCCTTCGCGCCCTCGAGAAGCGACCCGAAGACCGCTACGGCACCGCGGCCGAGATGGCGAGGGCGCTGCGGTGGTGGCTCGACCGCTACAGCGACACCGACGATCCGCACGCCAAGTTAGGCGCGTGGCTGAGCGACGATCTGCGCCTGTTGTCGGCGGTGACGGCGCCTGCCGAGCTCACGCAGCTCACGCTCAACGTCCGCGCAGACCTCTCCGGCGCCCCGCAGGCGCCCGGCGCCGTCGCGCTCATCCCGGATCGCACCTCGGGCCGCTCGACGGCGCCGCAGGTCTCCAGCGGTGGCGCATCTGGCCGGCCGCCGCCGCGGACCTCGGGCCGCTTAGGACATGATTTCGGCGCGCCACTTGTGGCGCTCGGAATAGCGCGTGTACATGCGGAACAAATCAGCGGCGAACAAACCCGCTTCGTCGCCGCCGGCGCCAGCGCGGATCTCCACAATCA
>SXGT01565035.1_pt1 | contig 23695 bp, 12 predicted proteins | sample 3176221 | NCBI WGS metagenome assembly SXGT01 (sample SAMN11356862, study PRJNA531348) | freshwater metagenome | isolation source: freshwater sample F1-120 | place: China: Fuxian Lake, Yuxi | collected 2017-12-25
ACGGCTCGGAGGGAGCCGGCGCCAGCGAGAGCTGGCGGCTCCCGAGAGCCTGGCCCGGAGGCGCACGCGCAGCGTGCGACCGGAGGGGCCGCGTGGCGTTGTTACCTCCGCCCTCGCTCCGCTCGGAGGCGAGCCGTCGTGGGGGAGGGTCCGCCTCCCCCACCAGCAGAAACGAGCAGCAGACTTGAGATGGTCTTCCTCTGCCCATTCGGAATGTCTCATGTGTGGGCGCGCGAGGTATAACGCCACGGATCTGGAGCGTACTGCCACGGGGGCAACGGATCCTTCGCCCCACCCGACCCACAGGTCGTCGGGCCTGGATCCACGGATGGTTCGCCCGATGTGAAGAGCCGCCGAAGCGAGAAGATGCCGCCTGAGATGTCCAGTCGGCCAACCTCGCTGGAGTGGGCGGCGTCAGCGCAAGCGGGCCTTGAATCAGGGCTGGAGGGAGAGCTACCGCAGAAATATTCACCGCATCGCCTGTCCGGGACACCAGGGTGGTTGGGCAAACCGCTGGATTCGCCGCGGAAAATTTGAGAAAATCCCAGGGCGCAAGAGGTCGGCAAATACTCACGGATCTTCAACACGCTTGCCTCTCGCACTAGTAGCCTGTCTCAGGGCCAACCGGGGATGTGCAAATCCTGAAGCTGTAGGGGGCGATCGAACAACCGACGGTACCAAGGTTCGGAGCCGATCCCGAAGCGCGTGGAATTGACCTGAAAGTTTGGCCAAACTGCGTTTCAAGAAACCCTTATCGAAAGAAGAAAACGATGACAGTGTCCAATGGCTTTCGGGCAAAACTAGAAGCCGGGCAACCCTGCCTGGGAACGTGCATCACCTTCTCGGATCCGATCGTGACCGAAACGCTCACGGAGACGCTGGACTTCGTGTGGATCGACACGGAACACAACCCGATGACGCTGGAGGCCGTGCAGGGGCATATCTTGGCCACGAAGGGGTCGATGACGACGCCGCTGGTCCGAGTGGCGTGGAACGATCCCGTGCTCATCAAGCCTGTTCTGGACGTTGGCGCTGCCGGAGTTATCGTTCCCCTGATTCGCACTGCCGACGACGCACGCCGAGCGGTGTCGGCGTGCAAGTATCCTCCCGAGGGGATCCGTGGATATGGCCCACGGCGTCCCTCGAACTTCGGACGCAATGGCGGCCCTGACTATATTCGAGCGGCAAACGAATCGGTCATCGTGATTGTGCAGATCGAGCACATTGACGCGGTGAACAACCTCGACGACATCTTGGCGGTTCCAGGACTGACCTCCATCGTCATTGGACCCAACGATCTGTCGGGCTCTCTGGGCCACATGGCCGAGCCGCGGCATCCAGACGTGATGCGAACCATCGAGCAGATCATCAGAAAAGCAAACAAGGCAAAGGTCCCGGTGGGAATCGCTGTCGGAGGTGAGCCCGAGGTGCTGCTCGACTGGATGAAGAAGGGTGCTAACTGGATCTCAATCTCCTGCGATTTTCAGTTTCTTGTCCGCTCGGCCACGCAGTTCACCACCGCCTTGCGAAGTCCATCCACCTTGAGATGATCGCGCTTGCCCAACAATAACAGCGATGAACACGAGCTGTCGGCCAGATGCGACCTGGTAGCGGCGGGTCGCATGGCGCCCTGGAAAACTGGAGAGTTAATCCCGGCCCCCGTGTACGGCTGGACTTCCTGGGCCGCCCTGCTCGGCCCCGGCATTCTGTTGGCCGGCTCGTCGGTGGGCGCCGGCGAATGGCTCTTCGGGCCGGCTGTGACCGCCCAATTTGGCGGCACTTTCTTGTGGCTCGCCACGATCAGCATTGTGACTCAGGTCTTTTACAACCTCGAGGTCATGCGTTACGCCCTCTACTGCGGCGAGCCGATCTTCGTGGGCTATTTTCGTACTTCGCCCGGTCCCAAGTTCTGGACTTTGATCTATCTCACGCTCTTTATCGGCCAGATTTGGCCGTTCATGGCGTCCAATGCCGCGGTGCCACTGACGGCGGCGTTTCTCGGGCACCTGCCCGCCGACGGCGTTGTGAAGATCGGTTCCATTTCCATGACCGAGACCGGGCTCGTGAAACTACTGGGTTATGTTGTCTTTGTCGCAGCCTTCATCCCTCTGGTCTTCGGTGGCAAGGTTTATACCATGCTCGAGCGGCTGATGACGGTGAAGATCGTCACCGTGCTTTCGTTCCTGGTGATCGCGAGTGTTTGCATGGTGTCGTCCGACTCGCTCCGCGAAGTGCTGTTGGGATTCGTGCGTTTTGGTCAAGTTGCACTGCGCGCCGACAGCGTCGTCGATGGGCCACACTTCACCCTTGTCGAGCGCAGCGGCAACGACTTTCACCGCCTGGAAGGGTCCAGGGAAAAGGGGCAACTCGTCGTGACCGCATTCATTGTCCGCTCGGGAAGGAACACGGTTCGCCATGGCGCAGAAGCTCAACTTCCTCCAGATTTGCAGGCCGCCAGGGATCGCTTGGTCGAACGCGCTCGAGCCTTGACCCGCGACGGCGGCTTCTTCACCGAGACCATCCGCGAAGGCGAAAAGCTTTCAATCCAGGGCACGATCGATTCGGAGCGGAAATGGCGCTGTCAAAGCATCACCATCCAGTCAAGGGATGGGTCCATCAACGAGTATCGACCCGATAATCTGCCACCAAGGTACGTTGAGCCGATGGAATCCCTGGTGTCCAATCGTGGCTTCGAGCGCATCACTCTTTGGCAGTACTGGCAGGAGCACCACCGGTTGCCCGATCTACCTTGGGGATTGCTGGCCGCATTCGCGGGGATCGCCGGGGCCGGCGCCATGATGAACTCTCTGTTTTCCAACTACGCGCGGGACAAGGGTTGGGGCATGGGCGCCAATACTGGAGCGATTCCGAGCGCGATTGGCGGACGCAACGTCGCGTTGAGTCATGTGGGGATCGTCTTTCCGATCACCGAAGCTTCGCTGAAGCGTTGGCGCCAATGGTTTCGTTTTGTGGTGCGAGACCAGTGCGCCATATGGATGCTCTGTAGCTTTATCGGCCTGGCACTGCCGTGCATGCTTTCGCTGGAGATTATCCGGAATGTTCCGATCGCGGAGAACCGCGTCGCCGCAATGACTGCCGACGGGCTCTCTGCACGGTTTCCCGCTTATTCTCAGCTCCTCTGGTCCATCACGCTACTGGTCGGCTTTGTAGCCCTCGCGCCCAACGCAGTCATCACTGGCGATATCATTGCCCGGCTATGGACGGATATTATCTGGACCAACAGCATGGTGACCCGGCACCTCCAAGGCAACGAGGTCAAGTTCATCTATTACGGGATTCTGACCATCTATGGCGTGTGGGGACTTCTCGCACTGACGATTTTCAACCCGCTACAAATTGCCACGATCGGAGCCGTACTCGGTAACCTGGCGCTTGGGTTCTCGGCCTTTCACACACTGCACGTCAATCGCACGCTGTTGCCACCCCCCTTGCGTCCAAGCTGGTTCATGCAACTTGGGTTGGTTGCTTGCGGCCTCTTCTTTCTGGGTGTAAACGTGCTGGTGGCCGTGAGCTTGCTGAAATAGCCTCACTGTGTCAAGTAGCCTCGGAGAGGCGCCGTCGGACACCCTCATAAAGTCGATCCGCAAAGGCGTTCATGTATTCGAAGTCGTTGCCCACTTGCATCCAGTGCAACCCCATCTTGGCGGCTCGAATGGCGAAGTCCTCCGAGGCGCCCATGCCCATCCCCATGTAGAGGCCTGCTTCACGCCCCACCGAAATGATTCGCCGTACCGCATCGGTCAACTTCGGATGATCCAACTGGCCCAGGATGCCCAACGAGCCAGAAAGATCAAAGGGGCCAATCACCAGCGAATCTAGTCCCGGCAGCCGAACGATCCTGTCAAGATCCTGGAGCGCTCCGGACGATTCGATCTGCGCGACGACGAACAAGTCCCGGTTTGCGCTCGCCAAGTATTCGTCCGCCGGCATCCGCGCGTAGTTCGTCGGACGACGAGGACCAAATCCTCGCGTTCCAAGCGGCGGGTAGCGACATGCAGAAACAAACTTCGCGACGTCCTCGTAGGACTGCGCCTGAGGCAGAATAATGCCTTCCGCCCCGCTGTCGAGAACCCGCTTGATCCAGCCGATCTCGCCGGACGGCACGCGCACCATTGCCATCGTCCCCACGGCTCGCGCTGCCACCAGGTGTCCCATCATCGTTTGCAAGTCCGTTGGATTGTGCTCGAGGTCAATCCAGACGAAATCGACGCTCGGACCCAGCGATTCGGTGACCGCAGGATCCGCAAAAGTGATTCCGGGCCCCAGGCACAACCGACCAGCGTTCATTCGTTCTCGAAATGCCTTCGTGTTTAAGTACATGAGCTCCTGGCTACAGGGCCACTCCACTTCGTGGATTCGATGAACGCTCCAGCGCCACCACTCGATTCACGGCCGGCACCACTTCACTTGCAAACAGCTCGAGGCTCCGTAGCCAGGCCTGACGATCGTCCCAGTCGTGCGCCACGAGCACCAGCGTCCCAAAGGGACCAATTCGCTGCCGCAACTCGACAAGCTGCTGCGTCACATGCCTGGGATCCCCGGCAATGATGACCTGATCCATGAAGTAATCCATGTTGCACTGGTCTTCGGGCATCGCGGAATCGGGCTTCCACATGCTCAGCCCGGTCGGACTGGTCCGACGCGTCAAATCAAGAATGTACTGAATCGTGCCGCTCAACGAGTTGGTACTTGCCAGTTGCTTCGCCCTGGCAGTCGTATCGGCGACAAAGATATTGCGTGCCACACACCAGTCGGCTGGATCGGCAACTCGGCCGGCCGAGGCGGCACCTTTCTTGTACGTCGCCCATTGATCGATCAAGACATCCGCATGGACCATGTGATGACTGAAGAGGCGAAAGCCTCGACCGGCCGCAGCCTGCAGTCCTGCGGAAGTGCGGCTAATGCCGGGAACATATATCGGAGGGTATGGTCTCTGCAGCGGCTTGTGCAATCCGCCAATTCCAAGCTCCAGGTCAACGGTCTTGGAAAGGCTGACATTCCAAAACTTGCCGGGAAATTCATACGGCGGATCGGAAGTCCAAATTCGCAGGATCTGATCGATGGCCTCGGCCACGCGGGCTCCGGTGTCCTTCGCGTGAACACCGTAAAGCTCCATGTCAGTTGGCACCGCACCTGGACCAAAACAGATATTCAAACGACCGTGAGACAGATGATCCAGGAAGGCGAGCCGATTCGCGACATGAACCGGATTGTGATACTGAAGACAGACGGGGGCCGGTCCAACGCGGATTGTCCTGGTAACTCCCAGCACTTTTCCCAGGAAAATTTCCGGCATGACAATGCTCTCGTAGGTTGACGAATGGTGCTCGCCAACCCAGAAATCGCGGAATTGTAATTGTTCGCACCGAACAGATAGCTCCAGATCCTCATCAAAACACTGAGCCAGCGGTTTTCGTGGATTGTGAATTGGCATGACGAACATGCCAAGCTGGAGTGCGGAGGGAACCGCCGGGGTAAGCTTTGTCATGGGTACGTCTCTCACGGTTGAGATCCAAACAATTCAAGGTCAATGTGTCGTTTTGCTGCGTGCTGCTGAATGGCTTTCCAGGTAGGCTCGTCGACGGGGATGCCCTCCGAGACTCTTCTACGCATTGTACGAAATTCGAGCTCGCCCGGCACCAGGACCTCTTCAACTCCAGGCACCGGCGGTGAAGACTTCATGTACAGGATCGTTTGATCCACCCACCGCCGGAATTGCTCGAGCGGACAAAATGCCGACGGGTCCGTCACCAGGAGACAAACTCCGTTGCCGAGAACCGTTCGGTCGTTGGGAGCAACACCGGCCAGTGCGCTGCCAAGAATCTCAACAAGCAAGCCAAGCGCAAACCCTTTGTGCCCGGCCGCTCCGCCCAGAGGCAGGATTCCACCGCGGGGCGGGCCATAGAACTGACGTGGATCTGTTGTTGCGTTTCCGTCGGCGTCGAGAATCCAGCCTTCGGGGACGTCCTTGCCTTCGTTGCGATAAAAGCGGATTTTCCCCTCCGGCGCGACCGAGGTTGAAAAGTCGGCCACAATTGGATCGCCACTGGTCGGAACCCCGTAGGCGATCGGATTGGTCGCCAGGCGCCCTTCGCGCCCCCCCCACGGCAAGACAAAATGGCCGTAGATGGGCGAGTTACAAGTCGCAATGGCGATCAGCCCCGCGTCCGCAGCCGTCTGTACATAGGCTCCCAGGCGGCCAACGTGGCTACAGCGTCTTGTGACCACGCAGGCCGTGCGCTGCTCCCTGGCAATCTCAACGGCAGCCGCCATGGCCTGCGCACCCCCCACCGCTCCGAAGTTGTACCCACAGTCGACAATGGCGGTCGTTGGGCTTGTGCGACTCAGCTCGATCGACGCGCCCGGCTTCAGGGTGCCAACCTCGATGTCCTTGAGGTATTCGGGGATTCGCAGAACGCCGTGCGAATCGTGCCCCATCAGGCTGCTCTGGACCAACGCGTCTGCCTGGGTGCGTGCCTCCAGCGTGCATGCACCCGCCGCCTCAAAAAGAGCCGTGCCGATCCGCGCGAGTTCCTGGTGCGAATGAAGTCGACTCATGTGGGGATGTGGTCCAAAAAGACCGGCGGTGCTGATCCTGAAAAAGTCGACCCATGTCGTCGTGTGGTCAAAAATATTGGCTTTGGAAAATGTTACAGAAAAAGAGGATATCCAGTCCACAATGCCTTCTCCAGTCCTCCTCTCCGTCAGGGCGATCTCGCGGGACCTGCCAGCCGCGCCCGGGCCCCGGAGCCCGGGACATCTACCAATTCGATCTGAACCGGGTCTTGCCGCACTTCCAGATCAACCTGGACGGCCACCGTCTGCGGGCCGCTTTCCAACTCCACCGCGTTCCCCGGACGGACTGGGCGCAATGGATGCCCCACCCACATCGTCAGGCCCTGCTGATTTGTGACGCGGAAATCTACCGGCCCCGGCTGGCTGACTTCGACTTGAAACCGCAGTAGGCCTACCCGCTTCTTGCCAACCCTGAGCTCGGGGATATCGGCCAGCGGCAATTGCCCACCCACCGTGCCAAAAACAGGCTGCCAGGCTGTCTGTACGTCACCCAGTGCACCCTGAAGCCCTCCGCTGCCCGCCAGCCACTTGCGGGCCAGTTCGCTGTCGAGCAACACCTCCCAATGACGGACCTCCCGGCGCGCCGACAGTCGAAATCGTTCGTCGCGACCGAGCACCGACAGGAACTTGATCAGATCCACGAGTTCGTCGCGCTGTACTCCGGCGGTCAGCCCGCTGGGCATCAGCGACACGGTGTTGGGGCTGATCTCTTGAACACTGCTCATGGGGATCGTTTGCACCGTGTCCTGGGCATCGCGCAACACGATCTCGGTAATGCTCCGTCGCTGAACCGTGCCCACAAGCACGGCGCCGTTATTTTTCACCACCGTGACGGACTGAAACCCTTCCTTGATCTTCGCGCTGGGGTCCAGCATCGATTCCAACAAATGGGCCGGAGTCGCGCTGCCGCCGACACTTGCCAGATCCGGACCGACCTGGCCCCCGGAGCCGCCGATCGCATGGCACTTCTGGCAAGAAAATGCCGCCCGGCGGAAGATCATCTCGCCACGGAACGGATCACCGTGGGAATCGATGTCGGCCAGTAGTGCGGACACCGCCCCCGGGGCGAGTCGCTCGTCCGGAACGGATAGCGAGCCAGCCTTCCGCAAGGCCCGAATGAGCTCCGGCATGGCCCTTCCTGAAGATTCTGCCAACCGTACTCCGACAGCCGCGATCGTTTCACTCAGCTTGCTGTCCTCCAGCGCCGTGGTGAGCGCCGCGGCTCCCTCGTTGCGCTCGAGCAGCGCCGAAAGCACCAGCGAGGGATCGACATCATCAGACATCTCGGTCAACAAGTCGACGGCTGACTGAGCAGCCGCCCCGGCGTCCGCCGACGCCCACGCTGCCACCGCCGTTTCTCTCAATTCTGGCGGCCGACCACGGCCCGAGAGGCCCGCCAGAGTTTGAAGCGATTCCTTGTCACCCATGAGTGCCAGGCCCTGGCAGGCGGCATGGCGCAGCGGTTTACCCAGCGCCAGATCGCCAGCCATTTGGGTCAACACCTGCCTGGCTTCACTCACTTTCCATGCGCCAGCCAACTTGGCCGCCGGGGCCCTTCCCGGTTCGTCAGCGCTCCCGATCAAAGCCAGGACTTGGACCGCGTTGCCAGGGACGGGCCGTCCGCGGACCGAAGCCTCTTCCAGTAGCGAAAGCAAGGCCGAGGCTCGACCGGGCTGGCCAGATGCATCGTGAACGGCTTCTGCGAGCACAAGCGCCACCTCCTCGGACTCGCCCAGGAGAGCCAGATGTCGCAGGACGCCCATCCGCTCCGCCTCCAGGATCTGCCCCTTGCGATAGAGATCGGCCAACAGCCGCAGGGCTGCGGAGTCCTCCACGGCCGCAAGCGCAAAAGAAATTTCACGCGAATCGCCCCGAAAAACCACCCCTCCACGCTCCAACGCCGGAAGCCACTGATTCCGGCGTTCCCTGACCGTCAACCAAGCTGCAAACTCAAGGTAAGTGTCCAACGGTCGGTGGAGGACTCGCATCGCCAGCTCAACCGATTCGAGCGTGCCCACATCACGCAGCGCATTGACGGCCTCAAGCCGAACCTGCGGGTGGTCATCCTCCACGGCCACACCTAAACGGCGCACCCCGTCGGGCACGTCCTTGAGCCACCGGGCAAGCACTCGCACCGCAGCAGCCCTGGCGTGATGGTCGGGAGAACTCAGTAATGCGTCGAGAAGATCGGCCCGCACTGCCCCCAGCGACTGACAGACCCAAAGGGCCTCCAGTCGGTGATGCTCGAAATCAGCCTCGCCTCGATCGAGCCGCTCGAGCCAGCGCTCAAGGATTGGCATGACAGCCGCGGTTCCGCGCTCCTTCAATAGTCGCCGGGCTTGGCCGCGCGTCCAGTCCTCGGGAGCGCTGAGGGCCGCCAGCAGCTGCTCAACCGGCGCGTCTTCCAGAATCGGCGGCCGAACCACCGGCTTCCCCTTGGCCGTCATCCGCCAAATGCGACCATGCGACACATCCCGAAGCGGGTGGTGAAAGTCCACTTCCCCATGGTCTATGATTGGGTTGTACCAGTCCACAACGTACACAGCCCCGTCCGGCCCCATCTTGATATCCACCGGCCGAAATGAGCGGTGACTGGACGTGAGCACGTCGCCCAGCGGCCGAGAGGAATATGCGCTCCCATCCTCGCTCAGCCGATATCCCACGACGCGACTGGCACGGAAGTCTGTGGTGATCGCAACGCCTTGCCACCCGTCCGGCAGATGGCGACCCGATAACAATTCCAGTCCACACGCCTTGGGATGGCCCGGGTTGAGTGTCGGCAGGCTTCGCCCCGCACCAGCGGCATTGGAATGGATGGCCCCGGGGAACACATAGGCAGGACCTCCGCCACCGGCGCCATCGGTCGCCAGCGATTGGCCCCAACGATCAATGGCAAGGCCCCAGGGGTTCGTCAGGCCGCGACAGTACACATCGAGACGCATGCTTTCTGGCTGGAACCGCCAGACGCCGCTCGCGTTCAGCTGTCGCACGCCCCAGGGGGTCTCAACGCGGCTATTGATATAAATCGACTGGGTGAAGTAAAGCTCGCCGCCCGGCCCCCAACGCAGCCCATGAATCATATGATGGACGTCGGCGTTGCCGAACCCGGCGAGTAGCACACGGCGGATGTCGGCGCGACCGTCGCCGTCAGAGTCAGCCAGATACAACAGCTCCGTCGATTGCGTCACATAGACACCCCCATCACCGGGTATCACCGAGTGCGGCACGATCAGACCGTCGGCGAAGACCGTCGACTTATCCGCGCGACCGTCGTGGTCAATGTCCTCAAGAACGATGATCTTGTCGTCGGGCCGCTCGCCTGGCGCAAGGTGCGGATACGTTGTGCTCGTCGCCACATACGTGCGACCAGCTGCGTCCCAATTGATATTGATTGGCTTGGCGATTAACGGGTTGGCGGCGAACAGGCTCACCTCGAATCCATTGACAATCTTGAACTCCTTGAGCTCTTTCTCCGGGTCCGGAGCATCGACCGATCGCGGCACCTCGTCTTGCGGATAACTCTTCTCGAGGACCAGCTCGTACTGGCGACCGGAAGGCACCCGCATCCGAAAAATTTCTTTCTCCTTTTCTTCCGCCAGCCGCTCAAACTGAGCGATCTCGGCCGCATGATCCCCACGCTCGTGTCGACGAAAGAGAAAAATGTAGGCCTCGTTCTGCGGCCGGAAGTGATAGAAAAACAGACGGTTCTTCTCAACGACTGCTCTTCGCAGACGATCCACTTGTTCAAGGTCGCCCCCCTCCTCGAGCTTCCGACCCTCGGCCCATTCTACCGAACTCGCCCTCAGCACCCGCTCGGCATCGATGGAGAGCGAATAGCGACCCTCCGGCAGATCGGTGACCCTGAGCACTGGTGTCTCGCCGAGCGCGAGCAGCCGTTCGGCGGTGGCCACAAACCGCACGCCGTATGGCGTTGGCTTCAAATCCACGGCTTTGATGTGCTGGCCAGAAATCGAAGACTCCCTGGCCGCGACGTGGAGCCGCCAAGGCGCCAGCGGAATCCTTAACTGTTGGGCGATGACCTCCGCCAGCCGACGATAACCACGAGAATTCAGGTGCAGCCCATCGTCGGTCAACCATTGGCTCCTTGGCAGGGCCTCCACGGGAACCACATCGTGGAAAAGATCCACGAAGAGATGCCCCCGTCGCTGAGAGGCCTCACGCAAGATGCCGCAGACGCGTTCCAGACGACTGTTCCTCAAGGCGGGGTCGGGAAGCGGCAGCCCCATGTTCGCATGCCGGATGGGGGAGAGTATCACGAGGCGCGCCTTGGTCTTGTGCAACTCGTCGAGGAGCTGATCCAGCTCCGTGGCAAAGGCTTCGACAGCCGCGTTCTCGAAGGCCGCGCTGGCGCCGTAACCCAGGAAGATCACAGTGGGGCTCTCGGCTTGCACTTGCTCAACAAGCCGCTGGAATCCGTAATCGGGATCGGTCTTCTGCGGCGGCTTCCAGGACTTCGTGTTTTCCGCCGAACCAAAACCCCTCCGCGCCTCTCCGCGAGGATTGTCGCCCGTCCAGCCCAGGTTGCGAAACGTAATCCCGCGGTTCGGCCAGGCCACCGTCAGGGCCGTCTCCAGGTATCCGTGCTCCTGCTCTCGCTCAATCAACGCGTCGCCCAGAAGTACGACTCGATCGCCGTCTCTCAGCTCGAAGGTCACGGGTTGGTGAGCCTCAAGGCGTTGCATGCCGATCAAGGCCACGTGGACCACGATCATCGCCAGGGCAGATCGAGAGACAGGAGTTGAACTCATGAATCGCTCCTCGCTTCATTTGCCGATTGGACCATTCGGCTGGAAGTTACTGGCTCGAGGCGAAACGTGCAAGAAGCGGCGAGCCGCCCGGCTCGCCGTCAGCCGCCAATGGGCCGTCGAAGGGTCAGCAACCAGCTACCGCGCCATTCGACGATCTGGCGGGTAATGTTACGAGAAAAAATGATCGGCGAAATGGCTTCAAGAGGAAGAAAAAAACCTCTGAAAGACATGCCAACCAGGCATAATAGTGGCTCGTGATTCGAGAGTTTGTCTTCGGATTCCTGCTCAATCCAAGCGCGTCCATTTCGGAGCTGATTTCACCTGAAGGATGTCTTTCCAAGATGAAGCTTCCTCTGACCACAAAATGGGTGGCAATCCTGGCTACCTCGATGGCACTGCTGCCAGGCACCCGGGCGCCCGCCGACTCGGGTCCCACGCCCGAAGAAGTGGTGTTCTTCGAGAAGAGCATTCGTCCTGTGTTGGTCACACACTGCTACAAGTGCCACAGCGCAGAGGCAATGGAACTCGGGGGGGGACTGCTGCTGGATACGAAGAAAGGCTGGCAGACCGGAGGCCATTCGGGCAAACCAGCCGTCGTTCCCGGCAAGCCAGACAGTAGTCCGCTCATTCGCGCGGTACGGCACGAGAAGGATATGAGGGCCATGCCGCCCTACCAGCCCAGACTGCAGGACGCAGTGATTTCCGACCTGACTGCGTGGGTGAAGATGGGAGCGCCGGATCCACGGCAGGAAAAAGTGGCGGTTGCACCAGCCCAAGACGCCTGGGAAGCGGTCTATCAAAAACGGCTCAAGTGGTGGAGTCTAAGGCCGCTTGGCAAGACCAGGCCGGGGCCCGTCAAGCAGCCTCAGTGGGTACGCAATGATGTGGATCATTTCATCCTCGCCGCCCTGGAAGCGAAGGGCTTGCAGCCAGCCCCCGAGGCAGACCGGCGCGTGCTGGCTCGCAGAGCCAGTCTTGCGTTGACCGGCTTGCCGCCGAGAGAGGAAATCGTCGAGCGGTTCCTGGCGGACGCATCTCCATGCGCAGACGACAATCTAGTGCAGTCGCTGCTCGACAACCCGCACTTCGGCGAACACTGGGCGCGGCACTGGATGGACGTCGTGCATTACTCCGACACCCATGGCTATGAGTGGGATGTTCCGGCCAAGAATGCATGGATGTATCGGGACTACCTCGTCCGGGCGCTGAACGCAGATCTGCCCTTCAATCGGCTTCTGCTCGAGCAGATCGCGGGTGACCTCCTGGAACCGAGGGTGGACACACGAACCGGCTTGAATGAATCTCTCCTGGGTCCGATGGCCCTGCGTCTTGGCGAACGGAGGCACGGTGATAATGCGGCCTCCGAAGGGGTGTCGCAGGAGGCCGTGGCCAACATCATCGACACCGTGGGTAAGGGCTTCCTCGGCACCACGGTGGCCTGCGCGCAGTGCCACGACCACAAACTGGACGCGGTGGCACAACGAGACTACTACGCGCTCGCGGGCCTTTTCATGAGCGCCCGCTGGATCGTGCGCTGTGCCGACGCGTCCGATCCGAACGAGGCTGTTATCAACGAGCTACGGCAACTCAAACAACAAATACGCGCGGAAATTGCGAAGGTCTGGCTGGGCTCAAGAGACAGCCTCGTCGCGAAGATAAGGGCGATTGCCGGCGACGAAAAGGCAGCGACGGCGTTTCCAGAAACACTGGCTGCTTTTTGGCGGAGATCGCTCTCATCGCCCCTCACCTCCGAAGAGTTCTCGAGGGAGCGAGAGCGGCGGATCGTGGAAAATCGCGCAAACTTGAAGTTGCTCGCCGACTTCTCGCGCGAAGACGGGGACGCTGGCTGGCAGTGGGATGGCTTCGGAATGCGGCACGGCTTGGTCCGCGACGGTGAGATCGTCGTGGCGGACGAAGGGGATGCAGTGATAGCTCAGGTACTGCTGGCGGGGCGTTGGTCGCACGTGTGGTCCTCACGACTGGCAGGGGCCCTCCGCAGTCCGCTCCTTGATCCGCATGCAGCGACGCGTTTTTCCGTCGGTCTCGCGGGGGGCAAGCATGCTGCGCACTCTTTTATTGTGGACAACACCCTTCACAGCGAGCGAATGCAGTTCGTCAACCAGCCTCTTGCGGGCTGGCTGACTCTGACCGCCGGGAACTTTGTGACACTCGAGGGAGGCGTGGATACGTCACGGCGTCGTGTCTATCTCGAGCTGGTGACGAAGTCGCTCAACAACTATTTCCCGCCCCGGTTTGACTACGGAAATGCCAAGGAAAGCGAGCTTGCCGACGAGCGCTCATGGTTCGGCGTAACGAGGATCTACCAGCACCCGCCAGATAAACCACCGCTCGATGAGTTGACCCGGTTTGTTCCTTTGCTGGCCTGTGAAGGTGACTGGGCAACACGACTGGCGAACCTGGTACACGCAGCGATCGAGCGCTGGAGCCGCAACGAAAACAACAGCGAGGATGTCCGGCTACTGGACGACGCGCTCCAATCCAAACTTCTGCCAAATGACCTGAATGCAACCCCGCAACTCACAAGACTTGTTTCGGGCTACCGATCGGTCGAGAAAAAACTTCAGCCCGACCGGACCATCGGCTCCATGGCGGATTGGAATGAAGGGCGGAACGAACAGCTCAGTATTCGCGGTTCTTACACTGACCTCGGTGAGGAGGTAAACAGAGGGAATATCCGCTTCCTCGGGAGCATAACGGAGCCCGCAAGCTCGTCCTCCAGTGGACGACTGGAGTTTGCGCGGAGCATCGTCAGTGAGCAAAACCCGCTGACGGCCCGCGTGTTCGTCAATCGCGTCTGGCTGCACCTCTTTGGCGAGGGCCTCGTTCGTACCCCGGACGATTTTGGACATCTGGGTGAATCTCCCTTGCACTCAGAGCTGCTTGACTACCTTGCGTTACGATTCATGACCGAGGGTTGGTCCTTGAAGAAGTTGGTGAAACTACTTGTCACCAGCGCCACATGGCGCCAGGGCAACCGGGCAACCCAGGCGACACTCGAGGTCGATGCCGAGAACCGCCTCTGGCACCACATGCCCCTGCGTCGGCTCGAAGCCGAGGCGATTCGCGACTCAATTCTGGCGGCGTCGGAACGACTCGACCCAACGCTCTATGGCCCACCGGTCGATCCGTATCGCGTGGCGACAGACCCAACAAAGCGGCTCCTCATTGGACCGCTTGATGGCAACGGACGCCGAAGCCTTTACACCAAGATGACTCTGATGGAGCCGCCGCGCTTCCTGGCCCTGTTCAATCAACCCATCCCGAGGCTGACGACCGGACGGCGCGACGTGACCAACGTCCCCGATCAGGCGCTCGCCCTCTTGAATGATCCGTTCGTCATCGCGATGGCCAAGTATTGGAGCGAACGCAAACTCCTGGACGGTGCCAAGACTCCCGAGGGCCGCGTCCGGCAAATGTTCACCTCAGCGCTTGCCCGTACTCCTGACGCCAGAGAAACCGCTCGCTTCATCAAGCTAGTGAGTCGCTCGGCCGAATTGCGTGGGATGGCGTCGGGCGATATCATGCACTGCCAGCCGGTGTGGCAAGATGTGGCCCATGCTATCTTCAATTTGAAGGAGTTCATCTATGTTCCCTGACGATCGCCGTCACTCGCCCCGGCACTGCCGACTCTGCCCGGGCAGCGAGACCCCCGCGCTCACAAGACGGGGTTTTCTGAAGCAATCCAGCATGGGATTCGGTTGGTTGGCATTCGCTGGATTGGCGAGTCAGTCGGCGGTGGCAGACACGAGAAGTACTACAAGGACGCATTTCTTACCCCGCGCCAAGCGAGTCATCTTTCTCTTCATGGATGGTGGCGTGTCACATGTGGACACCTTCGATCCGAAGCCGGAGCTGTCAAAACACCACGGAGAGCCGGCGAAGTGGAAACCCAATGCCTTGTCCCAGGGAACCAGCGCGAATCGCAAGTGGCTCAAGAATGCTTGGGAATTCCGCCAGCACGGCCAGTCCGGCCTCTGGGTGAGTGATCTGTTCCCACATGTCGCGAGCGTGGTGGATCACTTGTGTGTGATCCGCTCGATGGTCGGCGAGACGCCGTTGCACGGGGCCCAGTCGCTGCTCTTGCACACCGGCCGCTCGATCGGTGCCGCGCCGAGCATGGGCTCCTGGATTTCGTATGGCCTGGGCACGGAAAACGAGCAGCTCCCAGGCTATGTCCTGCTGAATAATGACTGGATTCCGAACGGCGGTTTCCAGAACTTTGCCAGCTCGTTCTTGCCAGCCACACATCAGGCGACGATGGTCCGTGCCAAGGGCACGCCAGTGGATAATATTATTCCCGCTGACGCCACGGCCGTGCAACGCGCCAAGCTCGATTTTCTGCACGAGCAAGACGCCGCGACCACCCATTCGCTCGGCGGCTCGGATGCCCTTGAGTCCGCGATTCGCAACTACGAAACCGCAGCACGCATGCAGGCCCTTGTGCCACAGCTCTGCGATGTGAGCGGTGAGAGTGCCGCGACCTTGAAACTCTACGGCGCGGATCGCGAAAACGACTTCGATAGGTTCTACGGGCTCCAGTGCCTGCGCGCTCGGCGTCTGGTCGAGTCCGGAGTGCGATTTGTAGAAGTAACCTGTCCAAATACGCACGGCAATAACTCCCCCTGGGACCAGCACGCAGACTTGAAACTGCGCCACGCGGAAAATGCTCGCATCACAGACCAGCCTGTGGCGGCTTTGCTCATTGACTTGAAGACTCGGGGCCTGCTCGACGACACGCTGGTCATATGGGCGGGTGAGATGGGGCGTACGCCACACAGCTCGGGGAACGACGGCCGCGATCATCACGTCAGCGGCTACACCATCTGGATGGCCGGCGGCGGAATCCGTGGCGGCATGACATATGGCGCGACCGACGAGATGGGTATGAGCGTGGTCGAAAGTCCGGTGGCTATCCACGATATCCACGCCACCGTTCTTCACCTGCTCGGCATGAATCATGAGCGGCTTACGTTTCGCTTTGGTGGCCGCGACATGCGACTCACTGATGTGCATGGAAATGTGCTCCGGGATATCTTGCTGTGACTTCGCTCACCTTCTGGGGCTCTTGAGATGAGCCCCAGATCCAGTCAGCTTCTCACTTGAGAAGTGAGTCAGCCCATGAACCCTCGCACGATCCTGGTATTTCCTTCCTTGTTGGCGCTCTTCTTCTTGTTCAGTGTCTTCAGGACGTCGGCACGATCCGGGGATTCACCCTCGAAGGCTTTTGAGGTAGCACCAGACGAAGCTGGACGACTCCCGAAGGGAAAGGAGGCCGATGGAATTACCGGGGACTGGGTGATGGAGAACGGGCAAATCGTCGCCGTGGTGGCGGGCGCTCTACCTGGCCGCAAGGCAAACATGGCCGTGCACTGGAACTCCGAGACGCCCGGTTCGATCTACGACCTCTGCGTCGCGGGGTCAGATAACGATCAGCTCACCTGCTTCTCGCCCGGCGACCTCCGTGGGCCCGTCTCGAGTGTCTCGGCAGAGACGACTGTGGACGGAAGCAAAGCCGTGGTCACCGTCCTGCGAACAGCTGCCCGCGGGGCCGGACGTGCGGAGACGCACCGCTATGTTATGGAACGAAATGCGCGCCACCTTCTCGTCGTTTCGACCTACTCCAACCTTTCAAACTCCGACTGGGACCTTAAGCCCGAGCCGGTCGTCCTTGGCCTCCTCTCCCCCGGTTCCTTGGCAGGGATTTCGTATGGCGACGCAATGAATCCCACGGACCGTCAAGGTTACGCCTGGAGCTCCGTTCAGCACGCCGGTGCCGAGACCGGTTGGGCACCGACGATCCTACAGAAGGGGGAGGTGCGTAGCTATGCAGTTGCGATCGCCCCGGGGCGATCGCCGGCGGAGGCAGTTGGTGTGGTCGCGGCCCTTCGAGGCCCAGTTGGAGGGCTGATCGCAAGAGTGCGCGAGAAAGACCACGGAATTGGCATTGCGAAGCTGCTTCTCTGGACGGATCCAGGGGCCCAGCTTCCCGCGTACACGGACGACATGGGTGAGATCCGAATTGTTCTTCCTCCCGCGGAATACCACTACAAGGCGATGGCCCAGGGCCGTCCCGACGTGGAAGGCGCCGTCACAATCACCGCCCATGGCGAGACTGTCCTCAACGTGCAGCTCTCGGGGGCCTCAGCCATCCACTTTGTTGTGGAGGAGTCTTCCGCCCCGGGCGCGAACTGCCCGTGCAAGGCGCAAATCATCGGGATGGGTACCACGGCCAACCCCTACCTGGGGGTGGATATTCAGGCGCATGGGTGCAGAAACCAATACCACTCGGAAACCGGCCGTTTCACGGTGCCCGTCCTTCCCGGCGACTATCGCATCGTCGTCACTCGTGGCATCGAGTACTCCAGTGCCGAGGGCTTGCTGGCGGTGACCTCCGGCGGACAGTCAAATTTCCGGGCCCGGCTCGAGCGGATCGTCAACACAACTGGCTGGGTGTCATCGGACTTTCACAATCACTCGACTCCCAGCGGCGACAACTACTGCGGCACGAACGACCGTCTCATCAACCTCGCAGCGGAGGGCGTGGAGTTCGCTCCAACCACAGAGCACAACCGGATCTACGACTGGGCACCACACATTCAACGTCTCGGCCTCGAGGAGGAACTCGCAACCGTCGTCGGGATCGAGTTGACGGGCAGCGGAGCACACTTGAACGCTTTCCCCCTGCGGGTCGTGCCGGAGACCCAGGACAACGGTGCTCCGATCTGGGTAAAAGACCCGCGCGTCAACGCGCTCGTGCTTCGTAACTGGCAGGACGGAGGAGCGGAGCGCTACGTGCAAATCAATCATCCGAGGGTCGGCGAGTTCTTTCGCGATCGGAACGCTGATGGCGTTCCCGACGGCGGGTACGCAGGGCTCGCCGCACTTGTGGATGCCGCGGAAGTTTGGAGCGAGGAAATCCTCAACCCATCCCCGTGGATTGCCTACAAGGATCGGGCCACCGGGCAGGAAATGTACAACCAGAACCGAACCTTTGCCTGGCTCCAGCTCCTCAACCAAGGCGTCCGCATGAATTGCGTGGCCGTCTCGGACGCTCACGCGGTGTTTGGGAATGGCGTCGGAGGCTGGCGTACTTACATCCCAAGCACCACGGACAGGCCGAGGAAGATCAACCCCGGGGAAATCATTCGGAACGCGAAGGCCGGTCGCATGATCGTCACGAACGGGCCCTTTCTCGAGGTAAGGACGGCAGAGGGCACCCTCCCCGGAGGAGAGGTAATCTCACCTGGCGGGGTCGACCTACAAGTCAAAGTTCAGTGCACCGACTGGATCGAGATAGATCGCGTGCAGGTGCTTGTGAACGGCAGACAGCTCCCCGAGCTGGACTTCACGCGAGCGAAAACTCCGGAGGCCTTCTCAAACAACGTGGTCAGGTTTCAGCGAACCATTCGAGTCCCTCTCGCGATGGACTCGCACTTGATCGTGGTCGCGATCGGTGAGCACCACACTCTCAAGAAGGGTTACGGTGAATCGTGGGAAGCAGCCATGAAACCTGTGGCCTTTTCGAACCCGATCTACATTGACACGGATGGGCATGGTTTCCAGCCGTGTGGGGACACCCTCGATCAGCCGCTTCCGACGGGAAAGCGGCCCTGAGGCAACTTCGGCTCCCGGTAGGTCCTCAACGGGCCGCAATCCGCAACACGATCAGCAAGTGTCGTGACTCAGCAACCATCTCAGGACTGAAGGCGTAGGTGTCCCCAGGTTGCACGACGTTCACGCCTCTGGCATCAACCCGGGAAGGTGTACTTTGCCTCGAGGCCCAAAGGAATGCCCAACAGCCAGTAGACGATCAGCAGGGAGCTCCATGTCACCAGAAACGCCAGCGAATACGGCAGCATCAGCGACACCAGGGTGCCGATCCCAGCATTCTTCACGTGGCGCTGGGCATACACAACAACCAGAGGAAAGTAAGGCATCAATGGCGTGATGACATTGGTACTCGAGTCGCCAATGCGATACGCAGCTTGCGTTAACTCTGGAGAAAGCCCCAACGACATCAACATGGGTACAAAAATGGGGCTCAACAGGGCCCATTTGGCAGAGGCCGAACCAATCAACAAATTGATCGTCGCGCTCAGCAAGATGATGCCGAGGATAGTGACCTGGGGAGGCAGCTTCAACGCTGCGAGCGCATTGGCTCCCTTGACGGCCAACAGGACGCCCACATTGGATTGCGAAAATGCAGCCGTGAACTGCGCGGCAAAGAACGCCATTACCAGGTAATAGGTTATCGTGCCCATTGCCTTGGTCATCCCCTCGACGATGTCGCGATGACTCTTGATGGTTCGCGCCACATATCCATAGGCTACGCCCGGCAAGAGGAACAACAGGAAGATCAAAGGCACGATCGACTTCATGAGCGGCGCGCCGCGTCCCACCAGATCTCCTTCCGCAGATCGCAGAGGCGAATCGGCTGGCCAGGCAAAGAAAGCAAGTACGCCAACACAAGCCGTAAGCACCGCCAGCCCAACGAGAAGGGCGCGGAGCTCGCGGGGTTCGAGACGATCCATGCCGGACGGACCGCCTGCCTCTCGATCAAAGGGGACACGCAGTAATCGTGGCTCGATGACGCGGTCAGTCACGTACCACCCAACACCCACGATCACGAGACAGCTAGTGCTCATGAATCCCCAGTTGCACAGAGGATTGACGACGGTGTCCGGAGCAATAATCTGGGCAGCCTTTTGGGTGAAGCCCTGCAACAAAGGATCGAGGGTCGCCGGAAGAAAACTCGCGCTGAAGCCCCCTGCAATACCAGCAAACGAAGTCGTTATTCCCAGCAATGGATGGCGACCGACTGCAGAGTACATGACAGCGGCCAGCGGAATTATGAGCACGTATCCCGAGTCTCCCGCGGAATGGCTCAGGATCGAAATCAGCAAGACCATGGGAGTCATGAGTCGGGAAGGAGTCAACCAGAGTAGTGCCTTGAGCGCCGCGCGAATGAACCCGGCATGTTCAGCCACCCCAACCCCGAGCAGCGCAACCAGCACCAGGCCGAGCGGCGGGAATTCGACAAACACCTTGACCATGTTCTCAAGGAAGCTGATCAGAGCAGGAGCCGAGAGTTGATTGATGATGCGAATAGGTTGCTGCGTTCTTGGATCCGTCTCCGAGAACTCGACTGGGGCGAGCCAGGCAGAAAAGCCCCAAGTAGCGAAGAGCGCAATCAGGAACAAAAAAGTAGGGTCGGGAAGCCGATTACCAAGCCATTCCACTCCATCGAGAATTCGATGGCTTAATCGCGACACCGGCACTACAGACGTCGAATCCTTTGATTGATTCATGAGGGTCGAGGCCTATCCTGAAAGAGGAGGGAGGACCACTTCGCCCTCAAGAAGGCGAGGGGGTCAACCCGGGGGATTGGTGATGATGCTCTCCGGATCGAGAGCCACGAGCAGTTGTTATATTTCTTGCGCTTCACGGTGCCCGCCAGCGCCGATGGTGAGTGACGCCTTGGTCAGAATGTCTCAATCATGGCCGCGCGGAGTATAACTCCGCAAGGCTGGCGCAAGAGCGTGAAGAGACAACGGCCGCGTCTTGTCGAAAATGATGCGAAACCACTGGAGAGATAAAAACCCTGGAATAGCCCGTTCAAGAATTCCCCGCAGGCAAGCACGAGACATAAACCCAGTCGCCGCAAAGAGCCGCCACCCGTGCAATCCGGCCGGCTCCACATCCCCGGCACAGGGAGGACGCGGGTAACTCCTCTCTATCTTGGCTTCAGGCCGAGAGTGTCATAGAAACTCTTCACCTCGACCATCTGAGCATCCGAGAAACCTTTCTCTGGAGGGCGTAGATAACGGGAGGCAATGCCAAAGTGCTCGAGAGTTGCCCGCCAGAAAGGGTGCGACCATTTCTGAAAGAATGGTACGTCATACGCAAGGACGATCTCTCCCGCTTGTTTGAGATCATTACTTCCAACCGCACTCCAGAACTTCATGGCGATTTCCGGAGCAAATGTGGAGAAGGTGCTGTAGTAAGCCTGCATTCCATAGGGGAGGCCCGCCAGAAAATGAGACTTTTGTCCACCCTGAAAGATGTTCCAGCGACCCTTGACCAACTTATAAAGCTCTGCAGTTTGGTCCACTGTGAACTCTGCCTTGGCGGCCACAATTGAGTCGATGGTGGACAAGCGATTCATGAGAGGCAGATTGGCCGGCCCATGAACCACGATTCCAAGGCGGGTTGCAGCAGCCACTGCCTTGTAGTGCTCGAAGAGGTTCTCGTCATCGCCCGCCGTCGGAGTCAGCACCTGTACGGCATCGGCGCCCACAGACTCGGCAAAACGCGCGTATTCTACCGCGGGCCCTGTCCACCAAGGGCCAGTAGCCGCGATGGTGATGCCTCGGCCAGCAACGGTCTCCACCAACACCTCGGTTAGCCGCTTGATCTCGTCATACGTGAGTCTGTCGTACTGGTTGTTCCCGCTGGTAAGCGTGAAGACGCGAACTCCACTCCTGGCCGCCCGTTCAATCATCCGCCGGATGCCATCGTAATCCACGCGGAAATCGACCGTGTAAGTCGTGGGAATCGAAAGAATGGGACCTCGCAGTTGCCTCCTGAAATCCTCGGGCGAAATCGGCCTCTTTACGCTGTTGTCTCTGCTGAAAGTAGAGCCGCCGGATGCCGAGAGCCCGAGGCCTGCGGCGCCAACCTTGAGAAAACTTCGCCGATCGAGTTGCATTGGATGTATTTTCATGCGCGAACACTTTCCTTGAGCCGCAACTGTCAGGCTCCAGTTGCGAAGAGTTGGAAATGAATTCCAACCCCCGATGGAGAACCTCAAAGTTGGAACCGTCATTCACACGGCAAAAAGCTCGCGATGTGAAGGCTGTTGCCGAGCATCACACAGGCTAAAGGATCTTGAGGGTCGTTTTCAAGTGATGACCGCCCGGGCCTTCAAGTAGGGGATTGTCATGGGTCCCTCTGGAAGCACTGCGATGGGCACGTCAGGGTCGAAACGCAGGATCTCTTCGCGAAGGCGCGCCGAGACATCACCGACGGGGTCGAGATGGCCACGACGCACCTCCTCATCCGGGATCTCGCTATGAAGGCCAACCCGCGCCTTGAGCAAGATGTTGGCCAGCAGCTGTGCCTCCCACTGGTCGAAAAGTCGAAAACCGGGAACAAGCACCGTGTCAAGGATCGCCTGAGGTGTTGCATGTTCGAAAAGCAACTTCTTGAAGTTGCCGTGGGCTGGAAAGCCGTCGTTGCATCGTGCCACGGCAAGGATGACCCCCCCCTGGCAGACGACTTGCGCCGCAGCCGACATACCTTTCACGGCCTGGTAGAGGTTTTGATCCAGAGGATAGCCTCCATTGGTGGTGACAACTATCGGGAACGGCTTGTCGAACGGAATCATTGCCGTTGATCTTGCGAATTCGCAACCTGCCGCGTGGGCTGCAAGTGTTTCTCCGCAGAAAAAGGCTGTAATTGCGCGGTCCTTGTTGAGCGTGACATTGATGCAGAAATCGACAGGAACGAGCGATCCCGCCTCACGGATCAGCGCCTGGGTTGGATTGCCTTCGAGGACTCCCCACGTACTGTGCGGATGGGCAATGATCTCCGCTCGATGGTAGTGGAGGATCGCATCCATGCTCGCGACGGCGGGGAAAATCCCCTTGTAGCCGCCGGAGAATCCAGCCATGAAATGGGGCTCGATGAATCCGAGCACAATGCGGCGATCTGCCTCCAGGTAGTCGCGGTTCATGCGGACCTCACAGCCATCGCGCAGCCGACCCGCAGACCTGAGAGTGAGCGCATCTTGCGCGTCGTGGTTGACTATGCGGTAGCGTCGTACGACATCGTGCCCGACCATGCGCTCGAGCTCCGCGGGTGTATTTGCGCGGTGAGATCCGGTGCCATTGATGATGGTGATACGATCCGGGGCGACATGGTCGAGCTCAGCAAGGAGCCAAGGGAGCAGCCGGTCGGATGGCAAGGGGCGGGTGATGTCGGGAATGACAATGGCCAGGCGCTCGCTCGAGCCCACGAGTTGGCGGAGCGGACGCCCTCCGAGGGGTCGGCGCACAGCAGCACAAAAGGCTGCGTGCTCATCGGGCAGGCCGTGGATAAACCCTGGCTCGAGCACAGTGACGTTTGGAGCATCGACAAGCAGCTCGAGGCCTGTCGTTCCATATTGAAGGCGGATGCGTCGCATGGCCCCGAGTATATACCGCACGCGGGCAGTGATGAGACCTTTTGCAGCCTGCGAAAGGTTGCGGCTGCTCGCGCCAGAGGCGCCCGGCGCCCATCAGGCGCCGAGGAGGGGGTTTGCGGCGAGC
>SXGT01203437.1_pt1 | contig 23685 bp, 20 predicted proteins | sample 3176221 | NCBI WGS metagenome assembly SXGT01 (sample SAMN11356862, study PRJNA531348) | freshwater metagenome | isolation source: freshwater sample F1-120 | place: China: Fuxian Lake, Yuxi | collected 2017-12-25
CTGCGCCGCGTGGCGCGCCGCGCACGCCTTGGCCGGGTTCGATCCCGACGAAGCGTTCGATCCGGTCGAGTTGGGTGAGGCCATGACGACGCTGCGCTGGTCGTGGTGGGGGCCGAGCGATGCTTCCCTCGGAACTGCGCTGCGCCTTGCCGTCGACGACCCCGACGACGGGATCGCCTTCGCGATCGAGGCCGTGGTCCTCGACGACCGCTGACTCCTCGCTGGGCGCGTCCGGCGCACAGGTCCGGCGCACAGGTAAGGCGCACAGGTCCGGCGCACAGCTCAGGCGCGGTTTCGCAGCGTCGCCTTGTCGGGCTTTCCGGTCGGCAGCAGTGGGAGCGCGTCGAGAATCTCGACCCGTTCGGGGGTCTTGAAGCGCGCGACGCCGCGCTCGGCGAACCACTCCTGACAGATGGTCAGGTCGAAACGGTCGCCGTTGGTGACGACGAACGCGCCGACGCGTTCGCCCAACCGGTCGTCGGGGAGTCCCACCACGGCCGCAGCGCTGACGGATGGGTGCGCCTCGAGCACCGCTTCGATTTCGGCGGCGGCGATGTTCTCGCCGCCCCGGATGATGACATCGCGCACACGTCCGACGATGGTGAGCCAACCGGCATCGTCGATCGTGGCGAGATCACCGGTATGGAACCATCCGTCGGGGTCGAAGGCCGCCGCGGTCGCCTCGGTCGACAGGTAGCCGACGCAGACCTCGGGTCCGCGGATCATGAGCTCGCCGTGATCGGCAACGCGGAGCTCGACACCATCGACGGCGCGGCCATCGTGGGTTGCGTCGTGGCGCTCGTCGTCGTCGGCATGGCTTGTCGCGACGGTCGGCGCTTCGGTGCTGCCGTATGTGCGTTTCACGCGGGCGCCGAGTTCGCGCCGGGCCCGTTCGACGAAGGCGGGGCTGACGCCGGCGCCGCCGCTGCTGATCAGCCGCAACGACCGAACTCGCTCGGATGAGAAGCCGTCAGCGTCCATCAGCGAGACGAAGAAGGTCGGAGGGCCGATCATGAACGTGACGGTTTCTCGTTCGATGATCTCCAACGCAACCATCGGATCCCAGCGGTCCATGAACACGGTGCGGGCTCCAGCGATGCCCGGCAGCGTGATCCCGTTGAGGAGTCCAGAGATGTGTGCACACGGTGCCGGCATCAGCACGACGTCGTCGGGCGTCAGGCCGTGGACTCGCTGCATCGACGTTGCCTTGGTCGCGAGCGTGGATTGAGTGTGCAACACGCCCTTGGGTTCACCACTCGAGCCGGAGGTGAACAGGACGGCGGCCAGCGACTCTGGGACATCCCAGTACGCCGTGATGGGGGAGCCGTCGACGAACTCAGCGACGTCAGTGACGTCGAGGTCGACGAACGGTTCGAGTTGCGCACGCATTGCCGCGGTTTCTGTCGCTCCCGCCTGATGATGGATCGGCGCCGCGATTGCGCCGAGCCGCCAACAGGCTCGGTAGGCCAACGCGACCTCCGGCCGATTCGGCGATTGCCAGGTGACGACCGAACCCGTAACGACACCTCGAGCGCGCAGCGCACCCGCCCACCGATCGACCGCGGGGTCGGCGCCGAGGCGTGCGTCGAGCGACCGGCCTGCCCACGGGCCTCCGGGCGCGCGGTAGCGCTCGCCGAACGGCGTGACGAACGTCGCTTCGATCATGGTGCGTCCAGCTCGATCATCGGGCGCGCAGTCTCGCGCCGAATCACCGGGTCCGGCGTTCGTCAACGCCAGGCGTCACCCGAAGGTTTGGTGCCGCCGAGCACGTTGGTCCCGATGAAGTTCTTTTGGATCTCGATCGTCCCGGCCCCGATGCACAGCCCGCGAATGTCTCGGTAGACGCGTTCCACCGGGTATTCCCGCGAGAAGCCGTAGCCGCCCAGCAACTGAATGGCTTCGTCGCAGACGAACTTCGCGGCTTCGTTCGCTGCTGCCTTGGCGAGCGCGGTTTCGAGCGGCGGTGGCGTGCCGTCAGGTCCGGCGAGATGCACGGCCCGCTGGAGCAAGAGACGCGCGCCTTCGAGGCGAATGGTCATGTCGGCAATTTTCCACTGGAGACCCTGGAAATCGGCGAGCGTTCGATTCCCGACGGCCCGATCGCTCATGTAGCCGATCGCGTACTCGAGCGCGCCCTGTGCGGCGCCGATGCACATCGCAGCGTTGCCACAACGTTCGTGGTTGATGTGCGCGATCAGCGTCTTGAAGCTGTCGGACGAATCAGGCGTACCCCAAACCAAGACGTCCTCGGGTTCGATGCGCACGTCGTCGAACGCCAACTCTGCTTCGCTCGTGCCGCGCAGCCCCATCTTCACGTGTGTGCCCGCGCAACTCACGCCGGGTGCCGTCAGGTCGACGAGCACTGCGCCGATTCCCTTGGTGCCGATGCTGTCGGGAAAGCGACACCACACGAGGCATGCGGCGGCCTTGTGACCGCCGGTGACGTAGTTCTTGTACGCGTTCAATCGAAAGCCGCTGCCGTCGGGTGTGAGTCGAGCTCGCATGTGATTGACCGCGCTGCCGGCTTCGCTCTCGGAGATACCGATGCAGAACAAGCCCGCGCCGGTCGCGGCGAGCGGCAGCCAACGATCGCGCATCGTGTCGTTGCCGAGGTGCTGGATCGCACGCGGGGGGCCGTTGAACATCAACTGGGCGAGGATCGCCGAACTCACGTCGGCGCGGCCGAGTTCTTCGAGCACGATGGCTGCTTCGATGTCGCCGAGTCCGCCGCCGCCGTAGCGTTCGTCGGTCGTGATACCGAGCAGTTCGGCCTCGCGCAGTGCGTCCCAACTCGCCTGGGGGAAGGTTTCGGTCTCGTCCCAATGGCGAGCGTTCGGGGCGAGGGCCCGGTCGGCGACATCTCGGGCGAGTTGACGCAGCGCCTGCTGGTCGTCGGTCTCGGCGAACGGGTTGGTACCTCGTGGGTGTGCAGCCATGGCGCGGACTTTAAAGACCGTGCCCGTCGGAAGGCGAGATCGCTGCGAGCGCACCGAGGTCGCCGGGCGGCGACGACGACGACGGGCGAGACGAACGTGCCGATCAGCGGGGGAGAACGCCGCCGAGCAATGTCAGCAGCGCGGCGCCGATCAGGCAAGGCTTGGCAACCGTCTTCGGCCCGAGGGTGCGGGGCCGCTTCGCCTTCTTTGCCTTCTTCGCCTTCTCGCCGCCGTCTTCGGCGCCGGCCTGCTCGTCGGCGGCCGCTGCGTCGTCGTCGGCCTCCGCCTTTGCCTTTTTCGCCACGCAGAAGATTCGACACGATGTTCACCGGCCTTGACCCCTTCGCGGTCGTGGCAGGGCGCGATCGCCGGCTGGACCGGTGAGGTGGCGAGATCGCCGGCTGCGGCGGTGAGGTGGGGGCGATATCGTGACCTGACACGCACGTCAGGTTGGGTGCGACCCCGATTGTTTCCGGGCCGCACGAGTTGCTTCACGAGCGCAGGAGGCAGTTCTCGATGGCCTACGACCACGCTTCGGCAACCGATTTCTTCCATGGCCAGCCGTACCCGATGTGGGCCGACCAGCGCGCCGAGTGTCCCGTGGCACCAGCAGGGGAAGGCGCCGACCTGATGGGCGGCATCCAAGTGCTCGGATGGTCCGACGTCGAAACGGTGCTGCGCGATGCCGAGACGTTCGCCAGCGAGATCAACCTTCGCCACATCGGCGAGTTCATGGGTGAACTCATCGTGGGGCTCGACGGCGAGGAGCATCGCAAGTACCGCAACCTCGTCGCCAAGGCATTTCGAGCGAGTCAACTCGAGCAATGGGACGACGGACTCGTGCGGCCGATCATCGCGTCGCTCGTCGATGCGATCGCGCCGCTCGGGCGCGCCGACCTCGTGCGCGATGTGACCTTGCGCTACCCGGTGCAGGTGGTTTGCGGGATCGTGGGCGTTCCGCTCGAAGACGCTGATCGATTCGCCCAGTGGGCGGTCGAGATCAACACGGGGCCGATCAACCGCGAGGCGGGCTTCGCGGCGCGCGACGCCATGACCGAGTATCTGCGTCCGTTGGTCGAAGCGCGGCGCGCCAAGCCGACCGGCGACTTCCTGTCCGATCTCGTGCACGCCGAAGTCGACGGCCACACGCTGACCGACGAGCGGTTGTACGGCTTCTTACGACTGCTGCTCCCCGCCGGCGCGGAGACGACCTATCGCGTCATGGGAAACGCGCTGTTCGCGTTACTCAACAATCCCGATGTGCTCGCACGGGTGTACGCCGATCACGATCTGATCCCGAAGGTGATCGAAGAGACGCTGCGCTGGGAGTCATCGGTCACGATGGTGTCACGGGTCGCCACGCGCGATACGGAGGTCGCAGGCTGTCCGATCCACGAAGGTATGTCGGTCGGAGTGGTCACCGGTGCCGCAAATCGCGACCCCGCGCACTTCGACCGGCCCGACGTCTGGGACATCGATCGGCCGCCCGCGCTCCATGTCGCGTTCGGCACCGGACCGCATCAATGCCTCGGTATGCACCTCGCGCGGCTCGAACTGCGGGCCGGCCTCGAGGAGATCCTCACGCGGCTGCCGAACCTACGTTTCGACCCCGATGCGGGCGATCCCGAGCCGCTGATCGAGGGATACGCGTTTCGATCCCCGAACCGCCTTCCGGTGCTCTTCGGCTGACCAAGTCACCGTCCGGTCGACGAAAAGCGCGGCGAACCCTCCGAAACAGCGTGCCGCGGTCGACAAGGACAACGTGTTCGGTAGGCGCAACGATTGGCACAAGATCCGCTCGACCCACGCGTCGGTCCTCGAGTCGTTGGAGCAGGTGATCGAGCGGCATCCCGCGAACTGGTCTCCCCGCGTGGTCGAGGTCGAGGAATCCGAATCGGATGCGCACGACGCCAGCGATGGTGCTGGCGCCGTCGTGCTGCAGTTTCGGCCCCGACTGTCGACTGCGACGTCGGCGCCCGACGGCGCGGCCTGAACCACCTGGGTTGACCGGTTCGGTCGCTACGGTGACCGTTCGTGAGCGACCGTTTCTACTTCCGTCAACTCCTCGCCGGCCGCGATTTCGCGCGCGGTGACTTCCTCGCCGAACAGATGGTGAACTTCGCCTACCTGATCGGCGATCGCGAGACGGGCGAATGTGCCGTTGTCGATCCGGCCTACGGCGTATCGGAGCTGGTCGACATCGCGGGCGCTGACTCGATGCGTATCAGCGACGTACTCGTCACGCACTATCACCCCGACCATGTCGGCGGCTCGATGATGGGACACTCGATCGAAGGGTTGCGCGAACTTCTCGACCTCGGGGTGGACGCCAAGATCCACTGTCAGGCCGCTGAGGCGTTCGGCGTCAAACGGGTCACGGGGGTGGGTGACTCCGACATCGTCGAGCACGCCTCGGGCGATGTCGTGACGATCGGCTCCGTGCCGATCACGCTCATTCACACGCCCGGACACACGCCGGGATCGCAGTGCTTCCACATCGACATCCCCGGTACGAACGGTTGCCTCGTGAGTGGCGACACCCTGTTCCTCGAGGGATGCGGACGCACGGACCTGCCCGGCGGCGACGCCGACCAGCTCTACGACTCGTTGCACACCAAGCTGGCGGTTGTTTCCGACGACGCCTGGCTCTACCCAGGGCATCTCTACTCGCCGGAACCCTCGGCACCCATGGCGACGGTGCGTGAGCGCAACTATGTCTTCCGACTGCGCACCCGCGAGCAGTGGGGCATCATGTTCGGCGACAGCTGACCGGAGCGTCGCGAGTGCTTCAGCGGCGAGCCGTGCGAGATTCTCGTCGGATCTTCGGTCGACGGTTCGGACCCGCGTCTCCGCCAAGGTCAGGTCGGCGGCGGGTCGAACTGGGCGAGCTCGTCGGCGTGGGGGGCTTCGAACGCGGCGAACCATTCGACGAGTTGGTCACGGCCGATCGGGCATCGGTCCCATGGGGGCAGCGCGTTGCGAGCGTCGACGCGAGACCAGAGCTCGTCGATGGCAACGTCGAGGTAGTGGAGTTCGACGCCGGCGCCGAGGTCGCGTGCCGCAGTTCTGAATGCATCACGTTCTGCTCGCGCCCAGAGCCCGAAGTCGAGCACCACGCTCTGGCCGATTTGCAGCAGTCGTTCGGCGAGTAGCCAGAGTTGGTGTTCGACTCGCGATCCAAGCTGTTCGTCCCATGGCGTCGCGCCGAGTCCCCACAGCCAATCGTCCTTCGTCAACTGCACAGCTCGCCGATCGGCGGCAAGGCGACGTGCGAGCACCGTCTTGCCCGCACCGGGCAGACCGCAAGTGAGCATGAGCCGCGGCTCGGCCATTACGGCACCGACCGAGCGATGAAGACGTTTTCCTTGGCGGGGCGGTCGGGCGCTTCCCTGATGTCGACGATGGTGTAGCCGTGGGCGATGAGATCGTGCGCGATCTCATCGCTCGGTCGGAACCGCAGGGTCGAGTCGGAGCACAGCCGTTCGCCGTCCGCTTCGAACACGTAGTGATGACGGAACGACACCAACGGCAGGGCGACATCGGTGAGCTCGACCCAATGCTCGACTCGGCCGTCGGTCGGCGTGTCGTAGGCGGCGAGGCTTGCTCGTCGGGTCCAGTGCTCCCAATCTCGGCGGGCAGGTTCGCGCGCTTCGAAGACGAGGTGTCCGTTGGGCCGCAGCGCGTTGCGGATTGCGCCGAGCGCTCGTTGCCATTCGTCGTCACCGACGAACACCTGCGCCACGTTGCCCGTCATCGTCGCGAGGTCGACCGCGCCGTCGGGCAACGCGGAGGCGTCGCCGTGGATCCACGTCACGCCGGCGGCGTTGTCCTTGCTTCGGGCAACGTCGAGTGAGGCGGCCGCGGGGTCGAGCGCCGTCACCGAACGACCGCTGGCGGCGAGCCGACAGGCGAATGTTCCGGTGCCGCATCCGACGTCGAGCACCGCCTGCGCGCGGAGTTCGCTCACGATCGCCTCGTAGTGGTCGAGGTCGTAACGTGGTCCGTCGATCGTGTCGTAGATCCGGGCCAGGCGAGGCACCTCGAACAATGCGTCGGCCATCGAACGAGGCTACGGATCGGACGACCCCGCCGTTGCGAATTTCGCACGATCTGCTGCCGAGACAGTTGGTGCGACGCTGGGAAACGCGATGCCGACGCGAACCCTTCGGGCACCCCCGCGGCTCAGCGGAAGTCGAAGGCGACCTTGATCGCTCCTGAATCGGTCTGGGTTGCGAGCGCCGTGAAAGCGTCGCGCCAATCCTCGAGTCGGTACGTGTGCGTGAGCATCGCTGAGATGTCGACGCGACCGGCCGCGACGAGATCGAGATAGTGCTGCAGCGCATGCTTGCGCTCGCCTTCGACTTCTTCGATGCCGAACGCGTTCGAACCAATGATCGACGCGTCCTTAAAGTAGAGCGGCGACCACTCGAACCGGGCCGCGGCATTGACACCCGACACGACGATCCGACCTCGATACGCAAGGACTCGGAGTGCCTGTTCGATCGTCCATGGCGCACCAATCGTGTCGTAGACGACGTCGATGTGTCCTGGGTGCGCGATCGGGAGCCCTTGCCAGGGTTGATGCAGCACGGCGCCCGACCAGTCGGCGATCGCGACGACGGTGTCTTCGGCACTCAGGTGTGCGTCGATGACGTGCGCGCCCCATTTGGTCGCGAGTCGCTGCTGCGCCGGGTGGCGGGCCACGCACGCGATCTCGACCGACGGGTACAGCGCCCGAAGGATGGCGATACTCGACGATCCGAGTGCACCGGCCCCCCAGACGACGACCTTCGAGTGGGGATGTGGCGGATTGCGGGAGATGGCATGCAACGACACCGCGAACGGGTCGGCGAGCACCGCGACTTCATCGGAAATCGACTCGGGAACGCGAATCGCCATCGAGTCGTGTGCGGGCAGGCAATCTGCGAAACCGCCCGTCGCATCCGATGAGTTCCCGGTGTGAATCCCTGGCGTGAGACGCCCGGTCGTGAAGTTCCAACATGACGACAAGTCGCCTGCGACGCACGCGGGACATACCGGTGTGATCCCCCGAGGTCGACACGACAACCAACAGTTCAAGACCACCCGTTCGCCAACTGCCACGGTTGCGGCCGGTCCGGCCTCGACGACGTCGGCGACGACCTCGTGGCCGAGCACATGCGGGAACGAGATGAACGCGGTCAACGCGAAGTCGGACGCGTCGCCGCCCGTGTCCATGAACACTTGCTTGGTATCGCTACCGCAGATACCGGTCAGACGGCTACGCAGTACCAACCAGTCATCGCCGAACAACCGCGGTTCGGGCACGTTCTGCAGGGCCATCGGCGTACCGTGCAGGTTGACGAGCAGATGGTTGTCTGCATCCGAGGGAGGTTCGGCCGGAGGTTCCGGGGTCACCCCGAACACGAGCGCACGCATGACGCGCGAGGATACCGGCATGAGCCACGACGATGACGTCCGCACCGTGCATCGCATCTGTCCGCTGTGCGAGGCGACCTGCAACCTCGAACTACGGATCAAGGGGCGCACCATCGAACTCGCCCGAGGTGACCGTGACGACGTCTATTCGCACGGGTACATCTGCCCGAAGGGCTCCGCGATCGGGCACCTCGAGTCGGATCCCGACCGGATCCGGGCGCCGCGCATTCGCGATCGCGCCACGAATACGTGGCGCGACGTGGAGTGGGACGAAGCCTTTGCCTACATCGACGCCCACCTGACCCCGTTGCTCGAACGCAGTGGTCGCGACTCGGTCGCGATCTATGCGGGAAATCCGTGTGCGCACAATCTCGCACCGCAGGTCTACAACCGTGTGCTCATCCAATCGGTCCGGACGAAGAACGTCTTCTCGGCGAGCACGGTCGATCAGATGCCCAAGCAGGTGAGCGCGGGATACATGTTCGGCGCGGCGCTGAGCATTCCGATCCCCGACGTCGACCACACCGACTATCTGTTGATCCTCGGCGCGAACCCGTTCGCATCGAACGGCTCGTTGATGACGGCGCCCGACATCCCCGGTCGGCTCCGGGCGATCCGCAACCGCGGCGGCAAGATCGTCGTCGTCGATCCGCGCCGTTCCAAGACTGCGACGGAAGCGGACGAATGGTTGGCGATCGTTCCGGGTACCGACACCTTGTTCTTGCTCGCGATTGCCAACGTCCTCTTCGCCGAAGGGCTCGCTGATCCCGGAGATCATCTCCGCGATCATGTCAGCGGCCTTGACACGGTCGAATCGCTGGTCGCTCCGTATTCGCCCGATGCGGTCGCACGCGCGTGCGGGATCGACGCGTCGACGATCCATCGGATTGCTCGCGAACTCGCCGCCGCGCCGAGCGCAGCTGTCTACGGTCGCATCGGAACGACCACGACCGAGTACGGAACCCTGGCGTCGTGGGCGGTCGATGTCGTCAACGTGCTCACGGGCAACCTCGACCGCCGCGGCGGTGCGATGTTCAACCTGCCCGCGATCGGTGGTGGGAACAGCGGCGGTGCAGGGGGAGTGGGTCGCGGCATCAAGGTTGGCCGCAGGGTCTCGCGGGTCGCGAACTTGCCCGAAGTCTTCGGCGAGTTCCCTGCCGCGACATTGCCGGACGAGATCGAAACGCCCGGCGAAGGACAGGTTCGGGCGCTGATCACCATCGCGGGCAACCCCGTGTTGTCGAACCCCGACGCGACTCGCCTCGATCGCGCCTTCGCATCACTCGACTTCATGGTGAGCCTTGACATCTATTGCAACGAGACGACGCGCCATGCGGATGTCATCTTGCCGCCCGAAGGTCTGCTGGCTCGTGGTCACATCGACCTTGCGTTGCGTTCCCTCGGCATCCGAAACGTCGCGCACTACTCGCCGCCCGCGGTCGAACTCGAAGCCCACGAGTACGCGGAATGGCGCACGCTGCTGCGGTTGGCCGCGATCATGCAGGGACTCGGGTCGAGCGACGATGCGGTCGACACGGTTGATGATTTCGTGCTGCGCGGGCTGGTCGAGCGCGCGGTCGGGCGGCCGGGCCCGTTCGAAGGACGCGACGCTGACGCGGTCGTCGCCGAGTTGTCCGCCGGTGGTCGGCGTGGCCCCGAACGCGTCGTCGACCTCATGTTGCGTACCGGCCCCTATGCCGATCAGCTGAACCTCGACGCGTTGATCGAACATCCCCACGGCATCGATCTCGGACCGTTGCAACCGCGCGTTCCCGACGTGTTGCGCACGCCGAGTGGCACGATCGAGCTCGCGCCCGAGCCGATCGTCGCGGACGTGCGCGACCGATTGCCCGAGCTGCTCGACGAGCGGTCGCACAGCGACGCTGGGCTGTTGCTCGTCGGGCGGCGCGACCTGCGGTCGAACAACTCGTGGATGCACAACCTGCGGGTACTGGTCAAGGGCAAGCCGCGCTGCACGCTGCACATCCACCCCGACGATGCGCAGCGCCTGGGGTTGGCCGACGGCAAGCTCGCCCGGATCGCATCGACGTCGGGAAGTCTCGACGTACCCGTGGAGGTCACCGACGCGATTCGAGTCGGGGTGGTGAGCATTCCGCACGGATGGGGCCACGACGGCCCGGGTGTCGAGCTCTCGATCGCTCGCGAACACGCAGGTGTGAACAGCAACGTGCTCACCCGGCCCGACTTGCTCGACCCCCTGAGCGGTACGAGCGCGCTCAACGCCATCCCCGTCGAGGTCGCGGCCATCTCGTGAGGCGTCCTTTTGTTGCGGTATTCGCAACATAAAGACGCCCCAGCAACGCGGGTCAGCGGAGGGTGGCGGCGAACGCTGCCATGCCAGCGACAAAGGCGTCGCAGTTGGCCGTCTTGTCGACGATCATCTGTTTCGCATCCATACCGCCTGGGAACGCAGCCGGGGTGTAGTACTCGAAGCCGTTGTGCTCGATCGCTTCGGCGATTTCGAGCGCGCAGTCCTCCGCCGGAACCTTGTCGACGTCGAACAGGGCCGCTTCGTTGCCCGGCTGATCCCAGATCTCGGTCGCGATCGGGCCGGGCAACACGAGTTTGACGCCGACGCCAGTCCCTTCGAGGTCGATACGAAGGGCTTCGCTCCACCCGGCCACGGCATACTTCGATGCGCAGTAGGCGGCTTCGTTCGCAATCGGCATGCGCCCACCGGTGGACGACACGTTGACGAACAGGCCCGAGCCGCGCTCGACGAAGCGGGGGAGTAGCGCGAGGGTCAGTCGCACGGGAGACGCGAAGTTGACGCGCATGGTCTCGTCGACGAGATCGGCGTTGAGATCTGTCGCCCGCACGCGTTTGGGGATCGCCGCATTGTTGACGAGACAATCGATGCCACCGAGTGTTTCCCAGGCGTGCGCAGCGAGGCGATCGACGGCATCGAGGTCGCCGAGATCGACCGCGAAGGCGTGAGCCTCGCCGCCGATCGCCTGGCAGCGTTCGACCACCTCGTGGAGCCGACCGGCGCGACGGGCAACGAGGCCGACGCGGGCACCCCGCGCAACAAGCGTGGGTGCGAGCGCCGCGCCGATGCCGGAGGACGCCCCGGTGAGGAGCACCGAAGCGCCTGCGAGGTTGAGCGACTGCATGTCTGGACGGTAGCCCCGTCGATGCCACGACGGACGCGCTCTGGAGTTGTGTCGCGGGATGAGAACTTGTTTCAATCTGTGCGTGACGTTGGATCCTGAGGAGACGACCCTCGCCCGGAATCAGGCCGCGCGGCGACGCCGAGTCATCGACGCAGCCCTCGGTCTGGCAGCCGATGGTGGGTTCGACAACGTTCAGATGCGCGATGTCGCCAACGCCGCCGGGGTCGCGCTCGGCACGGTGTACCGATACTTCGCCTCGAAGGAGCGCCTCCTGCTGGAAGCCATGGCCGAACAGCAAGAGGACCTGCGCGAGTACCTCGTCGCCCACCCGGCCCCAGGTGCCTCGGCCGCGGAACGCGTGATCAACGTGCTCAGCCGAGCGAACACGACCTTGCGGAAGCACCCCGACATCACCGCAGCGATGGTGCGGGCGTTCGGCGCAAGCCGCGAGGAGAACCGCGACCTCGTGTTGCGGGTTTCAGACGTCATGGGGTCGATCATCACGAACGCGATCGGTTCACACACGGCCCGCGATCGACACGTCGCACGGATCCTGGTGCAGGTCTGGATGTCGTCACTGATTGGTTGGGTCGGCGGAGTCGATCAAGCCGAACGGGTCGACGACGATGTTGCGATCGCTGCGCATCTCCTACTCGACGAACGCGACTGACCGGCCGTGGATCTGAACGACTCGCCGAACGAAGCGGCATTTCGAGCCGAGGTGCGCGCCTTCCTCGAAGCCCACGGACCGACCGAGGACGTCAGCTCGTTCTCGTCGCCGGACGAAGACGCCGTCGTACCGAGGGCCGACGCGTGGCAGCGCACCATGCACGCGCACGGCTGGGCCGCATTGGCGTGGCCGAAGGAATTCGGAGGGCGGGGTGCCGGCCCGGTCGAACAGATCATCTGGAATCAAGAACTTGCCCGCCACGCCGTCGGAATGACCCACCACGTCGTCGGGGTCGCCATGGTGGGCCCAGCGTTGCTGTACCACGGCACCTCCGCGCAGAAGGCGCAACACCTCGAACGCATTCTCAATGCCGACGACATCTGGTGTGAGCTCTTCAGCGAACCCGGCTTCGGGTCGGACCTCGCAGGCGTGCAGACCCGCGCCGAGCGTGACGGCGACGAGTGGGTCGTGACCGGGCAGAAGGTGTGGTCGTCGGGTGCCCACCGCAGCGACTACGGGTTGGCCTTGTGTCGAACCGATCCCGCCGTTGCGAAGCATGCGGGCCTCACCGCGTTCGTCATCGACATGCGCGCCCCTGGGGTGGAATGTCGACCGCTTCGCCAGATGACGGGCAACGCGCACTTCAACGAAGTGTTCTTGAGCGAGGTCCGAGTGCCGCACGACGCCGTAGTCGGGGAGGTGGATCGCGGATGGGAGGTCGCACGCACTGTCTTGATGCACGAGCGCATGGCGCTTGGCGGTATCGAGACTGCGTTCGATTGGGGCGACTTCGCTGCGTTCGTGGCGGCGCACGCCGATCGTGTCGACGACATCGCCCGCCAGGACATCGCGCAGCTGTACGTCTGGGCACGTTCCCTGGAGTTCTTGAACGCCCGGGTCATCACCAAACTCGGGCGGGGTGACGTCCCGACCGCAGAGAGTTCGATCATGAAACTCGCGCTGGCTCGGCTCGTGATCGAACAAGGCCGCATTCAGATGCGGTTGCTCGGCGCAGCCGGACTCGGATCCGGCGATGCGCAACTGCGGTTCCTCAGCTCGCCGGCGATGAAGATCGGCGGAGGTACGGACGAGATCCAACGGAACATCATCGGCGAACGCGTGTTGGGTCTGCCTCGGGATCCCGGGTGAACGAGATCGGCGCCGATTCCGGGTCACCCCAGCCCGACCGCGCGGGCGCGCTGACGCATCGGCAGATCCTGACCGTCTTCTCGGGCGTCATGGCTGGCATGTTCGTCGCGGCGATCGACCAGACGATCGTGACCACCGCGGCCAAGGAGATCGGAGGCGACTTCGGGAACTTCACGGACCTCGCGTGGATGTTCACGTCGTATTCGCTGGCGTCCACGGCGGTGATGCCGCTCGCCGGCAAGCTGTCCGACCTCTACGGCCGCAAGCTCGCGTTTCAAGCCGCGATCGTGATCTTCACGGGCGGGTCGTTGCTGTGCGGTGTCGCGCCGTCGTTCGGGTCGTTGATCGCGTTCCGAGGCGTCCAGGGAATCGGGGGTGGCGCGCTGATCGTGTTGGCGTTCGCCATCGTCGGCGACATCGTGTCGCCCGCCGAACGGGGCCGCTATCAGGGTCTCGTGGGCAGTGTGTTCGCAGTGGCGAGCGTGATCGGTCCGCTGCTGGGCGGCATGATCGTGGCGAACACGAGCTGGCGTTGGATCTTCCTCGTGAACCTTCCGGTGGGTGTCGCGGCCTTGCTCATCACCAACCGTGCCCTCGACCTTCCCTTCGCGCGTCGAGACCATCGCATCGACTGGCTCGGCGCCGCGCTGGTGGTCGTCAGCGCGTCGGGATTCGTGGTCGCGGCGGCGTTGATCGGCGAACGACACGCGTGGTCGTCGCCTGCGGTGTTGGCCTGTGGCGCGATTGCGGTGGTCGGCGCGTTCGCGTTCGTGGCCCAGGAACGACGCGCCGAGGAGCCGGTGCTGCCATTGCGACTGTTCGAGAGCCGCACCATGCAAACGACATCGGTCGTTGCGTTCTTGCTCGGTATGGGGATGTTCGGCGCAATCGTGTATCTCCCGCAATACCTCCAGGTCGTGAAAGAATTGGTTGCGACGAACGCAGGGTTGCGGATGATCCCCGTGATGGGCGGCATCCTCATTGCTTCGACGACCTCAGGTCGGCTGATCGCCCGCTGGGGGCGCTATCGGATGTTTCCGATCGTCGGTCTGGCCATCCAATCGGTGGCGTACCTCGGGTTCGCGCAGATGGGAAGGTCAACGCCGCTGGTCCTCGTGTTCGCGCTCATGACCACCGCCGGGATGGGAATCGGTATGGTCTCGCCAGTGCTGGTGCTTGCCGTACAGAACGAAGTTGCGCCGAGCGATTTGGGTGCGGCGACGAGCGCGACAACGTTCATCCGCCAGATGGGTGCGACGCTGTCGACGGCCGTCTTCGGTGCGATCATCGCAGGTCGGATTCCCCTCGAAACGAAGTTCCTGCTCGACGACCCCGACCGTCTCGAAGCCGTGGATCGAGCCGCCCAACTCGCAGCCATCGACCTCTTCATGGATACCTTGCGAGTCGTATGGTGGTGCACCGTGCCCGTCGCGGTGATCGGTTGCATCGTCGCGTGGCGAATTCCCGAGAATGCGCTCCGACGTTCTGCGAACGTGACCAACGCGCCGAGCGGCGCACCCACTGCTGTTCCCGAACCGACGTTCCAAGGAGATTGACGTGTCCCTCTGCTATCACTTCGCCGATCTGTTCGAGCAGGCCGCGTCGAAGGTGCCCAACCGGTCTGCAATCATCGACGACGACCGCGCCATCACGTACGCAGAGTTGGAAGCACGCGCCAACCGCTTGGCGCACGCACTGCTCGCACGTGGTGTGCAGCCCCACGATCACGTCGCGATCCTGTCGACGAATCGGATCGAGTGGGTGGAGGCGATGTTCGCCGTCTACAAGGTGCGAGCAAGCGTCGTGAACGTCAACTTCCGTTACACCGAAGCGGAGTTGCGCTACATGCTCGACAACTCCGACGCAGTTGCGGTCGTCTATGCCGCGGAATACGAGCCCATTCTGGCCGCCGCGTCCGACGCGCAGCCGAAACTGACGACGTTCATTCGGATCGAAGACGGCACCGGGACGCCGCACACGATCGCCGACGCACTCGACTACGAGGAAGTCCTTGCGACGCACTCACCCGAACGCGATTTCGAGCCGCGCAGCAACGACGACATCTACCTGCTTTACACCGGCGGAACGACGGGCATGCCCAAAGGCGTCATGTGGCGGATGGAAGACGTCTTCTACGCGCTCGGCGGCGGTGTCGACGTGTTCACGAACGAGAAGGTCGCGAGCCCGACTGCGCTCGCAGACAAGATCGACCCCGAGGCACCCGGCGCGCTCGTGACCTTGCAAACCGCACCATTGATGCATGGCGCCGGCCAGTTCGGGGTGATGCGTGCAATGTTCGAAGGCAACACAGCAGTGTTGCCGAGCCAGTTCGATGCCGATCAGGTGTGGCAGCTCGTGCACGAGCATCGGATCAACGTCATCGGGTTCATCGGCGACGCAATGGCGCGTCCGCTGAAGGACGCTTACGAGAAGGTCCGTGACGACATCGACATCTCGTGCGTCTTCTCGTTCAGTTCGACCGCGGCGATTTTCTCACCGACTCTCAAGGCCTACTGGCGCGAGACGTTGCCCGAATACACCGTGATGCTCGACGCCATCGGGTCGTCCGAGACTGGTATGAACGGATTCCGCATGGTCGAGAAAGGCAAGGAGCGCACGGAGGGCATCACGACCGTGAACGCGTCGCTCGACTCGGTCGTGCTTGGCGACGACTTGCGTCCGGTCGAGCCCGGAAGCGGACAGGTCGGCAAGGTCGCGCGAAGCGGCAACATCCCGATTGGGTACTACAAGGACGAAGCCAAGACCGCCGAGACGTTTGTGGTCGACGCCGATGGCAAGCGGTGGTCGATACCGGGTGACTTCGCTCGCGTCGAGGCCGATGGGACGATCACGCTGCTCGGGCGCGGTTCGGTGAGTATCAACTCTGGTGGCGAGAAGATCTTCCCCGAGGAAGTCGAAGGGGCGCTGAAGGCTCACCCGGAGGTCGTCGACGCCATCGTGGTCGGTCTGCCCGACGAACGATGGGGCGAGGTGGTGTGCGCGCTCGTCCAGGCCGAGCCCGGCACGACGCCGTCGTTGGAATCCCTGCAGGAGACCGCTCGAGGGTTGATCGCCGGCTACAAGGTGCCGCGCCAGATGTACCTGATCGACGCCGTGCCCCGGCACCCCAACGCGAAACCCGACTACAAGCGCGCCAAAGCGCTGGCCAACGAGATCAACGGGACCGCCTGAGCGCCCGAACTGCTCGTTCGGGCGCCGACATGGCGCGAAAACCCCAGGTCAACCGAGGATTCGTGAGGGTCGCGCCGGGCGGGGCGCAGGGTTGGGTACGGTCGTTGGCGGCGGCGGAGGAGACGGACGCTCGGCGATGCGCGGGCTGTCCGACTCAAGCATTTTGCGCATCTTCCGATGAGAAGACTGATGGCTGTACTCCGCAAGTTCGCGCCCGCGTGCGCCACAACCCTCGCCGGCCTGGGTCTGTTGGCGGCACTTGCCGTGCCCGTCCCTCCGGCGAACGCCCAGGTTCTGATGACGTCGGGAACGACCGTGATGGGCCGCCCGGCTGTGACCGCTCGGCAACTGGCTGATTACTACTACTCGAAGAAGGGCTACGACTTCGCTCGGCTGCCCACCCTCGACGGCGATGTCGAGCGACTCGCGAAGATCTTCATCGACGAAGGTCGCAACGACGGGGTGCGCGGCGACATCGCGTTCATGCAGACGATGCTCGAAACCGGTTGGCTCGAGTTCAAGGACTACGGACAGATCCGGCCAACGTTCAACAACTTCGCCGGCATGTTCGCCTACGACGGTCGACCCATCGGGACGACGTGCGCCGCGGAAGAGGCCGAAGAAGCCGCCGGTGGTTTGAAGTCGCGCTGCTTCGACTCGCCCGAACTCGGCGTGCGCGCGCAAATCCACAAACTGCGAAGCTACGCCGACGCTTCGGTCGCCAACGTGTCGGGTCGCCTTGGGTACGCACCGAGTTACTCGCGCGGCAAGGCGCCCTACTGGGAACAGTTCGGCGGCGCCTCCGGCATCGCGATTTGGGCGACCGCCCCCGACTACGGCAACTACATCCTCACCAAGATGTACCTGCCGATGCTCAACCGACTCGGGATCACGCTGCCCTGTCAACCGAGCGGTGCGAACACCTCGGGGACGAGCGGAAATGGGTACTGGGTCATCACGAGCGCCGGAAGGTCGTACGAGTTCGGTGCGGCGACGCGACGCGGCGGAGCCGCGGCTGCGGGCGCTGAACATCCCGTTGTCGATATCGCCGCGGCCCCCGACGGGGGCGGCTATTGGCAGTTGACCACCGACGGCGAGGTCTGGGCGTTCGGCTCTGCGGTCCACCTCGGGTCGTTGGGCCGCGCGCGGCTCGGTACGCCAGCCGTCGCGATCGTCGAGACGCCTTCGGGCGACGGATACTGGATCGTCACCGCCGACGGCGGCGTCTACCCGTTCGGTGACGCCGACGATGTCGGCAACCTGGGACGCGAGGTGCTGCGGGCCACGATCGTCGATGCGGATCGCACCGCCGACGGCCAAGGGATGTGGTTGGTCTTCGACGACGGATCCCTTCGTGCGCTTGGCACCGCGGTTCTCCACGGCACGCCCGCGGAAGTCGGTGCGACATCGCCGCCCGTCGCCATCGGCCGCAGCGCCAGCGGCGGGTACGTCGTCGTCACTGCTCGGGGCCGGGTTCTCGCGTTCGGCGATGCCGGGCGCGTTGGCGACACCGCGGGTTGTGGGCTCCCCAACGCGGTCGACATCGACACCGCGCCGAGCGGCGACGGGTACTGGGTGACGCTCGAATCCGGCGAAGTCTTCGCGTTCGGGACCGCACGGAACTACGGAAGCCCGACCACGCTCGCGGCTGGTGCCGTTGGCCTGGCTCGTTTCTAGCTCACCGAGTCGCGTCCGACGGTCGCGTCAGGCGGCCGATCCGCCGTGGGTTTCCGGCACGCCGTGGGTTTCCGGCACGCCGCGCGTAGGCTCACGCTCGACCAAATCGGGGAGCTCGGGGAAGCCGGGCTGAGAGGGCGACCGCGAATCCGTCGCCGACCCCATGAACCTGCTCCGGGTAATGCCGGCGAAGGGAGTGAGCATGGGCGACGGCTCCGCGATTGTCTCGGCGATCGTCTTGTGCGGACCGACGCGACCGGCGGTGGAGATCAGAGCGCAGCTCCCGGCCGGGGCAGTCGTCATCGCCGCCGACGGCGCGTTCGCGCACGCGGCCCCGCTGGGATTGACCGTCGACCACCTCGTCGGCGACTTCGACTCCATCGCGCCGCACGACCTCGCCGCGGCCCGATCGGTCGGAGTGACGTTGCGTCAGTCGCCGCGCGACAAGGACGACACAGACCTCGAGCTTGCGCTGCAACTCGCGTGCGATCTCGGCGCACGAGACATCATCGTCGTCGATGGCGGCCTCGGTGATCGTCCCGAGCACTTCGTTGCGAACGTTGCGGTGCTGGCGAGTCGTCGCTGGTTGCCCGCTCGGGTGCGCGGCGTCATCGCGAACGCGTCGGTCGTGGCGATGCACCCCGATCTTGCTCCGTTGACCGTCCGGGGATCGATCGGTGACCTCGTGTCGATCGTGACCGTTGGAGCGCCGGCGATCTTCGAGCGCAGCGCAGGCCTGCGATGGCCGCTCGCCGCCGTCGAACTCGCCGCCGACGTTGGCCTCGGCCTCAGCAACGAGTTGATCGCCACGACCGCGACGATTTCCTTGCGTTCGGGCGCGGCGCTCTTGTTTCGATCCGAGGAGTCAGCATGACCATGAACCCGCGGCAGGGCCCGGGCACGCGTGCCCGGATCGGGTCGATGTCGATGTGCTTCCTGGTGGTCGTCGGTCTCGTGGGTTGCAGTACCGACGATGCGCGTCCTGCGGGCGAGGCCGGCGACTCGGGCGGTCCGGCCGCGACGGTGACGGTCCGATTACTGGCTCATGACTCGTGGGCGGCGAGCGACGGGATCTTCGACCCGCTGCTCGAACAGGGAATCGACGTCGAGGTGATCACCGGCGGCGATGCTGGCAGCCTCGCGAACTCGATCGTGTTGGATCGTGAGAATCCCCAAGCCGACGTGGTGTACGGCGTCGACAACACCTTCGTCGGGCGCGCGCTCGAGAACGACGCCTTCGCAGTCCGCGAGTACGACCTGACCAACGTCGTGCCCGAGCTGCTCGCCGAGGTCGACACCGAACGAATTGTGCCGATCGACTACGGCGACGTCTGTGTCAACTTCGACGAGGCGTGGTTTGCCGAACGCGAGATTTCGCCACCGACCTCGATCGACGACCTCATCGACTCGACCTACTCGGGGCTCACTGTGGTCCAAGACGCCAACCTGTCGTCGCCAGGTCTCGCGTTCTTGCTCGCGACGACCGAACGAAACCCCACGGGCTGGGAACAATGGTGGTCGGCATTCGTGAGCAATGACGCGCTGGTCGTCCCCGACTGGACGACCGCGTGGGCCGAGTTCAGCGCGGGCGGCGACGACGGTGCCCGTCCGATCGTCGTGAGCTACGCGTCGAGCCCGCCGGTCGACGTGCTGTACTCCGACCCGCCACGCGACACCACCCGGATCGGCGTCGTCGACGACGGATGCTTCCGACAGATCGAGTATGCAGGCGTGTTACGCAACGCGCGTCACGACGACGCGGCCGCCGATGTGGTGCAGTTCCTGCTCAGCGAGCGATTCCAAACTGACATTCCCCTGAACATGTTCGTCTGGCCGTCGAACCGCTTGGTGCCCGAACCCGATCTCTTCGCTCGCTTTGCGTTGCATCCGAGCGATCCGATCGTGTTGACGTCGGCCGCGATCGAGGAACGCCGAGACCGCGTGCTCGAGGCCTGGACCGACATCGTGCTGTCGTGAACGCAACGGGGAGCCGTCCCGCGACCGGCGCCGGCCCGGTCGTTCGCGGCGCAGCATCGGCCATCACCGTCGCGTTCGTCGGTGTGCTGGTGCTGTGGCCGCTCGCTGCGATTCTGCGGCGGGGCTTCGCGCCGGCCGGTTCGATCGAACTCGCCGCGATCAGTGAGGTGTTGGGCTCGGCGCGCAGCCGATCGGTGCTGTGGTTCACGGTGGTGCAAGCGGGGTGGTCGACGCTCGCAACCCTGCTGGTCGGCCTGCCGGCAGCGTGGGCAGTCAGCCGACCGTTTCGCGGGCGAGCATTCGTCTTGGGCATCACCGCGGCTGCGTTTGCCACGCCCACCGTCGTGATGGGGCTCGCCTGGCGTTCGGTGCTCGATCGGGGTCTGCTGGCAGTGGTCTGTGCCCACGTTGCGTTCAACGTTGCCGTTGTCGTCCATGTCGTGGGGACGGCATGGAGCGGGATGGATCCGCGGCCTGCGGAGGCAGCCCGGACACTCGGCGCCTCGAAGGCGCGCGCGTGGTACGACATCACGTTGCCGAGGCTGCGCGGCTCGATTGCAGCTGCGACGCTGCTGACGTTCCTCTTTTCGTTCACGAGCTACGGCGTCATCGTGGTCGTCGGATCCAACCGGCAAAGCACGATCGAGAGCGAAATCGCACGACTGTCGCGCAACTTGCAGTTCGACCGGGCTGGCGTCCTGGCGCTCGTTCAACTCGTCGTGGTGATCATCGTGGCCACGACTGCGCGTCGCGCCGAACGCACGGTTGTCTCGGAGACAGCCGCGAGCGCTGGACGGGTGCGGTCGCTGCGACGAACGCTGTCCGCGCTTCCCGCTGCGCTCGTCGCCGTCGTGCCGTTCGCTGTCCTCGTGCGACGAGTCATGTTCGTCGACGGACGGCCGAGCGCTCGGGCCCTAGCGGCGCTGCACGACGTCGACCTCCGAGTCGGAGCGACACCAATTCGGGCGCTCGGCCAGTCGGTGGTCGTCGCGGCGGTCGCCGTGTGCGTGACGATGGTGGTCGGGCTTGCCGCGATCGCTGCAACCGCAGGACCATCCTGGATCGCTCGAGTGGTCGACGTCGCAGTCATCGTGCCGCTCGGGGTTTCGGCCGTGACCCTCGGCTACGGCTACTTGATCACGTTCGACGAAGCGCCGCTGCGGCTTCGAGATCACTGGTGGATCGTGCCGCTGGCGCACGCCGCTGTGGCGGTGCCCTTCGTCGTGCGCTACATCCGACCTGGGCTGCGTTCGGTCGACGCGAGCGTGGTGGAAGCCGCCGCGACCTTGGGCGCCGACGCTCGCCGCCGTCTCACCTCGGTGGTGCTGCCCCTCTTGCGTCCGGCGATCGTGGGCGCGGCCGCGTTTGCCGCGGCGATCTCACTCGGTGAGTTCGGCGCAACATCGATGCTGGCCCGACGCGGTGAACCCACGGCGACCTCCTTGATCGGTCAACTTCTGGGCCGGCCGGGCGATGCTCCGCGGCTCGCTGCCGATGCCTTGGCGCTCGCACTCGCCCTGGTGATCGTTCTCGTGCTGGCGGCCGGTAACCGCTTGACGCGCACCCAGGTGGCGCGATGAGCCTGGTGCTCGACGATGTCACGGTCGAGCGTGGTGGTGTCGTTGCCTGTCACGGCATCTCGTTCGCACTCGGCGCGCATGATGTGGTCGCGCTGCTCGGCCCGTCGGGTTGCGGCAAGACGAGTTTGTTGCGAGCCATCGCGGGATTGGAGCCGTTGCGATCCGGGACGGTGCGCTTCGAGGGTCGCGACCTCGAAGGAATCCCCCCGGAGCAGCGCTCCTTTGGCGTGATGTTTCAGGACCTTGCGCTGTTTCCACACCTGGACGTCATGGCCAACGCTACGTACCCGCTTCGGATCCGCAAGGTCGCGCGACATGCGCGCGACCGTCGAGCGCTGGACTGGTTGCAGCGTGTCGGCATCGACGCCCTGGCGTCTCGCCGCTGCGATGCGTTGTCCGGTGGTGAACGCCAACGGGTCGCGCTCGTCCGCGCGCTCATTGCCGAACCGCGTCTGCTCGTGCTCGACGAACCGCTCGGCGCGCTCGTCGTGCGGCTGCGTTTGCGGCTCGTCGATGAGTTGCGGGCGTTGCTGGCTGATGTCGGGCTGCCGGCAATCATCGTGACGCACGACCACGACGAGGCGTTCGCGTTGGCCGATCGAGTGATCGTGATGCGCGACGGCCGGATCGTCCAGGACTCGGACGCTCGCGACCTCTGGTCGTCGCCGGTCGATGCCTGGGTCAGCGACTTCATCGGACATCCGAGCGCGGTCGACGCGTTCGTCGCCGATGGCGAACTCGTGACGCCTTGGGGGCGGACCCGGTGGGACGGACCGAATCGCGCGGTGCGCCTCGTGGTACCCCGTTCGGCGACCCGACTCGACCCGGAGGGCGAATGGCACGGGCGGCTCGCAGCGGTGCGCGTCCAGCGGGACCGGTACGCGGTCGAGGTGGTCGGCACGGATGGCGCTTGCTTGACGACGTTGGTCGACGACCCGTCCGAGGTGCCGACGAGTGCTGTTGTCCGGCTCCGGGTTCGCGCCGGGCGACTGTTGGTCTTCGACGCCTGACCTCGGCCCCCGGAATCGGCGGAATCGGCGGAATCGGCGGAATCGGCGGTGTCCTTCGCGGCGATGCACTCACCGTGATCGTTCATCGCGGTCGTGCCCAACCGAAGATGACAAGCCTCTCGGGCGCGCCTCCGAGGGTGTCGCGGCGACCTAGGCGATGACGCCCGACCGACGCAGCGACGTGATCGTCTCCGCACTGATGCCCCAGTCGGCGTAGGCGGTGTCGGTATCGGCGCCGGCTGGTCGCGGCGCGTTGGCAACGGCTCCGGGTGTGCGACTGAATCGTGGCGCCGGGGCGTGCTGCTCGACGCCTTCGACGGTGACGAACGTTTCGCGTTCGACGTTGTGGGGATGCTGGCGAGCTTCTGCCATCGACAGCACCGGCGCGAAACAGATTTCGTGGCCGGCGAAAAACTCGACCCATTGGTCGCGCGTTCGGGTCTGGAATAGCTGGCCGAGCCGAGTCTTCCACTGAGGCCAGCGGTCCTTGTCCATCTGCGCGTCGAGCGGAAGATCGGCGGGTCGCAGACCCTCGACGTCGAGCGTCGCCAGGCGGGCACCGAAGTTGGCGTAGAACTGCGGCTCGAATGCAGCGAGGCTCACGTACTCGCCGTCGGCGCATTCGTACGCGCCGTAGAAGTGTGAGCCGCCGTCGAGCAAGTTGGTGCCGCGCGGACCCCAGAAGCCGACGGAGTCGATCGCGACGAAGATCGACATGAGGAGCGCGCTGCCGTCGACCATTGCCGCGTCGACGACTTGGCCCTCGCCGCTGAACCCGCGCTCGACGAGTGCCGCAAGGACGCCGACGACGAGCAACATCGAGCCACCCCCGAAGTCGCCGACGAGGTTGAGCGGCGGAACTGGCGGTCCGCCGGCGGTGCCGCTGTGGGCGAGGACGCCGGCGAGCGAGATGTAGTTGATGTCGTGACCGACGTCGTGGGC
>SXGT01627091.1_pt1 | contig 23683 bp, 19 predicted proteins | sample 3176221 | NCBI WGS metagenome assembly SXGT01 (sample SAMN11356862, study PRJNA531348) | freshwater metagenome | isolation source: freshwater sample F1-120 | place: China: Fuxian Lake, Yuxi | collected 2017-12-25
GACGGGCTCGCCGACACCGCCGACGGCCTCACCGCCTCCTACGACGCCGAGCGGTCCCTCGCGGTCATGAAGACCGGCGACGTCGGACCCGCCGGCGCCGGGGCGCTCGTGCTCACGCTCGGGGTGCAGGTCGGCGCGATCACGGCGCTGCTCGGGCTCGACCACGGGCCGTGGCTGGCGGGGCTGATGGTGGTCGTCTCGCGCGGCGTCCTCACGCTCACCTGCCTGCGCGGCGTGCCGGGCGCCCGCGGCGGCGGGCTCGGCGCCGCGTACGTCGGCGCCGTCCACCCGGCCGTCACCGTCGTCGTCTGGATGGCACTCACCGTGGCGACGTCGGCGATGTTCGTCGTCGTCGGCGACGCCTGGTGGCGCGGACCGATCAGCGCCGCCGTCGCGATCGTCGTCGTCGCGCTCGTCATCCGGCGCGCCGTGAAGCGTCTCGGCGGCGTCACCGGCGACGTGTTCGGCGCGAGCATCGAGCTCGCCCTCGCCGCCCTGCTGCTCTCGGCCACGTGAGGCCAGGCCGGTGGCCGGGCACGATGGGTCCTGTGCAGCGGCGGACGCCAGCAGTGACCATCTACCTGGCGACGGTCGCGCTGGCCGTGAATGCCTGCGTCCACCTGGCACCGCTCTTCGTGGCGGCGGACACGCCCTACGCGCTTGCCATGACGACGCAGGTAGGGATCCCGATCGTCGGTGCCGTCGTCCTGGCCCTGTCGACGCTCGCGCTCCATCTCGCGAGACCCGTCTCGGTCCTTCTGGTCGCCGGGCAGGTCGGCGCCACCGCACTGGGGGTGCTGCCGACGTACCTCGCCGGCCTCAACAACATCGGTGCGGGGCTGCTGATGCTGGTCTCCGTCCCGCTGCTCGCGGTCGTCGCCGCCGTCACCAGCGTCGTGGCGAGCACGACGGGCGATCCCGTCTCCTCGACGACCTGACCCGACTCCGGCTCAGAGCGACAGCACGCGACCGGCGACCACCAGCAGCACCTCGTCGCACTCCTCGGCGAAACGCTGGTTGACGACGCCCAGCAGGTCGCGGAAGATCCGGCCCGACCGGTGCTCGGGCACGACCCCCAGGCCCACCTCGTTCGTCACCACGACGACGGTCCGGTCGGTTCGCGCCAGCGCACGCACCGCGTCGTCGACGCGCGCCATCAGCACCGCCTCCCAGTCCTCACGCACCTGGTCCCACCCGTCGAGCTCGTCGACCTGGGCGGTCAGCCACGTGCCGAGGCAGTCGATGAGCACCGCGCCCTCACCGTGCTCGATCGCGTCCGCGAGGTCGGTGGTCTCCAGCGTGCGCCAGTGCGAGGGCCGCCGGCCCTGGTGGACGGCGACGCGAGCGGCCCACTCCGGATCGAGATCGGGATCGGCCGCAGGACCCGGCGCGACGTAGGTGACGACGTCCTCGGCCACCACGAGCGACTCCGCGTGGAACGACTTGCCCGAGCGCACGCCACCCGTCACGAGGACCTTCACCGGCCACCTCCGCTCCCGCCGTCGGACTCCGGATCCTACCGCCGCGAGGAGGTGCGGCACACCCCTCGTCACACCCGGCACCACGGCCCGGCCCCCGCTCCAGGTCGCGCGGATCGGGGAGGCGATCGAGCGTCACGGTGCTAGCGTGCTCGCCAGGCCGAGCCCACGACGCACGCCCGGGAGCCGGCCCGCGACCCCGACCGTCGGCCGAACCGAGCCTCCCCGGAGACCCCCGTGCCCGAAGACGACCGCAGCACCACCCACAAGCTCACCGACGACGCCAAGGTCAGGGCCGGCACGGTCAGCCGCCGCGCCGGCCGCTCGCTCGGTCGCCTGGACTACTCCCGCCCGGAGTACCCCGACGACACCCACCCGGCCCTGGTGCCCGGCATCTCCATCGACGAGCAGCGCCGCCGCTACGGCCTGAGCCGTCCGGTCTTCGCCGTCGCCGGCGTCCTCACCGTCGCCTTCGTCGCCTGGGGCGTCGCGGACTCCGACGGCGTCGCCCGCGCGTCGGCGACGGCCTTCGAGTGGGCCACCACCAACGTCGGCTGGTTCTTCAACACCGTCGCGATCGTCGTGCTCGTCGCCCTCCTCGCGATCGCGTTCTCCTCCTACGGGCGGATCCCGCTCGGCAAGGACGGGGAGGAGCCGGAGTTCGGGACGTTCGCCTGGGTCTCGATGCTGTTCGCCGCGGGCATCGGCATCGGCGTGCTGTTCTTCGGACCGTCCGAGCCGCTCACCTACTTCACGTCGCCGCCACCGCGGACGTTCGAGGCCGAGTCGACCGAGGCGCTGCACCACGCCCTCGCCCAGACCTACTTCCACTGGGGCTTCCACGCGTGGGCGATGTACGCCCTCGTCGGCGGAGCGGTCGCCTACGCCGCCTACCGCCGCGGCCGCGCGCTGCTGATGTCGTCGATCTTCCGGACCCTGTTCGGTGAGCGGCACACCGACGGGATCGCCGGCCGCGCCGTCGACGTGTTCGCGATCATCGCGACCCTCTTCGGGACGGCAGCGGCCCTCGGCATCGCCGCCATGCAGATCGGGACGGGCGTCAGCATCGTCTCCGGCGCCGGCGAGCTCACCAACACCGCCCTCGTGGTCGTCATCGCCGTCCTCACCGTCGGGTTCGTGATCTCGGCGGTCTCCGGCGTCGCGCGCGGCATCCGCTACCTGTCGAGCATCAACATCGTCCTGACCGTCGCCATCATCGGCACCGTCCTGTTCCTCGGACCGACGCTGTTCCTGCTGAACCTGCTGCCGTCGGCGAGCATGGAGTACGCCGGCTCGCTGTTCGACATGATGGGCCGCTCCCTGTCGTGGGGCGAGGAGACGCAGGAGTTCCAGTCCGCCTGGACCGTCTACTACTGGGCGTGGTGGATCTCGTGGTCGCCGTTCGTCGGGGTCTTCATCGCCCGCATCTCGCGGGGCCGCAGCATCCGCCAGTTCCTGCTCGGGACGATCCTCATCCCGAGCTCGCTGCTGTTCGTCGCGTTCGGGATCATGGGTGGCACGTCGATGTGGATGTACCGCGACGGCGCCGAGGGCTTCAGCGACGACATGGCTCCCGCCCAGGTCTTCTTCACGATGCTCGACAACCTGCCGTACGTGCAGTGGCTGCCGTTCCTCGTGATCGTCGTGCTGTCGATCTTCTTCATCACGTCGGCGGACTCCGCGTCGGTCGTCATGGGCATGCTGTCCAGCCAGGGCGACCCCGAGCCGCGACGCTGGGTCGTCGTCTTCTGGGGCCTGGTGATGGCCGGCATCGCCGCGGTGATGATCTCCCTCGGCGACGCCCAGGCCCTCGAGGGGCTGCAACAGCTCGTCATCGTCACCGCGGTGCCGTTCGCGCTGGTGATGCTGCTGATCATCGTCGCGTGGTGGCGCGACCTGCGCACCGACCCGCTGGCCCTGCGCCAGCGGTACGCCCACAACGCCATGAGCAACGCCGTGCTCGACGGCGTCGACCGCTACGGCGACGACTTCGCGCTGTCGGTCACCCGCAGCGAGCCCGGGGCCGGCGCAGGCGCCGACGTCGACTCCTCCAGCGAGGACTACACCGACTGGTACCGCCGCACCGACGAGAACGGCGACCCGGTCGGGTACGACTACGCCACCGACACCTGGGCCGACGGGTGGAGCCCGGACGAGGGCGACGACACCGCCGTCGAGGGGAGCTCCGGTGACGCGGACCCCGATGACGAGCCGGGCCGACCGGACGGCGCGAAGGGCTGAGCCCGTCGCCGGGTGACCGCCGCCGTCAACCGGCGGACGGGGTCCGGCGCAGCAGGAAGACGTCCATCACCCAGCCGGCCCGCTCCTTGACGTCGGCGCGCGCCGCCTCGACGTCGCGGCGGACGTCGCCGACCCGACCGGACACGAGTCGCTCGTGACCGGTGCCGAGGTCGGCTCCCCACCAGAGGTGCCAGTCGTCGAGGCCGTCGAGGGCGACCCCGCTGGTGAGCATGACGAGGACGTTGTCGGCACCGGCGGCGACGGCGTCGGCGAGGCGACGTTCGGTGGTGACGAGGATCGGCTGGCCCACCTCGTGCAGCACGATCCGGTGCCGTGCGGCGAGCAGCTGCAGGGCCGAGATGCCCGGCACGACGTCCCACGCGAACGTCACGCGGCCGCGCGCGAGGATGCGTTCGACGATGCGGATCGTGGAGTCGTAGAAGGCCGGGTCGCCCCACGTGAGGAAGACGGCGTCACCGTCGCGGGCGAGCAGCTCGGCCTCGAAAGCCTCGGCGCGGGCGTCGTGCCAGTCGGCGACGGCCCGCTCGTAGCCGTCGCGGGTGGCGGTGGATGCCGGGCGTCGGTCACGCTCGGGGTCGCGGACGGTCACGATCGGCAGGTCGGGCGCGTGCCGGGCGACGAGGTCACGCCGAGCCTCGACGAGCGGGTCGTCGTCGCCCTTCTGCGCCACCAGCGCGAACCTCGCGGACCGCATCGCGGAGACCGCTTCGACGGTGACCTGGTCCGGGTGCCCCGCACCGATCCCGACGACCCGCACCCGCCGCTCGCTCACCCCTCCCCCCGCGAGTGGCGCATTCTCGACATCGAGTGGCGCACAGTGCTCCGCGAGTGGCGCAAACTGGGGCGACACGACGTCTCACTTTCCCCAGTTCGCGCCACTCGCGGGTGACGCTGCGCCAGTCGGGGGCGGGTTTCCGCCACTCGCGGGTGGGTCACGAGGGGCGGTCCTCGAGGTCGCCCTCGACGTCGAGGTAGACCTGCTGCATCGCGGCGATCGTCTCGGGGTCCGGCTCCTCCCACAGGCCGCGGTCGGCGGCCTCGGAGAGCCGCTCGACGATGCCACGCAGCGCCCACGGGTTCGACTGCTTCATGAACGCCTGGTTCGTCTCGTCCAGGACGTACTCCTGCGCGAGCTTCTCGTACATCCAGTCGTGCACGACACCGGCCGTCGCATCGAAGCCGAACAGGTAGTCGACCGTCGCCGCGAGCTCGAACGCGCCCTTGTACCCGTGGCGCTGCATCGCACCGATCCAGCGCGGATTCACGACCCGGGCGCGGAACACCCGCGCCGTCTCCTCGCCCAGCGTGCGAGTACGCACCGCGTCCGGCGTCGTGGAGTCGCCGACGTACGCCTTGGGCTCGTTGCCGGTCAACGCACGCACCGTGGCGACCATGCCGCCGTGGTACTGGAAGTAGTCGTCGGAGTCGGCGATGTCGTGCTCGCGGGTGTCGATGTTCTTGGCCGCCACCTGGATGCGCCGGTAGTTGGTGCGCATGTCCTCGGCAGCCGGGGCGCCGGACAGCTCGCGCCCGTACGCGAACCCGCCCCACTGCGTGTACACCTCGGCGAGGTCGTCGTCGCTCTTCCAGTTGCCGGCCTCGACGACCTGCAGGATGCCCGCCCCGTACGAGCCGGGGGCCGAGCCGTAGATGCGGGTGGTGGCGCGACGCTCGTCACCGTGCTCGGCGAGGTCGGCCTGGGCGTGCGCACGGACGTAGTTGCGGTCGTCGGGCTCGTCGAGCGCGGCCACCATGCGCACCGCGTCGTCGAGCATCTCGATGACGTGCGGGAACGCGTCGCGGAAGAATCCCGAGATGCGCACCGTGACGTCGACGCGCGGACGACCGAGCTCCTCCAGGGACACGACCTCCAGACCGTTGACGCGACGCGACGCCTCGTCCCACTCCGGCCGGACGCCGATGAGCGCCAGCACCTCGGCGATGTCGTCGCCCGACGTGCGCATCGCCGACGTGCCCCACACCGACAGCCCCACCGAGCGTGGGTACTCGCCCGTGTCGGACAGGTGCCGCTCGAGCAGCGAGTCGGCCATCGCCAGGCCCGTGTCGTAGGCCAGCCGCGACGGGACGGCCCGCGGGTCGACGGTGTAGAAGTTGCGACCCGTGGGCAGCACGTTGACGAGCCCGCGCAGCGGCGAGCCCGACGGACCAGCGGGGATGAACCCGCCGTCCAGCGCGTGCAGCAGGTGGTCGAGCTCGTCGGTGGTGCGGTCCAGGCGCGGCACCACCTGCGTGGCGGCGAACTCCAGCACCTTCACGACCGTCGGGTCGTCATGAAGACCGGCGGCCGCCGACGGCTGCCAGTCGGCCTCCTCCATCGCGAGGACGAGCGAACGCGCCTGGGCCTCGATCTCGTCGATCGCGCCGAGCTGCTCGCTCCCTTCCTTGAGCCCGAGCGCCGAGCGCAGGCCCGGCAGGGCACCGACCTCACCGCCCCAGACCTGGGTGGCGCGCAGGACCGCGAGCGTCAGGTTGACGCGCGCCTCGCCGGCCGGCGCCTGGCCGAGCACGTGCAGGCCGTCGCGGATCTGTGCGTCCTTGACCTCGCACAGCCAGCCGTCGACGTGCAGCAGGAAGTCGTCGAACTCCTCGTCGCCGGGCCGCTCCTCCAGGCCGAGGTCGCGGTGCATCTCCGCGGAGTGCATGAGCGTCCAGATCTGCTGACGGATGGCCGGCAGCTTGGGCGGGTCCATCGCGGCGATGTTGGCGTACTCGTCGAGCAGCTGCTCGAGCTTGGCGATGTCGCCGTAGGACTCCGCTCGTGCCATGGGCGGCACGAGGTGGTCGACGATCGTCGCGTGCGCGCGCCGCTTGGCCTGCGCGCCCTCACCAGGGTCGTTGACGAGGAACGGGTACACCAACGGCAGGTTGCCGATGGCCGCGTCGGTGGCGCACGACGCGGACAGGGCCGCGTTCTTGCCCGGCAGCCACTCCATCGAGCCGTGCTTGCCCAGGTGCACCACCGCGTGCGCACCGAACCCGCCGTCGTCGACGCGTGCCTCGAGCCAGCGGTACGCGGCCAGGTAGTGGTGGCTGGGGGCGAGGTCGGGGTCGTGGTAGATCGCGACCGGGTTCTCCCCGAACCCGCGCGGCGGCTGGATCAGCAGCACGACGTTGCCCGCCTGGATCGTGGCCAGGACGATCTCGTCGGCGTCGTTCACGAACAGCCGACCCGGCGCCTCGCCCCACGCCTCCACGACGTCGTCCATCAGCTCCGTGGGCAGCGCGGACGTCCAGCGGCGGTAGTCGTCGGCACCGATGCGGACGTGGCTGTCGGTGAGCTGGGCGTTCGTCAGCCACTCCTCGTCCTGCCCACCGGCATCGATGAGCGCGTGGATGAGCGCGTCGCCGGCTGCGGTGTCGTCCTCCATCGCGAGGATCGAATGGACCTGACCGTCCATCGGGCCGAGGTCGTAGCCCGCTTCGTGCAGGCGACGCAGCAGCCGGACGGTCGAGACGGGTGTGTCGAGACCGACCGCGTTGCCGACGCGGCTGTGCTTGGTCGGGTAGGCCGACAGCATGAGCGCGAGGCGACGCTCCGAGGCCGGCGTGTGCCGCAGCCGCGCGTGGTTGACCGCGATGCCGGCCACCCGGGCGCACCGCTCCGCGTCGGCGACGTAGCGCGGCAGGCCGTCCTCGTCGATCTCCTTGAACGAGAACGGCGCAGTGATGATGCGCCCGTCGAACTCGGGGATCGCGATCTGGTTGGCCGAGTCGAGCGGGGTGACGCCGTCGTCGTTGGCCTCCCACTCCTCACGGCTCGAGGTGAGGCACAGGCCCTGCAGGATCGGGATGTCGAGCGCCGCCATCCGCTCGACGTCCCACGCCTCGTCGTCCCCTCCTGCGCTCGCCGAGCCCGGCGTCGTGCCGCCTGCGGCGAGGACGGTGACGATCAGCGCGTCGAGGGTGCCGAGCTCGGCGTACAGGTCGTCGGGCGCCGAGCGCAGCGAGGAGCTGAAGATCGGGACGCCGACCGCCTCACCGGTCGCGTCGATCGCGTCGGCGAGGGCGTGCGCGAAGCCGGCGTTGCCGCTGGCCTCGTGCGCCCGGTAGTACAGCACGCCCACGCGGGCCTTCCCCCCGTCATCGGGCGCGGCGACCCGCGGGGCCAGACCCCACGCCGGGACGACCGCGGGCGGCTCGAAGCCCTCGCCGGTCAACAGCACGGTGTCGGAGAGGAACGCGTGCATCTGCGCGAGGTTCGCCGGACCACCCTCGGCGAGGTAGACGTGCGCGTCGGCAGCGACCCCGATCGGGACGGTCGACATCTCCATGAGCTCGGCGCTCGGGCTCTGCTCGCCGCCGAGGACCACCATCGGCGTGCCGGTGTCGCGGATGCGCGCGAAGCCCGTGCACAGGTCGTGCGGCGACCCGAGGATGCGGGCGACGACGAGGTCGGCCGACTCGATCGTCGCGGCCATGTCCTGGTGGCCGGGGCGGGCGGGGTTCAGGTAGACGTAGTCCGCGCCGCTGGCCCTCGCGGAGAGCAGGTCGGTGTCGGACGTCGAGAGCAGCGCGATGCGCGTCATGGTTCCTCCTCGGGGTTCTCGCCCCGTTCGGCGGGCATCGTCGCGGCGGTGTCTGGCTGGGCCCGAGGGCCTCACAGTGGCGGAACCGCGCAGGAGTCTCACCTGCTTCCCGTGACCCGCGACGACGGATCGGGCTCAGCCTAGGGCACGGTGCCCGCGCGGGGAACGATCCGCCTCCACCCGCGGTCGGTGCTGCGGCGCCAGGACGCAGTCGCCGCAGTACCCACCACCCGGGAGCCGGTAGTACAGGCAGCACGAGCGGCGCACGAACGGTTCACCGGGCAGGGCTGCGTCGACGAGCGCTCGGTGGTCCAGCAGCCGGGCGCGGAGGGCACCTGCTGCGTCGGCGAGGTCGGGCCGACTCGCCACCGCCATGCGCAGGGACCCGTTGACGGCCGAGGCGAGGTTCCCGAGCAGGACGTGGCGGCTCACGCCGTGCTCGGCGTGCAGGACGTCGAGCATCGGCAGGAGCAGCTGGTCGAGGGTCTCGTCGAGGACGTCACGGGCCCAGCATGGCGAGCTGAGCGGGACCGTCCCGGGTGTCTCGGGCCGCCAGCGGAGGGCGTCGACGGCCGGTCCGGGGAGGTCGAGGAGGGCGGCGCCGAGAGCCGGCGACAGGAGCCGGGCGAAGAGTCCGAGGGAGGCCGTCGACGTCGCGACGCGCGGCTCGACGTCGGCTCCGACCATCCCGGCCAGCGCCGTCCCGACGATCTCGACGCGTCGGCCGAGGACCGCCGGATCGAGCAGGTCGGCGGCGGGTCGCCATGGGCCCGGATCGGAGGCCGGTTGCACCGCGAAGAACTCCCCGAGCCCGGCCAGCTCGCGGCGCGCCTCGTCCTCGGTCATCACCTCATGGTGCCGCACGTCCGGAGGTGGGCGATCGGGCGTGGCCTCGACACGGCGTCGACAGCTCCGTCGTCGCGTCGACGACTACGCCTCCATCACTCCGTGCAGGGGGTACCCCTGCCCACCGACGATCGGCCAGTCCGCGGTGGTCTGGGGGTGCCCCCTGCCCACCGACGATCGGCCAGTCCTCGGTGGTTGAGTAGTCGAGACGAGGGAGGAACGACCGAGACTCGACGTATCGAAACCACCACCCGAACCACCGACGCCACCTGAGCGGGCACCTCGGCCGGCATCGAAACGACCACCTCCCGACCGTCACTCAGGTCCGGTCCTCCAGGAACGCCAGGGTGCGGCGCATCGCGTCGGGCCAGTCGGCGTCGAAGGTGTGGCCCTCGCGGTCGTAGACGCGCAGCGTCACGTCGGCGCCGTCGTCGGTGAAGACCTGCTCGGTCTCGCGCGCCCAGTCGAGGGGACACGTGTCGTCGAGCGCGCCGTGGATCATCAGCACCGGCGCCTCGACCCGGTCGGCGTACGTGCGCGACGACAGGTCGGCGTAGAAGTCCGGCGACTCCTCCGGCGAGCCCCACCGCTCCCGCACCGCCTCGACCCGCTCGGGCCGGTTGGGCTCGGTGAACTGCCGTTGGTTGTCCAGGAAGTCGCTGCTCACCGACGCATGCACCACCGCCGCGTCCACCACACCCGGCTCCATCACGAGGGCGTTGAGCGTGACCCCACCGCCCATCGACCGACCGAACATCGCCACGCGGTCCGCGTCGACGCCGTCCAGCTCGCGCAGGGTCTTGGCCGCCGCGAGCGCGTCGCGCGCGTAGCCGAGCCGCAGGTCGTGCTCCAGCGGGCCGGCCCGGTCGGAACCGGCGTGACCTCGGTAGTCGGTGTGCAGCACCACCCAGCCCTCGCGGGCGAGGAAGTCCTGCTCGCGGGCCATCCCCTGCCCGGTCACGTAGACCGCCGGGTCGATGTAGCCGTGGTTGAGCACCACCGCCGGGAACGGACCCCCGCCGGCGGGCTCGAACAGCACGCCCGAGACGGTCGTCTCGTCGCTGCGGTACGTCACCTCCTGCCGCGTGTAGGCGCCGCGGTCCTCGGCCGGACCGACGCGCTCCAGCCCCCCGCCCTGCACGGGTCGCTCGAACTGCGCCGGGAGTGACACCTCGTCGAACGTCGGTTCCGGCGAGGGCGCGGGGCTCTCGACGGCCGGGCTCGGTGCGGGCGACGTCGAGGCGGGATCGGGCGCCGCGTCCGTGCACCCGGTCGCGAGCAGCGCGACGGCCGCGACCACGACCTGCGCTGCGAGCCTCACCTCTCGAGTATCCCGCGGTGGTCCGAACCTGCTGTCCGTCAGGCGCGCGACGAGCGGTCGGGGAAGACCACCCACGGCACGAGGCGGACGTAGACGATCATGCCGAGCAGCTCGACGAGCGACTGCGTCACGACCACGATCGGCACGATCTCCCATCCCACCGGCAGTGCGAGCGCGAACGGCAGCACGACGAAGGAGTTGCGGGTCCCCATGGAGAAGGCGAGCGTCCGGCCCTGGTCGGGCGGCAGCCGCGCGAGCGACGCGAGCAGCCGTGCCGCTCCCAGCGCGAGCAGGAGGTAGGCGCCCGCCACGAGACCGACCACTGCGAGGACGTCGGGAGAGCCGCGGACCGCACCGACGTTCGCCGTGGCGACGGCGAGGACCACCAGCGAGAGAAGCGGCACCGGCCACCACCCGAGCCGCTCGACCCACGCCACCCGCTCGGTCCCGCGACCCGATCCGGCGCGCAGCGTCAGCACCGCCAGGAGCAGCGGGAGGAGCACGACGAGCACGGCCGGCCAGACCGCGCGCACCGGCACCACCACACCGAGGTCGACGTCGGCGAGCAGCCACAGGTAGCCGGGCAGCAGGGCCAGCTGCGCGAGCAGCGACACCGGCGTGAACGCCGTGGCCCGCACGGCGTCGGCACGGCCCAGCTGCGCGAAGGTGATGAACCAGTCCGTGCACGGCACGACGAGCACGAGCACGATGCCGAAGCGGAGCACCGGGTCGTCCGGGGTCAGCGGCAGCAGCGCCGCCACGAGCAGGGGGACGACGACGAAGTTGCCCACCAGGGCGGTCACGAGGAACCGTCGGTCGGTGGACGCGGCGCCGAGCGAGCCCAACGGCAGCTGGGTGAACGTCGCGTAGAACAGGAGGGCCAGCAGCGGCCAGAGCATGGCCTCGACCCACCTGTCCGCGTCGTCCCACCACGAGCCGAGGCCGAGGCCGACCAGCAGCGCGGCGAGGTACCACCACACCTGGTGGCGCTCGAGACGGTCGCGGTCCATGCCCCCGAACCCTAGGCCTGCGCTGCCCGCCCCACCCACGCACGCCACTACGACGCGGCGTAGGACTCCCGCGCCTCGTCGGATACCGTGGCGCCATGCTGCGGTGGCACCTGACGTCCGGCGTTGCGCGCTGGGTGCGCGGCGGTGCCGTCGCCGTGCTCACCGTCGGTCTCGGCACCGGGGCGCACGTCGCCGCCGGCGGTCACGCCCCGCCTGCAGACCTCATGGCAGGGGTGACGATCCTGCTGATGGCCCTCGCCGTCGCGCTCGCGGGCCGCCGCTTCGACGCCTCCACGCTGCTCGGCCTGTTCCTGCTGGCCCAGACCGGCATCCACCTGACCGCGATGGCGGCGGGGCCGCACGGCTCGATGGCCGACACCGTCATGGTCACGACGCACGTCCTCGCGGCGGCCGCCCTCGTCGCGGTGGTGCTGCGGGGCGAACACGCGCTGCTCGCCGCGCTGGACCACCTGCTGCCCCGGGTCGCGCCGGTCCTCTCGATCCTCCGGGCGACGCGGACGACCGCCGTCGCCTGCTCGCCACGCCCTCTCGTCGGCTCCGCGGTCCCCGCCGACCTCCTCGGTCGGGCGCCGCCCGTTCCCTCCTGAGCACCCGACCCACCTGGCGGCCGCCGGCCGCCCACACCATCCAGGAGAGACACCCATGCCCACGACCCGTCCGGGTCGTTCGGTGCTGGTGCTGCTGCTCGCTGCCCTGCCCCTGCTGTGGGGCACGTCCGCGACCGCGCACAGCGCACTGATCGACTCCACCCCAGAACCCGACAGCACCCTCGAGACGCTCCCCGAGCGCATCGAGCTGACCTTCAACGAACCGCTCAGCGACATCGGTCCCGCCATCATCGTCCGCCAGGGCGAGGAGACCGTCGCCGAGCTCGAACCGGAGATCGACGGACCGGTGGCCGGCGCCGACAGCCCCACCGACCTCCCCCCGGGCGACTACGACGTCGTCTGGCGCGTCGTGTCCGCCGACGGCCACCCGGTCAGCGGCACCATCCCCGTCACCCTCACCGGCGAGGCCGGCGCACCGCCGGAGGCGGCACCTGAGCCGACTGAGGACTCCGAACCCGGGTCCACCGCGACCGACGACGCCTCCACCGACGAGACCGTGACCGACGACGCCGACCCGGCCTCGGCCGAGTCGACCCCGTGGGTCGTGCTCGGCGCCGTGGCCGTGCTCGTGCTGGCCGGTCTCGTGCTGCTCCTGCTGCGTCGTCGGCGGTCGTCCGCGGACGACACGAGCGACCCAGCCGCATGAGGCAGCCCGGGGAGGACGTCCTGCGACGTCCTCCCCGGGCTCGACCATCGGTGCCGGGACACACGCCGAACGGGCTCCCGAGGGGGCACCGCTAGGCTGCTGGCACTGTCATGACGTCGGGGCGTCGCGAAGCGGGCCCCACCACCCAGGGGAGATCCCATGCACCACCGCAAGAGCACCACGGCCGCCGTGGCCGTCCTTCTCGGCCTGACCCTGAGCGCCTGCGGTGGCGACCAGTCGGTCGAGGAGGCGTGCGAGATCGCCAACGCCGACGCGCGTGAGGCCACCGAGAGCCTCTCGTCGATCTCCCCGACCGAGCCGGAGGAGAGCGCCGCCGCCCTCGACGAGCTGGAGTCGACCCTCTCCGAGACCGCCGACGGGCTGGACAACGAGGAGGTCAAGACCGAGGTGCAGACCCTCGCGGACCAGTTCGGCGAGCTGTCGTCGTCGCTCGGCGAGGTGGCCGAGGCCGGCGACGACCCGGAGGCCCTGCAGGAGGTCTCGGGCCGACTGAGCGAGCTCGGTGGCGAGATCATGGAGCAGGCCAACACGCTCAACGAGCTCTGCCCCGCCTGACCTCCACCTGCTGACGGGCGCCGCCGGACGGCGCCTGCTGGACGAGGGTCGTGACCACCTGGTCACGACCCTCGTCGTCGTTCGTCGACGCCCCGACCGTCTCGGCGCTCGCACCCGGCGTGGACGTGCGGGCGTGGGTGTCGCTAGCGTGTGCCGTGCCAGTCAAGGGACTCCGGTGAGACTCCGGAGCTGACGCGCAGCGGTGTGGATGGCGGGACGAGCGTGACGCCACTGGGTCCTCGGACCTGGGAAGGTGCTCGCCCCAGGTGATCCGAGTCCGAAGACCTGCTGGCACTTCCACCCACCGGGTCTCGCGATCGGACCCCCGAGGCAAGGACTGCCATGTCCCGTCCCCAGATCACCCTGCCCACACCCCACCTCCTCGGCACGGCCCTCGTCGGCACCGCCCTCGCCGGCGCCCTGCTCGCCGGATGCGGCGCCTCGGCCGAGGCCGACGGGGCCGACGCCGTCACGTCCGCGGACGGCTTCCCCGTCACCGTCGACAACTGCGGCCGCGACGTCGTCGTCGAGCAGCCGCCCGAGCGCATCGTCTCGCTCAACCAGGGCTCCACCGAGATCCTGCTCTCCCTCGGCCTGGCCGACCGCGTCGCCGGTGCCGCCGGATGGACCGACCCGATCCTGCCCGCGCTGGAGGAGGCCAACGCCTCCGTCGAGCGGCTCGCCGACCAGGCCCCGTCCTACGAGGACGTGCTGGCGACCGAGCCGGACCTCGTGACCGCGTCGTTCACCGGGACGCTCGGACCCGGTGGCGTGACGACGCCGGAGCAGCTGGCCGAGCTCGACGTGCCCGCCTACCTGTCAGCCGCGGAGTGCGACAAGAGCGAGGCCGGCAACACCGACGGTGCCCGCGAAGGCACCCTCGAGCTCGAGACGATCCTGCAGGAGGTCACCGACCTCGCGACGATCACCGGCGTGCCCGAGGTGGGCGAGGAGCTGGTCGGGGACCTGCAGGCGCGCTTCGACGCCGCGACCGAGGTCGACGCCTCCGGTGTCTCCGCCCTGTTCTGGTTCGCCAACGCCGAGTCCCCCTCCATGGCTGGCTGCTGCGGCGGGCCGGGCGTCGTCGCACGGGCCCTCGGGTTGGAGAACGTCTTCGACGACACCACCGACGAGTGGCCGCAGATCGGGTGGGAGACGGTTGCCGACCGCGACCCCGACGTCATCGTCCTCGGCGACCTGACCCGCCGCAGCCAGACCGCGGAGACGGCCGAGGCGAAGATCCGCTTCCTCGAGACGAACCCGGTCACGCGCGAGATGACGGCCGTCCGCGAGGGTCGCTACATCTCCCTCGCCGGTGCCGAGCTGAACCCCTCGATCCGCATCGTCGACGCGCTCGAGGCGGTGGCCGACGGGCTGCGTCGGCACGGGCTCGTCGACTGACGTCGTGTCCACCACGCGGGCCCAGACCCGTCCGACCCAGACAGGACCGACCCGGAACCGACCGACCCGGAACCGTCCAGCCCTGAGCCGTCCTGTCCTGCTGTGGCCCGTCGGGGCCGCCGTGCTGCTGCTCTCGATCGCCACGGCGACCACGATCGGGCCGTCCGGCCTCGGGCCGTCCGACGCGTTCGCCGTCACGGTCGCGAAGCTCGGCGGTCCGGAGTCCGGCCTGAGCCGCATCGCCGAGAGCATCATCTGGGACCTCCGGCTCCCGCGCGCGGTGCTGGCCGCCGTCTGCGGGGCGGGGCTCGCCCTGTGCGGGGTGGTGCTGCAGTCGCTGCGGCGCAACCCGCTGGCCGACCCGTTCGTGCTCGGTGTCTCGTCGGGCGCCTCCACCGGTGCGGTGACGATCGTCGTGCTCGGCGTCGGCGCGGGGTCGGTGGGGCTGGCCTCCGGCGCGTTCCTCGGTGCTCTGCTCGCGTTCGGGCTCGTCCTCGTGCTCGGCATGGCCGCAGGTGGCACCACGGAGCGCGTGATCCTCGCCGGGGTGGCCGCCACCCAGTTGTTCTCGGCGCTGACCTCGTTCATCGTGTTCGTCGCCGCCGACGCCGAGCAGACCCGGGGCGTGCTGTTCTGGCTGCTCGGCTCGCTCAGCAACGCCACCTGGCGCGAGGTCGTCGTCGTCGGGGCCTGCGTGCTCGTCGGCATCCTCGTGTGCCTGCTCACCGCCGGCGGTCTCGACGCGTTCATGTTCGGCGAGGACTCCGCGGCCTCGCTCGGCGTCTCCGTCCTGCGGCTACGGATCGTGCTGCTGGTCGTCACGGCCCTGGTCACCGCGGTCATCGTCTCCACGTCGGGAGCCATCGGCTTCGTCGGTCTCGTGCTGCCCCACGCGGCCCGCGCGATCGTCGGAACCCGGCACGGGCTGCTCGTGCCGACGGCCACCCTGATGGGCGCGATCTTCCTCGTCTGGGTCGACACGGCGGCCCGCGTCGTCATCGCCCCGCAGGAGCTGCCCGTGGGCGTCGCGACGGCGCTCGTCGGCGTGCCGGCGTTCGTCGTCATCCTGATGCGGCGGGCCCGCCGGTGACCGGGGAGCTGCACGCCGACCGGGTGTCCTGGTCCGCGGGCGGGCGCGTCGTCGTCGACGACGTCCACCTCGTCGCCGCACCTGGCGCGACCATCGGGCTGCTCGGACCCACCGGCTCCGGCAAGTCGTCGCTGCTGCGGCTGCTGGCCGGCCTGCGGCCCACGAGCAGCGGGGTCGTGCGCCTCGGCGACGAGGACGTGGCGCGGATGTCGAGGCGGTCCGTCGCCCGCCGGCTCGCGCTCGTCGACCAGGAACGCTCGGTCGACACCGAGCCGAGCGTCGCGGACGTCGTCGGGCTGGGTCGGCTGCCGCACCGGCCGCCCTGGGCGCCGGCGAGCCCGCGCGACGCCGAGGTCGTCCGACGCTGTGCCGTCACCACCCGCACGGAGCACCTGCTGCACCGGCGGTACTCGACGCTGTCCGGCGGGGAGCGGCAACGGGTCCAGATCGCCCGCGCGCTCGCCCAGGAGCCCACCGAGCTGCTGCTCGCCGAGCCCACCAACCACCTGGACGTCCGCCACCAGCTGGAGCTGCTCGCGCTCGTCGCAGCGGCCGAGACCACCACCGTCATGGCCCTGCACGACCTCAACCTCGCCGCCCGACACTGTGACCAGCTCGTCCTGCTGCAGCACGGCCGCGTCAGGGCTGCGGGCCCGCCGGCCGCGGTCGTCACCCGCGACCTCGTGGCCGAGGTCTTCGACGTCGACGCGCTCGTCACCGTCGAGCACGGCACGCCGCACGTCCGATTCCTGGGGGCCCGATGAGCACGACCCAGGTCGCCGCCGGCCGGGCGCGACGTCACCCTCGGGCGCGGCCTGCTCGCCGGGCGCGTGATCATGAGGGGTGCGCGGGGGTGTCCCGCGCCGAGCGGAACGTGAGGTGGTCGACGGTGGGACGCGAACGTGGCGACCGGTGCCCCGGGGTGCTCCGCCCCTGGATCGCCGACGACGGTGCCCTCGTGCGGCTGCGGCTCGTCGGCGGCGCGCTGACCGTCCAGCAGCTTGCCGACCTCTTGCTCGTCTCCGGCCGCTTCGGCGACGGCGACGTCCACCTCACCCGACGGGCGAACCTGCAGGTGCGAGGGGTCCAGCACTCCGGCGGCGAGGCCGACCCGGCGTTCGTGGACGCGGTGGCCGCCACCGGACTGCTGCCGTCCCGCACGCACGAGCTGGTCCGCAACATCATGGTCTCGCCGCTGACCGGACGGCTCGGTGGCCGCGCCGACCTTCGTCCGGTGGCCGCGTCGCTCGACGCCGCCGTGTGCGCCGACCCCGACCTCGCCGACCTGTCGGCTCGGTTCCTGTTCGTCCTCGACGACGGCCGCGGCGACGTCGCCGGCCGCACCCTCGACCTCGGCGCCATGGCCGTCGACGCCGGCCACGCCCAGGTGCGCGTCGGCGAGCACTGGGGCGAGGTGGTCGCTCTCGACGAGCTCCCCACGATCCTCGTCGGGCTCGCCCACCGCTTCCGCCACCTGCGCGGACCGGTGGACCCGGACGCGCCCGAGAGCTCGAGCGCCCCGTGGCACGTCGCCGAGCTCGACGACGCCGGTGCCGCGATGCTCGACCTGCACCACGCCCGCGACCTCCGCACGCAGGTCGAGACGCTGCCCCTGCCGCCCGGCCCGCTCCTGCAGGACGACGGCCGCACCGTGCTGCACGTCGAGGTCCCGGGCGGCGTGCTCACCCACGACCTCGCGACGCGGGTCCTCGCCGAGGCCGGCCGTGACGTCGTCGTCACCCCCTGGCGCACCCTGCTGCTGCCCGACCTGGAGACCGCATGACCAGCCTGAGCCCACCGACGCGCCGCTACGACTACGAGAGCATCGGGTCGGCGATCTACGACGACTCGTTCGCCACCATCCGGGCCGAGACCGACCTCTCGTCCGTGCCCGCGTCGGCCGAGAAGGTCGCCGTGCGGATGATCCACGGCACCGGGCAGACCGACCTCGTCCGCGACCTCGTCGTCCACCCCGAGCTCGCCCCGGCGGCGCGGGAGGCGCTCGCGGCCGGCGCACCGATCCTGTGCGACGCGCACATGGTGGCTTCCGGTGTCACCCGCGCACGCCTGCCGAAGGACAACGACGTCGTCTGCCTGCTGCGCGACCCGCGCGTGCCCGACCTCGCCCGCGCGTGGGGGACGACGCGTTCTGCGGCGGCGGTCTCCCTGTGGGCGAACCGGCTCGAGGGCGCCGTCGTGGCGATCGGCAACGCGCCGACGGAGCTGTTCCACCTCCTGGAGATGCTCGTCGACGGCGCGCCGCGACCGGCCGCGGTCGTGGGTGTGCCGGTGGGCTTCATCGGCGCAGCGGAGTCCAAGGACGCCCTCGCATCCTTCGCCGCCGACCACGGCATCGACGTCCCGTTCGTGACGGTGCGCGGGCGTCGCGGTGGCTCGGCGATGGCCGCGTCGGCGTTGAACGCACTCGCCCAGGAGCGAGAGTGAGCGGCCCCGGCGATGGCCCGGCGGGGGTGCCGGGCCCGGGGCGGCCCGACGACACGGCGGGGGCGCCGCGCCCCGGGCGGCTCTACGGCGTCGGGGTGGGGCCGGGAGACCCGGAGCTCATCACCCGCAAGGCGGCGCGGCTGATCGCGTCGGCCGACGTCGTCGCCTACCACCAGGGCGTCGGCAAGCGGTCCAACGCGCGGCGGATCGCCGACGACCTCGTGCCCGTCGGGGTCGTCGAGGAGGTCCTGCAGTACCCGGTCACGACGGGCACGACCGACCACCCGGGCGGATACGCGGGCGCGATGGCCGACTTCTACGCCGAGTGCGCGGAACGGTTGGCGGCCCACCTCGACGCGGGTCGCGACGTCGTGGTGCTCGCCGAGGGCGACCCGCTGTTCTACGGCTCGTACATGTATCTGCACGACCGCCTGGCCGTCGAGTCCGGGGGGCGCTTCGAGGCGGAGGTGGTGCCGGGGGTGCCGGCGCTCGCGGCGGCGTCGGCGACGGCGGCCCTGCCACTGGTGCGTCAGACCGACGTGCTGACGGTGCTGCCCGGGACGCTCCCGGAGCCCGAGCTGGCTCGGCGACTCGCCGACACCGACGGTGCCGTGATCATGAAGCTGGGCCGCACGTTCCCCGCCGTCCGGCGGGCGCTGGAGGCCGCGGGCCGGCTCGAGGACGCCGTCTACGTCGAACGCGCGTCGATGGCCGAGGAGCGTTCGATGCCCGTCGCAGACGTCGACGCGGACTCGGTGCCGTACTTCTCGATCATCGTGGTGCCGGGTGACGGTGTCGGGTCGAGGTACGACGACCCGGCCGACACGCGGTGGTCGAGCAGCTTCGACCGCGACGCAGGGACGTCCCACCCCTCGCCCTCCCCTCGAGGGTCGAGTAGCGCGGACCGCGACGCAGGAGCAGGTCCGCGCGTGTCGAGACCACTCACCAGGACAGACCACCCCGCTGCCGCCGAGCTGCTCGTCGTCGGTCTCGGCCCGGGACCGGACGACTGGCTGACGCCGGAGGTCGCGCAGGCGCTGGCGGACGTCGACCACGTCGTCGGGTACGGACCGTACGTCAACCGGGTGCCGCAGCGGGCGGGGCTGACGCGGCACGCGTCGGGCAACACGGTCGAGGTCGACCGGGCCCGCGCGGCACTGGAGCTGGCCGCGCGCGGTGAGCGCGTCGCGGTGGTCTCCGGCGGTGACGCGGGGGTCTTCGGGATGGCCTCGGCGGTCTTCGAGGCCGCCGAGGACCCGGCACTCGCCCACGTTCCGGTCCGGGTCCTGCCGGGCCTCTCGGCGGTGCAGGCCGTGGCGGCGCGGGCGGGCGCTCCGGTCGGTGCCGACTTCGCGGTGATGAGCTTGTCGGACCGGTTGAAGCCGTGGTCGGTGGTGGAGCGGCGCCTGCGCGCGGTGGCCGAGGCCGACCTCGTCCTCGCCGTCTACAACCCCCGGTCGCGCTCACGCACCACCCAGGTGGCGGACCTGCAGCGCATCATGCTCGAGCACAAGGCGCCGGGGACCGTCGTCGTCGTGGGTCGCGACGTCGGCCGCGAGGAGGAGTCTCTCGCGGTGACGACCCTCGCCGACCTCGATCCCGAGACCATCGACATGAAGTGCCTGCTCATCATCGGCGCCTCCACCACCCGCGTCGACCCCGCCGGCCGGGTCTGGACCCCCCGCTTCGTCACCCCCTGACGGGGGGCCGTGGTTTACCACGGTCCCACGGACGGCGTGCACTCCCCACGGCAGATCTGCCGTGGGGAGTGCCAGGTTCCCGTGGGGAGAATCCCGAGCACCGGCGGATGCACACTCCGTTCTCGTGAGTGGCCGGGTGTCGGGTCCGACGCTCGCTCAGCTCGCCTGCACGATCACGTCGCAGCGACGCCGGCGTGCACATCCCACGGCAAGGCTGCTCTTCCCGCGGCAGATCTGCCGCGGGAAGAACGGGTTACCCGTGGGACCGTGGTAAACCGCGGGCGTCAGCGGCGCTTGGCGGCGCGGTCGCGGTCGGCGGCATAGAGATAGGACTCGGCGCCGTCGGGGCGTCCGAGAGCAGAGCCGACGAGGATCACGGCGGCCTGGCGCAGGCCGGCGGCCTCGACCTGGTCGGCGATGTCGGCGAGGGTCCCGCGCAGCACGACCTCGCGCTCCTGCGACGCGTTCGCCACCACCGCGACGGCCGTCTGCGAACCCAGATGCTCGGCCAGGCGTGCCGCGAGCTCGCGCGTGCGGGTGATCGCCAGGTGCAGGGCGATGGTCGCGCCGGTCGCGGCGAAGGCCTCCAACGACTCCGCGTCGGGCATCGCCGTGGACCGTGCCTGCGTCCGGGTCAGCACCACCGACTGCACGACCTCCGGCACCGTCAGCTCGGCCCCGAGCCGCGCCGCCGCGGCGGCGTAGGCCGGAACGCCCGGGGTCACGTCCCACGGCACCCCGGCCTCGTCGAGGCGCCGGGTCTGCTCGTGCAGCGCCGAGTACAGCGACGGGTCACCCGAGCAGAGCCGCACGACCTCCAGCCCCGCTCGGTGTGCTGCCACCAGCTCGTCCGTGATGGCATCGAGGTCGAGGTCCTGCGTGTCGACGCGACGCGCGTCCCCGCGGCAGTGGGCCAGCACGGCGTCGACGTACGTCCCCGCGTAGACGCACACGTCGGCAGCCTCCAGCAGCCGCACGGCGCGCAGGGTCAGCAGGTCGGCCGCCCCCGGCCCGGCCCCGACGAAGTGGACGTTCACGCGCGGTGGTCCGGACCACCGTCCGAAGCGTCGCCGGCATCGGATCCCTCCGACGTCCGACCGGACGTCGACGGCGGCTCGCCGACGCCCTCGGGGCCGGCCTCCCCCGCCCCCGGGCCGGACCCACGCGCGGACGCCGGCTCCGGCTCCGGCACGGACGCCCCCGCCTCGCCGTCGACACCGTCGGCCGCGACGGGCACGGCGTCGTCCTCGGGCTTGGTCGCCGCCCACTGGGTGATGGCCCGCGCGGGCGTCCACCCCGTGAAGCGACCGATCGGCTCGACGTGCTCGACGTGCAGCCGGGTGAGCTCGCCGCCGTGGCGCGTGAACCACTCGGCCAGCAGGCGCTCGGTCTCCAGCGTCACACCGTGCACGACGATGCGACCGCCGGGTCGCAGGGCACGCCAGCACGTCGACAGCAGGCCGGGGTCGGTGGCGCCGCCCCCGACGAACACCGCCACCGGCGTCTCGAGCGACTCCAGCGCGTCGGGTGCGCGTCCGACGACGACCTCGACGTCCGGCACCCCGAGCGAGTCGGCGTTGCGGGCGATCCGCTCGGCCCGCTCCGGCCGGGACTCGACGGCGATCGCGCGGGTCGACGGGGCGTGCCGCGACCACTCGATCGCGACCGACCCGGCACCGGACCCGACGTCCCACAGCAGACCGTCGTCGGGAGCCAGCCGGGCCAGGGCACTCGCGCGGACGTCGCGCTTGGTGATCTGGCCGTCGTGCTCGAAGGCGTCGTCGGGCAGCCCGGGGACCGCCGGCAGTGTGTGACCGCCGGAGCTGTGCACCTCGACGGTGACGAGGTTGAGCTGCGGCGAGGCGTCGTCGCCCCACGAGGCGGCGAGACCGTGACGGACCGCCTCCTGTGCACCTCCGAGCTCGGCGTGCACGCTCATCGTCGACGCGCCGAACCCCGCCCGCGACAGCTCGGCGGCGAGCACCGCCGGGGTGCTGCCGTCCGCGGAGAGGACGACGGCGCGTTGGCCCTCGCGCAGCTGGCGCAGCAGGCGCTGGTGGTCGCGGACGACCATGACGTCGTCGCCGGCCCAGCGCATCCGCGCGAGCGCCAAGGAGACCGAGGAGATGCCCGGCAGCACGGTGACGGCCTCCGGACCGAGGAGGTCCACGAGGGTGCTGCCGATGCCGGCGAGCATGGGGTCACCGGAGCCGAGCGCGACGACCTCGCCCTCGATCGAGTCGAGCAGGTCGGGCAGTCCCTCGCGAAGCGGCGAGGGCCAGGCGATCCGCTGACCCTTGACGAGCTCGGGCAGGAGCTCCAGGTGCCGTTCCCCGCCGAGGACGACGTCCGCGCCCTTGACGGCGTCGCGACGACGACGGTCCAGCCCGTCCCAGCCGTCCGCGCCGATGCCCACGACCACGATGTGCTTGCCCATGGCCGGACAGTATCCGACCTGGGGGATCGCCCCGACGGTCCCACCCGCCCCACGCACCCCGCCCGGGACCCACTGCACCCGGCCCACACCCGTCCCGGGGACCACCATCTGGACCGACCTCCGCCGACCGCGACCGGCCATGGGTAGCCTGAGGGCGTCCAACAGCTCGAGGTGCCCCGTCCGTCCAGGCGGCCGGGGAGAATCGGGAAGCCGGTGAGAGTCCGGCACAGGGTCCGCTGCGGTGACCCGTCCACCGGCCACGTGGTCGAGGGGTGGGAAGTCCGAAGACCGGCCTCGGGCTGAACGCACGCGCCGATATCGAAGCTGAGCAGATCAAGAGCACGCCACGCTTCCACGGCACGCTCGACGTGCCGGCATTCGATCTGCGCACCCTGCTGAAGAGCCTGAACCAGCCGCTGCCCACCACGGCCGATCCGAAAGCGCTGTCGAAGATCGGGCTCAAGTCGACCATCAGCGGCAGCGCGAGCAGCGTCGCGCTGGCCGATCTGCGCGCAGTCGTCGACGACACCACGATCACCGGGCGCGCCGAAGTGGCGGATTTCAGCGGGCCCGACATCGCGTTCGACCTCAAGGTCGATACGCTGAACGCCGATCGCTATCTCGAACCGCGCGCCGCGGACGAGGCGCGCGCGGCGACGCCGGAAGCAGCGGCGGCCGGTGCCGCGAGCGAACTGCCGGTCGAGACGCTGCGCGCGCTCAAGCTGGACGGCGCGCTGCTCGTCCGCGAACTCGTGCTGTCCGGCGCACAGATGAAGAACGTGAAGCTGGTGGTGAAGGCGAGCGGCGGGCGCATCCGTGCCGAGCCCCTCGCGGCCGAGCTCTACGGCGGGCGCTACGACGGTGTGATTGCGCTCGATGCGACCGGTGCCGATGTGCTGCTCGATCTCAAAACGCGACTCGACCAGGTCAATGTCGAGCCCTTGCTCAAGGACACCGTGCAGAACGACACGCTGTCCGGCATCGTCAGCTTCGAAGCAGCCCTGACCGCGACCGGCGGCAGCAGCGAACGCCTGCAGCAGACGCTCGCAGGCAATGGTCGCTTCACGACCACGAACGGCGTGTTCCGCGGCGTCGATGCGGTGGCCGTGCTCCGCACCGTCGAGCAGATCATCGAATGCAAATGCGTGCTCGCCGTACCCAAGGGCGGCGAGACCCACTTCACTACCTTGGGCGGCACGCTGACTGCGGATCGCGGCGTGATCCGAAATGAGGATCTGCTGCTGACCGGCACAGGCTTCAACATGGACGGCAAGGGCATGCTCGCCAATCTCCAC
>SXGT01036638.1_pt1 | contig 23680 bp, 18 predicted proteins | sample 3176221 | NCBI WGS metagenome assembly SXGT01 (sample SAMN11356862, study PRJNA531348) | freshwater metagenome | isolation source: freshwater sample F1-120 | place: China: Fuxian Lake, Yuxi | collected 2017-12-25
AGGAAGACCAGGTTCGAGCGCAGGCGCACCGACGGGTCCAGATCGCGAGCACGCAGCCCGACCTTGACCAGCCGATGCCCCTCGGCCCACGGCGCGTTGGCGACCTCGACGTGGACCGCGACCGGATGCGGTCCGGCGGGCGCGGCGAGCTCGTAGGGGAAGTAGTTGACGAGCTCTTCGATGCGCACGGCTGCTGGCGGCGGAAGCCGGCTCTGGTTCAGGAATCGGCGCACGTTGGCGTAGCTCGCCGTGTCGACGTCGAGCCCGAAGGTCGACAGCGGCACCGTCGCGGCGTCCATGAACGGGTGGTCGTGGACCGCCTCGTAGGCGTCCGACGGCGCGGGCCGACGCGGCTGCAACGGCTGCCCGTAGCCGCCATGGCGACCGCGCCAGTCCTGCCCGGGCACCGGGTCGGCGAGCTCCGGTCGCGCGCTCTTGGTCCCGGCGAGGCCCGCGAGACTGTCCGTCGTGCCGTGGCCTCCGCCGCCCGCCGGTGTGCCGGTGAGACCGACCGAGGAACGCGTCTTGCCGAGCCCTCCCGCTCCAGCCGATTCGTCCTTGTCGTTGAGCAAGCGCTCGGCCAACGGACCCGACACGGGACCGGAGAGCGCGCCCACCGGCGCGACCGGCGCGGGACCGTCGACTGGCTTCTCCACCATGGGTGCCGCGACCGCCCCCGAGTCCTTGGGCCGCGCTGACTCCCGCTCGGAGTCACCCTTCGCGGCCACCGGCTCCTCCGCGGGAGTCGCCGTGTTGTCGTTGGGGTCTGCCTCAGGCTTCTTCGGCGCGCCCGTGACGGTCGAAACCACCGGAGCCGGCTCCGGTGCAGCACCGCCGGTCCACCGTCCGCCGTTGTCCTGCACCCTTGCGGGCACCGCCGCCACGACCCCGGCCTCGAGTTGGGCCTTGGACGCCGGCGCTCCAGGCGTCGCTCCCGGTGACACCGGTGGCGACGTGACCTGCGACGCACGGTCCTCCGCCGTGGGCGACGGCGTGGGGCTCAGCGCGACGTCCGAAGGCGCCCGTCGCTCCTCGTGCGGCCTCTGCGAGACGACGACGGCCGCGGCGATGCCTGCGGCGACAGCGAGCCCAGAGAAGGCCACGATCGCCCGCCGGGTCCGCGAATGCCGACTGGCGGAGGCCCCCGTGGGCAAGCCGCCCGGAAGCGCGGTGAGCCGCGCCTTGCCGGCGCCGGCGTCGATCGCCGCACGCTGCGTTTCAGTGAGGCCCGTGTTTGGCTCGTCGCCGAACGCCGACTCGAGCGCCTGCGCCGTCACTCGAATGGCCGCGACCTCCGCGGCCAAAGCGGGGTCCAGCGCCAGGGCACCCTCGAACTCGGAGAGCGCGTCGCCCTCGAGCTCGCCCAGGGCGTAGGCGGTGATTCTCCAGTCCGACTCGACCCCAGGTGAAGTGTGTGTCCCGTTCATGACGCCCTCCCCTGCCCCACCGGGGCGTGCTCGGCGAGCTGCCGACGTAGCGCTCGCATTCCGATGTGCAGCAAATATCCGACCGTACCCTCCGGCAGGCGCGTCACGCGACTGATCTCGCGGTACGAGAGCCCGCCCTGAAAGCGCAGCCGAACGACCTCCTGTTGCTCGTGCGGGAGCGCGTCCAATGCCGTGAGCACCGCGCGCGAGGTCTGCCGTTCGGACACGGCCGCCTCGGGCGACTCGCCGCCGGTGTCTGAGAGCATGACTGTGGGTTCCATACGTATCTCCTCCGATGCGTCCATCCGTGCCGGGGTAGGGGTGAGCGGGGCGCGCCGAAGGTGCTTCGAGACGTCGAGGGCACGGTTCCGACACACGGTGAACAGCCACTCGGCGAGGTGGCCCTCGACCGCGTCGGCATCCGCCTGCCAAAGCCGGAGGAACGTGTCCTGGACGACCTCGCGCGCACGCTCCAAATCGCCACCCAGGAGCCGCTCCGCATAGCGGACGAGCGTCCTCTCGTGGCGGCCCAGAGCCTCAGAAACCAGCGCGGCACGGTCGTTCATCCTCACCTCGAAGCCCCTAACCTGCGGAGCCTCCAACACGTTCACGACCGAGCCCACGAGAATCTTGGTGCGTCGAGAAACATTTACAGAAATCTTTTTCCGATCCGCTGCGATGCGCCTCGAACGGGGCCTCCGTGTCGGCGTCGAGAAGCCGATCGACCGCTCGGAGACGTTGACCGACGTTGACCGTTCCAGCTACCGTGACGTCTCGGCGTTCGAGGGCACGGCCATGGATGGCGGAACGGTGAGCACTCCGAACGACCGCGACTCAGGGAGGGATGTCATGCGCAGTCTTTTGGGAGGTCCCGCGAGGCGGGCGCTGTGGGTGCTCGCGAGCCTTCTGGGAGCGTGCAGCGATGAGCTCTCGAGCGGCGAGTTCGTCCTGCTGGACGTGACGAGCGGCGACGTCGTCGTGCTGGCAGAGGTGTCCTCGGACACCGGACGGGACGCCAAGGCCGAGGTGGGCGACGCCGCGCGTGACGTGAGCGGCGCGGAGACCGACGCGAGCCTTCAGGGGGAATGCCCGGGCGGCTTTGGCTGCGCCTGCGAGTCGCCGCTCGACTGCGCGACCGGCTTCTGCGTGCCGGCCGGCATCGGCGGCGTCTGCTCCAAGAGCTGCGTGGATGACTGTCCCAGCGGCTATACGTGCAAGGGCATCACCGGTGGGCGCGACTTGACCTATGTGTGCGTTCCGCTCGGGGACTCGCTGTGCCACGGCTGCCTCGCCGACGCCGACTGCGAGGGTCCCGGGGCCCGCTGCGTGCCCGACCTCGCGGGGGCCGGGCGCTGTGGTCGCGCGTGCAGCTCCTCCAACGGCTGCCCGAAGGACTTCGACTGCCTGCTCGAGGCCAACGCACCGCTGGGAGCCCAAGGTCAGTGCCGTCCGACGACAGGCTTTTGCCCGTGCATCAAGCCGCTCGTCGGCACGAGCCAGCCGTGCGTGGCAAAGAACGACTTTGGCAGTTGCACGGGTCTGCAGACGTGCACGGCCACGGGCTGGGCGGGCTGTGACGCGCCTCCGCCGATGTTGGAGCTCTGCAACGGCCACGACGACGACTGCGACGCCACGACCGACGAGGGCTTCCCGGACACGGACGCGGACAAGTCCCCCGACTGCTTGGACCTCGACGACGACGCGGACGGAATCGCGGACGACCAGGACAACTGCGCGCTCGTCGCCAACGCGGCTCAGGAGAACCTCGATCTCGACGCGCAGGGCGACGCGTGCGATCTGGACGACGACAACGACTTCAGCCCCGACACCGCGGACTGCCAGCCGAACGATCCCCAGATCCACCCGGGCGCGACGGAGGCCTGCAACGGCAAGGACGACGACTGTAATGGCACGACCGACGACGGCGCCTTCGACACCGACAGCGACACGATCCCCGACTGCCAGGATCTCGACGACGACGGCGATGGTGTGCCCGACACGAGCGACCTGTGCCCGCTGATCGCCGATCCGGGGCAGGAGAATCTCGACCTGGATGGCCTGGGCGATGCGTGTGATCCGGACGATGACAACGATCTCTCGGCGGACGCGCAGGACTGCGAGCCCAAGAACCCGGCGGTGCATCCTGGCGCGGCCGAGGTGTGCAACGGCAAGGACGACGACTGCACGGGGAAGGCCGACGACGGCGCGGCGGACCTCGACGCCGACGGGTTGGCCGACTGCGTCGATCCGGACGACGACGCGGACGGAATCCTGGACGGCGCGGACAACTGCCCGGTCACGGCCAATGCGGACCAGGCGAACTTCGACCTGGACCCCCTGGGCGATGCCTGCGATCCCGACGACGACAACGACTTCAGCGCGGACGCGAGCGATTGCAAGCCCTTCGATCCGCTCATTCACCCCAACGCGGGCGAGCCGTGTGACGGCGTCGACAATGACTGCTCGGGCGTGGCCGACGACGGGGCCGTGGATCTCGATCAGGACGGCCTCCCGGACTGCGTCGACCCCGACGACGACGGCGATGGCGTGGCCGACGCAAAGGACAACTGCCCGGTCACGGCGAACGCACCGCAGGACGACCTCGACCTGGATGGCCAGGGCGATGCCTGCGATCCGGACGACGACGGTGACCTGTCGGCGGACGCGGCGGACTGCAAGCCGCTGGATCCGACGGTGCACCCTGGCGCCGCCGAGGTCTGCAACGGCAAGGACGACGACTGCAACGACATCGTCGACGATGGCTCACCCGACACGGATCTCGACGGCATCGCGGACTGCCTCGACACGGATGACGACGACGATCAGGTCCTCGATGGTGTGGATGACTGCCCGCTGGTCACCGACCCGTTGCAGGAGAACTTCGATCTCGACCCGCAAGGGGATGCGTGCGATCCAGACGACGACAATGATTTGTCACCGGATGCGGTCGACTGCCAGCCGAAGAACCCGAGCATCCATCCGAGCGCGCTTGAGGCCTGCAACGGGCTCGACGACGACTGCGATGGGACGCCTGACGACGGTTTCACCGACCTGGACCTCGATGGGCTGGCGGACTGCCTCGACAGCGACGACGACGAGGACGGCGTGGCCGACGCGATCGACAACTGCCCCGTGATCAAGAACACCGACCAAGCCAACTTCGACCTGGACACCCAGGGCGACGCCTGCGATCCAGACGATGACAATGACCTCTCGCCCGATGGCGCCGACTGCGAGCCGTTCAACCCCCAGGTCCATCCGGGGGCGCTCGACGTCTGCAACGGCAAGGACGACGACTGCAACCAGACCATCGACGACGGCGCGCTCGACTCCGATCAGGACGGTCTGCCGAACTGCGTAGACCCCGATGACGACGGCGATCAGGTCGATGACGACAAGGACAACTGCCCGCTCGTCGCCAATGGCGGTCAAGAGGACTTCGATCTCGACACGACGGGTGACGCCTGTGATCCGGACGACGACAACGACCTCCACGCCGACGGCGCCGACTGTCAGCCGAAGAACCCCGCCGTCCATCCGGGCGCGCCGGAGATCTGCAATGGCGTCGATGACGACTGCAACCAGACCATCGATGACGGCGCGTTGGATCTCGACCAGGACCAGATCTCAGACTGCATCGACACCGACGATGACGCGGACGGGATCCTGGACGTGGCCGACAACTGCCCGCTCACGCCAAACGCGGGGCAGGAGGACCTCGATCAGGACGGCCTCGGCGACGCGTGCGACGGGGACCGCGACGGAGACGGGATCGCGAACGCCGTAGACAACTGCCCCAATACGTCGAACCCGACGCAGGCCAACCAGGATGGTGACGGGCAGGGCGACGCGTGTGACGACGACCGCGACGGCGACGGGATCGCGAACGTCACGGACGTGTGCCCGGACGTGCCGGATCCGGCGCAGCTCGACACGGACAAGGACGGTCAAGGCGATGCGTGCGACACCGATGACGACGGGGACGGGGATCCCGATGGGACGGACTGCGCGCCGCTCAACGCGCTCGTCGGGCATGGGCTCCCTGAGTCGTGCAACCAGACCGACGACGACTGTGACGGTACCGTAGACGACGGCAACAACGGCTGTGGCGGCGCATGCGCGCTCAGCGGGACGCTGGGCGCCGCGTGCGATGGCGCCGATGCGGACCTGTGCACCGATGACCAGGTCGTCTGCACGGGTTTGAACACTACGGGCTGCGCGGCGGGCGCCGACACGGCCGAGCAGTGCAACGGCACCGACGACGACTGCGACGGTCAGGTCGACGAGGGGTGCACCTGCACTATTACGAAGAACGCCGGTCAGACGTATTTCCTTTGCACCGACTTCCTGCCTTGGACCGGCGCGCGCGACGCATGCGGCAAACTCGGGGCCAAGTTCGTGAGCATCACGAGCGCCGCGGAGAACGCCTTCCTCGTCAACGCGACAGGCGCCATCTCCAAGGAGAAGTGGTGGATCGGCCTGAACGATCGCTCCTCGGAGGGGACCTTCGTATGGGACAGCGGCGAGGCGGTCACGTACAAGAACTGGCACTCGGGCGAGCCGAACAACCAGGGCAACGAGGACTGCACGCAGCTCTGGCGCTACACGGACGGCACCTGGAACGACGAGCCGTGCGCGTCGGCGTTCCGCTACGTCTGCGAGCAGTAGCCCGGGCGGGCCCGAAGCCTACTTGGGCCAGCTCACCTCTTGGAGCGGGCGCGGGACCTCGCCGCCCATGACGCCCGTGCGATGCTCGCGCAGTCGGCGCCGCATGTCCTGATAGCGCTTGCGCATCTCGTCGAGCGCGGCCCGATTCGTCGTCGCGAGGTTCGTGTACTCGTTGGGGTCGGCGGTCACGTCGAAGAGCTCGTCGAAGCCGTCGCGGGAGCGGCGCCACAGGCCCGGCGCGTTGAGCTCCAGCTTCTCGCCCACGTCGTGATAGATGTACTTGTACTTGCTCGTGCGGATGCCGTAGCTCCAGCGGCCCTCGAAGTACGCCACACCCTGCTCTAGCGGCTGCTTCTGGCCGCGCACGAGGGAGGCGTACGAGTCGGTGAACTGCTTCTTGCGCTTGCCGCCGAGGCCCAGCAGCTCGGTCAGTGTGGGCGCGAGTCCCGCGGTCGAGACCACGTTGGGCACGTCGATTCCGCGCGGCAGCGTGCCGTCCAGCTTGAAGACCAGAGGCACGTGGATCTCCTCGTCGTAGAAGGTCTTTCCGTGCATGCGGGCCACGCGCGTGTTCACGTTGTTCGAGTAGCCGTCGTGCTTCGGGTCCATCGCCTCGCCGTGATCGCCCGTGACGACGAACAGTGTCTTCTTGGCGAGGCCCAGGTCCTCGAGCTTGGACTTGAGCCGCCCGAACTGGTCGTCGCCGTACATGAGCTTGGCGAGGTAGCCGAGCGCGAAGTAAGGGTCCTTCTCGTTCCAGCCGGCCTTGCGGACGCGGTCCGTATAGCCAGGCGGGGCCGTGTACGGAAAATGCGGCGGGTCGTACCAGACGAGCAGGAAGAACTTCTGGTCCTTGTGCTGCTCGATCCACTCGAGGATGCCGTCGGTCATGCGCACCGTGTTCTCGGGCACGCCGTTGAACTCGCTGATGAAGTCGAAGCCCATGTCGACGGCGAGGTAGAGGTTGCCCATCAGGAAGCCGTTGTAGCCGAGGTGTCCCGACACGTAACCGTGCTTGTGCAGCAGCCGAGGCAGGCTCTCCGGCGCGCCCTTGAAGAAGGCCTCGCGGGTCTTCTCGGTGTAGTCCCAGTTCGTCTGCCAGAGCCCATTCACACTCGGCGGGCCGCCCAAGTACATCGAATAGCCGCCGACGCGCGTCTGGTTGCCGCCCGAGAAGGCCCGCGAGAAGCGCACGCCGTCCTTGACGAAGGCGTCGAGGTTGGGCGTGAGCGACGGGATGCGCTTGCGCTCCTCGCGCACCGGCGGGATGAGATCGGCGCGCAGGGAGTCGAACACGAACATGATGACGCTGTGGTTCATCTCGTCGCCGGTCTCGGCCTTGACCGCGGCCCGGGTGGCCACGTCCGACGCGACGAGCTTCGTGTTCACACGCGGCAGCGCAAAGAGGCCGACGCCCTTGTGCTTGCCCTGGGCCTTGGTCCAGCGGTCCTGGCCCAGGCTCGCGTGGTCGATCTCGAAGCGCAGGTCGATGAGCTGCCCCGAGAAGGCCTTGAGGCTCACGGCCTCCTCGATCCAGCGGTCCTTCCAGAGCGACGAGCCCGGGATGGCCTTCTCCCAGATGACCTTCTCGGTGCCGTTCGCGATGGCCACGACGCGCAGCGTGGGCCCGCGCGGGCCGCCGAGCGAGACGTACTCCGGGGCAAAGCGCAGCTCGCTCTCGCCATGGACGCGTACGCCGCGAAAGGTGGCCGAGCCGGGCAGTGGGACGACGAGGCAGTCCCGCAGGTCGTGCTGGATGCGCGGTGTCCAGACCTTGCGGACGCGCACGTGCATCGGTCCGTTGGCGCCGTCGCCGGGCCACTGGTTCTGGACGGTCGTGCCGTCCTTGCGGTCCTCGGCCACGCGATGAAAGAGCGGCCCCTTCGACGGAAGGTAAGGCGACTTGACGACCGCGCTCCCCAAATGATCCAGGACGGCGTAGCTGGTCACCCACTGACTGCCGAGCCGCGACGCGGCCTCGTCACCGAAGGCCACCAGGGGAAGAACGAGAATGACAGCAGAAATCAAAAGACGCATCGCGGGGCATCCTAGCGGGTCACGCGTCTGGCGGCCAGATTTGCGGCGTGCGAGATTCGGGTCATGACGGCGCCCCTGCTCGAGCTGCGTGAGGTCACCAAGCGCTTTCGGCGCGCCGGCACGCTCGGTGACCTGCTCCGCGGTACGCTGAGGCACCCCGAGACCGTCGCGCTCGACGGGGTCTCGCTACGGCTCGAGCCCGGCACGCTCACGGGGCTCATCGGCAAGAATGGCGCGGGCAAGTCCACGCTGCTGCGCATCGCGGCCGGAGTCGTGCTCGCGGACACGGGCACCGTCACGCTGGCCGAGCGGTCGCCGCGCGACGATGGCGCCTTTCGCCGCCACGTCGCCTATGCGCTCCCCGAAGAGCGGAGCCACTTCTATCGGCTGACGGTGCGCGAGAACCTGCGCTTCTTCGCGAGCCTGCACGGGCTGTCGGGCCGCGCCCGTGACGACCGCGTCGACGCCGCGCTGGAGATCGGCGACCTGCACGCCGTCGCGACGCGCACCGTCCGCGAGCTCTCGACCGGCGTGCGGCAGCGCCTCAGCATCGCGCGCGCCATGCTCGGCCCCGAGCCGCGGCTGCTTCTGCTCGACGAGCCCACCCGCAGCCTGGACCCACACCAGGCCGACCGACTGCGGCGCTTCGTCGTCGAGGAGGTCGTCGCGCGGCGCGGACTGGCGGTGCTCTGGGCGACCCACCAGCGCGACGAGATGGCCTCGCTCTTCCCGCGGCTCGTGGCCATCGACCAGGGGCGCCTCGTCGCTGATGGCATGCCGTCCACGGTCGCCAGGGTCTTCGACCCATGAGGGCGCTGCTCGCCTTCCTCCGGCGCGACGCGCTCGAGGCCACGGCCTACAAGCTCGGCTTCCTCGGTCAGCTCGCCACGCTCGCCTCGACGTTCTTCACCGTGACGTTCCTCGCGCGGATGCTCGGCGACGTGCCTCCGCCCGCGCTGCGCGCCTGGGGCGGACCCGCGGCGGACTACTTCGGCTTCGCGCTCATCGGGGTCGCCGCCGCCGACATGCTGGCCGTCACGTTGCACGGCATGGTCAACGGCATCCGCTGGGCCCAGGCGGTCGGCACGCTCGAGGCCATGCTCGCGACACCCGCGCCCGCCGCGGTCGTGCTCGCGGGGCCCCTGCTCTACCCGCTGTGCTGGTCGCTCGTCCGCGCGGTGGCCTACGTGGCGCTGGGCACGGCGTTCGGCGCGCGCTTTACGCTGGACGAGCCGTTCGTACTCGGCCTCGTGCTCGGCGTCTCGCTGTGTGCCAACGCGGCCCTCGGCGCCCTCGGGGCCGCGACGATGCTGCTCGCCAAGTCGTTCGAGCCCCTCACGGCGCTCGTCGCCGGCCTCTCGGCGCTCCTCGGGGGCGTGCTCTATCCACGCGAGGCGCTCCCGTCGTGGCTCATCACCGCCAGCGAGGCGCTCCCGCTCACGCACGCGCTCGAGGCGCTGCGGACCGTGCTGCTCCGCCGAGGCGGCCTGTCCGAGATCCTGCCGAGCCTCGCGGTCCTGAGCGCCTTCGCCGTCGTCCTCGGCGCCATCGCCTGGTGGGCCGTCGGCCGGGCGATCGCGCGCGTCCGACGCGACGGCACGATGGGGTGGTATTGACGGGGCCACCTGGGCTGCATTGACGGTTCGGCCACCACCGGGCTAGGGTCCCGTTCGTGGATGCCCCCGCGACGATCCCAGAGCTGTTCGAGCGCCAGTCGGCGCGCTTTGCCGACAAGATCAACACCTACCACAAGGACCGCGCGTCGGGTCGATGGACGGCGACGACGTGGGGGCAGGCGGCGCGTCATGTGCGCTCGCTCGCCAACGCGCTGCTGGCTCGCGGTGTCCAGCCGGGGGACCGCATCGGGGTCATCGCCGAGACCCGGGTCGAGTGGGTGCAGTGCGATCTCGCCATCGTGTGCGTCGGTGCCGTGACCGTGGGCGTCTACCCGACGAGCACGGCCGCGCAGTGCGCCTATGTGCTCGACCACGCCGAGACCGCGCTCGTGGTGGTCGAGGACGTCGCTCAGCTCGAGAAAGTCCGCCCGACGCTGCCGCCTTGCGTGCGCGACCTGGTGCTCATCGACGCGCCGCAGGGACCGCTGCCTGCCGGAACCACGACGCTCGCCGCGCTGCTCGCCGAAGGTGACGCCTACGCAGCCGCGCATCCCGCCGCCTACGACGCGCGCCGGCGGCAGGTGCGGCCCGAGGACCTGGCGATGCTCGTCTACACGTCCGGGACCACGGGCCCCCCGAAGGGCGTCATGCTCACGCACAAGAACGTGATGCGCACCGTCGTCGCGGTCACCTCGGCCGTTCCCACGCGCGACGATGAGCTCTCCGTGGTGTTCCTGCCGCTCGCGCACTCGCTCCAGCGCACGACCAGCTACGCGGGCCTCTGGACCGGCGGCACGGGCGTCTTCGCGGAGCGGCTCGACCTCATCGTCGAGCACATGAAGCAGTTCAAGCCCACCATTCAGCCCGCGGTGCCGCGCATCTACGAGAAGATCCACGCGCGCATCCTCGCCATGCTCCACGACGCCCCACCACGGCGCCGGCGCATCTTCGATTGGGCCGTTGGCGTCGGTCGCGAGGTCGCGCGCCGGTCGCGCGAGGGCCAGCCCGTCTCGCCGCTCCTGCGCGCGCAGCACGCGCTCGCCGACCGTCTGGTGCTGCGACGGATCCGCGAGGTCTTCGGTGGCAATATCCGGTTCATGATCTCCGGTGCGGCGCCCATCGCCGTCGAGCTGCTCGAGTTCTTCCACGCCTGCGGGGTGCTCGTCCTGGAGGGCTGGGGCCTCACGGAGACGACCGCGCCTGCGACCGTCAATCGGCCCGAGCAGTTCAAGTTCGGCACTGTGGGGCTCGATCTGCCGTGTTGCGAGACCAAGATCGCCGAGGATGGCGAGATCCTGGTGCGCGGCGAGAATGTGTTCACCGGCTACTATCGCGATCCGGACGCGACCCGCGAGGCGTTCACCGACGACGGCTGGTTCAAGACGGGCGACATCGGCACCAAGGACGCGGCGGGCTTCTTGCGCATCACCGATCGCAAGAAGGAGCTCATCGTCACGGCGGGCGGCAAGAACATCTCGCCGGCCAACATCGAGAACACCGTCAAGAGCGCCTCGCCGCTCATCAGCCAGTGCGTCGTCTTCGGCGACAAGCGCCGCTTCCTGGTGGCGCTCATCGCGCTCGATCCGGAGGAGGCCAAGGTCGTCTCGGCGCGGCGCGGCGTGCCCGTCACGGCGCTCGAGCCGGAGGTGCGCGTCGCTATCGAGAAGGCCAACGATCAGCTCGCTCGGTACGAGACCATCAAGCGCTTCCGGGTCCTCGACCAGGAGCTGACGGTCCAGGACGACCTGCTCACGCCGACGCTCAAGCTCAAGCGCAAGAACATCCAGGCTCGGTATGGCGCGCTGATCGACGTGATGTACACCGAGGCCGAGGCGGAGCGGGACGATGCACAGCGCGCGTTTCGGGAGGGCAAGTAGGCCATGGGAATCGCGGAGCTTTGGTGGGAGTCGGACCTCGCGGTGCTCGACGTCGAGACGACGGGCCTCGACAGCAAGGTCGAGCGCGTCATCGAGGTCGCGGTCATCCACATGCGCGCCGGCGCGGTCCTCGAGAGCTGGGGCACCCTGATCAACCCCGAGGACCGCCCCGTGCCGGTCGAGGTCCAGAAGCTCACGGGCATCACGCCCGAGCAGCTCGTGGACCAGCCCACGTTCAAGGCCATCGCCGCCGAGCTGCGGGCCCGGCTCGAGGGCAAGGTGTTCGTGGCCTACAACCTGAGCTTCGACAAGGGCTTCATCACCCACGAGCTCAGCCGCGCAGGCCTCGCGCTCCCCATCGGGCCTGAGCTCGACCCGCTCGTGTTCGCGCGCGAGCTGCTCAAGGACCTGCCCTCCAAGCGGCTCGGCAACGTCGCGGCACATCTCGGGATTACGCTCACGGAGGCGCATCGCGCGACCGACGACGCCACCGTCGCCGGGCACGTGCTCTCGGCGCTCAGGGCGCAGCTCCCGCCGCGGCTCGAAGACCTCATGCGCCTCGGCGCGCTCTGGTCCGAGCAGCAAGAGGCGGCCTTTGCGGCGCGGCGCCGGCGGCGGGGCGAGGGAAGCGCTCCCGAGGAGACGCCGATGGCGCCCAAGGCGCCGGCTGCGGCGCGCGGCGGGCGCATCACGCTCGGTCCGGCCTACATCTATGGTGACGAGCCGGACCCCCTGCGGTACTTCTATCGCGGCCTCCCCGACGTCGGCGGCGGCGCTCGGAAGGGCTAGCCCATCAACCGCGTGGTGTTCACGCTCTCGGAGGCATCCCCATGCGCCCTGTGATCCGCGTCACGCTCGTGCTCTCGCTCTGTTCGGGTGTCGCTGCCTGCGCCAAGGAAGAGGCGGCTTCGCCGTCGACCGACGCGGGCCAGGCGTCCGAGACTGGCACGGGTGCTGGCGCGGACGCCAGCGCGGACGTGAACTCGCTCCCGGACATTCCCCCGCCCGGACCCGACACCCCTCCGGACGTGCCGGCGTCGCCCGACGTCACCGACGCGGGCGCCGACGTCGCCACGGGTCACGCTACGACGGGGCTGCGCGCCTATGTCATCGCCGCGAGCGACACGGCGGACCTCGCGGGCGGGGACATGGCGAGCGCGCGTCCGGGCGACGTCGTGTTGGCCAATGACACCGTCCGGTTCGTCATTCGCGGAGGAAAGACCTCGTTCTACCTCCAGGGCCTCGGCGGTGGCGGCCTCATCGACGCATCGCGCGGCCGCGACGGCGCGCCACCGAGTCCGCAGGACGACCTGCTCCAAGAGATGCTGCCGCTGGCAAGCCTATCGAGCCTGGGCGAGGGCACGATCGTGGTCACGGCTGACGGCTCCGACGGCAAGGTCGCCGAGGTCACCGTGACCGCCGAGGCGATCCCCGAGCCGCTGATCGCGTCGTGGGTGCCCATCATCGAAACCATCGGGCCGCTCGTGCAGCGCTATCGCCTCGGACCGGCCGACACGCACCTCGAGCTCACCCTGGAGGTCCCCGCGCAGGACACGCCGGACGCGACCGTCGTGCTCGGCGACGGCATCTTCGTCGGCGGACACGCGCGGCTCGTGAACCCGGCCATCGGCGGCTTCCTCGCGAGCGAGGGACCGCACGCGTCGTACGCGCTCGTCGCCGACAAGCCGCTCAATCCCTCCACGGTCGATACGGTTACCATCGTCCTCGGCCCCTCGGCTCCCGCGCCGCTCGCGTGGAAGCGTTGGCTCGTCGTGGGCGACGGCTCGCTCTCGAGCGTCGTCGATCAGGCCATCGCGCTTCGTGGGCTGTTTGCAGGCGAGGTGCATGGCGTTCTCGACGACGTTACGGCGGCCGTCGAGGTCTCCGCCTACGACAAGGACCAAAAGCTCGTCACGCGCTATCGGCCCGACAAGACCGGCAAGTTCGGCGGGAAGCTGCCGGAGGGACTGTTCACGTTGGTCGCCGAGGGTCCCGGCCGCGCGCCCGGCGCGCCTGTGACAGTCGACATGGTTCAGGGTATGAAGAAGGACGACCTGGTCCTCTCCGTCAAGCCGCGGGCCACGCTGTCGGTCACCGTCGACGGGCCAACGCGGCTGACCCTGCTGCTCACCTCCGGCGACAAGGAGACCGTGCCCGTTCCGCCCGGCACGACGGAGCTGCCGATCGCGCCCGGCTCCTACAAGCTCATCGCCGCGCGCGGCTTCGAGTACGAGATCGCCGAGACGACGCTCGACTTCGGACCCGGAGAGACCAAGACGTGGGCGCCGACCCTCACGCGTTCGGTCGAGACGCCCGGCTGGATCGCCGCGGACTTCCATCTGCACTCCGAGTGGTCGACCGATTCGAGCGTACCATTGCGTGACCGAGTCCTCGCCTGCGCTGCCGAGGGCGTCGAGTACGCCGTCTCGACCGATCATGACGTGGTGACCGACTACGGCGACTTCGTGCTGCCGAGCCTCCAGGGCCGCATCGTCGTCGGCATTGGCTGCGAGACCTCGACGGCCGAGTTCGGCCACATCAACGGATGGCCGCACGTCAAGGACCCCTCGCGTCCCGGACACGGCGCGCCCGTTTGGTTCAGCAAGGACTTCCCCGAGGTGCTCGCCTCCATTCGGGACGGCAACCCCAACCGCGTCATCCAGGTCAATCACCCGCGGAGCGGTACGAACGGCTTCCTCGACCGTGTGGGCTACAAGGCCGCCAAGCCGGACCCGAAGCTCCTCGACCTGTTCACGTTCAACGCGATGGAGATCTACAACGCCACCGGCGACGGCGAGTTCAACGAGCAGATCGTCGACTGGCTCTCGATGGTCAAGGCCAACAAGAAGATCGCGGCGACCGGTGTCTCCGACTCCCACTCCATCGGCGCGCTCTGTGGGCACCCGCGGACCTACGTCGAGGTCAAAGACGACGACCCCAAGACCGCCAAGGGTCCCGACATCGATCAAGGCGTGCTCGCGCAGCGCACGCTGATGACGTCGGGCCCGTTCCTCGTGCTCACGGCCGGCGCTGCCGCTGGCACGGTTCACGTCAAGGTCGCGGGGCCTTCGTGGATGCCCATCGAGACCATCACGCTCTACGCCGATGGCGTCGCCGAGACGCCGGTGACCATCCCGGCGTTTTCGGGCAACGTCGTGCGATTGGACAGCGACCTGCCCATCACGGCAACGAACCCGGCCTTCGTGGTCGCGGTCGTGCGCGCCGACAAGAGTGCCGCGCCCATGCTGCGCGCAAAGGTCACGGCGGTCTCGCCCGTCCTCTGGCTCAAGAAGTAGGGCGCCCGATGACGCACGCCATCGCCACCATCCCGGAGGCCATCGAGGACATCCGCAACGGCCGGATGGTCATCCTCATCGACGACGAGGACCGCGAGAACGAGGGCGATCTCGTCATCGCAGCCGACCACGTCACGCCGCAGGCCATCAACTTCATGGCGGTCGAGGCGCGCGGGCTCATCTGCGTCAGCCTGCCGTCCGAAGCGGTCGATCGCATCGGCCTCGCCCCCATGGCGCGGCACAACCGTGCTCCGCTCGGCACGGCGTTCACGGTGTCATGCGACGCGGCCGACGTCCGCGGGACGGGCATCTCCGCCAGCGAGCGCGCGCACACGGTCACCGTGCTCATGCGCGAGGACTGCTCGTTGGATCACCTGCGCACGCCGGGCCAGACCTTTCCGCTGCGGGCCCGGCCCGGCGGCGTCCTCGTGCGCGCCGGTCAGACGGAGGGCTCAGTCGATCTCGCGCGGCTCGCGGGCCTCCGACCCGGCGCGGTCATCTGCGAGATCATGAACCCCGATGGCACGATGGCCCGGCTGCCGGAGCTGCTCACCTTCGGACAGCGGCATGGCATCAAGGTCGTCTCCGTCGCCGATCTCATCGCTTACCGCCTCCGCAACGAGTGCTTCGTGCGCGCCGTCGCCGACGTCCCGCTGCCGACCGCGTACGGCCGCTTTCGTGCCGTGGCCTTCGAGAACGACCTCGACACGCACGTGCACCTCGCACTAGTCATGGGCACGCCGAGCCCCGACGTCCCTGCGCTCGTGCGGGTCCACCGTGCGGACCTCGTCGCCGACGTCTTTGGCTTCACGCCCGGTCGCGCCAAGGGGAGGCTCGAGTGGTCGCTCAAGCGCATCGCCGAGGAGGGCAACGGCGTGCTGCTGTATCTGCGCACGGGTGCCAACGGCGAGATGGCCGTCGACGGGCTCCGCACGTTCTTGAGCCCGCCGGGAACCGCCGCGTCGCAGCCGGCGAGCCCGCCTGCGATGGACTTCCGCGAGTTCGGCGTCGGCGCGCAGATCCTGTCGAGCCTCGGCCTCAAGCGCATCCAGGTGATGACCAATAACCCGCAGCCCTTTCACGGCCTCTCCGGCTTTGGCCTCGAGATCGTTGCCTGGGTGCCGGTGGGCTAGCGCATCAGTCGCGCAGGACCCACCAGCGGCGGTGCCCACGCCAGTCGCGGGGCGAGCCCTGGAAGCGATCCCCCGGGCGCCCTGCGAGCGTGTTGGCCACGTCCGCGAGCGCGCGGCCCTCCAGATAGTAGTGATGCTGAATCGCGCCGTCGTGCCGGAAGGTGGCCTCGGAGCAGTCGATGACCTCCACCTTGTCGGGGACGAACGTGAGGTTCGACGGCCCATCGAGCCCGAGGCGCGCCGGGTTGCCTTTGGTCACGTCGGAGGTCATGAGCGCCTTGTCTCGGTCGTTGATGTAGACCGACAAACGCCGCGCCGCCTCTGGGAGCCGCCCAAGCTTGAAGGCCGTCTCGAGCGCGTCGGCGTCGACGTCGGGGGCCGCCATCACGATCTGGTCGAAGATCCGCGGGAGCTGCCCGCCGTGCTGGTCGATGATGGACGGCAGCGCGTTCTGGAGGACGTAGTTGCCCATCGAGTGACACAGCAGGTGCACGCGCCGCTCGCAGGCGTCCTCGGCCGAGAGCTGCGCCATGAAGTCCCGGAGCTTGAGGAACGCCCGACCGAAGGCCGGCCCCGTCGCGAAGGCGTCCTGTCGGTCGGAGCGGTACGCCTTCCAAGGCATGAGGCTGCCGTCGGAGGGCCACGTGAACACGACGACGTTGACCGGCCAGCTCGGCGCGCCATATCGCAGGCGCCATTGCAGCGCGAAGCCGGCTGCGAGCGCCTCGCGAAACGTGGTCGAGTAGCCGTGGACATACACCAGCGTGTCGCGCCGATCCCCGCTCTTCATGAGGCCGCGCAGGTGCTCGAACAGCGCGCGTGAGCCGAGCTTCGGCGTGGCCAGGCTCAGGTTCTCGGGGAAGACGTCGAGCGAAAGCGGGACGTCGTCGTCGCCCGCGAGGTCGTTGACGGCCCACGCGTCGATGCAGCGCGGGTCCGCCTTGTCGAGGTCCAGGTTCGCGAGCCCGAAGCGCAGCTCACCGACGCCCTCGTCGTGAAAGGCGGTACCGAAGTCGACGATCGTGGTCCGCTTGCGGATCGGGTTGCGGTTGGTGACGAACGAGACGGTCATCGGTGCCATGCGAACCTCCAAGTCAGTGCTGCGAGTGGGGCGATTCTGCCCGAGCAGGCATGGCGTGAAAAGGCTGGACGCCTTGCTCCACGTAAAACTTCTTGAGACGCTTCGGGCTCATCCGGAGGGAACCATGTCGCCGAGCGAGACCGCACCACACGACCACCACGACGTCACCCAAGGCACCGGCTTCCTCGCGCTGAGTACCGAGCTCCGCGAGCTGAGCGAGAAGGTCGCGGCGCTCCAAGGCAAGCGCTCCAAGGAGGGCCGCATCACGGCCGCGCTGCTGTCCCTCGCCATCGCGCTCGGTCCCGCGCTCGCGACGTTCGTCTACCAGTGGCGCAAGGCCGAGAGCGACTACGAGCTGGCGTTCGTGGACCGTGTGCTGTCCGCCAAGACGCCGGAGGACCGCGGCGCGTTGCTCAACTTGCTGGCCTCGGATACACGCGTGCGCAGCTCCATCAGCGAGTGGGCGGCGCTGGAGGCGCAGCGTCTCGAGAAGGGCGTCGACGAGCAGACCAGCGCCGTGACGAGCGTCGTGTCCGCCAAGGAGAAGGTCGAACTCCTGGCGAGCAAGGGTCACGACGCGACGCCCGAGGAACGCGAAGAGCTCAAGTCGACTCGCGCGACGCTCGATACGGCTCAGCGGGCGCTCGTGACCTCCCAGGTCAAGATCGGCCCGGCCCTCCCGACACGACGACTCCTGCCGCCGCCGGAGCTCGACGTGCGGCAGGGGCCGCCGCAGGCGCAGGCGCCGTCGGAGTCGAGCGTGAGCCGCACGGCTCGCGCAGCGGCCTTCGAGCGCGAAGCCATCCTTGCGATCGTGCGCGGCGACATGAACGAGGCCAAGACGGCGCTCGACGCCGGCATCATCGTCTGGCCGGACTACCACTCCCTCGTCGAGATTCGCCGCCTCGTTCGGGTCCCCGGTGCCACGGCGAAAGACGTCTGCGAGAAGGTCCTCAAGAGCTACTCTTGGGGCCTCAGCGGGGAGCTTCGGGCCAAGCTGACCGACTGCGCCAAGGGTAGCTGAAGGCCGTCAGGTCCGTCGGGTTCAGAGCCAGGCGTACGCGCGACGGACGACCTCGCGGCCATCGCTCTCGACGAGGGGACCGTGCGCGAGCACGATTGCGTCGATGTCCCACGCCAGCACCCGGTCGAGCTGGCGCCGCGCCAGAGCGCGGTTGCGCACCATGAACCGCTCCATCCAACCAAAGCCGGGCGAATGGTTGCCCATGAGGCGCGCCACGAAGCGAGTCGACGCCGAGCCGTGGCCCGACAGGTTCAACAGCGCGTCCGAGCAGATGAGCGTGCGGCTCCGGCGATGGAAGAACACGACCTCGTTCTCGCGACGCGCCGAGACGTAGACCTGCTCGAGGTCGCCCGCCCAGACGGGGTGCGGAAGGTCTGCGACCACGCAGGTGAACGCCAGGTCCGTCCGTTTCCACTCGAGGCCCGGGCAGGCACCGAACACGGCCGTCGGGTACGCCGCCATCCACGCACCGACGTGCAGGTGATGAAAGACGCTCGGCGCCATGACCGCGCGCACCGGGCCGATCGCGTCGACCGCAGCGCGCGTCTCTGGGTCGAGGCCCACGGGCGAGTGCACGAACAGGCCGCCGTCGGACAGACGCACGATGGTCATGCGTGTGCCCGTCTCGACCCCGAAGAATCGGCCCGTGCGAGCCGCGACCCACACGTCGTCTGCAAAGAGCGTCAGCATGGGGCCAGGATAGCGCCTGTCGAGGCCTTCGGTCACGGCCGGCTTGTGTACTGCCCCCGTCCGAAGGTGACGGTCGGGTTGCCCGGATACTGGAGCGTCTCGGCCGAGACGACCCGACCGGTCTGCGCCGTCGCGCTGCCGCCCGTGGTCAGGACCATCGTGAACGGGTACTCGACCACGCCCGTCGGCAGCGGATACAGGATGCGGTCGGAGGTGACGTGTCCGACCGACGCCGCCCCGCCGGTGACCGGATAGCAGAGGTGGTTCGGGTTCGGCTCCGCGCCCGGCGGACAGAACGACTTCACGAGCGCGTCGTCCCAGCTCTCGGCCTCGATGGACTTGAGCGCATCGAGGAACTCCTGCGTCACGATCTCGCCGTCGAAGACGAACGCCAGCCACTTCTGGACGAGCGCGTTACCCACGGCCTTGGCGTCGGGGCCCTTCGGTGCAGAGCCCGTCCCCGCCCGCCACGCGTCGAGCTTACTGACGAGCCCCGGCAGGCCATTGTCGGGGAAGGCCCCGAAGCGGTAGAGCCCGGCCTGCCACCGTCCCGTGGGCTCGCGGTTGAAGCGCGCGCGCAGCTCCTGGGTCGTGCCGCCCGGCGAGGACGCTGAGGGCGAGAGTCAGCAGCTGAGCCGCAGTGCGCGCGCGACAGTTCATGGGCAGGCGCTCCCTGGTAGTGCTGCGGTCCGGGAGTTCGATGACGAGGGGCGTATCACCCCACGCCGGGGCGAGTCAATCGCATGCGGCGGGGTCGGTGAGATCGGGGGCGAGGGCAAGCAGGCGCGCCCTTGGCGACCGCGTCGCGCGGCTGGGGACGAGGATGGCGCGGACGAGGTCGGTCTGGCCGGGGAACTTCGACAGGATGGCAGCCTCGGTCTTGCCGATGAGGTCCTGGAGGCCCGTGCGTAGCGTGACGCGCACGGCCTCGTGGGACTGCGAGGCGTCCTCGGCGTCGACGTGTTGCGCGGCGAGGCCCGAGAGCCGCTGGTTCTCGGCAGAGAACGGCGCGAGGCGCTCCTCCAGTGCGGGGAGCTTGAAGGGCTTGCCGACCGAGAGGACGTCCTTGCCGAACGCCACGGCACGCTGTGGGCCGAACTTCTTGGCCTGCGCCGCGGTGGTCGAGCCGAAGAGCGTGTTGTGCGGCTCCTGGCGCGCGTTCTTGTTCGCGAGCTCGAAGCTGCGCGCGGAGACACCGGTGAGCGTCTGACTCCATGCACGCCGTGCGACGCGCACCTTGGCCGAGGCCTTGATGACCGCCTTACGCGCTGCGTCCCGGTCGGCCCGGGCCGCCTCGCACTTGGACTCGGCCGACTGCGAGGGCTTCGACAGGGCCTCGAGACCCTCGCTCGCCTCCAGCGCCGCCTGCACGCCGATGCCGTATTCGATGAGCCCCTCGAGTGAGGTGGTCTCGGCCAGCTTGTATCCCATGGGAGAACATCCTTTCGCCGGTGTCCGGCATGGTGGTCGTGGGCCCGAGCGTCGTGGCGGTTGGTCGCGCTGTCGAGAATGGATCGCTCGATGGTCGCTCAGGCGACTCACCTGTACCAAGATCGGAGCGCCGATGCCCATGCAGGCGACTCGCCTGTACCAACATCGGGAGTCAGACATCCACCCGGGCGACTCGCCTGTGCCAACATCGGGATGTCGATGCCCGTCCAGTGCGGCCCGCCCTACCCTTCGAGCGCCTCGACGTCCGCCAGGTCCTTGAGCCGGCCCGTCGCGAGCTTGTTGGTGAGCAGGTCCGCCCGCGAGATGTAGGTCACAGACAACCCGTCCAGCGTGCCGGCCTGACCGCGCGTGAATGCGGCATCAGTCTCTACGCCGCTGAGCGACGTGAGTAGGTCGATGCGATTGGGCGGTCGACCCAGCTGAATGACGGTATCGGAGCTCAATAGCGCCTCCCGCGTGAGCCCGATAGAGCCAAAGCCAAACGCGTCGAGAGCAGCGATCGCGCGTTCGGCGTTGTCGGCAGTGGGTCGGATGAGGAAGTCGAGGTCGCCAGTAAACCGGGGGTAGCCGTGAAAGGCGACGGCGTGCCCACCGACGATGAGGAACTCAACGTGGTGCGCGGCGCACAACCTGACCCACTCTCTCAAGTCGGGATGAAGCTTCACCGGAGGCCTCCTGAAAGCGCGCGACCAGGTCGAGCAGCAGGTCCACGCGCTCCTCGCCCGTCAGCGAGCGGTACCAGGCCCGATCGGCGGCGTCGGCTTCCGCGAACGAGCGATAGACGTGCGCCTCGGAGGCGGCGCGCTGGGGCGGGCGAGCGTCGGACATCGGCAAGCATCGTAGCGTGGCCCCACCGTGCCTGTCACGCCGCGTCAGAACCGCTCGAGGAACCGCACGAGCTCCGGCGGCGCTCTGTCCTTCAGCTGGGCCACGAGCTCAGCGCGCTCTGCGGCGGAGAGCACCGCCCGCGACGGCCACGGCAGACAGGCCTCCGCCGCGCCGGGGGCCAGACAGCGCGCGCGGGCCTCGCGACGCCCTGAAACGAGCGCCACGCCGGCCGCGACATCGCCGGGGGCGTCCAGCAGGAAGCCGGCGACGAGACGGGCGAGCCCGACCCGAATCACGTCCTGCGGCGCCGTGAGCGTGCGGAGCTGGGCGAGCGCGAACCGGGGATCGAGCTTGACGTTCACGACCGCGGCGCGCTCGAGCGCCCACTGGAGCCTTCCTGGAGCCACGCCAACGACGGGCGCACGCGAGGCGCCGACGAGCCCTGCCCGGCGCGCAGTCTCGAGGAAGCCGGCGGCGAGGCGGCGGTGCAGCTCGCCGGTGGGGTGGACCCAGTCGAGAAATAGCGCCATGGAATCGCCGTGCGCCAGCGGCGCCGCATCCAGCAGCGGCACGCCCGCCTCGGAGGTCACGCGCACGATCGCCGCGTCGACCTCGGGCGGCGCAATCAACAGCTCGCGGCTCGGACCAGCCTGACCCCCACGGCGCAGGTAGTCCCGCAGCGTCTCGCCGCCGTCGGTCAGCTCGGGGAGCTCCGGCACGTGGAAGTCGGGGTTGCCGACCAGTGTGGAGACCACGAGCGGCTGTGCGCGGCAAGCGGTCACGAGCCGGCGGAGCGCGACCTCCGTGGCGGCCAGGACGTCGTCTCGGTCGGTGAGCGCCTCGCCGGCGAAGGCGAGCCCCTCCGTGCCGCCCGTGCTGGGACCGAGCCAGCGGCGCAGCAGGCGAAAGGTGCGCAGGCGGCTGAGGGTCCGCACGACGGGCGGCGCGCGTGGGAGGTTCAGGAACTCGTTGTGCCCGGCGTAGAGCAGGACGAGGCTGCCCGGGGGCAAGCGCCGTTCGCAGGCGACCTCGGCGCGGTCGGCCACGTGTCGCAGCGACAGTCCTCCTTGGGCCACATTGACGGCCGGGAGCCCGAGCGCAGCGGCGACCTGGTCGCACGCCGAGAAGCCGGCGTCCGTCGCCACATTGAGGTCCAGCGGGTAGCCGGCCAGCGACGAGTCGCCGAGGCACAGCACGAGCGGCCGCTCGCCAGTAGCCCGGAGGCGCCCACGCAGCGCCTCGGGATCGAAGGGGTACTCGATGGCCGCCGCGACGCTGGGCTCATCGGCCACGCCGAGCAGCCAGAAGCCGCCCTCGAGCAGCCCGAAGAGCACGAGCGGCCCACCGACGACCAGCGCGAGCCTCTCGGGCCAGCGACGCACCTGTGCGTTCAGCAGCTACTCGCGCGGGGCGAGCGCCTTGGCGGCGGCGCAGAGTTCGGGCTTGGCGATCTTGCCGTTGAGCTCGGGCTTCTTGCCCTCGACCAACTTCTGTCCCTGCTTCGCGATGGCAATCTCGATGCGCTCGTTCGCCTTCCGCCCCTCCTCGGTCCCGTGGTTGCCCACCGACACGAGGCCACCGAAGCCGACCGGCAGCAGCCGCTTGCACGAGACCCCGCGCTGCACGAACCAGAGCGCGACGGCGAGCGCGCGGCGCTCGGTGACCGCCTGGTCGTAGCCGCCCTTCTCGTCACGGGAGGTGTGTCCCTCGATGCGGAAGAGCGTTACCCCGGTCTTCTCGTCGGAGAGGTACGGCAGCGCGGCCTCGAGCACCTTCTCGGCCTCGGGCTTGAGCTTGTCCGACCCTTGGATGAAGCCGACGGGCCCCGTGAGCACCAGCCGGTTTCCGGTGATGTCCTGCCGCGCCTCGGCGCCGGTGCCGACGAGCGCGAGCAGCAGTAAACAGCGATGCATGTGACCTCCTTCGCGCCTCGGAACGCGCTCGACAGAGCGTAGTCGGCGATGCCCGCGATGTCACCCGGAGAGGACGACGTCCTCGTAGCGGCCTTTGGCGTCGCTCACGGCTCCGGGCGGGTGCCCGATCTGCCAGATCCGGTCGGCGACGCTCGAGACCAGGTCCTCGTCGTGCGTGACCAGAAACACCGTGCCCTCGTACCGCTCGAGCGCCGAGCCGAGCGCGATGACGGCCTCCAGATCGAGGTGGTTCGTGGGCTCATCCAGCACCAGGACGTTCGGCTTCTCCAGCATGAGCTTGCAGAACAAGAGCCTGGCCGACTCGCCGCCGGAGAGCGCCTCGGTCGGCTTGAAGGCGTCGTCGCCCTTGAAGAGCATCTGCCCGAGCAGGCCACGCACGGCCTCGAGGCCCGCCTGCCCGTCGATGGTGCGCAGCCAGTCGAACGCCGTGATGCCCTTGGGGATGGACTCGCGGTAGTCCTGGGCGAAGTAGCCGACCTGCGCCTCGTGCCCCCAACGCACCGTGCCGCGCAGACCGGTGGCAATCGCCGTGCGCGGCTCACGCAGCTCCGCGTCCGGCACGTTGGGCGCGCTGGCGAGCAGCGCCTCGAGCAGCGTGGTCTTGCCGACGCCGTTGC